>Ga0209956_1000014_pt1 | contig 158356 bp, 137 predicted proteins | sample SalPon2A_C_D1_MG_FD_185720 | JGI IMG/M metagenome (GOLD analysis project Ga0209956, IMG submission 185720) | Soil microbial communities from South San Francisco under conditions of wetland restoration - Salt Pond MetaG R2A_C_D1_MG (SPAdes)... | ecosystem: Environmental > Terrestrial > Soil >...
GTTGCCGACACCGTCGGTGGTGTAGTCCCAGCGCCGCGGAGTCGGGGCCTCCAGCACGATGGCCTCGGGTACGTAGCGGCCGTCGTAGCTGCGGGTCTCGGTGGCGCCGTTGCCCAAGGTGAGAGCGCTCAAGGGGCCGCTGGGTAGGTAGGAGGCGGCGCTCACGAGACTCTGAGCCAGGTCGGCCCCTACCTGGACGTCCAGGGTCGCCTGCCGATCAGCGAAGTCGAAGCTGTAGCTGGCGCTCACCCCTCCAGGATAGCCGATAGTGGTGCGGTTGCCGTTGACGTCGTGGCCGTAAGTGAGGTCTCCGTCATGCGTGACCCGGCCGAATCGGTCGTAGCGATAGTCGACCGACTGGCCGTGCCGGGTGATGGCGGTGAGCCTTCCCAGCGAGAAGGGCACCAGTGGGTCGTCGTAGGTGTAGGTGGCATCGAGGGTCGGGTCCGGGTAGCGCACCGCGGTGACCCGGTCGAGCTCGTCGACCTCGCGGGCGATGGCGACACCCCGAGCATCGGTGGTGCTCAACAGCTCGCCGTGCTCGTTGTACGAATGGTTGGTGGTGCCCGAAACCGGGGAGACTTCCTGGGTGAGGAGGTCGCGGTCGCTGTAGGCGTAGGTCGTCTCGTTGCCCTCTCCGTCGGTGACCGAGACCAGGTGGTCTTGCACGTCATAGCCATACGAGGTCACCACGTCGCCACCTCCCGCTCCACCCCAGGGCTGGGTGACGGTGACCAGGCGCTCTAGGGCGTCGTATTGGTAGATCTGCGACGGAATGGTCTCCATCGGGTCGAAGCGCGGGTGGTTTTCATCCCACACCTTCTCAAGGTTCCCGTCGCAATCGTAGGAGAAGTCGGTGACGGACTCCTCCGGGGTGCCGGGGGCGCGGGTGACCCGCTCGAGGAAACAGCGCGTCGGGTAGTCGAAGTCGGTCACCGACTCGCTGACCCACTGCGAGCCGTCCCAGCGTTGCAGCTCCTCCCGGACGCGGTTGCCGGCGTCGTCCAGGGTGAAGAGGGTGCGCTCGCCGGGGGTGGTGGCGTCCGGCTTGCGCTCGATGGAGATCAAGCGTCCGGCTGGGTCGTAGGCGTACTCGATGACGTTGCCGCGGGGCAGCACCGTGCGGAAGAGGTCACCGAATTCGGTGTAGAGGTTGTCGGTCACCAGGTCCTCGGCCGGGACGGCGCCCTTCTGGGTGACCTGGGTCACCCGGTCGAGCTCGTCGTAGGCGGTGGTGGTCTCCACCCCGTTGGGATCGATCGCCGAGGTGCGGCGGTTGAACGGGTCGTAGCCGAAGGTCGTGGTGCCGATCAGCGGGTCGGTGCGGGTTTCGACGACCAGCCCGCTCCTTGTCGAATCGTACGTGAAGCTGGTCACGTCATCGGTGGCAAAGCCCGGCGGGTCCACCGTCGTCGCCTGGCCCGTGGGCTCGTAGGTGGTCGTGGTGGTCAGCGTGAATGCAGCACCCGCTTCGACCCCCTCCTCGGTCTGCTCCAGGACGTTGCCCTCGGCGTCGTAGACGAAGGTGGTGACGCGCATCTCCGGCCCGCCGGTCACCGAGGGCCGCACGATCTGCGTGGGCAGCACCGGGTAGGTGGGGTCGTAGGCCCAGGTGGTCTCGCGGGTCAGCACCGGGGTGTCGACCGCCTCCAGCCGGCGGGTGAGCTGGCCGTTGGCGTCGTACTCCATCACCGTCTCATGCCCTCTGCCGTCGATCTCCCGAGTCACGCGAAGGGGATTGGTCGGGTCGCTGTACTCGAAAGTGGCGTTGGGTCCCGAGCCACAGGTGGGGCACGAGCCCGAGATCGAGGTCACCCGCACCTTGCGGCTCGCCGGGTCGCGGTCGAGCTGGTAGATCGCCGGTACCCCCAGCGGGTCAGTGACGGTGGTTTCCGTCGGGAACGCCGGGTCGTCGTAGGCGAAGCGGTAGAGGTCGACGGCGTCGGCCGGGGGCTCTGGGCCGTTGGGGCCGGCGACGACCGAGCCCTCCCACACGGCGATCACGTTGCCCAGGGCGTCCATCTGCCAGGCGCGCTCGACCCTGCGGCCCCCGGAGGTGCCCACGAGGATTTGCTGGGTCATGTAGCCCGGGTTCCGCGGGTCCTCGTAGAGAAATTCGAGCGAGGTGCCATCGGGCCGGTCGATGCGGGTCAGGTCGTCACCAGTCCAGGTGTAATTCCAGGTGAGTGAATCGGCACCGCCCACCCCCACCTCGGAGATCGAGGCCAGCTTGCCGCCGACGTCGTAGGTGAAGGTCTCCGAACGGCCGTCGGGGAAGGTGACCTCGGTGAGCACCCCGAAGGCGTCGTAGCCGGCGGTCTTGGCGTTGCCGTTGCGGTCGGTCGTTGAAAGCCACCGGCCGTCGCTGCCAAAGGCCTGGACCGTGCCTTCCAGATCCCGCAGCTCCCAGCCGCCGGCGGTCCGGGTCAGCGTCCGGTACTCGTCGGAGGGCGAGACGGTCTGGTAGACGCCTCCGGCGTCTTTGCCGGAGAATCCCCGGAAGCTGCCGAGCTTGGTGATCAGCCACACGTGGCTGTCGTCCGGGTCCTCGACGATGCGCTCGGCGTAGTCGTGGCTCCAGTAACGGCCCAGCGTGGTGCGCCAGGCGGTGGCCCCGGGTGAGTCGTCTCGGCCCGCGCCTCCGGCGGCGTAGCGCAGCTCGGCTCCCGGGCCCTTCTTGCCGGAGCCCGTGGACGCGCTGGACTCCGGTCCCGTGCCGCCGACACCGGTTCCCTTCACGCAGTACCCACAGGCGCTGTCGTCGCAGGTCTGCGCCAGCGGTGGCTGTGGACACCCGATGCCCTGGGTGAACGCCGGCCCCCCGTCGAGAACCGTCACGGTGGTCAGCTTCGGACAGGCCGCCATGCACACCTGGGCCTCGACGGTGAAGACGTTGACCACGTCTTGCGAATTCGCACAGGTCACCCCGCCGAACTGCAGGAAGCTCTCGACAAAGTCCGACGTGATCCGCCCGCCGGCTCCGTCCAGCCCGCAATCGCCGACGAAGTCCCCGTTGGAGAATTCCCAGTGGACGAGCGGCGTGTGGACCAGCCCGTCCTCCGCAATCATCGCCTCCAACCCAGGGAATTTCAGGCTCAACCCCAATTGCACCGAGCACGAGCCCTGGGTCGGATTGCAGGTGGGATCGACGAGGCGGGCGAAGGTGCCCAGATCTTCCGCTTTGTAGCAACGGAAGCCCGACAAGCCCTCACAGTTGTTGATCTGCGGGTCCTCGCCCGGCAGCGGCGCCCAGAAGAGCGAGAACGAAGACAAGCAGTTGGCCTGGAGGGGCGGTTCCAAGGACACAAGGCTGGCACACAGAAGCACGCACAGAGCCACGTGGGATAGCCACATGGGCTCCAATGCCTTCTCGGCCCGGGCTGAACACCTCCGAGTGCTCACAACAACTCCTTGTCGCAGATCCTCTCATGCGACACTTATTCAGAGCAACGAAGGGGCTGGGGCCGCCGGCGCATTCAGCACACCGTAAATTTCACCGCCCACCAGTGGACACGCATTTGCCAGACCGCTAGAATCCGTGCGGTCCAAGCTACTGGGGAGCCGCAAACATGGAAACTTCGAACAGCCACCTTGAAGCCCAGATGCTCCGATGGCTGGCGGACGGTCGATTCATGGCCCGGCCGAGCCAGCTCAACCACCTCGTGGTGTGTGATTCTTGTGCCGGCGACCTCATCCAGCTCTTCCCAGACGACATCGAAGGCCACGTCTACGACTTGCTCGACGAGCCGGATGGGCCGCCGCCGGTGGCGGATCTTCCGTCCGTGCTGCGCCACCTTCTCGCCACGTACCGGAAATGGCGCGAAGCTCAAAGGGGCGCGGCACCGGCGGCGTTTGAGACGCTCTTGGAGCTCACTCAAAAAGAGCGGCTCTCTGCCGTCCGGGAGGAGCCGTCCTTGGCGACGCTGCCGGTGGCGGAAGCTCTTATGGAGGAAATCCCCCGGTGGTGGCATCGGGATCCCCATCATGCGGGTGACCTTGCCGAGGTGGCGGTAGCGATCCTCGCTCCGATGGAGCACGCGGCCCCCTTCCTGGTGCCCCCCTCTCGGGCACTCGAAGCGCTGGCGCACGCCTGGGCGCTGCGCGGCAACGCTCTGCGGATTCAGGGTGAGCTCGCCCAGGCGGAGAAATACCTCGAGCACGCGGGGGATCTGGCGGATCGCAGTGAGGGTCTCAAGACGCGTGGGAGAGTGGCTAAGCTGCTTGCCGAGTTGTTCCGAGGCCAAAGACGATTTGAAGAAGCAGCGGAGGCTTGTAGTGAGGCCGAGGCTCTCTACACTGAGACACATGATCGACAGATGTGGGCGAGGACGCGTGTGCTCATGGCATCTATCTTGGGCGAAAGCGGGGACAACGAGGGAGCCGTGGCCATCTTGCGCGGTTTGCTCGAAGCCTCTGGGCGCAAGGAGATGGACGAGGTGACTTACCTAGCTGCCACGCAGAATCTCTGCCATCGGCTTGTCCAAGTGGGGCGTCCGGACGAGGCGCTATTGGGACTCAAGGAAGTGGAGGTCTTGACAGCAGCCTATGACAAGCCCTTGACACGGTGCCGAGTGCTGTGGGTTCGAGCCCTGGCCCTCGGAGACACGGGAAAGCAGAGCGAGGCCGAGGTGCTCTTGCGACGAGTCGTCGAGACATTCTCGGACCAGAAGATGCCGTACGATGCCGCGCTGGCCGGGTTGGATCTCGCGACCGCCTACCTGCGAGCAGGCAAGTCGAGTCAGGCGAAGGATCTGGCTCAGGAGCTCACCCCGATCTTTCTGAGGCAAGGCATCCACCGCGAGGCCACCGCCGCCGGGCTGGTGGCGACCCAAGCCTTGGAGCGCGAGACGGCGACGGTCGCTTTCCTGCGCGATGTGATCCGCTTCCTCCAGCACGCCCGTCGGGACCCCTCGCTCACCTACAAGATCCCCGGAGACTGAGACAGCCGCCGGTGCCGGTGTTTGTTCTACTGTGACGGGAAGTGCTAGGGTCTGCGCAGATTTAGGAAAGACGAGGTGCGGGATGGAAGACGAGAGAGTCGAAGATCTGCTTCCTTCACTTCCTCGTGCGCTGAAGGTGCTCCGGGAGAGTCGGCGATTGGATCAAGACGAGTTGGTTCGTCTGCTGGCCAAGAGAGACGAGAGCGTCGGGCGAGCGGCCATCGCCCGGTATGAAGCGGGAAAACGCTTTCCGTCGCTGGAGACCCTGCGCTGGCTGATGGGCGCTCTCGATGTGACCTGGGAGGAGCTCGGGCGAGCACTGGTCGCGGCACGCATGGGGGATACCAACAGCTTTCTCAACGACACCTCTTCCGAGAAACCCGATGTCTCGTCCAAGCTCTTGAAGCCGAAGAGCGCCGCGGAATCTCGACCAAAGAAGTCGGGCAAGCGCCCCCGCAAGCGCGAACGTCGGCCCGAGCCGCCCGATAACGAGGAAGGGCAGAACGGCAAGTAATGTCCTCGCGACACCTGACGCACACCCAACTCGCCTGCCTGGTCGAGGCCATCGACGGACCCGGGGCAGCCTTCAGCTCCTTGCTGCATCTGAAAGAGTGCCGGCGTTGTCGGAGCCGTCTGGTCACCGACTTTCCAGGTGGCGGACCGGAGCTGGTCCATGAGTACAACCTCGGTGGACAGCGCGGTGGCAGATCGCTATCTGCATTCCCTGAAGATCTCACTGCCTCGTGGATCGATGCTTCTTCGAAGCTCGACGCCGAGATCTTCGAGGCGCCCGCCCTGAGCCGGGATCTCGAGCACATCGATCCGGCCCGGCAGGGGTTGGCTCTGGAGGCCCGTCGGTTCCATACATTGGGGTTCGCGGTTCGTCTGCTGAGCGAATCCGCCAGCCTCTGGCACGAAAATCCCCCGGAAGCCTGTCGGCTGTCGCGGCTCGCCGTCACCGTTGTCTCGAAGCTCGACCCCGCCGCCTACCCTTTGGGGCTCACCGCCGACCTGCGCAGCAAGGCCCTCGCCTATCTGGGCAACGCTCTCCGACTCGTGGGAAAACTAGGGGAGGCTGAGCGCAGGTTGACGGAAGCTCTGGGTGGCTTGGGGAGCGGTACGGGCGACCCCAACTTGCGAGCGCGCGTACTGACGCTGCTGGCTCAGCTTCACAAGGCACAAAGGCTTTTTCCGGAAGCTCTGAGAAAGGCCCGCGAGGCGAGACGAATCTACCAAGAAGAGGGTGCTCTTCGAGAAATGGCCCTGCTGGACCTCATCCATGCTGCAATCCTGGGCGAAAGCGGGGACACTGGGAGAGCGATCCAAGCACTGCGAAGCCTACTGAGCTCGTTGCCTAAGGCTGTCATGGGCGAGGCTGTCTATTGGGCAGCCCGGCAGAACCTAGCCCACCGTCTCGTCGACGATGAAAGATTGTGGGAAGCGCGGTCTGAGCTTAGGGAAGTAAAGCGATGGGCTCACCAAACCGGCGCATCCTTGATTGCGGCGCGGGTTCGATGGGTTGAAGCCCTGCTCACCGGCAGCGAAGGAGACACAAGGGGTGCGGCACTTCGCTTGGAGCGAGTCCGCAACGAATTCGTCAGCCACGGTCTACCCTACGATGCGGCGCTGGCTTGCCTCGACTTGGCCGCTGTTCACCTGCGAAGAGGTGACGCCGAGGCCGCACGAGATCTCGCTGGCGTCTTGGCGCCAGTGTTCGGAGCGACGGGCATCCACCGCGAAGCGCTTGCCAGCTTGCGCCTGCTGGTCAGCGCCCTGGAAGAGAAATCCGCCACCGCCGCCCAGGTGGAGGCGCTTCATGAGCACCTCACCCGCCAGCGATGGCGAGAGATTCATGACTAGCCGTCCGGGGAGATGCTGGGTCCCTCCTCCGTGGGCAGCTCGTCCGGATCGAGGGTATTGGACTCCGTAGATTGGATGTCGGCATCTGGGGGCTGGCTTCCAGGAGTGACGCTGTTGGTGACGCTTGGGCCTGCTTGTCCCACCGCCACTGACAGAGGACGGTTCTCTTGCTCGCTTGGCCCAGTAAGCGCGGCGGTCCAGCTCACCCACCCATCGAGCAGCCGACTCCAAACAGAATCGACGCTTTGGGGTACAGCGGCCTGTGCCGGAACGGCTACCAACAGCGTGGCCGCCACCAGGGCGAGTGCGAGAGCAGATCGTGAGGCACGGGGCATGATTGACTCCTCCTCCCACGAGTCGTCCCACGACCCCCTTGGCCGCTAGCGCCCGCGGGCCGAGAGAGCATGGCAGGGCGCCTGATCTCGCCCGTACGCAAGGCTACGAGAGTGCCGGTCCAGTCCCTCTCGATCTGGCCTGGATGCCGCGGGTTTCGAGAAAGTGCCGAGATTCCTGGATTCGCGAGCCGTACGACCCGACCGGCGGGCGCTTCTACGGCCTGGGCGCCGTGGCGTTCCTGTGGAGGAAGAGCGGTAGCGGCAGGTCTGAGTGCCTCCTACCTATTCAGTCACCGTCCGGCACGGAAAGTCGCATGGCATCAATGCTTCTCGGAGCTGAGATGCCGAACACGTCACAAGAATGAGAAGGAAAAGGCTGGCATTCTGCGAATTGGTTCTCTGAAAAGTCAAGCGAAGAGACTGAAGAGGCAAAATAAGACCAACTCCGTACAGACCCTTTCCGCACGGTGCGGAAGTCCGATGTACCGCGTACAGTGGTCTCGAGCACCGTGCGCAACGCCAATGTACGCAGTGCAGCGGGATGGAGCACGGTGCGGTAGACCCCTGTACACGGTACAGCCGTTTGGGGCACGGTGCGCGATGCCAATGTACCGTTGCTTGGGCCGATTCTGTCGTTCGAACGGCCCAATCCCTGCGTTAGGAGCGTTTGAGAAGCCCGATCCTCCCTTACCTCTCGCCGACAGCACATGACGAAGGCCGGGTAAGCTGGAAGTGCCGGTAAGTCTCCACCAGTGCCGGGAGGGTGCTAAGATCGGTGCAAAACTAAGAAAGAAGAGGTGTGGGATGGAAGACGGAAAAGTCGAGGATCTGCTTCTCTCGCTGCCGCGTGCGCTGAGGCTGCTGCGGGAGAGCCGCGGTCTGGGTCAGGACGACCTGGACTCGCTGACGGCCGAGAGAAACGAAAAGGTCGGCCGAGCCAGCATCGCCCGCTACGAAGGCGGCAAGCGCTCGCCATCCTTGGAGAGTCTGCGTCGGCTGATGGGCGCCCTCGACGTGACTTGGGACGAGCTCGGAAGGGCGCTGGCTGCGGCACGTCGCGGGGACACCAAGCGCTTCCACTACATCGCCGAGAGGCCCGAGGTCTCATCCAGGCTCCTGAAGCGAGAGGGTCCCTCGATGAAGCTGGTGGTCGATCTGGGGGACGCCGAGCCGGAGAGCGTCGCCGAGTCTCTGCGCAGAGTGCTCAACATCCCGGAGCCGGTGGACCGCACCGACTCGCCGAGGGGCCGGCCAATAAGAGCCCGGCAGTCAAGGGGCCAAGAGTAGGGTCTTAATCGAGAGACCCGGGGCAGGATGATCTCCTCCCTTGGCAGGTCGTAGAACGATCCCTGCGGCCGCCGCGGCCCGCGGGCGGTAGAGAGCGGACGAGCTGCTCTCCGGCAGTCCTCGTACCTGCCCATCACAACCCGAGAGCAACCGATAGTGCCTGTAGTTTCAGTTCTGAGAGCACCTCGGCATAAATTTGAAACTTTCCGTCACAAATACGGGCCTAGCGGTTACATACTCTTTGTGAAGGCGGTCCTCGGCCTGTTGCCGGGCACCATTTGCACAAGGAGTAGCCGAGTTGGATTCCCGCAAGAGCCTGGGCAAGGCACTCGAACGACTCCGCGTGGAGGCGGGCTACAGCCTGGAGGAGCTCGCGGCCCGGGCGGGTTTGAGAGCGGGTCGAGTCGCTGGGTACGAGGCCGGAGTCAGCGAGCCGCGGTGGAAGACCGTCGAGCGGCTGCTTGCGGCGTTGGAGGTAGGCCCTGGGGAGCTGGGACGCAGGCTCGAGGAGGTTGCGGGTGCGCCGCTCGAGGAAAGCCATCCCATCGCCAAGGCGATCCGCTTTCACCAGGAGGCCGCAGATCTGCTGCTGCGAGTGCTCGAGAGATGGCCAGCCTACGTCGAACGAAAGCGCTCGGAGAACGAGCCCGACCGAGAGGGGGACCGATGACGAATCCTCCCTTCCGCCGTCTCAAGCTGGAGCTTCATGAGGAGGACGTGGTTCCGCTGCCACAGCTCCCCGAGGGCCGAGGCCGCGACCGGGTGCTGGCAGGTCTGCTGCGCGAGATCTTCACCCGGCCCGGAGGTGAGCTGGCCGCCTGCTCCGGTGCGGTGCTCCTGGACAAGGCCGGCCAACCTCGAGCGGTTACGGCGCCCTTCAAAGGTGCGTGGCCTCGGGCCACCACTCAGGCCCCGGAGCTATTTGCGATTGCCAAGAGAGCCGATTGTCCGCGGCTGGTTCTATTTCACTGCGAGCCGCACGCTGAAGCGAATCCGGAGATGCTCTCACTAGAGCTGGCTCTCGAGATGCGTGCGCTAGGTCTTTTCTTCGGCATCGAGATCGAAGACTTGTTGATTCTCAAACCCCGACGCCACTGGACGCTCTCACGCATTCCGATCCTGGGGAGGTGTCTCGACTGCGAGGCTTCCCTGGATCGCATTGTCGGCTCCTTGATCGCCGGCGGCTTCGAGCTTCTGCCGGACTCCGAGGCCAAGCCGATTGGTGAGGAAGCAGCGTTGGACGTCATCGGCCTCCTGATGAAAGGTCCCTGGACAGGCCAGCAAAGCGAGGCCAGGAGATGACCCTCTTCAAGTTTCCCGGGGCGTACCCGGGGGCTCTGGCACGCCGGGGGTACCCTGGGTTGCCCCGGCGGCCCTTTTTCTCCTCAGTCCTCCTTGGATCACCGGGAGTCTTCAGGGTCCGGCTCCCGGTTCCTTTTTCACCCTTGGGTGAGATCGGCCACCGGAGCCAGGGGTGGGCACCGGCGGCGACCGCGGGCAGGTGTTTGCTCACAAGAGCTCCCCGCTCGTGGGTCGCGCCGGTGTCCACCCGTGGCTCCGGCGCTCGCAGCTTCAGACGATTGGGACGGTACGGGTGGAGCTGGAGCCAGGAGAGTGCGAGCAGTCCCTCGGCGCCGGCCCACCCTGCCCTTTTTCAAGACGAGGAGCAGAGACGGACGCCGGACGGCCCGTGCAGGGGCGTCGAAATCCTTGGCACGCACCGGTTGCCGGCGGCCTTCTGTGCTCCTTTCTGGGGTGGAGGGGGCGGCTCTCGCCTGGGGGCAGCGTGGGATGGGATGCGAGCCCGGCCGGGGAGTCGGGGATTCCCCTGTGTTTCATTCTCCTTTCAGCAGGGGAAGCACCCGGCCGGGCTCGCAGTCTCGTCGGACGGTTTCAAGTTGTTTCCTCCCTCGGGGAGGAGACCCGATAGGGGCCGGGCCAGTGGAGCCCGGCCCCACTTTTGAGCCGGAGTGGGACTGAGGCTTGGAGGTCTCGAAGGTGGCTGAAACATCGCTGGTAGGGGAGATTGTCGAGCTGGTGGGGACACGGCTCCTGGCACGCTTCCAGCTCGAGGTGGCCGAGGCTCTTCGGGAAGCTGAGGTTCCGCTCGGGGCCACGCACCCCCTGGCCGATCTGGACTCCGCCGCCCGGGTGGAGGTCTCGCGGCTCGCCGAGCGCCTGGAGGCAAGCCCCCCGGCTGAGACCGAGGAGCTTCTGGCGGCTTTTCGGGCGTTGGCTGCCGAGATCCGCCCCTACGACTACGAGGTGATGATCGAGGGAGCTTTGCCGATGAGCCAGGCCGGGCACCTGTGCCGCGAGATCGAGTCTCTGCTCGATCCGGAGGGCGACATCACACCGACACCCGCGGAGCTTCGAGCTGCCGCCGCGGTGAGCTGCTCGCGGCTGTGGGAGGAGTGGCGGGCGTCGAAGCGGCTCGGCTGACGGTCCCGCTTCAGTCGTCGGTGCGCCCGTTCGAGCCCCTGCCGAAGTCGGGTCTTTCGACCCGGACCCACCGTAGGGCCTTTTCGATCAGGCTGATGGCATGCTCGAGATCCATCGAGCCGGAGGTGATGTGCTCGGTGATCGGTACATCGAGCACCTCGAAGTAGAGGTACTCATCGAAGGGCGCCGTGCTGGGTGCGGGACCGGCCGTGGCTTTGAGGATCGAGCGGTCCACCAGGCGGCGGAGGATCATCACCACGTTGGCGGGCTCGAGGGGCTCGTGCCGGTCGTGAAACTCGAGGATCACATCCTGGGCAGCGGCGCGACCGAGATCCTGGACGATTCTGAAAATCCGTAGGTCGTTGGGCGTCAGAAGCCCCGCCATCGCCTCGACCGGGAGCTTGAGCCGCGGCTCGGTGGAAAGCTGCCTGGGTGTAGGCTCGGGCTGTAAATCCTCGACCGAGGCCAGCGAGATCTCCAAGAGCATCTTGGAGACGATCGTGGAGGTGCTCGAGATGATCCGCAAAGAGACGAAGATCGGATGGACGGTGGCTCTTCTCGTGGCACTCGGCTCGGGCTTGCTCGCCACCCGGGTCCGGGTGAACTTGAGATCCGATTCAGCCCCGCGGGGGATCTATTTCGTGACAAGTCGACCTCACGCGAGGGGTGAGCGGGTCCTCGTTTGTCTGCCGGAGACACTCAGCCGTCTGGGCCGAGCGCGGGGCTACCTCGATGCGGGTGGCTGTCCCGGGAGGAGCCGGCCGGTGGGCAAGCGGCTGGTAGCGCTTCCCGGCGACCTGGTGGAGGTCGGCTCCGAGGGGCTCTCGGTCAACGGCGCTGCGACTCCCGAGGTCCGACGTCTTGTCAGGGACGAGCTATGCTCGAAAGTTGTGTATGGGGATAAGTGAAGGTGGCGTATCCTGAATCCTCGGATTCAAACGTGGATTCAACCCAACGACGGGAGAGGGATACGCCATGAGTGAGAGTAACGTAGTTTCGATTCAGCGACCAGCCGTTGAGAAGGACACGTTGAGCGAGGTTCTTCGGGAGGGTGCCCAGAGGCTTCTGGCAGAGGCCGTGGAGGCGGAGGTGGAGGATTTTTTGGCCCAGTTTCGGGAGCTTCGCACGGCTGAAGGCAAGCGGCGAGTGGTGCGCAACGGCCACCTGCCGGAGCGCGAGATCCAGTGCGGTCTCAGTGGGGTCAAGGTGCAGGTACCTCGGGTCCGGGACCGGGAGCCAAGTGAGGGGGACGGGCAAGCCATTCGGTATCAGTCCAGCCTGGTGCCTCGGTACCTGCGCCGGACCCGTACAAGCGCCTCGCAGACGTCATCCGGGACGTCAGATTTGTCAATGGAATCCGAGCCGACAGGATCGCCGCCTGAGCTGCCATACACAAAATTTGACCATAGCTCCGACTCCTCCTGGGTGCACCACTTAACTATCCTGAAATCAACAGTTACAGAGAACGGCCACTCGATCGCCAGATCAGTCCCCTGGCTCGCCTTCTGGACTGGCTCGCTTGGAAGCACGCTCTGCTATTTGTGGTCAGCGTGGGCAACCCGGAGTGCGCCGTCCGGCTACAGCTTGACTGTTCCCGCACAGAGCTTCGCGAGATGGACGGGGCTGAGCTTCGGCGTCGCGTCTGGAAGGCCATCGTCAACCAGGCGGACGTTCGAGCGTCTACCCGACCTGCTTGGAGACGAATCGATGGAGCGTCTCTCCGAGCGCCGCTTCCTTGTTCCACTGCTCAAGGCGCTCCTCCTCCATGGGGTGCAATGGGGTTCCTCTCAGGGGATGGTCGAAGAGCTCTTGCGCACTGCCATCGATGAGGACCGGAACATAGACCGGATGACCCTCGGGCGCTACCTCGGCTACGGCTTCCCCGAGGAGGACCGGCTTGAAGGCTGCCACGAGCAGCGTGCAACTCTGTTCGGCTCCGCCCAGGGCCGTCTCCACTTCCAGCGCCGGCTCACGCTCCGTGGTTTCCAAGCGGCCGGCCGGGCCGTCGACCGATCACAACGTAGGGGTTCCCTTCCGGGTCCTGCTAAAGTTCGTCAGCGATGACGAAACCGCGCCCGGTCCGTTGGCTGCACCTGTCCGACCTCCACCTCGGCTGCCGAGGCAAGGAGGTCTGGTGGCAGGCGCACGAGGAATTCGAGGCCAGCGTCCGAGAGAAGACTCGGGAGCTGGGGGCGCCGGATCTGCTGCTGTTTACCGGTGATCTGACCTTCTCCGGCCAGCCAGAGCAATTCAAGCAAGTCGACGACTTTCTCGATGCGCTTCTCGGGTGGATTCGGAAGGAGGTCCCCGAGGGCACGCCGGAGCCGCTCCTGATCACCGTCCCCGGGAACCACGATCTCCAGCGGCCGGAACCTTCCTTCCCCTACCAATTCCTCGACACCTACCACGAGCCGGACTCGCCAGCCCGTCGCCAACTCGATGAGACGCTCTGGGGCAGGAAGGGCAAGAAGCCCGACGCCTCCCACATCGACCCTCTCTTCAGCGCCTACCAGAGGTGGTTCAAGCGCAAGGTCCTCCCCGACCTGAAGAAACGCGCGCAAGTCACGGACTCGCACTTCCCCGGCGACGTCTCCCTCGAGATCGACGTGGGAGGATTCCCGCTTGCGATCGTGGGTCTCAACTCCACCTGGCAACAATACACGGGGGAGGACTTCGAGCGCCGGCTGGTGATCCCGACGCAGCAATTCCACTCGGCGCTGCGGTCGAAGGCCACGGGGACGCCGCTGGCGATCTTCACGCGGTGCAAACGCTCGCTGCTCCTGATGCATCACCCGCCCTCGTGGCTCGCGCCGCGGGGCCAGAAGATGTTCGATGAGGAGATCTACCCCTCCGAGCGCTTCGATGCCTGCCTCTACGGCCACATGCACCAGGGGCGCTCGACGGAGACGGCAATCCAGGGCGGCAAGCCCCGCTGTTTCTTCCAGTCGCCGTCGCTGTTTGGGCTCGAGCACTACGGCACGAGCGAGGAAGAACGCGCCATCGGGTACTCCTGGGGCGAGCTGTCTCCCAAGGGCGTGGTGAAGGTCTGGCCGCTCCAACGAGCCCAGCAGGGTGGCAAAGGCGCCTTCGTCGACGACCCGGGCTTCCCGCGGGAAACTGACGGTGGCTCCATCATCGGCGGTGGCTGGGAGCGCAAAACGACGGTGCCGACTGCCCCACCCGTCGATCTCAACAGCTACCTGCGCGACCTCATCGACCACACCAACCACATCGCTATCAGCGGGATCGCCTCCAGCCGTGCCCGCGGCGCGCACCGCTACCCGATCGAGAGCCTCTACACCCCGCTGTCGAGCCGCCTGGGTCTTGAAGGCACGGGTGGTGAGACCGCTGGGGCAGCGCTTCTGCGGGGCGAGCGGTCGGTGGGTCTGGCCGAGCTTCTTCCCAAACACGACCGTCTTCTGATCGAGGGCCAGCCGGGAGCGGGCAAGACCACCTTCCTGCGCTTGGTGGCCTGCATGCTCGGCCGCGACCTGGTGGGAGACCCCTGCCCTGGCGGGGGCACCTGGAGAAGCCGCCACCTGGGGCTGCCCGCCGACGAAGCGCCCCGGGTGCCGGTGCTGCTGCGGGTCTCCGAGCTCGTCGCGTTGCTGCTCGATACCAAGGCGCCGAAGCACCGCAAAGACAACCGGCTGTGGCTGCTGGATCTGTTGGAGCGCAGCTCCCAAGACAACGACCACGAGGTCCCCCGGGCGCACTGGCAGGAGCTGCTCGAAGAAGGCCGCGCGGTGCTGCTGCTCGACGGTCTCGACGAGGCGGCCGACGAGAAGGTACGCACCCGGATCTTCGAGATCTTCCGCGATGCGTGCAAGAAGTGGCGGCGCTGCCCGGTGGTGGTCAGCAGCCGTCCGTTGCAGACGGAGCCTCTGCGCGAGATGGGCTTCCACCACGCCACCATCGAGCCGTTCGGCGACAAGGAGATCCGCACTTTTCTAGACCACTGGGTGACGGCGCTTCACACCACCGAGACGGGCACACCGGGGCGGGAGGCGAAGCGCTACGAGGAAGCGCTCGCCGAGGCGATCTTCGACCGGCCACGGGTGCGGCGGCTTGCCACCAACCCGGTGATGTTGACCAGCCTGTGTGTGGTGCACTGGAACGAGGGTCGCCGGCTGCCGGAGGGGCGTTCGCGCGTCTACCGGGCGGTGATCAAGTGGCTGCTGGCGGCGCGCAGCACCCAGCGCCAGGAAGCGGGCTTCACAGATCGTTTCGCCGAGCGTGCGTTGGCCCGCGTAGCGCTTTCGATGATGAGCGGCCCGGAGGGCAAGCGGGCAGTGGTGGATCTGGCCGAGGGGGCCAAGGCGGTGATGCCGCTTCTGGTGCGCGAGATGCCCGAGGCTAGCAGCGAGGACCGACGCCATCGAGCGCGCGATTGGCTGGCCTTCGAATGCCTCGGGAGTGGGATTGTCGAGGAGCTTCCCGGACGTCAGATCCGCTTCTGGCACCTGACGTTCCAGGAGTTTCTGGCGGCTCAGCAGCTCGCTTGGATGGGCGACGAGGAAGAGGGCGAGGACGCTTGGTGGCCGCATCTCGCGCCCCATCTCAGCAGCGCCCAGTGGCGTGAGACGGTGGAGCTTTTCCCGGGCACTTTACAGGACGAGGGCGGTGAGGGCCGTGTGGATCGTCTTCTGGAACGGGTGATCGGGTTGCGGGGTAAGCGGTCGGATCTTGCCACCGAGGCGAGAGTCGCGGGCATTCTCGGACGGCTGCTGCGTCCGCTGGAGGTGCTCGAATACAAGGCGTCTCCGGCACTCCAGAAGAGCTACGAGAAGCTGCTGGATCGTTCGCTGGCGATCTTCGAGGTGGAAGGGGCTCGCCGGGTGCCCATCGAGGACCGCCTGACGGCGGCGGATGCCCTGGGGCAGGGCGGAGATCCGCGCCTCGAGCATCCCAGAGGTAACCTCCTCGAGGTCCCCGGGCAGGACATCCGTCTGGGCAAGTATCCGGTGACGGTGGAGGAGTACCAGCGTTTCGCCGAGGAGGGTCGAGGGTACGACGAGCGTCGCTTCTGGAGCGAGGAGGGCTGGAAGGCGAAGACGGAGAAAGAGTGGACGGAGCCGGGAAGCTGGGCCGAGCAGCTCGAGCATCCGAGCCGACCGATGGTCGAGGTCTCGTGGTACGAGGCCGAAGCCTTTTGCCGCTGGCTGAGCGAGCAGTGGGGTACGGAGGTGCGCTTGGCGACGCAGGAGGAGTGGGAGACGGCGGCGACGTCTCCCGAAGGAGAGTATCCGTGGGGCCAGGCGGAGCCCGACACGGAGCGTGCCAATTTCGACCAGAAGGTCAGTCACCCGACGCCGGTGGGTCTGTACCCGGCGGGCAATGGTCCCTACGGTCACTGCGACCTGGCGGGCAACGTCTGGGAGTGGTGTTTGGACGAGGTGGAGCTTCCCAAGATTGAGGAGCTGGGTTGGAAGGAAGGCGAGCTTGGGCGAGCCCTCCGGGGCGGCGGCTGGTACTACTCGGCTTCGAACCTGCGCTCTGCCATCCGCCTCAGGTACCGCGCCGCCGACCGCGACGGCAGCATCGGCTTTCGCCTGGCCGCCGTTTCCGCGAGCACGTCGAAGTCTTGATCTTTGTCTTTGTTTTGGGGTCCAGGGGCGCAGCCCCTGGTCGCTCGCGAGGCGCGAAGTGGCCAGAAATGTCGACTACCTGACAAAATTGGCACCTCGAAGGTGGCCACTCGATGACAGGGCGTCACCTGGGCGACCTATCTGGCGGTAGAGGCTGTCAGATCTGTCGGCTTGTCAGTCCTGCCTGCCAGGAAGAGCCGGATGAGGCGAGAGTCTCACGTCTGAGCACCGAGGCCGCCAAGAATGTACGCAAGACCATCCGCGAATGGCGGATGGCGTCGACCAGGAACAACCAGACCCTGGAAGACCTCGCGCAGCTCGTAAACCCGGTGGTGCGGGGCTGGACGAACTACTATGGGCGGTTCTACCGCTCCCGGTGGAAGCTGGTCCTGCGCCATCTGAACCGGGCTCTCGTGGCTTGGGCGTGTCGGAAATACCGGCGCTTCCGACGCCGCGAGCGGGCGGCGATCCATTGGCTGGGTCGTATCGCGCGTCGTGACCCGAACCTGTTTGCCCATTGGCAGCTTGGTGTGCGTCCCCCGGCTGGGACGTGCCGGCGGCGAGCTCGCGGTGAAGCGCGAGCACCTCGCGGTCGGCGTCGGGCTCGAAGGCGAGCACGGAGGGGCGCGAGCGCTTGCCCCGACGGAACGTTCGCCAGGCGCGCCAGAGGTTGGGCACCGAGACCACCTCGGCAACCAGCCCTCCGATACGTCTCAGAAGGAGCTCCCCGGACACGACAAGGCCCGCCCGGACGCTCGACCCAGGATACCCGGGTCTACGAGAACGGGCGGGCTCGGTAGGTTCGACGCTCGCGAGAGCGCCCGGACGATCCCTGCACGGTGGCTCGCTGCCAGCGTGTTCGCGGAAACGGCGGCCAGGCGAAAGCCGATGTTGTCGAGCTGCGCGTCCGCGGCCGTCGCAGCCTCGAGGCGCTCGAAGCCGGCCAGGGCCAGGCTGACGTCCTCGAGCAGCCGCAAGGCGGCTTCGGCGAGACGGCGACGCAGCACGGGGTGCTGCCCCGGGGCTCCCTCGACGGCTTCGAGCAGAACGCCGCACAGCGCGAAAGAGTCGCGGTAGAGAGGCGAGGAGCTCACGATCCGGGTCTGGAGGACGCGGCGAACCGGTCGAACCGCGATCGGCGCGAGCGCTTCTCGTGCATCGCGATCAGGCCGGTCAGCTTCGGGATCAGCTCCTGCTCGATGCGTTCGGCCACCTTGCGGCGAAGCTCGTTGTCCGGGTCGGTCGCCAGGAACAGCACCGCGACCGCGGTCGCTGCCGCCTCCCGGGCTTCGAGAAAGCGGCTCGCCTTCTCCGCCGGGTGGAAGGTATGACAGCCGCGGGTCAGAAGGGTGAGGGCTCGCAAGAGGTGCTGGCAGCCGGGATCGTCCTGGCCCAGAGGCGGGCTCGCCTCGCGGTAGATCGCCTCGCCTTTCTGGAAGGCGCCGAGATCCCTCACCGAGAAGTGACGGCGATCCGGCTCGTCGGCGACCGACTTGGCCGCCGGCTCGAGCCCCTTCTCGAAAGCCTGGCGCGCCTTGCCGAGTCGCTCGGAAAGGGCCTCGCGTTGAGGCTCGGTCAGGGGAAGATCCGCGCTCTCGATGCGCCAGCGACCCCCTTCCTTGGCCGCCTTGAGCCGCTTCTGGGAGATCAGATAGCGTACCTGTCGTTGGGACTTGCCCAGGACGGTGGCGGCTTCGGACAGGGAGAGCTTCATCGTTGAGCGCAGCCTCCGACGGTAGGGAGCCGAAGCGGATTGCGGTCGCGAGTCGGCGCGGGCGAAAATTACACAAATCGACAGATTTGTCAATTTGGAATTTTGACGCGACCAGGGGCTCCGCCCCTGGACCCGGATCGACGACAAAGATCAAGACGTCGACGTGCTCGCGGAAACGGCGGCCAGGCGAAAGCCGATGTCGTCGTTGCGGCCGGTGGCGTGGTCCCCGTTGCGGATGGCGGAGCGCAGGTCCGAAGCAGAGCGGTCCCAGCCGCCGCCCCGGAGGGCCTTGAGCTCGCCCTCACCCTCGGTCACGAGGGGATCCGTCGGCTCGGCCCCCCGCCCCCGCTTGGAGTAAGCCTCCTCGTCCCACGCGTCCAGACACCATTCCCACACGTTGCCCGCCAGATCCTGGTGGCCGAAGGGACCCTGACCCGAGGGGAAGCTCCCCACCGGCGCGGGACGACCCTCGATATAGTCTTGGTCAAAGCAGGCTCGCCGCTCGTCGGGAGGATCGTCTCCCCAGGGATAGATTCGGCCTTCCTCGCCCCGCGCCGCAAATTCCCACTGCGCCTCGCTCGGAAGCGTCAGCTCCCGGCCTGCTCCCGCGGAAAGCCACCGGCAAAACGCCTCGGCATCGTGCCAGCTCACACCCACCACCGGCTGCTCAGGGTCCGAGAAGCGGCGATCCCGCCAAAAGCCCGGCTCCTCGTGCTTGGTCGCCGCGAGGAACCGCCCGTACTGCTCGTTCGTCACCGCAGTCTCCGCCAGCCAGAACGGTGAAATCCTCACCCAGTGAGGCGGCTTGCCGTCGTACTCGGCTTTGCCCCCCATCTGGAACCGCCCACCCGGCACATAGAGAAACCGCATCTCCGTGACGGTCTCGATGAAGAGCTTGTCGGCTTCACGACCTACCACCTCGCCCAGCGCGAGCGCTTCCGGTGCTCCACCGAGAATCCGCTCCAACCGTGCCGAGTCGAGCGCCTCGACGCCCGACCGCAGGTCCAGGCGAGCCGCCGGCTCCACCGGACCCGGCCAGCGTGGCAGACGACCTTCTCCTGTCAACCGAACCGTCACCAGGGGCACCTCGTCGAGCATCCGAAGGCTGCTCGATACCTCCGGAAGCTCCCACACCTCCTCCCCGGCGCCGACAGCTACCGCGACCCCGCGAGTCCGCCCCAAGAGTCCTACGAGCTGACCCTCCAGCGCCCCGGCCTCGATCGGGCCGATCGTCGAGAGGCCCTTCGACTGCAGAACGGCGGCGAGATCACGGGAGGCTTCCAGAAGCTGCACCGGGGAGACGAGGGCCAGATCTCTCCGTTCGTCTGTCTCCGTCTCTCCGGCCCGGTCCGCCTCCGCGACGACCTGCCGGGCCAGCTCCGCCACCTCGCCCTGCGCGCTCTCAAGCAGCTTCGCTGCGGCCTCGCGCAGCCGGGGCTCGTGACGGCCGCGGAGCAGACGCAGCACCGCTGCCTGCTGCCGCGGCTCCCCACCCGGTTCGAGACACACGAGGAAGGGATCGAGATCCACCTCCGAAGCCTCCCGCAGACAGGCACGGATCAGATCGCCCTGCTCGAAGAGCGTCTCCGAGCCGACGAGCGCCTTCATCAGCGGCCCAAAGACATGGCGATGAGGAAGCCCCACCGCCAACAGGACCACCTCCCGCCACCACCGCTCGCTCGCATGCTCGGCAAGGTGCGCGATGAGCTCACCAGATTCGGCCGCCACCTGGAGCGCGGTCAGATACTCCTGCACCCCCAGATGGAGAAACCCGTAGCGACGGGGGGCCACCTCCAGCAGCACCCCGGCCTCCCGGTGCAGCCACTCCAGCACCCGCACAGCCTCCGTGGCAGCGGCAGAGACACCTCGTGCCTTGAGCTCGTCTCGGAAGTGAAGCAGTGCCTCGGCGTGGGAAAGATCCTCCCGCCGCTCCTCGCTGTGGAGCTTGTAGGCCAGCGAGCGCAGGATGTCGAGGGCCGTTTCCACCTCCAGCGCCGGCTCGCGCTCCCGTTCGGTGCGGCCCCACTTGCCCAAGAGCACCCGCAGACACTCGCTGTAGAACGCCACCCGGTGCCGCGGCATCTCACCACCCCGCCACACCACCACACACAGAAGCGTCAGCAACAGCGGCGAGCCCACCAGCACCTTCAAGCGCTGCGCCGCCCATTCCTCGCTGGCGAGCGCCTTGACCAGACCGTCGGCCGCCGCATCGGCTTTCGTCTCCGGCACCGCTTCCACCGCCCGCGGAAGCTCGTGAAACCAGCGCCGTACCAGATCCTCGCATTGCTCGGGACCGAGCGGACGGACCTCGACGCGCAGAAAGCTCTCGCCCAGGTCGACCTCGTGCTCGCGGGAGCCCTGCCGGATTCTCCCGTACCCAGCGTGACGGCAAGAGACGATGGCGCGCACACCGCGTTTGCGGGCTGCATGGAGCTTACGGTGGAGATAGCCGCAGACCTGGGTGCGCAGCTCGGTGTCTGGGATCTCGTCGAGCCCGTCGAGCAGAAGCAGCAACCGGCCACGTCTCCACAGGCGAGCGCCGAAGCCCGCCGGGACCTTGCCGCCGGACGTCTCGGCGAGATCGCGGTCGAGAAAGGCGCCCAGCGAGGCTCCCAGGTCTCCCGTCTTCAGGTGCCGGAGCCGGACCAGCACCGGGAGCGTGCCTTCGGGCAGACCCAGGCGTTTTGGACCATCGACGAAACACCGCTGCAGAAGCTTGCGCAGCGCCGTCGTCTTGCCCGAGCCCGGATCGCCGAGGAGCACGATGTGGGGCGGAGCTGTCTCATGCGTCTCGTGGCGCTCGGCCGCCCGGAAGACCTCCTCGAGCTCCAGGTCGCCGTGGGAGTCTCCGAGGCTGTCCTCGTGGCCGTCTTCGCCGAACCCGATGGGACCCTGCGCCTTGCCGCGGCGCTTCCCTGACTCCTCGAGAGCGGCCGGACGCTCGCTCAGACGCAGCGGCACGTAGACCTCGTCGAGAGGCATCCGCACCTCGCCGGCGCCGAGACCGACCAGGTGGAGGTAGCCGTACTGATCGAGCGCCCACGTCTTGTAGATCTTCTCCGTGGGGTCGGCCGGCTTGGGTGCCGACGGAGCGTCCGGCGAGGTGGTTGCGAGTGAAGGGGCGGAAGCGGACGGAGGCGCGAGGTCCTGGAGAAAACCCGCCAGCTCGCCGTGGTCGGCACCGTAGGCCACCGGCATCACCCGGTCCTTGGCCTTGCCGTGCTGCGCCCTGAGGTCATCCAGCTCGGAGTCGAGACAGAGACGAAAGTGGCGAAACGAGCTGCCGGAGAAGCACTTACCCAGCCAGGCCAGCAGGGCGCCGAAGTTGGGATCCTCCAGCCCGGCACCGCAGCCGATGAAGATCAAGCTCTTGAGGGTACCCACGGCAGTCTGGAGAGCCTGGGCGGCCTCGTCGCGCAGCAGATCCTCGTAGGAGCGGATGCCCAGGACGACCGATTCCGGCTGCTCCCAGTAACCGTGGAGATGGAGAATCTTCTTCGGTGGCGGCTTCTCTCGCAGAGCCTTTTGGACCAAGGCTGGATCTTTCCAGGTGACGGGAGACCAACCGGTGACCGCCTCCAGCAGGCCGTCGTAGTTGGTGGTGGCGATGGGGAGGCCGAGCCCGGCGATGGCTTCGAGCACCGAGCGGTCCTGGACCTCGAGAGCGCCCACCGTGTCCTCCAGCCAGCGCCGGTACTTGCCGTCCTTCCGGCCGCCCAGCTCGTCGGTCACAGCTTCGGCGGCGGAGATCATCTCCCGGGTCCTGCCGGATTCGATGTCTCCGCGACGCCGGTCCCCCCAGCCCTCGGACGGGCTGGCAATCTCTTCGGCCCGCTGAACACCGGACAAGAGCAAGCCCGGCCACCCTGCGAGAGGGTCACCGTTCGTAGCTCCGCGAGAGACTCCGGCGCCCACGATGACGAGGGCTTCTCCCTGAGCGATCTGCCTGCGTAGATCGTCCTTCAGCGATTCGGCCATCGGCCGAACTCTATCGCGCTGCCGTCATGCTCGGCGTGGGCGTGATGAGACCTGCCTCATCCGGAGAGCTCGCCTCGAAGCCCGGTGGCAATCTCGGAAGAGATCCGGTCCGCTGCTTCCTTGAGGGGACTTGCAGAGAGATGAGCGTAGCGCTGCGTCGTCTGGGGCCAAGGAGGAGTGGAGCCTTCTTGGGTTGTAGAAGCCCTTTGTAGCAACCCAACGGCCTTCTCACGTCGTGCGAATGACGATCTAGCAACCGAACGGCGATCTTGATCGGTAGGAATGACGATCTAGCAACCGAACGGGTCTCTTGAGCGGTAGGGATGACGATCTAGCAACCGATCGTTGACCTTGCCGCGAAAGATCCACAGTCGAGCGACCGAACGGTCTTTTTGTCACGTTTCAACGCCCTGTTTACGCTTTCTTGACTCGGCTGCGTGGAGAACCCAAGATGACCAAGAAGCCCCGGCCCATGGATCGTACATCCTGCCGAAAGCTCGCGGATCGCGTCGCCGACCGGGTTCAGGAAGCCCGGCGCGAGGAGTAGAGTGGCTTCATGCCCCGGCCTCCTCTCGCCTGGCGATCACGGCGCGGATCCTGGCACCCGGGGGCCTCATGGGAGCTGCCGTGAGAGCTGGGAGGGACTTGGCGCTGCGACGTCACTCCATCGATCTGCTGCGACCAAAGAGCCCGGGATGTGCGGGCGCAAGCCCGTCTTCAACCAGATCAACGTCGGCTTCCAGACCGACGACGTCGAGCGGGCCGCCATCACCCGCTGAGCCGCTCGAAACGGCCAGCACTCTTCCGAGGGGTTGACAAACCGTACCAATACGGTCCAGAATTGTCCCCGTCTAAGTGAGACTGAGTCTCAATAAGGAATTCGGCGAGCGGCAGGCGAGACGAGGCGGATCGACGTGGCTCTCAACCAAGAACGGGAAGAGTTTCTCCACTACCTCCGGGACAACGGTCACCGCGTGACCTCCGAGCGGCTGAGACTGTTCGACGAGATCTTCTCCCAGCACGGCCACATCGACGCCGAGCAGCTTCTGGAGTCGCTCCAGGAGAGAGAGGTCAAGATCTCCCGCGCCACCGTCTACCGGAACCTCGATCTGCTGGTCGAATGCGGTCTGGTGCGCCGCCACCGTCTGGGCCGCCGACGCTATCTCTACGAGCACGTCCACCCGGGGCAGCACCACGACCACCTGGTGTGCACCGAGTGCGGCCGGGTGGTCGAGTTCGTCTCCCCGGGCATCTCGGCCCTCCAGGTGGAGATCTGCCGGGCCCATGGATTCGAGCCGTCCCGGCATCAGCTCCAGATCTTCGGTGTCTGCACCCGGTGCACTCAGGAGAGCCGTCAGGAAAGCACGCTGGACGATCGGGCTGACTCCGACCAGCACAGGTCCGACCAGCACAGGTCCGACCAGCACAGGTCCGACCAGCACAGGGACGGCGCGCAGACGGGTCGCTTGAAGGAGGAAGTCCATGCTTGAAGCTCTGATTCTGACCCTCCGGGAAGGCGTCGAGGCGGCGCTGGTGGTGGGGATCATCGTCGCCTTTCTGCGCAAGGAGGACGGCGACCGATACCTCAAGGCGGTGTGGAGCGGTCTCACCGCCGCGGTGGCGGCGAGCATCGCCGGCGCCTTCGTCCTCTACCGCATCGCGGTCAACCAGGAGGGCTTCGAGGGGATTCTCTATCTCGCCTCCGCGGTCATGGTCGCCTCGCTGGTGATCTGGATGTGGCGTCACTCGCATGCGCTGAGCGGCAAGATGCGCGGCTCGCTGGCGCGTATCCTCGACCGTGGGAACACCGGTTGGGCGTTCGCCGGGCTGTTTCTGTTCACCTTCCTGATGGTGTTTCGCGAGGGGGTCGAGACGGCCCTCTTTCTCTCCGCCCTGTCGCTGACCTCCAGCGGTCTGATGGCGTTTCTCGGGGCCGTCGTGGGAATCGCGGTCGCGGTGGTCTTCGGGGTGCTGTTCGTCCGGGGCAGCCTGCGAATCCAGCTCGACCGATTCTTCAAGGCCACCGGCATCGCCCTGATGATCTTTGTGGTGCAGCTCCTGTTCAACGCGTACCACGAGCTGTCGGAGGCCGGTTGGGTGCCCGCCAACCCCAAGACCATGGGGCTGATCGGTCCACTGGTGCGCAACGAGATTTTCTTCATCGCCGCCGTGGTGCTGTGCCCGATCCTGCTGCTGCTGCTGCCCGGGCGTGCATCGAAGGAGGTCGGGGAGACGACCGGCGGGACCGACGCGGCGGCGCGGCTCGAACGGGCGCGGGCCCGGCGCTTCCAACGCGTGCGCACGGCCTTCGGCACCCTTGGCATCGTGGTGCTGGCGGTTCTGAGCCTCGGCGTCGCCTACTCGCAACCGCCGCAGCTCTCCCCCGCCACGCCCATCGACCTCTCCTCCGGCGAGGTGCGGCTGCCGGTGGCCGGCTTCGCCGACGGCGAGCTCCACCGCTTCGTTGCCCGCGTCGGCGATCACGACGTGCGGTTCTTCGGCATCGAGGTCCAGGACGGCGAGGTGGTCACCGCTTTCGACGCCTGTCTGATCTGCGGCGACCGTGGCTATATCCAGGAGGGCTCGGTGCTCACCTGTCTGCACTGCCACTCGGCGATCTATCCTCCCAGCGTCGGTCTGGCCGGCGGCTGCAACCCCATCCCGCTGAAATCGCGGGTCGAGGGCGACGAGATCGTCATCGCTCTCGGCGACCTGAAAAGCGAGGCGACGCGGTTCACCCGCGGAGCCGGAGAAACCGACCACACCGCCCACCGCAGCCACGCCGAGCGAGACGAGCACGACGAGCCTGGAGGCCATGGAGGTCGCGAGGGTCACCGGGCTCACGGCTGAGTCCCGAGCCTCCGACGAATACTCCGACGCACCGCAACGAGCCGATCTCAAGGAATCGAGCATGTTTTTTCGCATGGTGGGCGCATCCCTGGTTCGCAGTCCCCGGCGCAAGGTCGTGGCCTTCGCCGCGGTGACCCTCGGCGTGCTGGCGACCACCGCGCTGGTCTCGGTGCTCGTGGCCTCCGGGGACCGACTGGCGGTGGAGCTGGGCGCCTACGGAGCCAATCTCGAGGTGCTGCCGACCGAAGGACAGGAGACGTTCGACGTCGGCGAGCTGGCGGAGATCCGCAGGATCTTCTGGCGTCACAACATCCTGGCCATCGCGCCGGAGCTGCCGTTGCGAGCGCGTCTCGAGCCGCTCGACGAGGCCCGGGAGCCGATCGTCGCCGAGGTGATCGGCACCTGGTTCGACGTGGTGCTCGAAGACAGCCCGACCGAGGGGCCGTGGCGCACCGGGCTGCCCTCGACGCGGCCGACGTTGGCGATCGAGGGCCGGTGGCCCCGCGACCTCGGCTCCCCCACGGACACGACCGGCGCGATGAGCTCGGAATCGGATGCTGGTGGGGAGACCACGCCGGAGGCCGCGCTCGAAATCGCGCTCGGCGGCCGGCTGGCGGATCGCCTGGGGGTCGAGATCGGCCAGCCGGTGCGGGTCAGCCTCGGCGGTCGCGAGCGGGTGATGGAGGTCGTGGGGCGCGTCTTGAGCGGCGGTGCGGAGGAGGAGCAGGCCCTCGCTCCGCTGCCGGTGGTGGCGGCGCTGGCGGGCCGTCCCGGCCGGGAGGCGACCCGCGCCGAGGTCTTCGCCCTCACGGTTCCCGAGACCGACCCGATTCCCGACCCCGATGCACTGGACCCGGACGACTACGAGACGTGGTACTGCACGGCCTACCCGTCGGTGATCGCGCTGCAGATCGACGAGGCGCTGCCCGGGGTGCGGGCGCAGGCGCTGAGCGGCATCACCGACGCCACCGCACGGGTGCTGGTGAGCCTGCAAAGGCTGCTGCTGGCGCTGGCGGTGTTGATCCTGGCGGGCTCCGGTCTCGGAGTCGCGGCGGTGACCACCACCTCGATGCTGGAGCGGCGCCAGGAGGCGGGGCTGCTGGTCGCGCTCGGTGCGGAGACCTGGAAGGTGGCGGGGTACTTCGTCGCCGAAGCGCTCGCCATCGGTCTCGCCGGCGGCGTGGTCGGCGGCCTGCTGGGTCTCGCCGCCGGCCGGGTTCTGGGGGAGATGGTGCTCGGCGCCGCCGTGCCCTGGGTGCCAGTGCTGCTGCCCCCCGCCGTCACGGCGGGCTGCGCGGTCGCCGCCGCGGGAGCCCTCGTCCCCGTCATCCGGCTGTTGAGAGACCGGCCCGCCCTGGCGCTCAAGGAGGTCACGGCATGACCGGACGATGGATCTGGGCGAGCCTGACGCGGCGGTCCCGCCAGCTCGCGCTCATCGCCGCAGCGGTAGCGCTGGCGGCGGGCACGGTGGCCACCCTCGCCGGCTTCGCCCAGCGCTCCGAGGAAGGGCTGGACGACGACCTGACCGCCTTTGGCCCCAATCTCGTGATCCGGCCCCAGGTGGCCGGTCCCGCGACGCTCCCCGCCGAGGAGGCGGCCCGTGTGCGGAAGATCCCCGGCGTGCTGAGCGCCGCCGGCTGGATCGATCTGGATCCGACCGTAGCCGATCTCGCATTCGACCTCCCCGCGGTCGCCGTCGAGCGCTCGGTGCTGGACGTCCATCCTTCGTGGAAGCTCACCGGCGTTTGGCCCGGGGCCGGGCAAGCCCTCCTGGGCGCGGGTGTCGCGGAACCGGGCGCGGTGGTTGGAGAAGAGGCGCTCGAGATCACCGGCACGCTGGACACCGGCGGGGAGCTGGACAGGACCCTGTTTCTCGACGCCACGACCTTGCCGGTCAGCAAGCCCCTGACGGCGAGCACGGCGGTGACCGGCTTCCATCGCATCGAGGTGCGCACCGAGCGCGGTCGGCTCGACGAGGTGGCGGCGGCGGTGTCGGCGCGGGTGGCCGGCGCCGAAGCCCAGCCGCTGCGCCGCGTCAGTCTCGCCGAGGCGGGACTGATCCGCCGTCTGACTCTGCTGCTGGCGGGGGTGAGCGCGGTGGCCGTCGCGCTGGCCTTGATCTCTGTCATCGCCGCCACCACCGCCTTGATGGAGGTGCGCCGCACCGAGCTCGGGCTGCTGCTGGCACTGGGCTACACCGAGCGCCAGGTGGCCGGGCTGTTCGCCGTCGAGGTGATCGCCGCCGCGCTGGCGGCGGCGCTGGCGGGAGCGGTCGCCGGCGAGCTCCTCGCCCGCGGTATGGCGATCCGTCTCCTCGGCTCGGCCCAGGAGACGGGGACCTCCGCTTTCACCTGGAGCGGCCCGCTCGCCGCGGCCCTCGCCGCGTTGCTGGTGGTCGGGGGCTCGCTGTTCCTCGCCATCCGCCGCGGCGGAAACCTGGATCCCGCTCGGCTGCTCAAGGGGGCGTGAGGATGATCGAGACCCGCGACCTGATCCGCCGTTTCGGCTCCGTGAGCGCCCTCGACGGCGTCACCCTCTCCGTCCGCCGTGGGGAGTGGGTGGCGGTGACCGGCCCCTCGGGCTCGGGCAAGACCACACTGCTCAACATCCTGGCCGGTCTCGACCGCCCCACCTCCGGACGGGTGCGGGTGGGCGACACCGAGGTCTCCGCCTTGACTCCGCGACAGCTCGCCCGCTACCGACAGCGCTCGGTGGGGCTCGTCTTCCAACACTTTCACCTCATGCCTCACCTGACGGCGCTGGAGAACGTGATGCTGGCCCAGCACGTCCACAGCCTGGTGGACCGTCCGCAGGCGAAGGCGGCGCTGGTCCGGGTGGGGCTCGGACCCCGGTTGAGCCATCTGCCGCGCGAGCTCTCCGGTGGCGAGCAGCAGCGGGTGGCCATCGCCCGGGCGATGATCAATCAACCGCCGCTGTTGCTGGCGGACGAGCCGACAGGGAATTTGGACGCGGAGAGCGAGCGGCTGGTGATCGATCTGCTCGCCGAGCACCACCACCAGGGAGGTACGGTGGTGCTGGTGACCCACGCCGCCGCGCTGGCCGCACAGACGGACCGCGAGATCCGTCTCGATCACGGCCGGCTGGTCGAGCCGTTGGGTCCCCGGGCACTCCACCAAGGACAAGAAGTGGAACAGGAGAAAGAAGACGAGGAGGAGCCGATGGCCGTGGGGAGGCCGGCGTGAGGAAACGACCTCGGATCGCAAGGGCCCGGCTGCTCGCCAGGGCCGCGCTCGTGCCGGGTCTTCTCGCGGCGACTCTCGCGGCGACTCTCGCGCCGGCTCGTGCGGCGGCTCTTCCAGCGGAGTCTCCCGCCACGGTCGAACGCCGACTCGCCCTCATGGGCACCCGCCTCCAGCTCCGTGTCGACGGACCCGACCGGCTCGCCGCGCTGCGTGCCAGTGAACGGGCGATGCGCGCCCTGGAGACCACCGAAGCGCGGCTGTCCACCTGGCGGTCGGACACCGAGCTGGCCCGTCTCAACCGGGCCGTAGCGGGCGACGCCGTCCCGCTGTCCCCCGAGCTCGCCGCCGAGCTGGAGACCGCTGAAGCCTGCTGGCGTGAGACCTCCGGGGCTTTCGATCCCACGGTGGGAGCGCTGGCGTCGGTCTGGGGTCTGCGAACCGGTGGCCGCGAGCCCTCCACGGAGGAGCGGCGCCGCGCCTTGGCGGCGACCGGGATGGACGCCCTCGAGCTGGGACGAGCGATCCCGGACGGCCCGATCCAGGCGGTGCGTCACCGGGACGGGCTGGTCCTCGACGAAGGGGGCTTTGGCAAGGGGGCCGGTCTGCGGGCGGCGCTGACCGCGCTGGCGGACACCGACGCCACCTCCGCGGCGCTCGACCTGGGCGGGCAGTGGGCGTTCTGGAGCCTCGCTCCGACCGCGCCGGGCTGGCGGATCGCCGTCGCCCATCCACACGACCGTGACCGGGCGGTGGCCGCGATCACCGTCGACGGTGGCTCGGTCGCCACCTCGGGCAACAGCGAACGCGGGATCGTGGTCGACGGGCGCCCTCTGGGTCATCTGATCGATCCCCGCGACGGCCGTCCGGCGGCCGACTTCGGCAGCCTCACGGTGTGGACCTCGGACCCGCTGCGGGCCGACTGTCTCTCCACCGGGCTCTATGTCCTCGGACCGGACGCCGCCCTCGCCTGGGCGGACCGGCACCCCGGCGTGGAGGTTCTGGTGCTGACCGTGGGGAACGGGGAAAACGATGAAGAGCGTCTCACCGCGCGCGCGTCCGCCGGGCTCGCGCGACGTTTGGAGGCTCTGGACGAGGAGCTGAGGATCGAAGGACCGGCGGGCGAGGCGGCGGACCGGACGAGGCGGCGGACCGGACATCGAGCCAGCCGGGCCTTTCGGCCCGATCCGAGAGGTAACCGAAGACACGAGGGACGACGACTGTCAAGCGAGCAGCGATCGAGTCGTCGTCCCCACAATCCCGCTCGGTCGAAGACCGTGCGACATCTGAGGAGGAGTATACATGTCGGTTTTGAGATCGGTTCTCAGAGACTTCCATCCGGTCCCCGTGTCTCGGTCGGCCCTGCGCGGCGGGCTCCGCCTGGCCCTGGGGCTCGCGCTTCTGCTGGGGCTGAGCCCGGCGCCGGCGAGCGAGGCCCAGGACAACCAGGAGACCCAGGAGGCCCGCGCCGTCGACTCGCGGATCGAGAAGCTGGAGCAGGAGGTGCAGGCCCTGCGAGAGGCCCTGGCAGCGCTGCGGGCGCAGCAGGAGGAGACGGAGGAAGGGACGGGTGAGGGCGCAAAAGAGGGCACCGGTAAGGACACAACGGCCGAGCGGCTCGCCGAGCTGGAGCGGCGTCTCGACCTTCTGGCGGAAGAGCTGGAACGGATCGACCTGGGCGGTGCGGCCGCGTCGGTGACGCCGGTATCGGCCGCCGAAGGCGGAGACTACGGCTTCGCACCGGCGGCCTCCAAGGTCTATCGCACCGAGCAGGGCCTCTCCATCGGCGGCTACGGAGAGATGCTCTACGAGGGCTTCGACTCCGAGCTGGACGACGGTACGGACTCGGACGCGAAGGACCAGCTCGACTTCCTCCGTGCCATCCTCTACTTCGGTTACAAATTCAACGACCGCATCCTCTTCAACTCGGAGATCGAGGTCGAGCACGCCTCCAGCGAGGAGGAAGGGGAGGTCTCGCTCGAATTCGCCTATCTGGACTTCCTGCTCCGGCCGGAGGTCAATTTCCGCGCCGGTCTGCTGCTGATCCCGATGGGCTTTATCAACGAGCTCCACGAGCCTCCGGTCTTTCTGGGAGCCCGGCGCCCGGACGCCGAGCAGCGGCTGATCCCCTCGACCTGGCGTGAGACCGGCTTCGGCCTGTTCGGCGATCTGGGGCCCTTCACCTACCGCTCTTACGTGGTCAACGGCCTCGACGCCTCGGGCTTCTCGGCCTCCGGCGTAAGGGGAGGACGACAACAGGGATCCGAGGCGCTGGCCGAGGACTTCGCATGGGTCACCCGTGTCGACTACACGGGCACCCCGGGGCTGCTGGTGGGCGGCTCGTTCTACACCGGCGGCTCCGGCCAGGGTCTTCTGGGCCCCGGCGGTGCCGAGCTGGGCGTCGACACGACGATCTACGAGGGCCATCTGGAATGGAAGTATCGGGGCTTCGAGCTACGCGCCTTGGCGGTGCGATCGGAGCTGGACGACGTGGCGGGTCTGAACCAGGCCCTCGGTCTCGCCGGTGCCGACGGCGTGGGGGAGGAGCAGAAAGGGTACTACGTCCAGATCGGCTACGACCTCTTCTCCCGCTCGGCACGGCGCAACATGGCGCTGATTCCGTACGCCCGGTTCGAGGACTTCGACACCCACGCCGACGTGCCGGCGGGCTTCTTGAAGGATCCCGCCCGGGACGTCGAGAGCCTGACTCTGGGGCTCGCCTTCAAGCCGTTGGACCAGGTGATCGTCAAGGCGGACTACCAGGACTACGACAACGGGGCGGGCACCGCCCTGGACCAATTCAATGTGGCGATCGGCTATCTCTTCTAGCGTCGGTGGGCTTCGGCCTGCACGACCTGCGCTCCGGGCCTCCGGTGGGAGACTCCGGAGCGCGCTGTACCGGGTCACGGTCCTCGGGCTCCTCGGGCTGGCCGCGGGTCTGCTGATCCCGGCCGGGGTGGAGGCGAGGGTTTTTCTCACCACCGAGGAGGCCCTCGACCTCGCCTTTCCCGGCTGCCGGGTGGAGCGGAAGACCGTCTATTTGACCGAGGCGCAGCAGAAGGCGGCGGAGAAGGAGGCAGGGGTCGAGATCTCCGGCGCCCTGGTCTACCCTTACGAAGCCTCGTGTGACGGCGAGCCGGGCGGGACCGCCTACTTCGACACCCACCGTGTGCGCACCCTGCCCGAGACGCTGATGGTCGTGGTGGATCCCGACGGCGAGGTGCGGAGGCTGGAGATCCTGGCCTTCCGCGAGCCGACGGAGTACATCCCGCCGGAGCGGTGGTACGAACAGTTTCTGGGTGAGGAGCTGGGCGACGATCTGCGGCTCCAGGGAGCGATCCGGGGCGTGACCGGGGCGACCCTCACCGCCCGCGCCACCACCGACGCGGTGCGCCGGGTGCTGGCGATCCACCGGGCCCTCCAAGAGGGGACACCGAGCCCGACACCTCACGCCGCAACCGATGCCACGACCGATGCGACGACCGATGCGACGAAGGAGCCGCCGGGACCGGCGGAGGGGGAGGCACCATGAACGCCTGGGAGCGTCGGACCGTCCACGTGGCGAACGTCCTGGTGGGTGGCACGGGTCTGGTCTACGCCTGGATGCTGTATGTCCTGGAGCCGGTCGACGAGCTCTCGGTGGTGCATCACCCGTGGCAACCGTTGGTGCAGCACCTCCACCTGTGGGTCGCCCCGTTGGTGGTCTTCGGCGCGGGGCTGATCTGGCGCGAGCACATCTGGAAGCACTGGCAGCAGGGGGTGCGATCGCGGCGTCGCAGCGGTCTCTCGCTGTTGCTCAGCCTGGCCCCGATGGTGGTCTCCGGCTATCTGATCCAGACCTCGGTGAGCGAGACCTGGCGCGGCATCTGGGTCGGCATCCACCTCACCACCTCGGTGCTCTGGCTGCTGGCCTACTTCGGTCATCTCGTCCCGGCCCAGATGAGGCGCCGCGCCCGCGAGGCCCGCAACCTCGACCGCTGATCTTGAACGCGATGTGCTCCAAGGCGTCGTATATGATGTCTTTGTCTATTCGGACCAGGAGAGAGCATGGCGCGTTACTCGTTGAACCTCCCCGAACAGCTCAAGCGGGACGCGGAGAGGGCGCTTTGCGAGCGGGGCCACGACGTCACGAGGACACCCACCGAGCGGGACCGCCCTGAGCATTCGATCGGAGTCACTCGATGGTCACCCGAGACATCACAGCTCCCGCCCAAACGGTCGCGGTGCCGGCGCTGTCGAGCGGCAAAGCCCTTGCGATCGCATGGGGGTTTCTCGTGGCTCTCAGCCTCGCCACCCGCCCGGTTCTCCCGGTGGACGAGACCCGCTACCTCGGGGTCGCGTGGGAAATGTGGCATCGGGGCGACTTCTTGCTGCCGACTCTCAACGGCCTCCCCTACAGTGAAAAGCCACCTCTGCTCTTCTGGCTGATCCACCTGGGCTGGTGGTCGTTCGGCGTCAGCGAGCTGTGGCCACGGCTGGTTTCTCCCCTCTTTGCGTTGGGCAACCTGTTCTGGGTGCGGCGGCTGGCCGGCCGCCTGTGGGGATCGGACGTCCCGGAGGTCCGCCGGGCACCGCTGCTCCTCCTGAGCCTGTCGCTGTGGCTGTTCTTCTCCACCGTCTTGACCTTCGACATGATGCTGACCTTCTTCGTCCTCGCGGCGCTGGACGGCCTGCTGGAGGCCCGTGAGCGGTTATGGGGTTGGGGTCAGGCGGGGCTCGCCATCGGCCTCGCCCTTCTGGCCAAGGGACCGGTGGCCCTGCTCCTCATCCTGCCCCCGGCCCTGCTGGCACCGTGGTGGGACGACGACCGGCTGCGGGGCCGGCGGATCCGATGGAATCTGTGCCTCGGCGGGGCTGTGCTCGCAGGGATGGCGCTTGCGCTGGCCTGGGCGGTGCCGGCGGCGATTCAGGGTGGCGCCGAGTACCAGGAGCAAATCCTGCTCGGGCAGACCTCGTCGCGAATCCTCCAACCCACCATGCACGCGGCTCCCTGGTGGACGTATCTGGCGTGGCTACCCCTGCTGCTCCTTCCGCACTCGTTGTGGCCCCGGCTGTGGCGAGCCCCCTTCCGCCTGGACCGCTCAGAGCCCGGTGTCCGCTTTCTCCTCGCCGCGACATTGCCCGCGTTCGTCCTGCTGTCTGCGATCGGCTCGAAGCGGCCACACTATCTGATCCCCCTCCTGCCCGCGGCGGCTCTGCTTCTCGCCCACGGGCTGAGCGGGATGTCGGCGGAGCGACCCGCGGCCAAACGCTCCCGGTTGACGCTTCCCCTGGCGGCGACCGGCGCGGTGGGCCTCCTGCTGGCGCTGATCGGCGCGATCTCCGGCAGCCTGGCCGGGAGGATCCACCTCCCGGGTCTGGCTCCTTGGCTCCACGAGATCCACCCCGGAGCGGGTCTCGCGCTGTGCGCGCTCGTGATCTACCTGGCGGTTTCAAACAAGCCACGGTCAGACTTGGTCAAGCTGACAGTCGCCAGCTTCGGGATCTTCGCCACCGTCCATGTGGGATTGCTCGCGGTCGCCAGCCCGGCCTATGACATGCAGCCGGTCGCGCGCTTCGTGGGTGGGCTCCAGGCGGCGGGGCACCCGGTCGCGTTCGCTGGCCACTATCAGGGTGAGTTTCAGTTCGCTGGCCGCCTGACCCAGCCGGTGGAAGTCGTGTCGGCGGATCCCACACGGGCGAGGACCTGGTTGGCCGAGCATCCCACGGGTCATCTGATCTTCACGTACCGGGGAGCGCCCCCACCGGAGCTGGGCGACCCGGAGCTCCAGACGGCTTACAAGGGCCAGTGGCTCGGGGTCTTCTCGGTCGTGACCAATGGACCGCAGACAACACTGAAACCGTGAAGGGCAGCCGCACCACACCCCGCTCGGTCGCAGGAGGCTCGCGCTCCAGGGTCTCGACGTCGAAGAGACGCCGCAAGCTGTTGCCGGCGAGGTCCTCGAGAGCGGTGTCGACCACCACTGCGTAGGCGCCCCCCACCCAGGGCTCGGAGGGCCGGAAGCGCCATCCCCGGGCCTTGGGCAACACCTCGACAGCTCCCGGTACCGACTCCCCTCCAGCACTCTCGACATGCAGCATGTGCTCCAGCAGGGCACGGTCGAGAGGCTCCGGGAAGCGCAGCTCCACGGGATCCCGGCCACCGCCGGGCGGTGTCAGGCGCCAATCCTCCACCCGCGGCTGCGAGCGGTCCGCCGCGGTCACGCGGAAGGTGTGACGAAAGGTCTCCGCGAGCAGTGCACCACGGGCGTCCTCGAGATCCCGGTCGACGACCAGCGTGTAGGTGTGGCCGGCGACCAACGGCGGCCCTACCGTGTCGTGGGGCAGCACCCCGCGCTTGAGACGCCCGGGATCGAAGAAGAGGGTGAGCCGGGTCGAGTCCGGGCTCCACAGCTCCGCCTGAGGGGCGACGAAGGGGGCTTCCACCTCCTCACCCGAGGCGCCGAGCAGGTGGACGTGACGGAAGGTGTCGCCCCGGGTCATGGGCGCCGAGAAGCGCAAATAGATCTTGAGCAGGTTCTCCGGAATCTCGGCCGTGTCGGGATGGATCGCCGCGACCACCGTCGAGGGCTCGACGTCCGGGGCCGGGAGGGTGAGGGTGGCGGTGAGGCTCGGCGCGCTCGGAGACGCTCCGGGGTCACCCGGGGCGCTGGCCTCTGCGGGATCCGACCAGCGCGCGAAGTAGGGCTGTCCGGGTACGAAGGGAAGGCGGGGGGTGAAGCGGGGGCCGTCGGGCTCCAGCGAGTAGGTCCCGAGGACCGGCGGCCGGCCGTCGGTGGGCTCCGCGGTGCCGGTGAAGACGGGGAAGATCCGGTACCAACCCTCCGGCGTGGGGGGCGCGGCGCGGAGCCGCTCGAGGGTGGCTGGCGACAGCCCCCGAACCTCGACGACGCGAGAGCCCGCAGCCCCCTCGGCCCAGCGGATCTCGCCACCGCTTTCTCCGGAGGGCTGCGTCCCGTCCCCGCCTCCGGTCCCGGGAGAGACGCCGCAGCCCGAGAACGAGGAGAGGGAGGCGAGTAGGATCAGAGCCAGAAGGAGGAGGGGGCCGGGCCGAGAGACACCGGGCCCCTCCGGGGACCTCACATCCACCGCTTGCTGTGGGCGCGGAGCGACAGGGCTCCGTTCTCCGCCGAGCGGTCGAGGACCATCAGGTGATCCGGGTCCAGGTCGGCGACCTGGACCGCGGTGCGCAGAGCCGGGGTCAGGTAGTCGACGCCCGTGCGCGGGCCCACCTCGGTGGTGATGCCGGGCCGCTTCTGGGCCTCCTGGAGATCCGCGGACTTGATCAGCATCGGGCCCCGGCGGCTGTTGAGCACCAGCAGATACCCCTCGCCGCCGTGCTCGTAGGCCACCAGATCGGTGGGGATGTTGCCAAAGCCCAGCTCGGCGATGGTCTTGCCGCGCAGCTTCGCTTTGCTGCGGATCTCCTCCAGCGGGAAGGTCACCAGCGGCGTGCACAGATAGCCGGCCAGCAGATGCGTCTTCCCCCCGAGCTCGTAGGGGATGAAGCTGAAGATCGGAGCGAAGGTCTCGAACTCCCCGTGGGCACCGTGGTAGATCTCCAGCCCGGTGACCGCGACCTCGCCCTCGAAGGGGAAGGGCACCCGGCGCAGGGTGGAGGCGAACTCCTCGTTGGACAACCCGGCGATCAGCAGCTCGCCGTCGACGAATTCGAGGTCGGTGACCGTCAAGGCCCGCGCCTCCCAACGGTACATCTTGGCGTCCTTGGCGGGTGCATCGGAGATGTCGACCCGGGCATGCGGGATGTTTTCGAGAGCCACCTCACCGATCTCCCCGTCGCGCATCACCCGCAGCAGCACCGGCCGGGCGGCCTCCCCCTGGCCGCGGTGGATCGACAGGTAGGTGGTGCCGGTGTCGGTGTCGACGGCCATGTCCTGGATAAAGACGTTCCGCGGTTGGGTGCCGAGCATCGCGGCGATCTGGCCGTCCAGATCTTCGACCTGGTCGACGGCCTCGCCGGAGGCCCTGGGCTGACCGACGCCGAGGGCGTAGACCGAGGAACCGACGGAGTCGGCGACAAAGAGGACTCCCGACGGTCCCATCTCCAGCGCCCCGATGGACTTCAGATCCACCTTGCCGGCCTTCAGGCCGAGGTTGGATTCACTCTCATTCTGGGCGGCGCTGTCCTGCACGGTGAAGGCCCACAGAGCGAGACCGGCGGCCACCACCACGGCGGCGGAGAGGAGGAGCCGTAGCAGCGATGCGCTCCGGGACGAGGTCGTCGAAGTCGGGGACGGGGTGCGGGTCATGGGGAGTCTCCTTCGTTCTGGGATCACCTGATCGCCTGGGCTGCTCACCTCGGCCGATCATCTGGGCCGGACAGGCTGTAGCGGGTCTTGCACCCGGCAAGGATACCGGCTCACGCCGGAGACGTGGGTAAAGAGTCTGTAAAACGGTTGTAAAAGATGGGGGCTCGGGGAGGGCGGGATCAGGCGGTCGGCCGGTGGGCTTCGAGGAAGGTTTCCGGGTCGCTGAACACCTTCGCCATGTTCATGCCCTTGCGCACCGCCCCCAGGGTCACCTTGCCGGTCGCCAGCGCGGCGGCGAGTTGGAGATGGGTGCGCAGCTTGCCGCGGTTTTGGTAGCGCACCTCCAGCGCCCAGCGCCACAGCCGCGAGTACTCCTCGTAGAACTCCTCCAACGGCAGCTTGGTGGGTAGCACGGTGTGGACGATGTCGAACATCTCCCAGCCCTTCGCCTGCACCCGTGGCTCCACCTCGTCCCACAGATCGGTGCCGGGGAGCGGGGTGAGGATCGAGAAGCCGCTGTTGTAGGCACCCATCTCGGCGATCCAATCGCGCAGCCGGGTGAAGTCGTCGCGGTCCCAGGCGGGATCGACGATGAAGTTGCAGGTGAATCCGACGCCGAGCTCCTTGAGGATCTCGATCGCGCGCACGTTGTTGTCCGCGGTGTTCTTCTTGTTGACCGCCTTGAGACCCTCGTCGTCAACTTTTTCGACGCCGAGGAAGATGGCCAGATCGCCGCAGTCCTTCCACATCTCGATCAGCTCGGGGAACTTGCAGATGATATCCGTGCGGGTCTGGACGGTGAAGAACTTGCGGATGCCCGAGGCCTTGAGCTGGCGGGCCATCTCCTCGCCCCGGCGGACGTTCATCCAGAAGATGTCGTCGGTGATGAAGACGTTGGGCGCCTCGATGGTGGCCAGCTCCTCGACCACGCGCTCCGGGGACTTCTCCCGGAAGGTGCTCTGGTGGAACTTCCACACCGAGCAGAAGTTGCACTTGAAGGGACAACCGCGGGCGGTTTCCAGCAGCGCGAGAGGCTTGCGAAAGTTGATGTAGTACTGGTCGGCGTACTCGCGGATCAGGTGCCGTGCGGGCAGCGGTAGCTCGTCGAGATCGCGTCGGGCTGGCGCCGGACCGGTGGCCACCTGGCCGTCACGGGTGTTGAGCACCAGACCCGGCGAGCGGCGGAGATCGCCGCTACGGAGGTCGCCGCCGCGTTCCAAAGCGTCGACCAGCGGCGGCATCACCTCCTCGCCGTCGCCTACCGCCACCACGTCGACCGTCTCGTGCTCGAACCACGCGGGATCCCGGGACGCGTCGTGTCCTCCGACGACGATCACCGCCTCCGGCAGCTCCTGCCGGACCCGCTGGGCCCAGTGGAGCGTGCGATTGCGCTCGGTGGTGAAGTTGCACTGGAGACCGACCACCCGGGGCTCGAACGAGCGCAGCTTCTCCAGACCCAGCGCCTCGCCGTCGATGCGCAGATCGACGATCTGACACTCGTGGCCATCGGGCTCGAGGGCACCGGCGACGCACTCCAAGCCCAGCGGCTCGACAAACGTGAGCATCTCCAGACCGAGAATGCCGCCGATCGGGGGCTTTAGAAACGAGACACGCATGACGACCTCCCAGGTCCCCGCAAGATTGCGGAGCTCATGCCACTCGACGTGCGACACGAGCATCGATTAGACCAGGAATTGCCACGGCCGGCAACTGGAGGTCTCGGGAGGTCTTGAGCCTTCCCCAGTCCGCGGAGGAATGGTAGCGTCCTGCCGGAAGACACCCGCCACCGAGATCCCTTCCACGGCAAGAAGCCGACATGACCTCCGAGCGCTCAGACTCCCCCCAAGCTCAGCCCGCCGAAGCTCAGCCTCCCGAGACCCGGAAGCAGCAACTGATCGACCGTCTCGCCACCGGTGCGGCGGAGCGGGCGGGCGAGGGCGAGGCGATGGAGCGCTACATCCGCCGCTACTTCGCCCACGTGGCGCCCCAGGACCTCCTGCCGGCACACGAGGAGGACCTGCTCGGTGCGGCGCTGTCGCTGTGGAGCCTGGCCGCCGAGCGCAAGCCCGGCGAAGCCCGGCTGCGAGTCTACAACCCGTCACGGGAAGCGGACGGCTACGACTCGGACCACACGGTGGTGGAGGTGGTCCACGAGGACATGCCGTTCCTAGTGGACTCGGTGACCGGTGAGCTCAACCGCCGGGGCCGCACGGTGCACCTCGTGATCCACCCGGTGGTGCCGGTGGAGCGCGACGACGAGGGACGGCGCCGGCCCGATGCGACCGTGAAAGACGGCCCGGACGTCGACGCTCCCGCCGGGCCGAGAGAGTCGCTCATGCACGTCGAGCTGGATCAGGAGACCTCGCCCGAGACCCTGGAGACCCTGCGTCAGGCGCTCGCGCGGATCCTGGGGGACGTGCGGACGGCGGTGCGGGATTTCAAGCCGATGCGCGAGGAGCTGCATCGGATCGCTCAGGAAGTGGAGGCCGCTCCGGCTTCCGGGGCCGCGGCGGTCACGGCTGACGACGCGGAGGAGACCCGGGCCTTTCTCGAGTGGCTCGACGCCAACCACTTCACCTTTCTGGGCTTTCGCCGCTTCGACCTCGTTTCCGAGGGCGACCGAGAACGGGTGGAGGTGATCCCGGGCAGCGGGCTGGCGGTGCTCCGCGACACGACCGCGGAGACTTTTCCCCTGTCTCCCGAGACGGCGCTCCCCACCGGGCCCAACCCTCTGCTCGTGGTGTCCAAGGCGGGCCGCCGGGCGACCGTCCACCGGCCGGTGCACATGGACTACGTGGGCATCCGCCGGCTGGACGAGACGGGCCGCGCCATCGGCGGCGCCTCGCTGATCGGTCTCTTTACCGCCAGCGTCTACCACACCAGCGCCGCCACCGTGCCCCTGCTGCGCTCCAAGATCGAACGGGTGAGACACCGTGCCGGGTTCCAGCCCATGGGTCACGACGCCAAGGCCCTGCTCCACATCCTCGAGACCTTCCCCCGGGACGAGCTGTTCCAGATGACCGACGATCAGCTCTTCCGGACCAGCCTGGGCGTGCTGCAGCTCCAAGACCGCCAGCGGCCGGCCTTGTTTGTGCGCGAGGACACCGCCGGCCGCTTCGTTTCTTGTCTGGTGTACGTGCCCCGGGACCGTTACAACACGAGCCTGCGCAAACGGATGCAGCGGATCCTGGAGGCGGCCTTCGAGGGCACCCAGTCGGCGATCTACACCCAGGTGGCGGACGCGCCGTTGGCCCGCGCCCACTACATCATCCGCACCTCCCCCGGACGCATCCCTTCCTACGATGTCGAGGAGCTCGAAGCGCGGCTGACCGAGGCCTCACTGTCGTGGACCGACAGCCTGCAGCTCGCGCTGGTGGAGAGCCATGGGGAGGAGGAAGGGCTCGCCCTGCTCCAGCGGTATGGAGAGGCGTTTCCCACCGGCTACCAGGAGCAGTTCCAGCCCGAGACGGCGGTCGTGGACATCGATCATCTGGAGTCCCTGCTCGCCGGCCGTGACCTGCGCCTCGACCTCTACCAGCCGGCGGGGGCCTCCTCGCTCGAGATGCACCTGAAGATCTTCCACGCCGGGCAGCCGCGGCCCTTGAGCGACGTGCTGCCCATGCTGGAGAACATGGGGCTGCAGGTGGTCTCCGAGGTTCCCTACGAGGTTGCCCCGGGTGAGGTCGCCCAGGAGCTGTGGCTGCGCGAGCTGCGGCTGGTCACCGCGCTGGAGAAGAAGGTGGCCCTGGAGGACATCCGGGAGACCTTCAAGGAGACCTTCAGCCGGGTGTGGCGCGGGGAGGAGGAGAGCGACGCCTTCAACCGTCTGGTGTTGGCCGTGGGGCTGAGCGGCCGCCAGGTCGTAGCGCTGCGGGCCTACGCCCGCTACCTGCGCCAGGTGGGGATCACCTTCAGCCAGACCTACATGGCCGAGACCCTCGCCCGCAACCCGGAGGTCACCCGGCTGCTGGTGGACCTGTTCGAGACCCGGTTCAACCCCGCCGGCCCGTCGTCGACGGACAAGCCCGCGCACGAGGAGCTGACGCAGGCGGACCCCGCCAGTCGGTCCGACCGCGAGCGCCGCCAGGCCCGGGCCGCGGAGATCGTGCGGGCGATCCGCAAAGCCCTGGGCTCGGTGCGGACCCTGGACGAGGACCGGATTCTGCGCCGCTTCCGCAACCTGATCGAGGCGACCCTGCGGACCAACTACTTCCAGCAACAGCCGGACGGCTCCCCCAAGCCGTATCTGTCGTTCAAGCTCGACTCCGGCCGCGTCACCGACCTGCCGCGGCCGCGCCCGCTGGCCGAGATCTTCGTCTACTCGCCACGCACCGAGGCGGTGCATCTGCGGGGCGGGCGCGTCGCCCGCGGCGGTGTCCGCTGGTCCGACCGGCGGGAGGATTTCCGCACTGAGATCCTGGGGTTGATGAAGTCCCAGATGGTCAAGAACGCGGTGATCGTGCCGGTGGGAGCCAAAGGGGGATTCATTCTCAAGCGGCCCCGCTCGAGCACCGAGGACCAGCGCCACGAGGCGGTGGAGTGCTACAAGATCATGATCCGCGGGATGCTGGACCTGACGGACAACCTGCAGGGCAAGTCCGTCGCGCCGCCGCCCCGGGTCGTGCGCTGGGACGGGGACGATCCCTACCTTGTGGTCGCCGCCGACAAGGGTACCGCCACCTTCTCCGACCTCGCCAACGAGCTGGCCGCCGAGTACCGATTCTGGCTCGGCGACGCCTTCGCTTCCGGCGGCTCGGCCGGCTACGACCACAAGAAGATGGCCATCACCGCCCGCGGCGCCTGGGAATCGGTCAAGCGCCATTTCCGCGAGCTCGGGCGCGACATCCAGACCGAGCCTTTCACCGCCGTCGGCGTCGGTGACATGTCCGGCGACGTCTTCGGCAACGGCATGCTGCTGTCGCGCCAGACGAAGCTGGTGGGCGCCTTCAACCACCTCCACGTCTTCATCGACCCGGATCCGGATCCGGAGACCGGCTACCAGGAGCGCGAGCGGCTGTTCCGGATGCCGCGCTCCACCTGGGACGACTACGACCGCGGCAAGCTCTCCCCGGGAGGCGGAGTCTTCGAGCGCTCGGCCAAGTCCGTCCAGCTCACCCCGGAGATCCAGCAGCTCTGTGGCCTCGACAAGAAGTCCGTGCCGCCGGACGAGCTGATCCGGGCGTTGCTCGGCTCCCCCGTGGACCTGCTGTTCTTCGGTGGCATCGGGACCTACGTCAAGGCCTCCGACGAAAGCCACGGCGCCACCGGGGACCGCGGCAACGACGCCATCCGGCTCGATGCCTCGGAGCTCCGATGCCGGGTGATCGGCGAAGGGGCCAATCTGGGGGTCACGCAACGAGGCCGCATCGAGTACGCGCTCGGCGGTGGCCGGATCAATACGGACTTCCTCGACAACTCGGGCGGCGTCGACTGCTCCGACCACGAGGTGAACATCAAGATCCTCCTGGGCGAGCCCCTGGCCCAGAAGCGGATGACCCTGGGGGAGCGCAATCAGCTCCTCGAACGCATGACCGGCGAGGTGGCCGATCTGGTGCTGCGGGACAACTACCTCCAGTCGCAGGCCATCTCGGTGACCGAGGCGCTGGGGGCGGCGGTGCTGGACCAGCAAAGAGCCCTGATCCACGAGCTCGAGCGCGAGGGCAAGCTGGACCGTGAGCTCGAGGATCTGCCGGACGACGAGGCGCTCGAGGAGCGCCGCCTGAGCAGCCGCGGCCTGACCCGGCCGGAGATCGCCGTGCTCCTGGCACACGCAAAGATCTGGCTCTACGAGCAGCTTCTGGCCTCCGACCTGTTGGAGGATCCGCAGCTCGTCGGAGACCTCTTCCACTACTTCCCGACGCCGCTACGCGATCGCTTTCGGTCGGACATCGAGCGGCACCGCCTGCGCCGCGAGATCATCGCCACCTTCATCACCAACAGCATGGTCAACCGGGTGGGCCCCACCTTCGTCACTCGCATGGCGGCAGAGACCGCGAGGCCGCCCACCGACATCGCGCGCGCCTACACCCTGACCCGGCACATCTTCCGGCTGCGCGAGATTTGGAAGGAGATCGAAGAGCTCGACAACCGCGTGCCCGCCGACGTGCAGACCCAGATGATCCTGGAGGTGGGCCGGTTGGTCGAGCGGGGCACCCTGTGGTTCCTGCGCAAGGGACGACACCCCTTGCAAATCTCCCGTGAGGTGGAGCGTTTCCTGCCGCCGGTGACCCGGCTGGCGGAGTCCCTGGAGGATCTCCTGCTGGCCCGGGACCGGGAGAAGCTGCGGTCTCGAAGGGAGCGCCTGGCTCGGCGCGACGTACCGGAGGATCTGTCCCGGCGCGTGGCCGAGCTCGAGTTCCTGGGCTCCACCCTCGACATCGTCGAGATCGCCCGGGGCCACGACGCGGAGGTCGCCGAGGTGGGCCGTATCTACTTCCGGATCGGAGCCCGCTTCCATCTCGAATGGATGCGGGTCGCCGCGCAGTCACTGACCTCGGAGGGTCCGTGGGCCAAGAGCGCGGTCGAGGCGCTGACCGAGGACCTGTTCGGTCACCAGGGTGCCCTGACCCGCAGCGTCCTCGGCTCCGCGGAGTCCGACGGCGGCGAAGGGGCGCTCCGACGTTGGCTCGGCGCCCACAAGGGTGCGGTGGCCCGCCTCGACGACATGCTCTCCGATCTGCGCTCCGCCGGTGCCGGCTCGGCACCGGACCTCGCCATGTTCATGGTCGTCGACCACCAGCTTCGCCTGCTGGTGGCGGAAGGGGCTCGGCTGGCGTGATCGAGCGCTGGTTCGGCGTCCGGGAGGCCGGCTCCACTCTGGGCCGGGAGGCGATCGGCGGTCTCACCACGTTTCTGACCCTCGCCTACATCGTCGTGGTCAACCCGGTGATCCTCGCCGCTGGCGGTGTGCCGATCGAAGGCGCCGTGACCGCCACCTGTATCGCCGCAGCGCTGGCCACGCTGCTGATGGGCCTGATCGCCAACTATCCCATCGCCCTGGCCCCTGGCATGGGTCTCAACGCCTTCTTCGCCTACTCGATCTGCCTGGGGGCCGGAGTGCCCTGGCAGACCGCCCTGGGGCTGGTCTTCTGGGCCGGGGTCCTCTTTCTCCTGCTCACCGTCACCGGCGCCCGCCGCGTGCTGGTGCAGGCCGTGCCACCGGTGATCAAGCTCGCCGGTGCAGCCGGCATCGGCCTGTTCATCGCCTTCATCGGATTGCGGCAGGGCGGCCTCGTCCAGGCGAACGAGAACACCCTCGTGGCCCTGGGGGACCTCACCGCACCTCCGGCGGTCCTCGCCCTCGGCGGGCTCGCGCTGGCGTTGGCGCTCGCCGCCAGGGGTGTGAGGACGGCGGTGTTCTGGGGCGTCCTCGGCACCCTCGGCGCGGGTCTGGCCTTCGGGTTGATCCCCTGGCCGGAGTCCGTGCTGCGCCTCCCGAGCCTCACCTTCCCCGGCTTCGAGATCGATCTGCTCGGCGCGTTGGCTCCCAGGTACTGGACTCTGGTTCTGGTGATCCTCTTCTTCGATCTCTTCGACACCCTGGGCACCCTGCTGGCCGTCGCCCACGAAGGCGGGTTTCTCGACGAGGAAGGCGAGCTTCCGCGGCTGGACCGGGCGATGCTGGCGGACTCGGCGGGCTCGGTGGCCGGGGCGCTTCTGGGCACCTCGACGGTGACCTCCTACATCGAGAGCGGAACCGGGGTCAGCGCCGGTGCTCGCACCGGGCTCGCCAACGTGGTGACCGCGGCCCTGTTGCTCGCTTCGCTCTTCTTTACCCCCCTGGTGGCCGTGGTCGCCGAGGGCGTGACCGGGGGTCTCTACCCGGTGACGGCGCCGGCGTTGATCCTGGTGGGAATCCTGATGACCCGGGCGGTGCGACAGATCGACTGGCAGGACCTGACGGAAGCGGCACCCGCCTTTTTCACCGTGCTGTTGATGCCGCTGACCTTCAACATCTCGCACGGTCTGGCCGCGGGGATCGTGGTCTATACACTGGTCAAGGTGGCGGCCCGCCGGACGGCCGAGGTGCACTGGCTGCTCTACGCCCTGACGATCGCGTTCGCGCTGCGGTACGCGTTGCTCCCGTGGTGAGGACTGGGAGGCTGGGCTCAGTCGACCTCTTCGAAGGCCATCTCGTCCTCGTCGTCGGAGAACGAGGCCTCTTTGTCGACGCTGCTGGCGATCCATTGGAGGAAGTCGCGCTCCCCGCGGGTGACCTGAAAGGCCAGGATCTCCGGCAGCTCGTAGCTGTGGAGCTCCTGGATGACCCGGGCGACGCCCTCGAACTCTTCCTCGGTGGTCTTGACGATCAACAGCAGCTCGCCGTCCTCGCAGATTTTGCCCTGCCAGCGGTACACGGAGCGCACGCCATGGAGGATGTTGACGCAGGCGGCGTGCCGATCTCGCACGAGCTCGCGGGCGATGAGGTTGGCTTGCTCCTCGGTGCCGACGCTGGTGACCACGACGATCGCACGCATAGGGGCTTCACACTACTCGACGCTCCCGCTGCCGTCAATCCGCGTTGCGGCGGCGCGGCGGCGGAGCCTGCGGCAAACCATCCTTCGATCAGGCCGGTTGCGGCCGAAGCGCGAGGGGCTGTCCAGATCCCGCAGCAACTGCTTCGGCGGTCGCGGACTCCGAGGTATCGGGTGCCGGGGCGGCTTCCGAGGCCCCGGCGAAGATCGGGTCGTCCTCGAAGGAAGGACGCTCCAGTGCGTCGCGTCCCGTGGTGAGGGCGTCTTCCAGCAGCCAACCAAAGCTTTCGAAGCGAACGTTCAGGGCAAGATCGAACGCCTCCGCAAGCTTGCGTAGCGTCCGGATCGTCCAGGCCGCATGGTCCGCTTGCTCCATCGCCGAGATTTGAGATTGCTTCAGACCGGCGTTCCGGGCCAACTCCTTCTGGGTCCAGCCTCGCTGCAGACGCAGAGCCTTGATCTGAAAGGCGAGGGACGAGCAGAGAAAATCCTCCGCATAATCATGGCGTGCTTCTTGGTCCTGGAGCTCGCTCTTCAGAAACTCTCGCTCCCGACCCAAACTTTCCACCCCGTCTTGCCGTTTCCCTTCCTGACTCTTCTTCGCTTCCTCCATGATGTGCTCCCCGCTTTCAGTGAGACTTCGCGCACTCTCGTGCCGGGATCGGCCTGGGCTTCTCGAAGTCTCTCCGGTGCACGGCTCGAACGACGGTCCGGGAGCTCCCTCCCATCCCGTTTGATCACCCTCTCCAAGAAAGTCAGCCCGTTCGGATAGCGGTCCGGCCCCAGGAAGAGCCGAGGCCTCAGCTCGACATTGGAGGTTCGGAATTTCGCGTAGTAGAGGTCCGGAATTTCCAGCTTGAAGATCAGGGTCCCCTGAGCCATCTCCCGGTCGTACTTGCGTGCGTTGATCAGCCATGCGTTGATCGCTCTCCGTTGTCGCTTTTCGAGATCCCAGTCCGAGAGGACTCCTCGGCCTCGGTCATCAACATGCTCGAAACATATCACGATTTTGTGATCTCCTGTCAAGAAGAAACTCTGAGAAGAGACGCACACTCATCTCCACGTCTCGGTCTTGGGGTCGTAGATGAGGATTTCCACCTTGCCCGTTCGGTGGTAGAGACGCACCACCGCCAGTCGGTCGCGGCCGTCCGTGAGGTACACGGAGCCCGGGGTCGAGGTTCCGAGCGGGTCGAACGACGCGAGGTCCGAGCGGTTGAACCGTATGGGGTCGCTTAAGCGGGTCATGCGCCTGCGACCGCCGGGCTCCCGGGGTGGTGGGCCGGGTGGGAAGCCGAAGTGGATGTCGGAACCCACATGGATCAGCGCCCTGGGCGCGGTGACGGGCGGATCGATGCCTCGGTCGATGTCGCGGGTGCGCACCCCGTCGCCGTCACCATCCCGATAAAGGGTGTAGGTGACGCGCCCGTCGTCGCGAGTCCGGAATTTCACCGCTACCTTCGCCGAGCGTACGATTGCCGTAGAGCGGGCACGGCGAAGCACACCTGCGATCTCGGTGGCCGCGAGACGAACCCGCAGGCCCGCCGAGGACCGCAGCAAGGCAGGCGTCAGCAGGGTGGCGAAGAGGCCCAGGATGACCAGGCCGATCAGGAGCTCGAGAAGCTGAAAGCCGGACTGCGGGTGAGCCCGCCCCGGGAAGGAGCGGGAAGCGTCGCGATGGAGCCGGACCATGTGTCACCTCGTGAAAGGGGGAGGTAGGTCGAAGGGGAGATTCGGGTAGGGATCCGGGGCGAGCGAGGCCAGCCGGGAGCAGGGCGCAGGCCGGAGAAGGAGGCACGACGGAAAAAGGGGGGGGTGAGCCGGGACGCTACCCAAGGACTTCTTGACAGACCACGCTGGACTCCCGGCTCACGGCTCCCCCGAAACAGCTCCCTGAATCGATACCTCCAGGAGATCTCGCCGAGTCGCCTAGCCTCTATCGCTAGGAGACTCCGCTGCTAGGAGACTCCTCGCACCTTTTCGGTCAAGGTCGTCTTGCCCTTGACGGTCACGTAAGGCTCGAGCAGCTCGAAGGTCTTTTCGCCGATGCCACGGACGAGGATGAGCTCCTCAGGAGCCTCGAAGTCACCGTTCTCCTGGCGGAAGTCGAGGATTCTTTGGGCCAGGGCCGGTCCCACCCTTGGCAGCAGCGCGAGCTGGGCGGCGTCGGCGCTGTTGATGTTGACCACCCGTGGCGCCGAATCCTCGGGGCTCGCTTCGTCTTTCCGCGCAGCCTCTTCCTGCGCGGCGGCCGGAAAGGTGGCCAGGCTCAGAAGGAGGACCAGGAGGCCGACGACGGCTTGGAGGCGCCCTCTCGCGCCTCGCGGCCAGGGATCGTGCTTCACGGCGAACGGGGTGACACGAATCGTAAGACGGGTCATGGTGTTCTCCTCGGGGACTCCCTCAGAGTCCCGGATCGTTTGTCTGGAAAGATTGCTCGATGGTTTGCTCGATCGTGAGTGGGGGCCGTCCCCGGCCCCCGTTCCTTGCCATCAGATGAAATGTCTCTTCTCTTCTCCGGTCGCCCTCACCTCCTCTCGGATGATTGGTTGTCGCCCGAGATACGGATCAAACCTCCTGCCAACACCAGGATGACCGCTCAACTCATTGATAAAAAATGACTTACGGCGATGTGAAAGCGATGGCTGACGGCAAAGGGTGTCCAGCGATTGTGCGGGGGCCAGGCGGGCGCGCCGGCGTGGCGAAGGCTCGACGACGCCTCGGAGGGCAGCCCCATGGGCTCGAGCGGTGAGCCGGGTCGCGGAGGGGAGGCGGTACTCCAGCGTGTCAAGGCATCTGGACCGTGGCAAAATCCCTTGACAGGACCCTGCGAGACTCGGAGGGTCGGATCTTTGCGGTAGATTAGGCTGGTATGGCGAGATCCAGGGAAGAGCGGGACCGGAGAATCCTCGTGGACGGGCGCGTGATGCGGCGGTCCGTGTTCCGCGAGTACGCGGAGGCGATCGTGATCGCGGCGATCTTTCTCCGCTTTGCCAATGCGTTCATCCTGCAGACCTTCTACATTCCGAGCGGCTCGATGGAGAACACCCTGCTGATCGGGGATCATCTATTCGTCAACCGATTCATCTACGGCGCCAGCATCGAGGGACCGCTGGAGAATCTGCTCCCCTTGCGCAAGGTGCAACGCGGTGACATCGTCGTGTTTCGCTCGAAGGAAGACCCGACCATCGACGTCGTCAAGCGGTGTATCGGCGTGCCGGGGGACGAGATCCGCGTCGAAGACAAGACGCTCTACCTGAACGGTGAGCCGGTCGACGACAGCAGCTACGCCCGTCACACGGACCCCATCACCTTTCGCAACCTGCCGGCGTACAATCCCGGCTTGCGACGGCGGGACAACTTCGGCCCCATCGTGGTGCCCCCCGACCACTACTTCTTCATGGGGGACAACCGCGACAACTCCCACGACTCTCGCTTCTGGGGCCCCCTGCCGGCTCACCTGATCAAGGGGCGGGCGGAGCTGATCTACTGGTCCTATGGAGGACGGATGGTCCAGGAGGACGCGGAGGGCGTCGAGCATCTACGCCAGGTGGGCCGAACCGCCCTCGGGCTCTTTTACCAGAGCCGATGGGGTCGGACGTTCCAAGTCGTGCGCTAGACGGAGCCGGCCGTGTGGCGAAACGACAAGGCGCTGCTCCAGGAGTACCTGGAAGCTCTCTTGATCGCCGTGATCTTCGCCACCTTCGCCCGGACCTTCGTGGTGCAAGCATTCAAGATCCCCTCCGCGTCGATGGAGGAGAATCTCCTGGTCGGAGACCACATCCTGGTCAACAAGTTCATCTACGGCCCCACCGCCACGTCTCTCGAGCGGTGGCTGCTTCCACACCGGAACCTCCGGCATGGAGACGTGGTGGTCTTCCGGTTTCCCCTGGACCCCACGCGTGACTTCATCAAGAGGTGCATCGGATTACCCGGGGACGAGATCCGCATGGAGAACAAGGAGCTCATTCTCAACGGAGAGCCGGTCGACGACGCCGGCTACACCTATCATTCGGATCCCAGGGTCTATCCCAGCTCACGCTTTCTCAGCGAGCAGAACCGCTACCGGGACAACTTCGGCCCTCTGGTCGTCGCGCCCGAAACGTACTATTGTCTCGGAGACAACCGGGACAACTCCAACGACTCGCGAAGCTGGGGTCCGGTGCCCCGGGATCACGTAAAGGGCCGGGCACTCATGATCTACTGGTCGTTCGAGCCACAGGCGAGCCCTCCGGGCACGTCCGATCAGTGGGCTCGATGGAAACAGCTCTATGGGGTGTTGGTGAGCTTCGGTGCCGAGACCCGGTGGGAGCGCACCTTCCAAGTCGTGAAGTAGGTCGAGGCAAACGAAGGAGGTTTCATGCCGTTCAGATCCATGCGCATCGGTCAGCGCGGGGAGGCGAGGCTGGGCTGTGTCATCTGGACCCTGATCTTCGTCATCGCCGCGTTCGTCGCCTGGAAGATGATTCCGGTCAAGCTGCGCAGCGTCCAGCTCTACGATTACATGCTGGAGCAGGCGAAGTTCGCCAGCGCTGCGGAGCCCGAGGCGTTGAAAAAGAACATCTTGCGCAAGGCCCGGGAGCTGGATATTCCCCTCACCGACAAGACGCTGAAGGTCCAGAGCAGCGGCAACCGCATCCGCATGAGCGCACGTTACACGGTCGAGGTCAAGTTTCCCGGATACACCTACGTCTGGGAGTTCCACCACGAGATCGACCGGCCGATCTTCATCATCTGAGCCCGCCCGGGGAGCAGAGGGGGAGCAGAGGGTGTCCTACGGCGCCCGGGACACCTCGGTCCGCCGGGTGAGCTCGTTCGTTGGAGACGGGGGATTAGACGGGGGACTTCCTTGCAGCAGTGGAGAGCTCAGGACGACAGCTCCCGGGAGAGATCCTCCAGAGCCGCGAGGGGGTCCGGTGCACCCGTGATTGGGCGGCCGATGACGAGCAGATCCGCACCGTCACGCAGCGCCTCCAGTGGGGTGGCGACGCGCCGCTGATCGTCTCGGGACGCCCCTGCGGGACGGATCCCCGGGGTCACCAGCAGGAGCGGGGAGGGCAGCCGGGAGCGCAGCCCGCTCAGCTCCCGCGGGGAGCAGACCACACCGGAGCAGCCCGCCCGTTGGACCATCGCAGCCCATCGCCACACCCGCTCGGCAGCGTTTCCGGGAAAATCCAGGGCCTCCAGGCCGTCGCGATCCAGATGGGTCAACAGCGTCACCCCCAGCAGCCGAATCCCCCCGCTCGCGGCCTCCACCGCCGCTTCCAGCATCGCCGGACCGCCGCCCGCGTGGACGGTCAGATACCGCACGCCCAGATCGTGCGCCGCGCGGACGGCACCGGCCACGGTATTGGGAATGTCGTGCAGCTTGAGATCCAGAAACACCGCCTCCGAGCTGCGGCGAGCTTCCTCCACCGCCGGCCGGCCCCAGCGGACAAAAGCTTCGAGACCCACCTTGAGAACGCCGACACGAGGGCCGAGCTCCCGGCACCACCGTTGGAAATCCTCCCAGCGATCCGTGTCGAGAGCCAGGGCGATGCGCTCAAGCGGCAAGGTCGGTGAGGACGGTGGGGTCTTTGTTAGCATCGCGGCGAATCGGGACTCTACCAGAGCCGTGATCAGAGCAGCGACCAGTGGCGCCATCAAAGCCGCGAGCGACCGACGGCTCGGCAGAGCGAGGAGAAACCTACGGCACAGAGCGAGCGGAAGGAGGCGCAGGACGAGACGCGGAGGGCACGCCCTTCCGCCGGCTCGGGCGGGCTCGAGAGGCTCACGAGGGTAGCCGCCGGCTTCTTGCCCGGTTCCCTCCTCGGAGCGCAGATCGCCGGCCTGCTCTTTTTTCTCAACCCCGATCTCCCCTTCACCCCGGCACCGGTGCTGCGGAGCCTGGCGATCTACGGAGGGCTCGTCGGACTGGCCACCCTCCTGCTCCATCTGCCGTTCGTCTGGAGGCGGCCCTGGCGGGCGCGCCGCCTGCTTCCCTGGGGCATCACCGTTTCCCTCGCTCTCGCGGCCCTGCTCGACTGGGCGCATGCCTCGATCTACACCTATTACCTCCTGCCGGGGCTCAACGTTCGCCTGATCAAGACGGCCTCCTGGATCTCCATCGCCAGCCTCATCGCGTTCTATACGGCGCTTCTCCACACCCTCCGCCGCCGTCCCTACGGAAAGAGAAGCCGGCTCGGATTCATGGCCCTGGTGATCTTCTCCCTTTACATCATGGTTGAACGAAGGGAAGCTTTCCAGCCCTCACCACCGTCCAGCCCGCTGCCTTCGACGGCCGAGTCCCGGGATCGGAGCTCCCTGCTGGTCGTCGGCCTGGAGGGCGCGACCTTGGAGGCGGTCCTGCCCCTGGCCGAGCAGGGACATCTGCCGTTTCTCTCCCGGATGCTGCAGGAGGGGGCACACGGCCGTCTGGCGTCCTTCCCCCCCAACAACGAGACAGCGCTCTGGACCACGTTGGCGAGCGGGAAGTATCCCTACCACCATCGAGCGCTCGGACAGCGCGCCTATGCCGCCGATCATTTGATGCCGGGCGCCCGGCTGCGACTCCTGCCTCTGGGAGTCGGCTTCCGGTTCTGGGGGCTGCTGGGAGCCTCCGGAACCGGCAGCGAGAACGCCGACGACCTCCCGGCGGGAAGCGAGTCCCTCCGATTGTGGGAAATCTTGCCCAAGATGGGTCTTCCAGCCGGCGTGGTGGGATGGCCGGGAGGCACGGGAGGTACCGATCAGGTGGGTCCCGCAGATCCGGTGTTCGCGCTGGGCAAGAGCTTCTTCGACCACTCTGCGGCGCGGTCCGCGAGCCGGTCGCCGGATCGGCTCCCGGAGGTCGCCGATCGAGCCCGGCTCTTCCGTATCCGGCCGGACGACATCGATCCGGTGATTCTGAGCCCTTTCGGGGCCAGGCCGCCGGCGGTCGTGCCACAGGCTCTCACGCAGGATCTCTGGCGGGAGACGTTGCTCCTCTTTCTGCTCGACCAGCACGGGGAGCTCGGGGCGGCCCTGCTGCATCTGCCGGGTCTCGGAGCGGTGTCCCGCGCTTTGTTCGGAGGCTACGCCAAGATGCAGTTCGAGGGCGCCCAACACCGAGACTACGTGCAAGCCGGGGAGGCGCTTACCCGCTATTACAGCCATCTCGACGGCTTTCTGGCGGATCTGTGGGCCCGCCAGCCCGGAAGGACGATTCTGGTCGTGGTCTCGGCCTACGGCACCTCCGGACCCCGGGGTCTACGACGGATCGTCACCGAGCTCGCTGGGGGCCGACCCCTGGAGGGCTATGTCGAGGATTCGCCGGACGGCATCCTGCTCCTGCTGGGGCCGGGAATCGAGGGTGGCGCGGTGCTGACGGATGCCGAGCTGGTGGACGTGGTACCGACGGTCGCGTACGGTCTGGGACTGCCCATCGCTAGGGACCTGGACGGTCGGATCCTCACCGAAGCTTTCGAGCGTGCCTTTCTGGCGCGTCACCCGCTGACCTTCGTGCCCTCCTACGAAACTCTGCGAGATCCTTCCGGCGGCGGAATTGGCACGGTCCGTTCCCTCCGCTGACCTGCGGTCCGTCTGCCGTTCCGAATCCGGCGAGTCGAGTCCAAGTCTAGGCTCCGCGGCCTTCCTTGGTCGCCGGCACCGGTTGGAGGCGGGTCACGGCGCCGCCTTCCGAGCGGCTGCCGGCGTCGCGGGTCATGCTGCAACGGCCCTCGAAGAGAGCTCCGTCTTCGATCACCAGCGAGGGCGTATGGAGGTCGGCGAACGCCTTGCCCTTGGCCGCGATCTGGACCCGGCGGGCGGCGTGGACCTCGCCGCGGACCGTGCCCGAGATGAAGATCTGGCCGACGCGGATCTCGCCGTCGATCTCACCTCCTTCTCCGACGTTCAAGTTGCCGTCGGAGGTCACCTTGCCGGTGAGCTTGCCGTCGACGCGGAAGGTCGTATCGAAGCTCAGCTCACCCTCGATTCGGCTACCGCTGTCCAGGAAGCCGTTGAGGTCGCCGGAGCTCGGGTCGGTCTTGAAGATCATGGCGAATCTCCTCGCTGCATGAGTAGATCGTAGAGGCGCATGAGCTCCTCTTCTGATTGGAAATAGATCCGAAGCTGGCCCCGGCGACCGCGGCGGCGGATCTCGACCTTGGTCTGAAGCCGCCGGGTGAGCTTCTCCTGTGCGGCGGCGGCGTGGACCTCCAGCGCCTTCGGCTTGCGGGTCTTCTTCTTCGGTGTCTCGGGTTGCGCCGTCAGCTTCTCCAGCTCGCGGGCGGTGAGCCCTTCGCGGACAGCTCGTTGGGCGATCTCGAGCTGCCGCTCGCCGGGGAGGGAGAGCAAGGGACGGGCCTGGCCGGCGGTGAGCCGCCCCTCACGCAGGAGATCCCGAATCGGCTCGGCGAGGCGGAGCAGACGTAACGAGTTGGCGACCGTCGATCGGGCCTTGCCCACCCGGGAGGCGATCTCCTCCTGGGACAGCCCGAAGCGATCCTGGAGAGCCGAGAAGGCTTCCGCCTCCTCGATCGGATTGAGGTCTTCCCGTTGGAGGTTTTCCACCAGGGCCAGCTCGAGCAGCTCGCGGTCGTCCGCGACCTCCCGTACGATCACCGGAACGGTGTCGAGACCGGCCCGCTGGGCGGCCCGCCAGCGTCGCTCGCCGGCGATGATGGCGTACGAGCCGTCCGGTTGCGCGGTGACCACCAGCGGCTGCACGACCCCCTGGCTGCGGATGGACTCCGCCAGCTCGTCCAGAGCCTCGTCGTGGAAGCTGCTGCGGGGCTGCATCCGGTTGGGCTGGAGCCGATCCACGGGCAAGGCGCGCAGACCCTGCGGCCCCTCCTCGAGGAGCGCGTCGAGACCGCGGCCGAGACCGCGACGGCGGGCGCTCACGCCACCCTCCGCAGGAGCTCCCGTGCCGCCGACAGATAGGCTGTGGCGCCGCGGCACTTGATGTCGTATTGGAAGATCGGCAGGCCGTGGCTGGGAGCCTCCGCGAGGCGAATGTTGCGGGGAATCACGGTCTCGTAGACTTTGCCGGGGAAGTGGGTGCGGGCTTCGGCGACCACATCGCGGGCGAGGTTGGTGCGGTCGTCGTACATGGTCAGCAGGATGCCGACGATCTCGAGATCCGGGTTGAGCCCGCCCTGGACCCTGCGGATCGTGGCCACCAGCTCGCTGATGCCTTCGAGCGCGAAGTACTCGCATTGGAGGGGAACCAGCACCCCGTGTGCCGCGGTCAGGGCGAGGATCGTGAGATGCCCCAGGGACGGAGGGCAGTCGAGCAGAATGGCGTCGTAGCGGTCCGCGATCGGCTCGAGGAGCGCCCGTAGGCGTCGCTGCCAACCCTCTTGTCCGACAAACTCGACCTCGACCCCCACCAAGTCGCGGTCGGCCGGGATGAGATCGAGATTGGGGAAGCCGGCTGGGCGGATCACGCTCCCGATGTCGGCTTCGCCCGCCAGTGCATGGTAGAGGTGGGGAGAAGCGGCATCGTTGCCCAGCCCGCGGGTGGCATTGCCCTGGGGGTCGCAATCGACGACCAGGACGCGTTTTTCAAACGCGCCCAGCGCCGCGCCGAGATTGATGGCGGTCGTGGTCTTGCCGACACCGCCCTTTTGGTTGGCAAGGGCCAGGATTTTCTTCGTGCTCATCGGAGCCAGGGTTTTGGAGAGCCTTCCGTGTTCGGGGTCCATCGGATCTTCGGGCCGTTCTCGCGCTCGGGTCCGGATTGCGCTCGGGCCCGGATAGCGCCCCAGCCCGGCTCATCGGGACGTAGCCACCTCCAGGATGCGCCGCCGCTCGCTGCCGGTCAGCGCGATTTCGCGGGCCGGCACCAGCCCTCGCGGGAGGGGCGGCACCTCCTCGCCCAGCCAGAGCAGAATGCGACCTGCCGGTGTCAATCGGCGGCTCAGCGCTTCGAGCCACAGGGGCTCCAGCTTGAGCGCCCGGGTCGTGATCGCGTCGATTTGCTCCGGGAGCTCCCCGGGCAGAGGGATTCCGACTCTAGCATTGAGCACCCGGATGGGCAACGCGGTTTCGGGCGAGCGGGCTCGAGCCTTGCGCGTGGCCGACTGGAGAAATACCCCCTTGCGCTCGCGAGCCTCGACGAGGACCGTGGCCAGATCCGGGCGGACGGCACCGAGGATCCAGCCGGGGAACCCGGCACCGCTGCCGAGATCGACCAGGCTTCCTTCGGAGGCGGCGTCTTCGGACCGCGGTGGCGGCAGGAGCAGGAGACCTGCCAGCGACTCCGCGTAGTGGCGCTCCAAAACCTCTTCGAGAGTTCCGGGACCGATCAGGGAGAGACGGCGGTTCCACCGCCGGAGCTCCAGATAGTGGGCATACAGGTGGGAAAGGGTCGTTCCGGAGAGATGGGCCTCCCGGGATACGGTGGCGGTGCCGCTCGAGACGCTGCTCAGGATTCCGCTCGAGACGCTGCCCGCGAGGTCGTCCGGCAACTCGCCGAGCACCTTTCGGCACGCTTGACGCAGAGAGCGGGAAAAGGTCTCCAGATCGAGCGGGGGGGGGTCGGACCGTTTCACGGGAAACATCTCTCCTCCCGTTCTCCCCTTGGCCTTCGAGCGTGTTTCACGTGAAACATCGCTTCCCAACCCCGTCGGCCCCTGGGGTAGCGCTGCGGCGGCGGCGCTACTTCGGTAGCACCTTGACCCGCTTGAAGAAGCCCTCTCCGAGGCTCCGGGTCGTCACCTCCGGGTCGTCGGAAATCGCCAGGTGCACGATCCGGCGATCCGCCGGGTCCATGGCCTCCAGGATCTTCGCCTGACCTGCAGTCCGCACCTCGTCGGCCGTCTCCCAGGCCTGCTCGCGGAGACGATCCTCGCGTCTCTCCTGGAAGTTCTCGCTGTCGACGCGCACCGGATGGGTGTCGCCGCAGACCCCGCGCATCACCCGCGGTATCAAGTGCTCCAGCGCAGAAAGCACCTTCCCGTCGTCGTCGGTGAGCAGGTCCCGGTCCGGGCCGCGCAGCTCCACCTCCAACCGATCCTCACCTTCGTACACGCTGGGATCTGCGTCGAGATCCACCAGGTCCAGAAGCCACTCGCTGGCCTCCAGTGCAGCGTCCCCCAGCTCTCCCTGCGCACGCTCCAATCGCTCCTCGATCGGCTGCAGCTCCCGCGGCTTGCGCTTTGGACGGGCCAGCGCACGGGTGGGCGCCCGTTCAGGCTCCCGCTCCGTCGCCTCGTCCCGTCGCTCACGGTCCGGGTCCTGCTTCCGGCCCTGACCCCGGCCTCGACCCCGGCCCCGCTCGCGTTTCTCGGAGCGCTCCTCCCCACCGCGACGGTCGGGAGCCGGCTCCGCCGTCGCCCGATGTTCGCCGCGCGTCCGTGGACGGAGGGGCGGCCGAGCGTCGCTGTCCTCACGTGCGCCCCCGGACTCGGGCTCCCCCGGCTCGTCCGGTGGCTCAGCGGCCAACGACTCCGACGTGTCGGGCTCCGGCTCTGCGGGCTCCGGCTCTACGGGCTCCGCCCTGCGACTCTCGGCGGCCGTTGGTCTCGCCGTCTTCTCGGCGACGGCGGCCTTGTCGGGCTGGTCCGTTTTTTTCGGCGCGTCGGGATCGACCTGGATCACCACGTTGCGGCGGACCTTGAGAAAGCCGTGGCGCTTCTCGACGGTCCGGTAGCTCACTTCCTCAGGGGTGAGGCCGTACTCGGAAGCGGCGCTCACCAGCGCCGCCTCCAGGGATGGCCCGGAAAAAAATCGTCTCTTTCTCTCGCTCATTTCGCTTGTGCCCGCTGCGTCTCTTTCCCTCGGGACTTGGTGGACTTGTCGGCTCCCTCGGGACTCGCGCCGCGTTTCTTGAGATGGTTGTAGATCGATTGCTGTCCGATGGTCAGCACGTTGTTGGTCAGCCAGTAGATCACCAGCCCCGACGGCATGCCCCAGAACAGCACCAGGAAGAAGAAGGGCAGCAACTGGAACAGACGCCGCTGCATGGGGTCTCCAGCCATCGGAGTCATCCGTTGCTGCAGAAACTGGGTGACGGTCATGACGAGGGGGAGCCAGTGGATCGCCGTGGGCTCGGGAGCCGAGAGGTCCGGCACCCAGAGCCAGGCCGCGTTGCGCAGCTCCACCGCCTCGCGCAGGATGAAGTAGAAAGAGAAGAAAAACGGCATCTGGAGAAGCATGGGCAGGCAGCCACCCGCCGGATTGACACCCTCCGCCTTGAAGAGCGCCATCATCTCCTCGTTCATCTTGCGCTGGGCCTCCATGTTGGGCCGGCCCTGTTTGTCCTTGAGCTTGGGGCGGTACTTGGCCCGCAACGCCTCCATCTTGGGCTGGATCTCCTGCATCTTGCGCATGGAGACGTAGCTCTTGTGGGTCAAGGGGAGAAGCAGGAGCTTGAGCAGCAGGGTCATCAGCACGATGGCCCAGCCGTAGTTGGCCACCACGTTCTGGTGGATCCAGTGCAGACCCCGTAGCAGAGGATCCGCGATGATGCGCAGAAAGCCGAGCTCGATCGTATGGTCCAACTGAGCCGAGACCTGCCCTCCGGTGCCCGGGACCGCGAGATCCGAGAGCACCTCGAGACGCTTGGCCCCCCAGTAGGCCACCCCCCGGAAACCCTCCTCCCCGGGCTCTACACGGACCCGCAGCTCCCGCTCCAGCTCCTTCTGCTCGGCGGGCAGGAGCTCGACGTCCTGGACCACCTCGAATTCCGCGCCGCGGTCGCTCGGAATCAAGAGCACCGGCTCGAAGACCGCGCCCCCGTGGCCGGAGCCCCGAGGATCGAAGAGCACCACGGCGAGGAAATAATTGTCGTCCAGACCCACCCAGCGCAGCCCGGACGGCGATACAGGCTGCACCCGCTCCGCCTTCGCCGCGTTCACGGTCTCCACCGACTCGCCCTGGCTGTACACGCCCCGGCGACGGGCGAAGTAGGTTTCCTTGCGCTCCTGCTCGCTGGGATTGCGCAGCCCCGGACCGAGGAGCACGCTCCAGCCCTCTTCCTCCGGAAGGTCGATGTCCACCTCCAGGAGATCCTGGACAGCTCCCGTGGCATCGGCCCGGAACCCGAAGGTCTTCGTCGCCTCCCCCGCCGGACCCCGGTAGCGGAAACGGACGCTCTGTCGGTCCGGACGCTCCACCTGGAAGAGCGCCTGATTCAGGGGGTGGCTCGCGCCGCTACGATCGGCGACACCGAAGGGATAAGGCCCCTCCCGGCGGGCACGAACGAGATCGACCGGGCCGCCCTCCCGCGACGCGTGCTGCTTGAGCTGGAACGACACCACCTGGGCGCCCCGGCTGGAGATCTCCACCCGCACGCGCTCGGTCTCCAGCACCACCCGCTCCTCGCGGCTCCCTTCGATCGGCTCGCGCGCAGGTGCCTCAGGACCTCCCTCGGCCCGGTCGGCCTCGCTGTCGATCCCCCCGGTGGTCCCCGGGCTGTCCTGCGCCTCCGGCCCGAGCCCCGTCGTCGAGGGCTCACCACCGGTACCTTCGCTGGAGGGCTCGGCTCCGCTCGCCACTCCCTCCCGGGGGCTGCGGTCCGGAGCCTCCGTCTCCACCGGCGTCTGCGGCGAGGGAGGCGGTCCCATCAGGTATTGCCATCCCACGATCACGACGATCGACAGGAGGATGGCGAGAAACAGACGGCGACTCTCCACGAAGCTTGATCCTTTCTCTGCGCGTCTCAGCGGGTCGTAGCAGGTCTCAGCGGGTCTCTTCGGGGTCGGATGTGCTTCGGATCAGGGAATGACGACGGCTCGGGTGCCGACGGCTCCGTCAGCCCGGATCCCCAGCGCTACGCTCCGTTCGCGCCATTTCCTCGTAGCTCGAAACCGTCACGGAAGATCCACCCCTCCAGGATGCAAGGGCTGGCAGCGGCACAGCCGCCCGCAGGCTTTGGCTCCGCCACGCCACAGACCGTGCTCCAACAAGGCGAGCCGAGCATACTCGGAACAGGTGGGGGTAAAGCGGCAGGCTCTGGGCAGCCACGGGGACAACCAGCGCTTGTAGGCCAAGAGCAGCCCCGCTGCTCCCCGCACGGGTAGACGCTTCAGGCGGTGCCAGGCGCCGGGCCCGGCTCGCTCGCGCCCGACCCGCTCGGATCCGGCTGGGCACTGCGCCCCCGCTGCTTCCGGCGCTCCCCGCCGCGCAGGGGGCGCAGCAGACGCAGCATTTCCTCGCGGAGCGCCCGGAAGTCGCTCGGTCCCGCCGCGGGCTTCAGGTGCACCACCAAGTCCAGGGACGGCAACTGGTCGCGCTCCTTCCATCGACGGTAAATCTCCTTGACGCGTCGCTTGAGACGGTGGCGAACCACAGCCTTGCCGATCTTGCGGCTGGCGGTGATGCCCACCCGGGGATGCGAGAGCTCGTTCGGAACGAAGTACAGGATGAGAAGCGTACCGTGCCGGCGTCGGCCCTGGCGGTAGCACCTGAGGTAGTCCACCCGCCGACGCAATCTCTCGTCTGGGGTCAGACGCTCGCTCATCCGCTGCGGAGCCCGGCCGGAGCCATGCAGGCCGGCCCCGTCGTCGGGCCCTAGACACCCAGCCGCTTGCGACCCTTGCGGCGACGGCGCGACAGCACCGCCCGCCCCTGCCGGGTCTTCATGCGCGACCGGAAACCGTGCTTCTTCTTGCGGCGACGGTTGTTGGGTTGGAACGTACGTTTCACGACAGCCCTACCTTAGCTAGATCTGGATGAATCTCGGAATCGCTCCGCGCTCGGCCCGCTTTTTCGACAGCGCCGGGCGGAGGCTCACGGGAACACAGACGCTCAGAACCCCAAATGCTAACGGTTGCTGCCCGATTCGTCAATCACGACCCCCCACCAGCCCCATCCCAGCCGCAACTGCGGTAACATCGCCCGGGCGGCAAGATCACCCGGGCTACGGTGATCGCTCGCCACCCGCCCCAGACACGGACCGCGAAACAGCGCCACGGCGCAACGTCGCCCACAGCCCATCGACCCCCTCCGCCGGCAAACGTCTTTCGCACAAATCCGTCCGCCCAGCAACCGACCACGACAGGCTCGAGCCGGACCTCTCCCGACGGCGGTGTCGGGACGAGCCCTGCCGGGCCTCTTCGCACCCGAATCTCGCACCCGAGAGGAGAGCCACACCATGAGCGCCAAGCAATGGAGCAGCCCCCCCGAGATGCAGATTGACACCGACCGCGACTATCGCGTCACCCTGAAAACCGGTGCCGGCGATATCGTCGCCGAGCTCTACCCTCGGCACGCTCCCCGAACAGTCAACAACTTCGTCTTCCTGGCCCAGGAAGGATTCTTCGACGACACGACCTTTCACCGCGTGGTGCCAAGTTTTGTCATCCAGGGCGGCGATCCCACCGGCACCGGTCGCGGCGGTCCCGGCTATCGCTTCGAGGACGAGCTGACCGACAACCCCCTCCGCCACGACGGTGCGGGAGTGCTGTCGATGGCCAACGCGGGCCCCAACACCAACGGCAGCCAGTTCTTCATCACTCACGGCCCACAGCCCCATCTCGACGGCAAGCACACGGTCTTCGGCAAGGTGGTCGAGGGGCAGGACGTGGTCCATGCTCTCCAACAGGGCGAGGCTCTCCAATCGGTCTCCGTCGAGGACGCCTGAGACGACGTGTCCCGGGGCTGTCTCGCTTGGCGCACCTCTTGCGTAGAAAGAGATAGGATCCGGGCGCCCGGGCCCTGTCGGGAGACCCCGGAGCAACCCGTGAGAGACCCACGAGTGACCCGGATGTCGAGCAGGGAAAATGGTCCGGATCGGCCCGGAGGTAGCAACGATGAGCGTTTCCGGAGTGGCATCGCCTCAGCGCCGAGGCTTCGTCCGGCGGTCGGACATCCCCCAGGAGCTCCTCTCGGACCTCAACCGAGGACTCGAGGAAGCGTTGACCCTGGCGGAATGGCTGGCCATCGACCTTCCTCACCTGCTGCAGGCGGTCCTCCCCGCCGCCGGCTGTCCTCCCGAGAGCATCGCGGAGGCCACGGCCCTGGCTCGGCAGCTCCACCAGGAGCCGGTCCGTCGGCGCCTGCTGGCGGTGGGCTCCACTCTCTTCCGTGCTCTCAAGGACCTGCCCCAGGGAACCGCGGTCTTCGCGCATCTGGCCGCTCACGGCTCGTCCATGGCCCGCGCCTGGGCCGTCTACATGTTGCGGGCCGACCGCACCCTGGATCTCGCCGGACGTCTCGCGGCCACCCGGCCCATTGTTGAGGACCGCAGCACCGAGGTGCGGGAGTGCGCTTGCGAGTGTCTGCGACCGTACCTCGCCGCCGAGCTTCCCCTCGCTCTCGACCTGCTCGAAGCTTGGGTGGTAAGCCCGCAGGAGTCTCTACGGCGGTGTGCCGTCGAGGCCCTCCGCCCGCGGGGAGCTCGCGGAGCGTCCCCGCTCAAGGCGCTGACCAGCGACCCGGAGCCCGCGCTGCCGCTTCTCGAGCGGCTTCGCTCCGATCCCAGCCGGTACGTCCAGGTCTCGGTGGCCAACTGGCTCCAGGACGCCAGCCGGAGCCGCCCCGATTGGGTGATGGAGGTCTGCGAGCGCTGGCAGCGGGAGTCTCCGAGCCGAGAGACCGCATGGACCGTCGGCCGGGCTTTGTGCGCGGTGCGCAACGGGCACGGGGCGGGCTGAGCACACCTCCTCACAGCGACGGTGACGCGGGATCAGGCTCGCAGGCTCTCCAGCACCGCTTCCGCCGCGCGCCGTCCGGAGCGTAGCGCCCCCTCGATCGACCCGCTCTCCAGCCAGTCCCCGGCCAGGAAGAGCCCGTCCGCCCAGCACGGTCCGAGCTGTCGCCGGGCACGAAACCCCGGAGGCTGTGCCGGAAGGGCGTGGGGGATGCGGTAGATCGCCACGCGCTCCCACAGATCCACCTGATTGCCGAACCAGTCGACGAGCTGCCGGCGCACCGCCGCCTCCAGCAGATCGTCCCTCAGCGCCGCTTCCTCTTCGTCCTTTGCAGGGCTATGCTTTTCCTCCCGGGCTCCGGTTCCCGCACCGTGTTTCGGTGGTCCGGTCAGCACGGTCGCCGACACCAGGTGCGAGCCCGGCGGCGCGTAGCCCGGCGCTACCCGATCGAGCACCGCGAGGTTGCGCACCAGATCCTCGCGCTCACCGCTCAACACCAGCCAGGGTCCCTCGAGCGGCGGCTCTTGGGCGCTGAAGTAGAGGCAGGTCGCGGCCTTCGAGCCCGGGTTCGGCAGCTCTGAGCGACCCCCCACCAACCCCTCTACCGCGTCGGGCTCGCCGGTCGCCATCACCACGGTGCGAGCCTCGATCCGGGCTCCGCCGTCGAGCTCCACCGCCGCCGGGCTCCGCACCCCGGCGGGGCTCACCCGGCGCACCCGGCTGTCCAGCCACACGGTTCCGGCGGGCAAGCCACCGGCGAGCTGCTCCGGGATCGCCCCCATGCCCCGCGCCGGCAAGCTGACATCCCCCTCGGACATCCAGCGCAGCACAAAATCCATCAGGTACGAGGACGTCTCCAGGCTCGGATCGAGAAAAATGCCGCCCAGGAAAGGAAAGAAGAACGCGTCGATCATTCCCTGCGAGAACCCCAGCCGCCGCAACGCCTCCAGGGTGGTGGTCTCGTCGCCGGAGAACAGCTCCCCGGAGCGCGCCCGGTGGCGCAGCCTCAGCACCCGCAGCTTGTCGCCCAGGGTTCCCACCGGGCTCCTCAGGGTGCGCAGGGCGCGCAGTGGGTTGCGGAAGGGGTCGGAGATCCGGTAGAAGCCGCCGCCCACCCGCACCAGCGCCCCGGGCTCGAAAGGGCGGAGATCGAGACGAGCATAGTCGAGCACACGCCGCGCCTCCGGATACGATTCGAGAAACACCTGGAAGCCGCGGTCGAGGAGAAAGCCCTCCCGGCGGTCGGTGCGGATCCGGCCGCCGACGCCGTCCGAGGCTTCGAAGATGCGGCACGCGGCTCCCGCTTCGGTCAATCGCCGGGCGCAGGCCAGCCCCGTCAGACCGGCTCCGACGATGGCCACGTCGATCCGCGTGTCGTCTCTTCCTCGAGCTCCTCGAGGGTCTTCCATGGCGCTCCTTCCCCGGTCGAACCTCTGGCAATCCGGCTCATTCTAGGTTCTCCGCGCTGCTCGCCGAAAGGTTGCAACGGACCTCCGGGCCTCGAACCGAATGATAGACTCGGCAATCCCGGACGCGGCCTCCCCCGCGCTTCCCAGCTCTGCCCGCATCCCCTGCGATGGAGATCGATGGAGATCCACGAGATGAGCGTCGAGACCGACCTGCAACCTTCCCGCACCGACGACACCGTCCCGGATCTGTCCCGCGAGAGCGTGATCGCCGACTATCGGATCGCCTTCCGCAGTCGCGAAGCGAGTCTGCTGGGACGCCGGGAGGCCCTCACCGGCAAGGCCAAGTTCGGCATCTTCGGCGACGGCAAGGAGGTGGCTCAGGTCGCCATGGCCCGCGCCTTCCGCCGGGGGGACTTCCGCTCCGGCTACTACCGGGACCAGACGTTTCTCTTCGCTATCGGCGAGCTCACGATCCAGGAGTTCTTCGCCCAGCTCTACGCCGATCCGGATCCGGAGGCCGACCGCGCCTCCGCCGGGCGCCAGATGAACGCCCACTTCGCCACGCGTTTTCTCGAAACGGACGGCTCGCTGCGGGATCTCACGCGGCTTCACAACGTCACCGCCGACGTCTCGCCCACCGGGTCCCAGATGCCCCGGCTGGTGGGGCTCGCCTACGCCTCCCGTTTGTTCCGCGAGCTGCCGGCCCTCCAGGACCTCACCCATCTCTCCGACGGCGGCAACGAGATCGCCTGGGGCACCATCGGCAACGCCTCCTGCGCCGAGGGCATGTTCTGGGAAGCGATTAATGCGGTGGGCGTGCTCGCCTCGCCCCTGCTGCTCTCCATCTGGGACGACGAGTACGGCATCTCGGTCCCCAACATCCACCAGATCACCAAGTGCGACCTGTCGCAGCTCCTCTGGGGCTTCCAGCGGTCCCGCGGCGACGACGAAGGATTCGATCTCTACCGGGTCAAGGGCTGGGACTATCCGGCGCTGTGCCAGGTCTACCTCCAGGCGGCGGAGATCGTGCGGCGCAAGCACGTGCCGACCATCGTCCACGTGGTGGAGATGACCCAGCCGCAGGGGCACTCCACCTCCGGCAGCCACGAGCGCTACAAGGACCGCGAGCGCTTGGAGTGGGAGGAGGATTGGGACTGTCTGCGCAAGATGCGCGAGTGGATGATCGAGCAGGGGATCGCCGACGCGGCGGAGCTGGACGAGATGGAGGCGGAGGACAAGAGCCATGTGCGGGACCGTCAGCGGACCGCCTGGGACTCCTATCGCCAACCCATCGACGGCGCCAAGGAGACGGTGCTGACCTTGATCGGCGAGCTCGCGGAGAGCACTACCGACGAGGCCTTCCGCGGCGAGGTGGAGGAGCTCGCGACCGCGCTGCGCCGCAAGCCCGCCGCCTTCCGACGGGATCTGATCGCCACCGCCCGGGACGCCCTGCTGGCGGCACGCAGCTCGTCGGAGGATAGCTCGTCCGCAGCCCTTCGCCGGTGGGTGGAGGAGGAGCGCCAAGCGGGCCGCGAGCGCTACGGCGCGCACCTGTGGAGCGAGACCGAGCGCTCGGCGTTGAAAGTTCCCGCCGTGGCGCCCGTCTACTCCGAGGACGCCGAGACGCTCAGCGGCTTCGAGGTGCTCAACCGGCTCTTCGACCGGGCGCTGGCCCGCGATCCCCGGCTCATCGCCTTCGGCGAGGACGTCGGACAGCTCGGCGACGTCAACCAGGGTTTCCTCGGCCTCCAGGACACCTATGGTGAGCTGCGGGTGTCGGACACCGGCATCCGCGAGTGCACCATCCTGGGACAGGCCATCGGTATGGCGATGCGGGGTCTCCGTCCTCTGGCCGAGGTGCAGTACCTCGACTACATCCTCTACGCCCTCCAGATCATGTCCGACGATCTCGCCACCGTGCGCTGGCGCAGCCACGGCCAGCAGATGGCCCCGGTGATCGTGCGCACCCGCGGCCATCGGCTGGAGGGCATCTGGCATTCCGGCTCACCTATGGCCGGGATCCTCAACCTGGTGCGCGGCATCCACGTCTGCGTGCCCCGGGACATGACCCGCGCCGCCGGCTTCTACAACACCCTGTTGGCCTCCGACGACCCCGGTCTCGTCGTCGAGGTGCTCAACGGCTATCGCATCAAGGAGCGCCTGCCCTCGAACCTGGAGGAGATGAAAATTCCTCTGGGCGTGCCCGAGGTGTTGCGCGAAGGCCGCGACGTCACGCTGGTCACCTACGGCGCCCTGTGCCGGATCGCTCTGGACGCCGTGGAGCAGCTCGCCCGCACGGGCATCGAAGTCGAGGTGATCGACGCCCAGACTCTGCTGCCCTTCGACCGCCACGGCCGCATCGCCGAGTCGCTGCGCAAGACCTCGCGTCTGGTCCTGGCCGACGAGGACGTGCCCGGCGGCACCACCGCCTACATGCTGCAAAAGGTCCTGGAGGAGCAGGGCGGCTACCGCTGGCTCGACTCCGAGCCTCGCACCGTCTCCGCCCAACCCCACCGCCCCTCCTACGGCTCCGACGGCGACTACTTCTCCAAGCCCAACCGCGAGGATCTCTTCGACGCCGTGTACGAGCTGATGCACGAATGCCGGCCTGAGGACTTCCCGATCTTCTGGCGCTAGCCGGCAGAGCAGCCCAGACCTTCAAACCCGAGTCCGAGCTTCCATGAAGACCATCATCGAGCCGTTCCGCATCAAGTCCGTCGAGCCCCTCCGCATGACCTCCAAGGAGGAGCGGCGGGAGATTCTCGCACGGGCGGACTGGAACCTGTTCCGCATCCCCGCGCGCGACATCCTCATCGACTTCCTCACCGACTCCGGCACCGGCGCCATGTCCTCTGAGCAGTGGGCCGGCATCATGCGCGGCGACGAGTCCTACGCCGGCGCCGACTCGTGGTATCGCTTCAAGGAGAGGGTCCAGGAGCTGACCGGCTTCCAGAACCTCATCCCCACCCACCAGGGCCGGGCGGCGGAGCGCATCCTGTTCGCCAGCCTCGGGGTCCAGGGAAAGACGGTGGTGGCCAACACCCACTTCGACACCACCCGCGCCAACGTCGAAGCACTGGGCGGCCGCGCGATCGACATCCCCATCCCCCAGGCCCTGGTCCCCGGCGAGGATCACCCTTTCAAGGGCAACATCGATCTCACCCGCCTGGAGGAGCTGCTGGGTAGCGACGAGCCGGTGGTGTGCGTGGTCCACACGGTGACCAACAACTCCGGGGGCGGCCAGCCGGCTTCGATGGAGAACCTGAAGGCGACCCGCGACATCTGCCATCGCCACGGGGTGCCCTTCTATCTGGACGCCTGCCGCTTCGCCGAAAACGCCTACTTCATCAAGCTGCGGGAGCCTGGCTATCAGAACCGCTCGGTCGAGTCCATCGCGCGGGAGATGTTCTCGCTTGCGGACGGCGCCACGTTCAGCGCCAAGAAGGACGGCCTCGCCAACATCGGCGGCTTCCTGGCCTCCAACGACGACCGCCTGGCGCAGCAGGAGCAAGAGCTGTTGATCCTCACCGAGGGCTTTCCCACCTACGGCGGCCTCGCCGGGCGCGACCTCGAGGCCATCGCCGTCGGGTTGCGCGAGGTGGTGCACGAGGACTACCTGCGCTACCGTCTCGCCGCCACCCGCTATCTGGGAGAGGGGTTGGTGAAGGCCGGCATGCCCATCGTCCAGCCCCCGGGCGGCCACGCCATCTACCTCGACGCCGGCAGCTTCCTGTCCCACATCCCGGCCACCGAGCTTCCCGGCCAGGCGCTGGCCTGCGCCTTCTACGAGGACGGTGGCATCCGCGGGGTGGAGATCGGTACCCTCATGTTCGGTGGCACCGATCCCAACACCGGCGAGGAGCGCACGGCACCGCTGGAGCTGCTGCGTCTGGCCATCCCACGCCGCGTCTACACCCAGAGCCACGTGGACTACGTGGTGGAGGTGGCCCACGAGGTGGCCGGCCGCAAGGACGAGCTACGCGGCTTCCGGATCGTCGAGCAGCCGGTGCACCTGCGCCACTTCACGGCCCGGCTGGCGCCGGTGTAATGGGCATCCGATCGGCGCCCTCTGGAGGCGCTCACAGGATCTCGAAGTCCCCCAGGTACCTTTCCCGGAGGGTCAGCGCTTCGCAGCGCTCGTCCAGCTCCTCGAGCTTGGCTCGAAACCGCTCCCGGAAGGCCTGGCAGGCTTCTCGCGAGACCCAGCGGTCGACGGTGAGGAAGCGCCCCGGACGGTCGAGGTCCCGATACAGATCCGTGCGAAGGTAGGCCCGATCCCGCCGGAACAATCGAGCCCACTCTCCTTCGCCATCGTAGATCGCTTCGAACTTTTCGATCTCGCCGGGGCGCACCTGGTACTCCCACAGATAACAGAAGGTCGGCATGTCGGTCTGATTCTATGGTCTGCCGGTCGTCCGAAAAGCCCGGGTGAGCACCGGCTCGCCACTTGAGAGTGCTACGATGCGCTGAATCGACACCGCCCGGCGGCCGTCCCCGCAGCGCGCCGGATCATTGAGCGAGGAAGGAGGGTATTTGTGGCCAAGCACCCGAAGTTCCAGATGTTCACCGGCTCCAACGGCAAGATCTATTTCCGGCTCACCGCCAAGAACGGTCAGCCGATCCTGGCCAGCCAGGGCTACGCCGACAAGTCCGGGGCCAAGAAGGGCATCGAATCGGTGCGCAGGAACTCCCCCAACGACGACCGCTACGACCGCAAGACGGCTTCCAACGGTCAGTTTTTCTTCAACCTGACTGCCGCCAATCAGCAGACCATCGGCACGAGCGAGATGTACACCACGGCCACCGCGCGCGAAAAGGGGATCGCCTCGGTCAAGGCCAACGCTCCCGGAGCCGAGGTCGAGGAAGAGTAACCGGCCGGAGCCCCGGCCTCGGGCTCCAGGCACCTCACCGATCCTCTAATTCGAGGGGTGGATCATTCCCCCTCCGTGCCCGGTCATCGGCTGTCCGGTCGCCATCGCCAGGTGATGGGAGCGGTGATGGTCTCCCAGCGTCATCACGCCGTAGAAACCCAGCCCACGGAGTCGGGCGACCCGCCCGGGAGCCGGCTCCGGCCCTCCCTCGCGCACCGTGAGCGTGGCCCCTTCCGAGCTGGTTTCGACCTCCGCCTCATAGCCGAGAGCGGTGAGCATCCGGCCGTGGGCCGGGAGCATGCGCTGGATGGCATCCCGGGTCGGTCCGGTACCGGTGACGCGGGCCGTGAAGCCCCCCGGCACCGGCCTCTCGTCGACCACTGCCTCGGTCACCAACCGGTGCATGTCCACGAGGTGGTCCCGGAGCGCTCGGATCGAGACTCTTTCCCAATCCGTCGCCGGATCCGCATCGAGCCGCGCGACCATCTCGGCGAGACCGGCGAAAGCCGCCTCTCCCGTCTCCGAAGGCGGCGCCGGATCAGCAGTGTGGTGCATGGGATGGGAGTGCTGTGGGTGATCGCTGTGTGCGGTGCTGTCCTGCGCCGTCGCGCCGGCCGCGCTCGGCGGGCTCACGACGAGCGAGGTCACGACAATCACGACCTGGGCGAGAGCGGCATGGCCGACCCCAGGGCTGCGATGGGCTTTCATCTCGATCTCCTTTCGGATCTACGGAAGGCTCAGCCCTCCCGCCCCGAGAGCCTGGAGGGTCGCGCGGTTTTTCGCCATGACTCGAATCATGTTTCGGAGGAGCAGACGCGGACTTGCCGGCCGTCGCGCTCGACCGCACCCTCCGCTTCCAGCATCGCCAGGGTGCGGTAGAGAGCTTCCGGCGCCAGCCCGAGATCCACCGCCAGCTCGCGCAGCGAACGATCGCCGGCCGCGGCTTCCGGCACCACCGCCAGGTAGGTGAGCACCCGCTCGCGGGCGGCGCGGATGTTGCGGATCTCCAACCGACCGCGCAGGCTCTGCACCTGCCGCGCCAGGTGGGCGGCCCAGCGTAGCGCCAGGTCCGGGTCCGCTCGCAGCGCCCGCCGAACATCCTCGCAGCGGTAAACCTCCACCCGGGACGCCACGTCCGCCACCGCGTCGCAGTGGTAGGTGTCGGCGAACAGGGCCGCTTCCGCCAGGGTCTCGCCGGCGCGCGCCGTGGCGACCGCCACCTCGCGCCCTTCCGCCGTGTGCCGTAGCAGGCGCAGCCGGCCGGAGGTCACTGCGTAGAGCGAGCACGCCGGGTCTCCCTGATGGAACAGAGCCTCTCCCCGACGAAGCCGCCGCCGGGAGGTCGAGGGGAGGAATCCGAGGAGAGTCGAGGTCGCCACCGCGAGCCCTCAGCCGTCGCCGGGGAACGCCCGGGTGTCGGCACGGCTCGCCAGACGGCCCTGGGGATTTTCGTAGACCCGGGGGGCACCGGTGAACGTGTCGGTGACGGTGAGGGTGTAGGCGACGTTGGAGAGAGCGCCGTAGAAGACCCAGAACGAGCCGTTGACCGTGCGGCCGTCGAGGACCTTGACCATCAGCTCGAGATTCCCCGGGTCGAAGAACCAGAAGGCACCGCTGTCCCCGGTCAACGGCACCGGACGCCCCGGGCCCTGTCCGCCGAACGGGTCTCGATAGCTCACCTCGACCTCGAAACGTCCCCCCAGGAGGCTCAAGGAAGTGCCGCAGATCTCGCCCCGCCGGTGGGCGGCGAGGGTCTCGACGGCGATCCTCTGGAGGCGCGCCGCCTCCTCCGGGGTCACCCACTCCAGCCCGCCAAAGGAGTGGGGCAGCCCCAGGGGGCTCTTGCCGGTGAGGGTTCCATAGTGCACAAGCGCCGTGAGGTAAAAGCCCCGCCGGTTCTGGTGCGCGTCGTCGCTGGCGTGCAGAGGAAGGTCGGGCCGCTCCGCCAGCGATCGCTGCCAGGCGGCACCGACCGGCGCCAGGTCGACCCCCAGCTCCCGGGCCAGCGAGCAGTAGGCCTCGGTGAGCACCGGCTGCTCCTCCGGGTGGGTCGCCCGCGCCCAGGTCAGATAGAGCACCGGCCGGGCGCCGGCGCTCACCGCCTCGGCCACCAGCAGACGTCCGTAGCGCTCGAAGCGTGAGGGGTCGAAGATCGGACGGCCGCTCTGCTCCTGGAGCACCACCCAATCCCAGCCCCCTTCGGCGATGGCGTCCCGACCCTCACCGCTCAGCTCGAAATGGTCCTCGAAGGAGAAGCCCCCCGAGGCGACGATCCCGGCGGTGAGATCGGCGTCGGAGGCCACCGCCATCTGACCGACCAGACGAGCGAGCCCACCCAGGTTGCCGGTGAAGCTGTTACCGACGAACAGCACCCGCTCCTTCGCGCGCAGCGGAGAGACGGTCACCCAGACCGCCAAGGCCACCAAGACCAACAGCACTGCCCGAGCGGGGCCCCGGGTGCGCACGAGCCGGGGGATCGAGCCGGGATGCTGCATCATCCCGCCCCGCTCACCGCCTCAAGGCGGCTCAGCCGTCGTTCGAGCTCCAGGAGCTTGTGAAGGATCAGGATGTGGGTCTTCTTGGCGTCGATGCCGACCGGGCTGTCCTCCGAGGCGATCATCGCCTCGATCTCGCGGTAGGTGCCCTCGGGGATCTCGAAGCTCATGGAATTCCTCCGGTTTCTTGACGGCGTCACGAGATGCTGCCCTGGCTGGAGCCCCGGGGCGCCGGTCTTCATCTTACCCGGGGTTCCCCGAGTCTGCAGGGAACAATTCGGCCCCAAAAATCCTTGTGGCATGCGATGGCCACCAACCCTCGACCCTATGCCGATCTCGCCGTGCTGGCGTCCCGCCCCGACTGCGAGATCGATCTCGCCGCGGGTGCGCTCTCGATCAGCGCGGCAGAGAATCCGCAGCTCGATCCCGAGCCCTGTCTACGCCGGCTCGATCGCTGGGCCGAGGAGCTCCGGCCGTGCATGGCGGAGGCGACCGGCGATCTGGCGAGGGTCCAGACCCTGTGCCGATTCCTCTACGAGCAGAAAGGTCTGCGGGGCAATCGGGACTGCTACTACGACCCGCGCAACAGCTTTCTCGACCAGGTTCTGGAGCGCCGGCTGGGGATTCCCATCACGCTGGCAGTGGTGTTGCTCGACGTGGGCCGCCGGGTGGACGTGCCGCTGGTCGGGGTGGGCTTTCCGGGGCACTTCCTGGTGCGGCACGCCTGCCACCTGCATCTCCTCCTCGACCCCTTCGACGGTGGCAACCTGCTCACCCAGGGCGACTGCGCGGAGATCCTCCAGCGGGTGACGCGCAACCGGATCCCGTTCTCGCCCCAGCTCCTCCAGGCCGTCACCCCACGTCAAATCCTGCTCCGCATTCTCAATAACCTGTGCGGGATCTATCTGTCACGGGACGATGTCGACCGTGCGCTGTCGGTCGTCGAGCGCAAGAGGCTGCTGTATCCGGACGAGCCCGGGTACCTGCGCGAACGGGGAGTGCTGCGGCTCAAGGCGGGGCGATGCGCCGAGGGTCTCGCCGATCTCGAAGGCTATCTGGAGGCGCGGCCGGACGCGCCCGATTGGGACCAGATCGCCGCTCTCGCCGAGAAGGTGCGGGAGCGGAGCGGCTTCGTGCACTGAAGCTCTCTGCCTAGATCAAATTGCTTGCTTGGACACTCAGGTTCACGGAGATGAGCCTCGTCGGCGGCCCGCGGCGACGGCTCGCCCCTCGATGCTTGGGAACCGTCAGTCGCAACTTGTCGGTGTACTCCGGGAAGCCCGCCAGACAGAAGAACGACTTGACCGTGTGCCCGACGCCGCGGAGGGCGACGTCCAGAGCCTGGACAGCCTCCCGCAAGGCGATGATCTGCTGCTGGACCGCCGCGCTTTCCCCGTCGCGGCGCAGCCGGACGCCGCGATCGTCGGCAAGCTCCAGGAGATGCCGGTCCTCGGCCGCCACACGGGCATCGAGGCGCATCTCGAGATACCGCGCAAGCTGGACCTGAAAGAGGGTGAAATCGGGAAGGGAATCACCGTCCTGGACGACGGCGGCGAATTCGCTACGAAGCTGCACGCCCACTTCCTGGGCGTGGACGAGGGCGCCGGCGAGCACTGACTTGGCTACCCGCTGGCGATCCAAAACTCCCTTGGAGCGCATCTCTGGTATCCTTTCTTCGGTTGTTTTCTGTGGAGCGGTTTCCGCTCCGCCGGAACAAAGAGCCCGGCCCCGGGGCTGCTTCCCCGAGGCCGGGGGTTTACGTCTTACACCTCACACATCTCACGAACACCCCACCGAGAACGGTCGGACGACGGGCTGGGCCTCGGCGCCAACCGGCGCCTCGGGCGCTGGCTGCGTCGGCGCGCGGGATGGGAGACGGACACCCGCGTCCTCCCGACACGACAATCCGGAGCATTTCGTGGAACACCGAAACGAGCTCGCAAGCCGGGCGATCTCCGCCCGGAGCGCAGGAAGGCCCCGGTTTCCGGGGTTTCTCGGGCCGGAGAGGAAGAGCCGTGCCGAGGGGAGGCAGAAATGGAACGCTGTTTGCTCAAGTGGTTGACCGGAACGGAGGGGCACCGCGAGCCATCGATCGTCTTGCAGTCTGGATCGCCTTGAGAAAGGGACAGCACCCCATGAGATTCCCGCTTCGGCCTTGTGTGGCCCTCTTGCTTCTCGCCGGCCTCCTGCCGGTCCCCGCCCACGCCACCGAGCTGTCCCTCCAGGACGCCGCTCGCTTCTTCCACACCGCCCGGGCCAAGGTGTCCTCCCGCACCCCCGAAGCCGCTCTGCGGGTGGAGAGTGAAATCCAGTACACGTTGCGCTTCTCGGAGCGCCCGGGGCTGCGCGAGCTGCTGACCCGGCCGGTGGATCCCGCACGGCTGGCGGAGGCGCCGCGACCGCCCTTCTGGTGGCCGGAGGCCCGCGTGCACTGGGGGGAGTATCTGTGGGACGACCGGGTGGAGAGCTTCGATTCCGACCGCGCCGTCTCGTTGACCGACCCGGAGCGCTACCGCCTGACGCGCACCGAGCTCGCCACCGCCCGCGGCCGCGACGCTTTACGCCTGGTGTACGAGGACACCGCCGGGTCGAGCCGGGTGACGGTGACGGTGGACCAGGCGACCTTCGAGCCGATCGTCGTCGAGCAGGAGCTTCTCGGCCCGGTGACCGCCTACGGTGTCCGCCTCGACGACTACCGCCTGACGCTGCATCTCACCGCCCGCGGCGGCTACTGGCTGGTGGCCCAGGGGGAGGAGAGCTACTCCTTCACCACGCCGCAGGGGGGCCGGGAAGTGCACCACACCTGGAAGTCGCTGAGCTGGAGGGAGCAGCCGGAGCCCCGGCGGGTCGCGCTGCAGACGGGCGTCGGGGGGTGAGTCAGAGCCGGGCTCCCTGCAGCCGGCCGATCGCCTCACCCATGCGCACGGTCGTTCCCAGCTCCAGGTCCGGCCGCCACTCCACCGCTCCCGGACCGAACAACACGATCACCGTCGAGCCCATGTTGAAGCGTCCCATCTCCACGCCGCGAGGCAAGACGAGGGGCTCGGCGCCGGGGTCCGGGGCGGTGACACGGTAAGTGACGCGGGTGAGCACCCGGCCGCGGGGCGGGGTGACGAGTCCGGCCCACACGGTCTCGATGGCACCCACGAAGATCGCTCCCACCAGCACCACCGCCAGTGGGCCGGCCTCGGTCTCGAAGATCGCCGCTACCCGCTCGTTGCGGGTGAACAGCCGGGGCACCGCACGCACCGTCCCCGGTTGCACCGAGAACAACCGGCCGGGGACGTGGACCATCCCCGCAAGCCGCCCGGTGAGCGGCATGTGCACCCGGTGGTAGTCGCGCGGCGACAGATAAAGCGTGGCGAACGAGCCTTGATGGAATGCCTCTGCCCCGGGCACCCGGGGATCGCCCCCTCCACCCAGCAGGTCCTCGACCGTGTAGCGCAGCCCCTTGGCCTGGAGCAGACGGCCGTCGTCGATCTCCCCGATCTCGCTCACGGTGCCGTCCACCGGGCAGGCGACGTCTCCCGCGCCCGACGCGACGGGCCGGGCCTCGGGACGTAGCGCGCGGGTGAAGAAGGCGTTGAACGAGGGATAGCGCCGCGGGTCGGTCTCCACCGCCTCCGACAGGTCGACGCCATAGAGCCGCACCACGGTACGGATCGCCAGGGTCTTGAGCGGCCCCGTATGCAGCCGCGTGAGGCGAAACACCAGACGCGCCAGGAGGTGGTGCGGAAGCAGAGCCTGAAGCCCGGCCAGCAGACGGTCGGCCAGGGAGGCTCCTGGTGAGGATGCGGTGGTCACGGTGCGGATTGTAGGGTCCCCGACGCCGGGGAACAAACCGCCCGCCCGATCGAGCTCTCGAGGAGGACCCTTCATGCCAGGCTACCGCGTCATTTCGATATCCCCCGATCTCTCCGACAAGGTCCGCAACAGTGGGCGCACGCCCGGTTACGGCCACCCCACCCACACCGAAACCGCTTCGGCTTTCGGTCCGTGCCGACAGTGTCTTGCGGGTTTCGCGGAGGGTGAGGAGCGGCGCATCCTCTTCACCTTCGACCCCTTCTTCGGTCTCGAGGACCTGCCGCTGCCGGGCCCGGTCTTCATCCATGAGCGCACTTGCCCGAGCTACGCGGAGGATGCTGGCTTCCCCGAGCAGCTCAAGCACCTGCCACTGACGCTCAACGCCTACTCCCGCGGCCGGCGCCTGATCGATCAGGTCTACGTCTCCGACGGCGACCCCGAGCCGGCGATCGGCCACCTGTTCGCAGAAGACGCAGTGGACTACATCTACGTCCGCAACACCGAAGCCGGCTGCTACATCTGCCGCCTCGAACGCTAGCGGGTGCACGGTCGAAGAGCTTCGACCCCGTCGAGCCTCAGGGCGTCTGGATCACCGCCTGGAAGCTGGCACCGCTCCGGACCGAGAAGCCATTCCCCAGGACGATGCGCTGACCGGCGCGGAAGGTGACATTGCCCATCACCTGGAAATTGCTCTGCGCGGTGATCTGGTCGCAGGCTTCGAAGGTCTGCGTGCCGTTGACCGTCTGCTGCGACAGATTGAGAATGGCTGTCTGGATCGTACACGGGGAATCCAGGAAGATGGTGTCGCTGGCCTGCAGGACGCTGCCGCCGTTGCGGATCTGAGCGTAGACCGTCTTGACGCCGCTCCCGAAGCTCAGCTCCCAGGACTTGGTGGGGTTGAACGCCTGCCAGCTCGACCACGTGGACTGGTCGTTGCTGAAACGCATCTCCTGCGCCCAGCCGGTGCCGTAGAGGTAGAGATCCACCGACCGGGTCTCGGTGGTGTGGGCCTCGCGCTCGATGACCACCGGGTAGATGCCCGAGCGCCAGCCGAAGTTCTGAGTCCAGTAGCGGAAGTAGGGACCTCCGGTGCTGTCGGGAACGCAGTCGCCGTTGGAGTCCCGCCGGACCCCGCTGGTGTCGGTGGACTGGAGGGCGTAGCCCACGCCCAGCTCGCGGAAGCTGGTTCTCAGGATGTTGGCGCGGTGACCGCTGCTGGCCATCCAGGCGCTCATCACCGATTCCGGGGTGGACTGGCCGGCGGCGGCATTCTCTCCGATGAGATTGGGGAAATATCCCTCGGCCCTCACCCGGTCCACCGGCTGGGTGAGGGTGTCGGGGTCGCAGTGGGCAAAGAAGTCCCGCGACGCCATGTTGCCGCTGTGCAGCTCGGAAGCGGCATTCAGCAGGGCGTTTTCCTTGAGCGGCGGCAGGTTGCCATTGGCAAGGCGCTCCTGGTTGACGATTTCCACCACGCGCTCCTCGAAGGTCGGGGTGGCGGACGAGGCCGCGGCGAGCTTGGAGAGATCGGAGGGCTCGGAGAGCTCCTGACCGTCTGCAAGCCCCTCGGATTCCAGCGTCACTGTCAGGCCGCCGGGCAACAACGGCTCGGGAGACGGGGAGACCCGATGACCGTTCTGGAGCCGGTAGCTTCCGTCATCTCGCTCGACCAGCACCCAGCGCAGACGCTCACCGGGCTGAAGCAGACGGCGCAGCGGCCTGGAGGTGTCGGCCGGGCTCTCGACCACCAGGGTGGAGCCCGGCACGAAGCCCTGGAGCACCTCGTCCACCTCGATCGTGAGACGGGAGCCGGAGCCTTCGAGACGCTCGACCTGGACGATCCTCCCTTCGACGATCACCGGGGTGGTCGGAGTTAGCCCGGCGCTCGAGGCTTCCAGGGGCTCGGCGAGGGACGTGCAGGGAATGAGCACCACCGCGAGCGCGCCGAGGCAAACCAAAGACGACAACCACACAGAAGATCGGGCCATGCAGATCTCTCAATGCAAGCCTCGCACCAGCGCGCGGCGGGCCACTGGGGGAACCAAAGGCCCTTGAAACCCTGGGTTCTCGGGCGCTTGCGCGCAGTCGTGGCCGGAGTGTCGAAGCCCGGTTGACATTTCTTGTCAGGTGGATGGACGCAAAGTTGATAGCGAGGAATCAGCTCTTGGTCGGCCTGACATCTTCGGCATGATTCTCCCTCTGTTAATTGACATTGTCGGGTTTGCGACTTAGGCATGTCAGCCATGCCCACGGACCCCCTGTCGGCAAATTCCCTCGCGCTCGGTGCTCGCCTGCGGGCAGCTCGCACCGCACGGGGCTGGACCCAGGCACAGGCCGCGGACGCCCTCGGAGTGGCGCGGACTACCATGACGGCCATCGAGAAGGGGGAGCGCCGGATTCAACCCGAAGAGCTCGTACGGCTCGCCAAGCTGTATGGTTGCAAGCTCTCCAGGCTCCTCCGTTCTGACCAGCCTGTCGAAGACGTGTCCACCCAGCTCCGGAGCGCTCTTCCGCCGGAGGCGCCTGGCGATGCCGATCTCCTTCCCCACATCCAGGAGCTGGAGGGCCTGTGCGACGACTACCCCGAGGTCGAGCGGCTCGCGGGCGTTTCGCTCTCCCGACGGGAGCCTCCCAGCTACCCGATCGGCGGTGTCGATCCCGAGGAGGCCGCCGAGGATGTCGCCACCGCCGAGCGCAACCGCCTGGGTCTCGGAGACGCACCGATTCTCAACCTCCGGGCGGTCCTGGAAGAGGACGCCGGTCTGAGGATCTTCTTTCTGGATCTTCCCTCGAAAGTGGCCGCGATGTTCGCCTTCACGGACGAGCACGGTGGCACCATCGCCGTGAACCGGAATCACCCCGCGGAGCGGCGACGGCACTCGATGGCCCACGAGTACGGGCACTTCTTGACGGAGCCGTACCGCTCGGAGATCACCTTCTTCGGCCGCTACGAGCGGCGCCCGGCAACCGAGCGCTTCGCGGAAAGCTTTGGGAGAGCGCTCCTGATGCCTGCCGGGAGTCTCCGGCGCCGGTTTCACGAGCTGGCGCGGGCTCGGAAGAGGGAAGGCCAGGGCCCCACCGCCGGGGATGTCTGCCACCTCGCGCACTTCTTCTTCGTGTCCTTCGAGGCCATGGCTCGGCGTCTGGAGGAGCTCGCCCTGCTTCCCGCGGGCACCTGGGACCGACTTCGCTTGCAGGGCTTTCGGGTAGGAGAGGCGCAGCGGCTCCTGGGCCTGCAGGAGCGCCCGGTCGACGATGGCCTGCTGCCGGCCCGCTACCGGCACCTGGCGGTGGAGGCCTGGCAGCGGGAGCGAATCTCCGAGGGCCAATTGGCTTCCTTGCTGCGGGTCGACCGCCTGACCGCGCGGCGCGTGGAAATCGGCGGCGCCCTCCTTCAGTTGGCGCGGACCGCGAGATCTACCGAGCTGTGGCCGGTGAGGACGATCGCCGGCACCATGGGCCGAAAGGCGGTAAACCGGGGCAGGAGATCCAAGGGCGGCGACCGGCAGCAAGCCTTGAGCTGCAGGAGGCCGCTTCCCAGGACGGCTGGCCCTGCGACACCGACCACTGCCGCCTGCAACCCCTCGACGTCAGCGCCCCGGAGGACTGGGACACCCCCGCGGGATCCGCCCGTTCTACCGCTGAGACATCTGGCCAGAGTTTCCGAAAAGACGGCCCAACTCCAACCCTTGCAGACGGTTGCGGCGGTGTCTCACGGCCCGTATACTGACTCTGGATCCCACATGAGGAGAAAGCACATGAGGACTCTTTGTCAGAAAGCCGCTCCGCTCTCCCTCGGCTTCCTGCTGCTCCTACCGGGTGCTTTGACAGCGGGGCTCGTTCCCCCTCCGGACATCGCCGGGCTGTGGAGCGTCTCCACCGACTGCGCCCTTCCTCGGCAAAACCTGCCCTGCGTGTTCGAAGGGAGCGGGCAGGTGACACAGAGCGGCGACCAGGTCATGGGCACAGTGCAGCTCATGCTCGTCTCCGGGCCGGCCGCTTGTCCGACCGAGATGCTCGCCGATCTCCAGGGGACCCTGGTGGGCTCCTCCTTCATGGGCACCCTGGACGGCGGCGCGATGTTCGGAGCTCTGGATTTCAGCGGCACTGTCAGCGTCGACGGTCAGACGATCACCGGGGACTTCGCCGTCCAGGACGGTGGCCCGTTCCAGGGCTGCTCCGGCGCCTTCGACGCGGAGCGCCAGATCGTGGACGTCGCGATTCCGACGCTCTCCGGTATGTCTCTGGTGATCTTGTGGGTGCTCCTGCTGGGAGCCGGTCTGGTCATGCTTCGGCGCCGCGCGTCGGCGGTCTGAGGCCCACCAGCAGCGCCGGCACCAGGAGCAGATCCGCCGCCAACGCCAGGCCGAGCGCCAGGGCCATGAGCGCGCCGAAGCGTGCGATGGGCACGAACCCGGACAGCCCGCACACGCCGAATCCCGCCACCAGCACCATCGAGGTGAGCAGGTGGGCGGGCGCGGTGTGCTGGAGGGCCGAGATGGCGCTCCCGCCAACTTCGTAGCGGAACCGGCCCAGGGTGTGGAAGGTGTCGTCCACCACCAGACCGAGCACCACCGAGGCGATCATCACCGTGGTGCTGTCCACCGGCACCCCCAGCCACCCCATCGCCCCGAGCACACACAGCACCGGCCATAAATTGGGTATCAGCGCCGCCACCGTCAGGCGGCCGTTGCGCAGCAGGACCCCGAAGATCCCGGCCACCACCAAGAAGGTCAACGACAGAGACGCGATCATGGTGGCGAAGACCCCGTGCAGCGCCGCCAGCACCAGGGGGTAGCGACCGGTGAGGCGGACCCGGGCACCCGGGAAGGCGGCCCGCGCCAACTCCGGCAGACGGTCGAGCAGCGGCTCCAGCTCCTCGAACCCCCGCATCGGCAGCAGCACCGAGAGCCGTGCCTGACGACCGTCCCGGGTCCGCAACACGGTCAGCAGATCCTCGAGCTCGGGGCGGGACGCCAGCTCGTCGAGAGAGCCGACGCTCCGCCAGACTTCGCCCGCACCGATCACCGACAGCACCTCCGGCTCCCGGCGCATCGAGTCGCCGAGGCGGGCGAGAGCCTCGAGACCCTCCGGCGTGAGAAACGGGGCGCAGGGCCCCACGTCGATCACGACCTCCGCCGCCACTGCGCCCACTCCCAACCTTTCCAGACGCTCGATCCCGCTCCGCACCGGGTGCCCGGCGGGGAAGTAGGACAGCAGATTGGTGTCCCGCTGGAGCCGCACAGCACCGGTGACCGCGAGCAGGGCGACGATCGCGAAGACCAGGAACACCCTCCCCCGGCGGGCGACGGCGGTGGTGGCCCAGGCGCGGCCGCGGGCGGCCGCCCAGCGGTCATACCTGCGGTCATGGCGCACAAGGGGCAAGCGGCGGCGGCGTGACGATCCCTCGGGTACCAGCGCCAGGAGCGCGGGGAAGAGGGTGAGCAGCACGAGGGTGATGAGAGCCAGACCGCCCGCGGACCACACCCCCAGCGAGCGCACCGGCGGCACACCGCTCACCGCCAAGGAGCCGAAGCCCGCCATGGTGGTGATTCCGGTCCACAGCACCGGCCAGCCTTTCTCGCGGTAGGTGTGGAGCACCGCCTCGGTCGCGTCCATGCTCCGGCGCAGCTCGCGGAAGCGCATCTGGACGTGGACCGCGGTGGCCAGAGCGAGGACGAAGAGGAGCGGCGCCAGGAGCACCTCCACCATGTTGATCGGCCGCCCGAGCGCGCCCCGCAGCCCGAAGACGATCCCCAGGCTCACGCCGGTGGGCACGAGCGGCAGCAGCACCGCTCCCGGACGCCGGAAGACCAGGGCGAGGAGACCTACGGCCGCCAGCGCCAGCAGGGGAAGGAGGCGTCGGGCGAAGGCCGCGACCTCCCGGTCGATGGCGCGCTGGACGACGGGTAGACCGACGACTGCGGTTCGCAGGCTTGCGGTCTCCGGACCGAGCGAGCCGAGGCGCGGCGGAGGGGCGAGCATCGCTTCGAGCCGCCGCAGGGTCTCTTCCTGGCGCCGGGCGGGCACGTTGTAGAGGGCGACGAGGATCGTCGCCGTCTCTTCCCCGGGAAGACCCGAGCCCACCGCGAATCCCGCCTGCCGGTCCAGGGGATCCGCCCCGACCTCGGCCCAGAAGGCTTCGGGATCCTCCGGCGGCCACGCCGGCATCCCTTGCTCCTGCCGATCGCTCCCGTGGTGCCGCCAAAGACCGGCGGCGCCAAAAACGTCCGGCAGCGCGGCGGCGCGCTGTTCGAGATCCCCCAGCCAGGTCAGCCCTTCCCGGGTACGGAGGGCCGCTCCGGAGACCACCAGCCGTACGGCGCGGTCGCGGCCGAAATCCATCTGGAACCGTCGATACCGCTCCAGCCTCTCGGCGTCGCGGACGAAAAAGACCTCCGCCGAGTTGTCGACGCTCAGCCGGAGCAGCCCGGGCGCCGCGGCGGCGGCGAGGGCGAGCCACAGCGCAACGACCCCGCGGCGCCGAGCCAGGAGAGCTTCGAGAAGACGCATGGGAGGCTGCGATCTTACCCCCCCGCGCCCGAGCTGGTCAGTAGCTCAGATAGCTGAAGAGCTGGGCTCCCACGGCACGGTCGGTGCCGTTGTAGAGATAGATCCGGTACCGGGGAAAGGCCACGGCCAGCTCCACCGGCTCCGAGGCCACGAAGGTGGAGCTGCGGCTGAGGTCGACGGTGACCTCCAGCGGAAAGAGATAGACACTCTCCTCGAAGAGGGCTTCGCGCGCTGCCGCCACGTCGGGGACGAGCACGGCGCCCAGCTTGCCCGGCCGGTCGACGGTGCCTTTCACCACTCCGGCCAGCGACAGCACCACGCGGCTGAAACCTTCGGTCTCCAAGACCCCCCCGTCGATGAGCTGCGTGGTCTGCTCCCGGCTCACCGGCGCCACCACGATCTCGCGCTTGGGCTCGACGAACCGGGTGTGCTCCACCAGACCGCGGATCGACACAGCGCCTTCGATGGCCTGCACCTCGGGGAAGTTGGTGACCAGCACGGGCGCCAGGGTCTCCCCGGTCTGGGACAGGGTCTCGGGGCCAACCGGCAGGAAGGCGAGGGAGACGACCAGCCCGAGAGCTGCGACGATGGAAGCGAGCACGAGGTGGCGGCGCCGGGAATTTCTGGGTTCACGCATCAGGGGCTCCTGGGGGACTGGGTTGTTTCTTTCAGGTACGAAGGGAATGCGGGAGACGTCCAAGCCCCGTCGGAGGCGGCCCGTCGGTGCGAAGCGGGCACGGTTGGCGGGCTGTGGGCCGTGCCCATGCCGCTACCCCGCGCGCTCCAGCTCCGCCAACCGTGCCTCGAGCTGCATCTGGCGGTCGAGGATCACCGCCACCGCGTGGCGAGTGGCGAGCGTGACGTCCTCCGGGCTCAGGCCACCGTGCACTTCGAAGATGCGCTCCTCGTCCGCCGCGGTGCGGATCGGGTCCCCGGGTTGGCGCCAGGGGGTCGTGTCGATCATCTGGACGAGGTGTAGACGCTCCCACAGATGACGCCCCGGGCAGGCCGTGCTCTTGATGTCGCGATGGCCGAAAACCTGGCGGTCGGGGCGGTCGGGATCCTCCGGCTGCACGGTGCCGAGCTCGGTAAAACCCTCCTCCTCGCGCAGACGCCGCAGCCAACTCCCCAGATCGGCGAGCTGGGCGTCGAGGTGTGCAGGCATGGGCTCCTCCTCGAAATTGCCCTGGAAAGCGATGCCCAGCGCGCTGCGGTTGTGGCCGGAGGTGTGGGCTCCGGTGCGCCCGAGTCCGCGGCCCTCGCTCAGCACCAGGTCGCCGTTCGCCATGCAAAAGGCGACGAAGCTGTAGGGTACGTCGAGACCCAGGTCCGGTCGGATGGTCTGCAAGCGGCGCATCTGGGCCTTGACCTCGTCGAGGCTCTCCCATTCGTTGAGAGTGGCATCGCTGTCGGCCACCACCGTGTGGTGAATGAAGACCTCGGTGCGATTCGCCGGGCCCAGAGGATGGCCGCGCCGAGGGTGGGCCGGATCGGCCCCCCAGTCGTCGCGGGACAGGACAGTGACGGTCATGGTGGGTCCTCCACGGGCCGAGCGGAAGAATCCAAGTCCATCGATGTCACATCATAGGACGCCGGCAGCCGGGAAGATTCCTCACCGGCCGTCGACGTGAGGATCGGCGTGGCCGCCCCGCTTCCGTTTCCAGGCCGCTAGCGCTAGCTCGAAACCCCGGCCAGCGCCTCGCGGATCGACTCGACGTAGGGGGCCTCCAGCACACCGACCTCGGTGATGATGCCGGCGATCAGCTCCGCCGGAGTGACGTCGAAAGCGATGTTGAGGGCCTCCACGCCCTCCGGTGCCACCCGCGTGCCGAAGACGTCGGTGACCTCCCCCGCGTCGCGCTCCTCGATCGGGATGTCGTCCCCGGTGGGGGTGTTCGGGTCGATGGTGGACAGTGGCGCCGCGACGTAGAACGGCACGCTGTGCCGATGGGCCAGCACCGCCACCGTGTAGGTGCCGATCTTGTTCGCCGCGTCGCCGTTGGCCGCGATGCGGTCCGCGCCCACCACCACGCGGTCCACCTGGCCGCGGGAGAGCAACGCCCCCGCGCTGTTGTCCGTGACCACCCGGAAGGGGATGCCCAGCTTCTTCAGCTCCCAGGCGGTGAGCCGCGCCCCCTGCAGCAGCGGACGGGTTTCGTCCACCCACACCATCCCCACCTTGCCCTGGTCGAAGGACGAGTGAATGACTCCGATGGCGGTGCCATAGCCGGCGGTGGCCAGCGCGCCCGCATTGCAATGGGTCATCACCCGGTCGTTCTGCGCGAACAGCCGCGCACCGTGCTCGCCGATGCGGCGGTTGGTCTCCACGTCCTGGCGGTGGAGCTCCTTCGCCCAAGCAAGCAGGGCGTCACCGATTTCCGTCAGGTCGTCCTCCTCCATCGCCCGCTCGAAGACCTTGCGGCCGCGCTCGAGGGCCCAGAAGAGGTTGACCGCGGTAGGCCGGCTCTCGTGCAGCACCCGGTAGGCGCTCTCGAACGCCTCGCGCAACGTCCCGGCGTCCGGAGGGCTCCCATCCGGTGCCTGCCGCAGGCCGTTGCGCACTCCCACGGTCAGGCCGTAGGCGGCGGAGACGCCGATGGCGGGGGCGCCGCGCACCGACAGACGGTAGATGGCGGCGGCGATCTCCTCCGGCGTTCGGCAGTCGAGCCACACCTCTTCGGCGGGTAGGCGGGTCTGGTCGAGCAGGGCGAGGGACTCCCCGGCCCAGCGCATAGGGGAGAAGTCGCGGTCGGCGGTGGATTGGGGGTCTGTCGCGTCCGGCATTGTGCCCGAGACTACCGCGATCTCTCGGTGTGAGGAAACGGCTGGGCGGCGTGGAATGGGCGTCCCGGTGCGCCTGTTTCGGCTCGGTGTCGCGTCGCTCGGCGCACTGGTACAATCCCGGGTCTCGGTCCGGAAAGGAGCTTCGATTGAAGGGCGATCCCAAGAACACGGGCTTTTCCACCCGCGCGCTGCACGCCGGCCAGCCGCCGGATCCCACCACCGGCGCAGTCACGGTGCCCATCTACCAGACCTCGACGTACGTCCAGGACGAGCTCGGCAAGCACAAGGGCTTCGAATACGCACGGGTCGAGAATCCCACCCGCTTCGCCCTGGAGGAAAACGTCACCTCGCTGGAGGGCGGGCTCTCGGGCCACGCCTTCGCCTCCGGCATGGCGGCCATCCAGACCCTGATGACGCTGCTCCACGCCGGTGACCACACGGTGGTCTCGCGCAACGTCTACGGTGGCACCTACCGGTTTTTCACCCAGGTGCTCTCGCACTACGATCTGAAGTTCTCATGGGTGGACACCACGAAGCTCGACGAGGTCCGCGCGGCGTTCACGGACCGCACCCGGATGCTCTACATCGAGACCCCCACCAACCCGCTGATGGAGATCACCGACATCGCCGCGTGCGCCGAGATCGCCCACGAGCGGGACGCGCTGCTGGTGGTCGACAACACCTTCTTGTCGCCCTATCTGCAACGGCCCCTGGCCCTGGGGGCGGACATCGTGACCCACTCCACGACCAAGTTCCTCAACGGCCACAGCGACTCGATCGGCGGCGTGCTGATCGCGACCCGGCAAGCGGACGCCGAGTGGTTCTCGTTCATGCAGAAGTCCGCCGGGGGCATCCTCTCGCCCTTCGACAGCTTCCTGGTGCTGCGGGGCATCAAGACCCTCGCCGTGCGCCAGGACCGCCAGGAGAAGACGGCCCGGGCGCTGGTGGATCTGCTGGTGAGCCACCCCAAGGTGCGGCGTGTGCTCTATCCGGGGCTGCCGGACCATCCGGGGCACGGGATCCAGAAACGTCAGGCGTCCGGCTTCGGCTCGATGATCACCTTCGAGGTCGACGGCTACGACGCCGTCAAGAGGGTGTTGGACCGGGTGGAGGTGCTGTCCCTGGCGGAGAGCCTGGGCGGAGTGGAGACGCTGATCAGCCATCCGGCGACCATGACCCACGCCTCCGTGCCGGAGGGTGAGCGGCGCCGTATCGGTCTCAGCGACTGCCTGATCCGCCTCTCCGTGGGGTTGGAGGACCTGGAGGACCTGAAGAACGATCTGGAACGGGCGCTCGACGCGGCTTGACGCGGCTCCCGTGGCTTCCGTGGCTTCCACTCTGAGGGCCCGACGGGGAGGCCACCCTCGAGAGCGGGTCTACCCGTCGGGGATTTCTTCCATCGGATCCAGCGCCGGGGAACCGTCGTCGACGGGATCCGGGACCGCCTCGCCGGCCAGCTTGCGGGCCATGGCACGCGCGGAAATGCGGGCGGTCTGGTGGTGCATGTAGCGCAGCAGCCCGTGAAAGCCCAGGAGCATCTGACGCATCGCCTGCTCTTCTTCCACCGGCAGCGGCTCGTGGGCACCCAGGACGCGGTAGAGATCCATCTCCAGGGAGCGGGGGATGTCCGTCGGCGAGGCGCTGTGCTGAGCGCCGGGCTCCGGCGTGTAGAGCGGGTTGGACTGGCCGCGGACAATCCGCAGAGCTTGATGGAGATCGCCCAGGGTGGCGCCCAGGCCGTCGAGAATCTTCTCCAGCGTCTCGAGCGACGGCCTTTGCTTCTCCGTCTCATAGGCGGAGAGCATCGCCTTGGTCACACCCGCGGCTTCGGCGACCTGGTACTGGCGGCGGTCCTGCCGCGCACGCAGCCAACGCAACGCCTTCCCCAAACCATCGAATGCAGCCATGCGCGGAATCTACCGCGCCCGGGAATTTCAGGCAAGCGCTAAGTCCCTTCATATCAGATGTTTGCGTAGACCTAGATATTTTACCTCGCAAGGGGATTTGTTCCCAGAAAGCGCAAAGGAGTAGTTGGTATATCGTCCTGAGCGGGAATATAGTTTGCGCCGAGGATTTCTTTTGTTCCCGGGTCCCGAGCCCGTCGAAGCTACCGTCGGGGTCCCGGCGCTCGCCGCGGCGGGGTGAGGAGACCGCGAAATCGGGCTCGCGGGGACCGTCGTGAAGGGAGGATCGAATGTCAGCAGAGCACCCAACAGAGCATCCGAATCCCCAAGCCCTGGAGCGTTTCCTGCGCGGTGACGCGACGAAACCGGAAAAGGGCGAGATCGTGTCCCACCTGATCGCCGGCTGCCGGCACTGCCAGGAAGCCACCCGTGCGCTGTGGGTGCAGAGCCAGGGGCTGCGAGGCTCCTCAGCCGGGGAGGAGCCCCGGGTCCACCCGTCGAGCTACGGGCAATTGTGGCGGCGGGTCCTGCGGGCGCACAAGGTTCACGAAGAGCTTCTGCGGGCGGACCGGCACCAGGCCCGCCGTCTGTGTCGGGAGCTGATCGAGCTGCCCTCCCGCGAGCGTCTGGCGCAGGTCTGCCAGGGGGAGCGCTTCCGCAGCTTCCACCTGGCCCAGCTCCTGACCGAGGAGAGCCTGTGGCGGAGGCTGGCGGCACCGCAGGAGGCGGTGGATCTGGCCGAGGTGGCGCTGGCGGTGGCCGAGCGTCTCGAGCGTGGCCCCTTCCATCCCTCGGCGGTGCGCGATCTCAAAGCCGCGGCGTGGGCCGCCCTCGGCACCGGCCACCGTCGCAAGGGGGACCTGGAGAGCGCCGAGCGCGCCTTCTGCGTCGCCGACGCGCTGCTGCGGGAGGGGAGCGGCGACCCGCTCGAGCGCGCGCGGCTGCTCCTGCTGCGCGCCGCCCTGCGCCGGGACCAGCGGCGCTTCGAGGAGGCCCTCGCCCTTCTGCGCCAGGCGGAGGCGTCCCACGGCCACCTCGGAGACGAGCCGCTGCTCGGACACATCCACATCGAGCGGGGTCGCATCGAGGCCTGGATCGGCGATCTGCAGGACGCGATCGAAAGCGCCCGCGAGGGGCTGCGGCTGCTCGATCCCGAGCGCGACGCCCGGGTCGCCCTCGACACCCGGGTCCAGATGGGGCACTGGTTGCTCGATCTGGGGAATACCGCCGAAGCGATGAAGGAGCTGCACACCGTCCAGGGAGCTCCCAAGGAGGCGTCCGGCGAGCCCCACCCGCCTCTCGAGCTGGACCGCCTGACGGGCCGGGTGGCCCTCGCCCGCGGAGACTACGGACAGGCCGAAACGTGCTTCCGCTCGCTGCGCAACCGGTGTCTGGATCTCAAGGCGGGTAACGAGGCGACGCGGGCGACCCTCGACCTGGCTGCCCTCTACCTCCAGCAGGACCCGGAGAAGCTGCGCCACCTCGGCCGCGAGGTCGAAGGCGCGCTGTTTCCGGGCATGGACCTCGACGCGCTGCTCAGCCTCGACTTCCTGCGCTGGGCCGCCGAGGCACCGCACCAGCACGCCGGTCTGATCCCCTGTCTGTCCCACCACCTGGAGCGCTGCCGGCCGTCTGCTTGGTGAGGCTGAAAGCTACAGGCATGCTATCGTCTGGGAAGCTGAAAGGAAGAATCCGGTGAAGTACCGAGTCCTTATTGAGCAAGACGAAGACGGTGTTTTCGTAGCCCAAGCTCCCTCTCTTCCTGGCTGCGTTTCCCAAGGAACGACCCGCGGCGAGGCTTTGTCCAATGTCCGGGAAGCGATCGAGGTCTACCTGGAGAGCCTCAAGGCTCACGACAAGGCTCACGACGAACCGGTCCCTCCCTCCGTCGAAGAAGAGATCGTCGAAGTGGCGGTGTGAGCAGGCTGCCAAGCATCTCGGGCGCCGAGCTATCCGTGCCTTTGAGCGTCTCGGATATCACGTGGATCGGCAGCGTGGAAGCCACGTAGTTCTCCGGCAGATCGAGGCGCCTCATCGACGATTGGTCGTGCCGAACCACAAAACCCTTGCGAAGGGAACGCTACGGGCGTTGATTCGCGATGCGGGACTGACGGTCGAGGAATTTCGCAATACTCTCTAGAGGCCGCCGAAGACCGGCTAAATTTCACAGCGTGCTTCATTGGAGAGTCCGACACTTGCTATTGCTTGAAGGAGGAGCTTATGCGCTACCCTTTGGTGCTCTGTATCGTCGTGTCCAACCTCTGCTTGATCTACTCTGGTTGCACGGATCTTGACCAGACTGCGACACCGGAACAACCTCGGGACCAAGAGATTCCCGATGATGTTACCTACCCCATCATCGACTCCAACATCCTCCCCGGTATCAAGCGTAGCCTGGATGTGCGGTTGAGCCGTAAAGTCTCCGAGCAAGCTCTCCGGGCCATTGCGCTCGAGCTGAAGTCCCAAGACTCCCGACGCTACGAGCGAACTTTCATCGTGTACTACCTTCCAGATATGACAGTCGGTGCCGGTGGGTGGGCCACGACCCACTTCACTCCAGATCTCAAGGTGTCGATCTTGGGCTCAACCTTGGAACAGGAACAGGCCTTCCTCAACGAGGCCACGCCATCTGATAGGAAGATCATCGGGCGTTGGGTAAATGACAGCATCGTCGGTACGCGAATAACGATCTTTCGTCAGGAAGGTGACTTGTATATCGAGCACGTCTACAAGGATGGTAGCAGCGGAAAAGAAGCGCTCGTCGAGACGAGCTCCACGCTGGGACGGCGCTTTGACATGGTAGAAGGCTCAAGCTCCGGTGATCATTGGATTCTGGACTCCCAAGGTGACCTACAGATCCGCGATAACGAGGGACTGATCTCTACGGCCAGGAAGGTCGAATAGAGACGATCGTTGTGTTGAAGGCCCCGCAGTGTCATTTGAAGTCTCAGTGTGAGCAGAGGCCTCAGCAGCTCGGGCGGCAGGCGGTTTGTGTGGCGTAGCGGAGAGTTGGCTCCACTCCGGCTTTGGGGTAATCTCGCCGTCAGCTACCTCGAGGCTGCAAAACCTGGATCGAAGAGCCCGTCTGCTCGCTCTTGGAGGAGCCATGGAATCGTCGCGCGCGCTCTCTTTCACCCGGCTGTGCCGGATCCTGCTCATCCTCCTGCTGGTCGTCCTGACCGGGGGCCTTGTCGTCGGCGGAGCGGCTCCACTGGCCGCGGCAGACGCGGCGAACGGCAGCGCGGGCTTCGACCCCGGTCTGTTCGCGGGCATGAAAGCCCGGGCCGTCGGTCCGGCCACCATGAGCGGCCGCATCGCCGACATCGACGTCGCGCGCACCGACAAGGACGTCGTCTACGTCGGCGCCGCCACCGGTGGGCTGTGGAAGTCCTCCGACGCCGGGTTGACCTGGAAGCCGGTGTTCGAGAACCAGAAGGTGGCCGCCATCGGCGCCGTGGCGATCTCTCCCGTCAACCCCGACGTGGTGTGGGTGGGCACCGGCGAGGGCAACGCGCGCAACAGCGTCTCGGTAGGCAACGGCGTCTACCTCACCCGGGACGGCGGCGACTCCTGGGAGCACCTCGGGCTCGACGACACCGAACGCATCTCCCGCATCCTTCTCCACCCCCGCGACCCGAGCACCGCCTATGTTGCGGCCATGGGCAAGATGTGGGGCGAGAACGAGCAGCGCGGCGTGTTCAAGACCACCGACGGCGGCAAGACCTGGCACAAGATCCTCTATGTCGACGAGCGCACCGGTGCCGCCGACCTGGTGATAGATCCGAACGACCCCGAAAAGCTGGTCGCCGCCATGTGGGACTACCGCCGCTGGCCGTGGTCCTTTCGCTCCGGCGGCCCCGGCTCCGGCATCTTCGTCAGCCGCGACGGCGGCGAGACCTGGAAGCGGCTCACCGACGACGACGGGCTGCCCAAGGGCGATCTGGGCCGCGTCGGTCTCGCCATCGCCTCCTCCGATCCCCAGCGCCTCTACGCCCTGATCGAGTCCGAGGAGGCGCTCGCCCTCTATCGCTCCGACGACGGCGGGATCTCGTGGAGCAAGACGACCAGCGACGACCAGGTGGGCAACCGGCCCTTCTACTACGCGGATCTGCGGGTGGACCCCAAGGACCCCAACCGCGTCTACAGCCTGTGGTCGCTGGTCAGCGTGTCGGAGGACAGCGGCAAGAGCTTCCGCGGCTTGGTGCCTTTCCGCGAGGTGCACCCGGACCACCACGCGATGTGGATCGATCCGGACGACCCGAGGCACCTGTGGGAAGGCAACGACGGCGGCATCTACGAGAGCCGCGATCACGGTGAGAGCTGGCGCTACGTGGCCAACCTGCCGGTCGCGCAGTACTACCACGTCCGCGTGGACGACGAGACCCCCTACAACATCTATGGCGGCATGCAGGACAACGGCTCCTGGAAGGGTCCCAGCGCGGTGTGGGAGAACGGCGGCATCCGCAACTACCACTGGCAGGAGGTGGGCTTCGGCGACGGCTTCGACGCGGCCCCGGTGCCGGGCAACCCGATGCGCGGCTTTGCGATGAGCCAGGAGGGATACCTGGTGCGCTGGGATCTGCGTACCGGCGAGCGGCTCGACGTCCGCCCGCCGCCACCGCTGGACGACGAGGGCGAGCCCGTCGAGCTGCGCTTCAACTGGAACGCCGCCTTCGCCCTCGACCCCTTCGACGACCAGACGATCTACTACGGCAGCCAATTCGTCCACCGCTCGCGCGACCTGGGCGAGAGCTGGGAGGTGATCAGCGGCGACCTGACCTCCGACAACCCGGAGTGGCAGAAGCAGGCCGAAAGCGGCGGGCTGACCCTCGACGTCACCGGCGCCGAGAACTTCACCACCCTGGTGTCGATCGCCCCCGGCCCGGTCGAGCGTGGGGTGATCTGGACCGGCAGCGACGACGGCCGGATCCACGTGACCCGCGACGGCGGCGACACCTGGACCAGCGTCGAGGGCAACCTGGTGCACAGCGGCCGCTTCGGGGTGCCGGAGCACACCTGGGTGCCCCACATCTCGCCCTCGCCCCACGACGCCGGCACCGCCTTCGCAGTCTTTGACAACCACCGGCGCTCGGACTGGACCCCCTACGTCCAGAAAACCACCGACTTCGGCCAGACCTGGACCAATCTCGCCACCGGCGACCTGTGGGGCTATGCGCTGGTCGTCGCCCAGGACCCCGTGGATCCGGACCTGCTGTTTCTGGGCACCGAGTTTGGGCTGTGGGTGTCGCAGAACGGCGGCGGCTCGTGGTGGCAGTGGACCCACGGCGTGCCGACGGTGTCGGTGATGGATCTGGCAATCCAGGCTCGGTACAACGACCTGGTGCTCGGCACCCACGGCCGCGCCGCCTTCGTCCTCGACGACTACTCGCCGCTACGCGAGGCGGACGCCAAGGTGCTGGCCGAGCCCGCCCACCTGTTCCCGATTCCGCCGGCCTACCAGCACGAGGTGGCCCAGACCGGCTCGTCGCGCTTCCCCGGCAGCGAGGAGTTCCGCGGTGAGAATCGTCCGTACGGCGCGGCGATCACCGTCTCGCTCCACGCCGACGACCTGCCCCATCCGGACGAGGACGTGGAGAGAGAGCGCAAGGCGGCCAAGGAGGAGGCCAAGAAGGCGGACAAAGGCAAGAAGGGCAAGAAAGCCAGAAAGGGAGAGCAAGAGGAATCCAAGAAAGAGGAGACAGAGGAGAAGGAGAAGGAGAAGGAGGGAGCTCCGGAAGGGGCTGGCAGACGGGGTGGCCCCGGGGGTGGAGGCGCCCCGGGGCACCCCGGGGCGCCGGAGGGACCCCAGGCCAAGGTGAAGGTCGCCGACGCCTCGGGCGAGGTGATCCGGGAATTCGAGCAGGAGGCTCATCTGGGCATCAACCGCTTCTACTGGGATCTGCGCGCCGACGCCTTCAAGAGGCCACCGCGAGGGGAGCAGCCGCGCTTCTTCCGGCCCCGAGGTCCGATCGTGGCGCCGGGCACCTACACGGTGACCGTCGAGTACGGCGACGCCAGCGCGAGCGGTGAGGTCGAGGTGCTGGCGGATCCACGGATGGACATTCCGCAGCCAGACCTGGAAGCAAAGGTCGCCGCGATCCAGCGCGCCGGCCGGCTACAGGACGCCGTCGTCACCGCCATCGAGCGCATCGTCGACACCCGCAGCGACATCGACGCCATCCTCGCCCGCGCCGGCAAGGCCAACAAGGAGGCGCTGGAGGAGATGGACGACGAGAACGGAGGAGAAGGCGAAGAAGAGATGGCGGCCGAAGGCGAAAGCGTCGAGAGCGACAAAGGGGAGAAGGCCGAAGGCGAGGGAGAAGAAGAGGTGGAGGATGCAGAAGAAGCGCCCAAGGGTCCCTACGGCGCCCTGCTCGAGGCCGGCCGCGAGCTGAAGAAGGCGCTGGGCGAGCAAGAGAAGACCCTGTGGACGCCGCCGGACACCCGGGGCATCCCGGCCGAGACCCACGCCTGGTCGAAGGTGCAATACATCGTGCGCTCGCTGGGCTCGTCGTTCGACGCCCCGACCCCGAGCCAGGAGACCTACCTGGAGCAGGCAGAAGCGGCGGTGCGCGAGGCGCTCGACGGGGTCAACGCCTTTTTCGCCGAGGACGTGGCTGAATTCCGCCAGATGTATCGCGACTCGGGACTCGAGTTGCTACCCGACGAAGGGCCGGTGGAGGTGGAGGTGGGCGACGAGGAGTGAAGTCGGAGTCGGGCGGCCGGAACCGCGCTGCTGAGCACTCAACCCGTTGCCTCGCCGTTTGGTCGTCGGCCGAGCCCGAGAACCGCGTTGGATCGCTCTTGGGCCCTCCCAAGAGCCCGATTCCCTCGTTGGAGAGCCTTTCTGGCGTTCGCAGAGCCTTCCAACTGCGTTGGATCGCCGTTTGGTGCACAAAATAATCGAATTCCGGCGTTGGAGCCCCGTTTAGGACGACCAAGCGATGGTGGGCAAAAACGACGACCAAACGTCGATCCAACGCCGTAAGCCGCCCTTTTGGACGTCGCTTGGCACGATTCTTGGCGCGGGGCCTAGCCGCAGGCGCCTGACATGGCCAGGCGGCAGTCCCCACACCGACCAAGGCCGCCTCAGAGACTATGGTCATGCCGGACGCCTTCGAGCCGGATGGTTCCGCAGGGGAGGCGAGCGCCCTCGGCCCTCGATCGATCGGGAGTGCGGTGCCGACGCGCTACCACTGGGGAGCTACTTTGTCCAAGTGGACGAGTTTGGGGACAACGACGACATCCCGCGCACCGTCCTCGGAGGCCGCTTCCGCGCGGGAAATCAACCGGTGTGTCCCTGAGGGCGGCCGGCTCCCTCGACTCGTCTAAGGGCCCGGGGGAGCGCCGCTCACCAACGTGCAGCACTCGGACAGGGGTGAGGCGTTGATCCCGATCAAGCCAAATCCCTGACTCTGGTGTAGGTCCCGGAGGTTGGCGCTGAATTCGTAGCCGACGAAGGTCGTGGGATCGACCTGGAATCGGATCGTCTGACCCGAGCCCACCTCGGTGGCGGTGACGGTCCAGGTCCTCTGGTCGACCTCGACGATCTCGTAGTCGCTGCCGCCGGAGGACGCTCCAGGTCCGGACGGCTCTCCGGGAGGACCGCCCGGTCCGCCCCCTGCGCCGGGTCCCGTCGGTGCCGACCGACGTCCTTCGGCGCTCGGGCGCCGGGTGGTGGGACGGCGGGACGGTGAGTCACCGCCAGGACCGGCACCGGATTCACAACAGCCGGGCAGCGGCTCGTTGCGCGGCGCCACGACCGAGAACTGGTGGCCCTGACCGCGGCCCCGGAGATCGGCCCGGAATCGCTTGTTGACGAAGGCCTGGGGATTGAGCTTGAAGCGCACCCGGCTCCCCGTCTGCTGTTCCTCCGCGGTGATTACCCAACTGTTGGCATCGACCGAGACGACCCGGTAGACGATCGAATCCTGCGGTCGAGCCTGACCCGCAGCGGCGGAGCCGAGGAAAACGGCCAGCAGGCAGGCGAGGAGGGCTCCTAGGCACAGGGTGGGTCTCTCGGTGGCGGGTTGTGGATGGGCGAGGTCTTGGCCGACAAATCTTCGCATGAGGTCACATCTCCTTGATCTGAAGCTTCCATTCCGCCGGTCCCGGGGACTCGACCGGCCTGATTCCCTTCCATCCTCCCATGAAAGTCGCGTTGCGCTCAGTCCAGATATCCCAGCGCCCGGAGCTGCTCCCGCGTCTCGTCGTCGAGCACCGCCTCGCCCGGTCGCAGAGCTCCCTCGCCGAGCAGCTCGTGGGCGAGCAGTTGCGAGCGCAGGTACCCGGCGGTCACCGGCCGGCGGGCCGCCAAGTCGTCGTGCTCGATGGGATCCACCCAACGGTCGTAGAGCTCCAACCCCAGACCGTGGCTCGTCGACCGACCCTCGATCAGACGCCACCGACCGGCGGTCACCGAGGCCGCTTCGAGGCTATCTAGCTCGAGATGCGAGTAGATCCGGGCATCGTCGTCGATGGGCCCCAGAAGGTTTCGGCCCTCCATGCCGGGGGGGACCGGCAGCCCCAGGTAGGTCAGCAGCGTGGGCAGCACGTCGATCTGCTGCGCCGGCCGCGAGACCCTCAGGCCCCGCAGCGCCGCTGCCTCCGTTCCTGGAAAACGCACGACCAGCGGCACGTCGAGGAGCTCGGTGTGAAGGCTCTTGCCGTGCTCCCAGCGTCCGTGCTCGTGGAATTCCTCCCCGTGGTCGGAGAGCAGCACGATCACCGTCTCTTCGAGTAGCCCGGCGCCGGTGAGCCAGTCGATCAGCCGGCCAAAGCTCTCGTCGTTGGCAGCGATCTCGGCGTCGTAGAGATCGAGGAGCTGGCGGGTGCGTTTGTCGCTGACCTCGATCTGGCCCGCCTTGAGCTGCCGCATCCACCAGCGCATGCCCGTGCCGTCCCGCGGGATGTCCGGTGCGAAGCGCTGCCGGAAGGTCTCCGGCGGGTCGTAGGAGGCATGCGGGTCGACGGTGTGGAGATAGAGAAAGAAGGGCGCTCTGGACTCGCTCCCGGATTCGTTCTCGGGTTGCTCCCCGTCTCGTTCCTGCTGCCAATGGGTGAGCCACTCCACTGCTTGCTCATAAACGTCTGCCGAGGAGTCCTCCAGCCGCAACATGCGATAGAGCTCAAATCCCTGGCCAAAGCCAAAGGCGCGCGCGACGTTGCGGTTGGTGACGAGGCCGGCAGTGCGGTAGCCGTGCCGGTGGAAGAGCTCGGGGAGGGTGAGCGCTTCCGGGGCCAGCGTGTCGCGCCGTCCGTGGACGCCGTGGGTGCCTGGCCACACGCCGGTAAACAGCGAGGCGACCGACGGGCGAGTCCAGGAGGATTGGGCGACGGCGTTTTCGAACAGTGTCGCGTCGCGGGCGAAGGCGTCGATGGCGGGGGAGACCGGCCGCTGGTAGCCGTAGCAACCCAGGTGATCCGCCCGCAGCGTGTCGATCAGGTAGATGAGGACGTTGAGGCGCCGCGGCTCGGCGGGGGATGGGATCGTCTCGGCGCTCCGGGGCTCCGCGGCGTCGGGCGGCGCAGTCCGTGGCGCTGCGAGGATCGGCCGCAGAAGCAAGACCCCCGGCTCGTCCCCGAGGCTCGCGCCGTCGGCTGGCAGGGCCTGCAGGCGGAGGCGGAGAGGCCGGTCGCCATCGGAGGGCAGCTCGAGCTCGCCGCCGGACTCCCCCTCCAGACGCCCCAGGGCCCGCTCGCTCGGTCCCGCGTTCTCTTTCTCGCCCCCGCCCTCGACGAGCACCGAGACCTCCACCCAGCCCTCCTCGGTGCCGCGGTGCCGCAGGCTCTCGACGCGCAGGGAGCTACCCGCCGGGGGCTGGAGAAAAAAATCCACCTCCGAGCCCAGAGGCAGAAACAGCGCTTCGTCGACGGCGCGGACCCCGGAGCTCCGTGCTTGCTCCGATGCTCCCCTACCGGCAGGGCGCGTCTCGGCAACGGGCAGGGCGGCAGCGAGATCGAGCCACGGCACGCGCTCAACGGACTCCGCACAGCCGGTGGTCCAGAGCGCCACCGCCAACAAGCCGGCTGCGGCGGGTCTCCTCATGGCTTTTGGGGTGGGCTCCCGTCGGGTCTCAGCTCGTCCCGCTTTCGGTGCTCACCGTGCTCCCCGGCTCGGCGAGGGCGGTGTGGAGGGTGTGCCAGGCGAGGGTCGCGCACTTGACGCGCATCGGGTACTCGCGCACGCCAGCCAGCGCCTGGATCTTGCCCAGGTCGTCGAGCGTGGCCGGGTCGGGCGGATCGTCCCGGGTGAAAAGATTCCGGACCAGGTGAAAGAGCCGCTCCGCCTCCTCGACGGTCCTGCCCCTCACCGCCTCGGTCATCAGCGACGCAGAGGCCGTCGAGATGGCGCAGCCCTGGCCCTCGAAGGCTATCCCGGTAATCCGCCCTTCGCGCACCTGGAGCTGTACCTGCAGGCGGTCGCCGCACAGGGGGTTGTCCCCTTTGGCCGTGCGGTTGGCCCCCGGCAACTCCCCGAAGTTCCGCGGCTTGCGGTTGTGGTCGAGGATGATCTCCTGGTAGAGATCGGTCAGATCGTTCATGGCTGGAACATCTCACGTACCCGCCGTAGACCCGCGACCAGGGCATCGACCTCCTCGCGCGTGTTGTAGAGCCCGAAGGCGGCGCGGGAGGTGGCCGTGAGCCCCAGCCGGTGCATCAGGGGTTGGGCGCAGTGGTGGCCGGCACGGACGCAGATGCCGTCGCGATCAAGCACCGTCGCCACGTCGTGCGGGTGGACCCCCTCGATGTCGAGAGCGAGGACGCCGGCCTTCTCCGGGGCGTTGCCGACGATGCGGACCCCGTTCACTTCTTCGTCGAGCTCCCCGATGCGGGCGCTGGCGTACGCCAGCAGATCGGCCTCGTGGGCCTGGATGGCCGCAATGCCGAGCTCCGTGATGTAGTCCAGCGCGGCCCCCAGCCCGAGGACGCCGACGATGTGGGGCGTACCCGCCTCGAAGCGGTGGGGCGGCGGCGCGTAGTCGGTCTTCTCAAAAGTGACGGAGCGGATCATGTCTCCGCCGCCCTGCCACGGAGGCATGGCTTCGAGCAGCTCGTGGCGGGCCCACAGCACTCCGACGCCGGTGGGACCGTAGATCTTGTGAGCGGAGAAGGTGTAGAAATCGCAGCCCAGATCCTGGACGTCCACGGGCAGGTGTTGTACCGCCTGCGCGCCGTCCAGCAGCACCAGGGCTCCCACCTCGTGGGCCATCTCGGCCACCTCCCGCACCGGGTTGACGGTGCCCAGGACGTTGGACACGTGGGCCATCGCCACCAGCCGGGTGCGGGGGGTAAGGAGCTTCCCGAGCTCGTCGAGCTGCAGCACGCCGTCGTCGTCGATGGGCGCGACATCGAGGGTCGCCCCGGTCTGCGCGCAGACCATCTGCCAGGGGACGATGTTGGCGTGGTGCTCCATCTCGGTGATCAGGATGCGATCCCCCGCCTCCAGCTCCGAGCGTCCCCAGCTCCGGGCCACCAGGTTGATGGACTCGGTAGTGCCGGCGGTGAACACGATCTCCTCGCTCCGCGCGGCGCCGAGAAAACGGCGCACGGTTTCACGCACGCCTTCGTAGGCGGTGGTGGTGCGCTCCGCCATCCGGTAGATGCCCCGGTGGACGTTGGCGTAGCAGGTGCGCATGCAGCCGTCCATGGCCTGGAGGACGGCCTCCGGCTTCTGGGTGCTGGCGGCGTTGTCGAGAAAGACCAGGGGCTTGCCGCGCACCATCTGCCGGAGGATGGGGAAGTCGCGGCGGACACGTTGGATGTCCAGGGGTTGGACGCCGGGAGTGGGAGCTTCGGGCTCGGCGATCATCGGATCCGCTACCTCCAAGGGTCGCCTCGATCGACGTAGGGGCGGAGCTTGACTCCGCCCAAGTGGGAGCAAGATTGGAGCCTCGACATCAGCGCGGAGCTTTCCCCCTCCCGGGGGCAGACAAGCTGCCCCCCTACTTCCTCTCGGTTGCGCTTCCCGTCTGGTCTCCCTGCTCCCATCTCACACCGCCTGGCGTACGACCTCGCCCTCGGGTAGGCGGGTGAACAGGAACTCCGCCAGCTCCTCGCGCACCGGATCGACCTTGATGCGCTCGATGATGTCACTGGCGAAGGCATAGGTCAGGATGCTCTGCGCCGCCCGCTCGGCGATGCCGCGGGAGCGCAGGTAGAAGACCGCGTCCCTATCGAGCTGGCCCACGGTGGAGCCGTGGGTGCACTTGACGTCGTCGGCGAAGATCTCGAGCTGCGGGTTGGAGTTGACCAGCGCGTCGGACGACAGCAGCAGGTTACGGCTGGACTGCTTGGCGTCGGTCTTCTGGGCGCCCGGGTGGACGTAGATCCGGCCGTTGAACACCGCCCGTGCCTTCTGGTCGAGGATGCCCTTGAACAGCTCGTAGCTGTCGCAGTGGGGCTTGGCGTGCTCGACCCGCATGTGGTTATCCACCATCTGGGTGCCGTTGATGACGTAGAGCCCGTTGAGAGTGCAATCGCCGCCCTCGCCGTCGAGCACCACGCCGGTGTCGTTGCGCACGATGGCGCCGCCGATGGTCACGGTGTGGGAGCGCACGTTGGCGTCGCGCTCCTGATGGATCTGGAACATCGCCATGTGGAACGCCTCGCGGCTCTCCTGCTGGACGCGGTAATGGTCGATCACCGCCGCCGGCCCGGCTTCGACCTCGGTCACCGAGCAGGTGAAGTGGCCACCGGTTCCCAGGGTGACGTAGCTTTCCACCACCAGGCTCTGACTGTTCTCTCCGAGGACGAAGAGGTTGCGCGGCATCGAGGCCCGCGGCTGGTCGTGGACGGTGGAGACGAAGACCAGGTGGAACGGCGTCTCCACGACCGTGTTGCGCGGGATGGAGAGGAACGCCCCGTCTTGCAGGAATGCGGTGTTGAGCGCCGCGAAGGGGTGCTCCTCGGTGCGAGCGATCTCGCCGAGAAAGGGCTCGACCCGCTCCGGGTGCGCCTCCAGCGCCTGGGCCAGACCGCCGGCGAGCACGCCCTCCGGCAGCTCGTGAAGGTCGGAGAGCGCCGGCACGAAGAAGCCGTCGACGAAGACCAGGCGATGGAGGTCCGGATAGAGGAACGGCTCCAGCGCCGCTGGCGTGACGCCATCGGCTTCGTGGCTGCCGGGCTCGGCCCGCCGAAAGGCGGTGCGGACGATCGGCGCCACGTTGGTGAAGCGCCACTCTTCCTGTTGAAGGGTCGGAAAACCGAGCGCTTCGAAGCGCTGAATACCCCGGCGCCGCAGCTCCACCACCGAAGCGGGAGCCTCACCGTCCGCCTGTCGGGCGAAGCGCTCGAAGTCGGCCAGCCAGGCCGTGCGGGTGTCCTGCGTGTCTGCCACCGTGGTCATCGCGCCCCCCTTACACCGTCACCGGCTCGGCGGTCTGGGATGGAGAGCCGGCCTCGGCCTCGAACGCCGTGTAGCCCTTCTCCTCCAGCTCGAGGGCCAGCTCCTTGCCGCCGGAGCGCACGATGCGGCCGTCGACCATCACGTGGACGTAGTCGGGAACGATGTAGTTGAGCAGCCGCTGGTAGTGGGTGATGATCAGGAAGGCCCGATCCGATTGGCGCAGCGTGTTGACGCCGTCGGCGACCACCTTGAGGGCATCGATGTCGAGACCCGAGTCGGTCTCGTCGAGAATCGCCAGGGTGGGCTCCAGCACCGCCATGTGGAAGATCTCGTTGCGCTTCTTCTCGCCGCCGGAGAAGCCTTCGTTGACCGGCCGGTTGAGCAGGCTCTCGTCCATCTTGACCAGCTTCATCTTCTCGCGCACGAGCTGGAGGAACTCCATGGCGTCCACCTCGGGCTCGCCGCGGTGCTCACGGATGGCGTTGAGGGCGGCCTTGAGGAAGTAGGTGTTGGAGACACCGGGGATCTCCACCGGATACTGGAACGCCATGAAGATGCCCTCGCGGGCGCGCTCCTCGGGCTCCACTTCCAACAGGTCTTCCCCCTGGTACTCCACCGTGCCCTCGGTGACCTCGTACTCCTCGCGTCCGGCCAGCACCTGAGCGAGGGTGGACTTGCCCGACCCGTTGGGGCCCATGATGGCGTGCACCTCCCCGGCGCTGACCTCCAGGTCGATCCCCTTGAGGATCTCCTGGCCTTCGACTCCGACCTTCAGTCCTTTGATCACAAGCATGTTCGTCTCGTCCTCCGCTTCGGGTCTGTGAGCTCTTTGCCGATCTCTTTGCCCTGTCCTGCGTGAGCGCTCTTGGGTGGATGCCGTCCAGTGTGTTCCGGTGCGATCAGCCGACGCTGCCTTCGAGGTTGACCGCCAACAGCTTCTGGGCTTCGACCGCAAACTCCATGGGCAGCTCGCGGAAGACCTCTTTGCAGAAGCCGTTGACGATCATCGAGATGGCGTCCTCCTCCCCGATGCCCCGTTGGGCGCAGTAGAAGAGCTGATCCTCGCCGATCTTCGACGTCGACGCCTCGTGCTCCATCTGTGCGGTGGGGTTCTGGACGTCGATGTAGGGGAATGTGTGGGCACCGCACTGGTCGCCGATGAGCATCGAGTCGCATTGAGAGAAGTTGCGCGCGCCGTCGGCACCCTTGAGGATCTTGACCGCGCCGCGGTAGGTGTTCTGGCCCTTGCCGGCGGAGATGCCCTTGGAGACGATGATCGAGCGGGTGTTCTTGCCCATGTGGATCATCTTGGTGCCGGTGTCCGCCTGCTGGAAGCCCTTGGTCAGGGCCACCGAGTAGAACTCGCCTCTCGAATTGTCCCCCTTGAGGATGCAGCTCGGGTACTTCCAGGTGATCGCCGAGCCGGTCTCCACCTGGGTCCAGGAGATCTTGGAATTCGCCCCTTTGCACAGACCGCGCTTGGTGACGAAATTGTAGATGCCGCCCTTGCCAGTCTCCTTGTCCCCGGGATACCAGTTCTGCACCGTCGAGTATTTGATCTGGGCGTTGTCGAGGGCGACCAGCTCGACCACCGCGGCATGGAGCTGGTTCTCGTCGCGCATGGGCGCGGTGCAGCCTTCGAGATAGCTGACGTGGGACCCCTCCTCGGCGACGATGAGAGTGCGCTCGAACTGGCCCGTGTTGAGGGCGTTGATCCGGAAGTAGGTGGACAGCTCCATCGGGCAGCGCACGCCTTTGGGCACGAAGACGAACGAGCCGTCGGAGAACACCGCCGAGTTGAGAGCGGCGAAGAAGTTGTCCGTGTAGGGCACCACCGAGCCGAGGTACTTCTTGACCAGCTCGGGATGCTCCTTCACCGCCTCGCTGAAGGAGCAGAAGATGACCCCCGCCTCCTTGAGCTTCTCCTTGAAGGTGGTGGCGACGGAGACGCTGTCGAACACCGCGTCGACCGCCACCCCGGCCAGCATCTCCTGCTCGTGGAGCGGGATGCCGAGCTTGTCGTAGGTCTCGAGCAGCTCGGGATCCACCTCGTCCAGGCTCTTGGGCCCGTCCTTCTTCGACTTGGGCGCCGAGTAGTAGGAGATCGCCTGGTAGTCGATGGGCGGATAGTGGACGTTGTGCCAGGTGGGCTCGTCCATGGTCAGCCAGTGGCGGTAGGCCTTGAGGCGCCATTCGGTCATCCACTCCGGCTCGTCCTTCTTTGCCGAGATGATGCGGACCACTTCCTCCGACAGACCCGGGGGCAGTGTGTCCTGCTCGATGTCGGTGACGAAGCCGAACTTGTAGTCCTGCTCGGCATATTGTTCGAGTAGCTCGGTGTCCGTCGCTGGCATGATTTTCTCTCCGTCCTCTCCGTCTCTTCAAATCTCCAAGAAGGTCTCTCCAAGAAAGTCCTCGAGGGATCCTCGCGTCTTCGGGTTCCTGCCTCCGGCCCCGCGGGGGCTCAACCCGCCAGGGCCATGCCGGCGGCTACGGCGGTGGCGCGCTCGGCCTGCGGCGTCCGGCCGCCGAGGGTGACCAGCCTCTCCCGGGGGAGGGGCTGGGTCATCTCGGCCAGGGTGATCGTTTCCAGGGCTTGGCGGATGGCGTGGTTGATCTTTTGCCAGTTGCCCCGGGTCGGACACAGTGCCTCGTGGTCACAGTCGCCGGGAGCGTGCTCGATGCACTCGGTGATGGCGATGGGCCCTTCGAGGGCGGCGATGATCCGGTCGACGGTGATCTCCTCCGGCGTCCGCGCCAGAGCGTAGCCACCCTTGACCCCGCGGTGGGAAGCGAGCAGCCCGTCCCGCGCCAGGATCTTGAGGATCTTGCTCACCATGGGCAACGGCAGCCCGGCTTCCGATGCCAGGTCCGGCGCGGCGTAGCGCCTGTCCGGATCGGCCGCCAGATGAGTCATCAGCACGATTCCGTAGTCAGTCTGTTTGGTGATGCGAATCATGGTCTGAAGATCTCGTCATGGCCGGATCGTCAGGCCCGAAATGTCGCGGCCGAGCCCCGGCCTGGGTGTGCTTCCTTCCGCGGCGCTTCGCGGTGTTCGTCTGCGGTGTCTCGTACCTCCGCCCGCAGGCGGTCCCGGCTTGTGGGGATAAAAACCGTACCGGATCGGTACGAATTCCTTGCAAGGATACCGGATCCGTCCGCTTTGTCAAGGTCGGGGACGGATCAGCTCACGTCGCCACGATGTTCACCAGTCGGCCGGGGACGTAGATCACCTTGCGGACGGCCTTACCTTCGATGAACTTGCGCGCACCGTCGCTTTCGAGAGCCTTGGATTCGGCACCCTCCCGGTCGATGTCAGCGGGAACGGTGAGCTTGTCGCGCACCTTGCCGTTGACCTGTACCACCAGGGTGATCTCGTCCTCGGCGGCGGCCTCCTCGTCCACTCGTGGCCAGGGCTGTTGGTGCACCGAGTAGTTGCCCTCGGTCCGCTGCCACAGGTCCTCGGCGATGTGGGGACACACGGGCGCCAGCATCCTCAGGTAGATCGACACCGCCTCGTCCCAGGCGGGAGTGCCCACAGCGCCCCTGTGGGCGGCTGCGGTCATCTCGTTGAGCAGCTCCATCAACCCCGAGACGATGGTGTTGAACTGGTACTCCTCGAAGTCCCGGGAGACCTGCTGGAGCGTCTGGTGGACCTTGCGGCGCAGCGCCCGCAGCACCTCCGCGCCGGCCGAGGTTTCATCCTCGGGAGCCGGCGGGTCGAGCACCAGGCTCCACACTCGGCGCAGCCAGCGGCTGGTTCCTTCCAGGCCGGTCGGTGACCAGGGCCCGCCCTGCTCCCAGCGGGTGAGGAACATCAGGAAGCTGCGCATGGCGTCGGCGCCGTGCTCCGCCACCAGCGCGTCGGGAGCCACCACGTTGCCGCGGCTCTTGGACATCTTCTCCGAGTCCTCGCCCAGGATGATTCCCTGGTTGCGGAGCTGGAGCATGGGCTCGTCGCCCTTCGTTACCCCCATGTCCCGGAACGCCTTGTGAAAGAAGCGTGTGTAGATCAGGTGCATGGTGGCGTGCTCGATGCCTCCGGTGTAGCTGTCCACCGGCATCCAATAGCCGTAGTCCTCGGGGGCGAACGGCCCCCGGTCGTAGCCCGGGGAGAGGTACCGCAGGTGGTACCAGGAGGAGCACATGAAGGTGTCCATGGTGTCGGTTTCCCGTTGGGCGTCGGCGCCGCAGCCGGGGCACTTCGTCTTCGCCCAGGTGGGGTGGAGCTTGAGCGGGCTTTCGCCGGTGGGGGTCCACTCGATGTCGTCCGGCAGATGCACCGGCAGCTCGTCCTCGGGGACCGCCACGATGCCGCAGGAGTCGCAGAAGACCATCGGGATGGGGGCTCCCCAGTAGCGCTGGCGTGAGATCAACCAGTCCCGCAGACGGTAGTTGACCGCTCGCTCGCCGGCGCCCCGCTCCTCCAGAAACGCCACCGTGCGGTCGAAGGCCTCCTCGCCCGGGGTTCCGGTGAGCGGACCGCTGTTGACCATGGCGCCGTGGGCCGGGATGGCCTCGGTCATGGCGTCCGGCTCGGGGGTCTCGCCGTCCGGTCCTTCGATCACCGGCACGATGGGAAGGGCGAACCGGCGCGCAAACTCGAAGTCCCGCTGGTCGTGGGCCGGCACCGCCATGATGGCGCCGGTGCCGTAGGTCATCAGCACGTAGTCGGCGATCCAGATGGGGATCCTCTCGCCGTTGACCGGGTTGATGGCGTGACCGCCGGTGGCGACGCCGGTCTTGTCCCGATCGGCCGCCTCACGCTGGATGTCCGACTGGCGACCCGCCTGGGCGACGTAGGCTTCCACCGCGGTGCGTTGGTCGTCGGTGGTGATCTCTTCCACCAGCGGATGCTCGGGAGCCAGCACCATGAAGGTGGCGCCCCACAACGTGTCCGGCCGGGTGGTGAACACCTCCAGCGCCTCGTCTTCGCCCTCCACCTCGAAGCGCACGTGGGCGCCCTCGGAGCGGCCGATCCAGTGACGCTGGAGCGTCTCGACCCGTTCCGGCCAGTCGATCTGCGAGAAGTCCAGCAGCTCCTCCGAGTAGCGGGTGGTACGGAAGAACCACTGGGCCAACTCCTTCTTGATCACCGGCGTCTCGCAGCGCTCGCAGTGTCGGTCCTCACCGATCACCTGCTCGCGGGCCAGGGTCGTGTTGCACTGCGGGCACCAGTCCACCGGCGCCTTCTTGCGATAAGCGAGATCGTGCTTGAACAGCTCGAGAAAGAACCACTGGGTCCAGCGGTAGTAGCCCGGATCCGAGGAGACCATCTCCCGGCGCCAATCGAACATGGCACCCATGGAGCGGAGCTGCCGCCGCATGCGTTCGATGTTGCCGTAGGTCCACTCCCTGGGGTGGACGTTGTTCTTGATGGCGGCGTTCTCCGCCGGCAGTCCGAAGCTGTCGAAGCCAATGGGGTAGACGACGTTGTAACCCCGCATGCGCATCCAGCGGGCGCGAGCGTCCGGCGGGGTCATGGCGTACCAGTGACCCATATGGAGCTCGCCCGAAGGATACGGGAGCATGGTCAGGGCGTAGTGCTTCTCCGTGTCCGGGTCGATGTCGGCGTGGTAGAGGCCGTCGGCCTCCCACCGCCGTTGCCAGCGGGGCTCGATCTCGGAAGGGTCGTATCGGTCGATCTCAGCCATGGCGTGCTCCAGGTCGTCCAGTGAACCGCACAATGAACCGCAAAGATAACGCAGTCCCGAGACGAGAACGTCGTCCAAACGAAAACGACCTCCCGTGGCGTCGTACCGGGGAGGTCGTCGTGCGCGAGCGGTGTCGATGGGCGGCTACAAGCTCGTCTCCCCTCTTCGGACGAGAAGAAGATCCGGATCCAGTAGGAGAGCGGAATTCGGGCGTGTCGGCCGCACGGGGGTACTGTAGCGTTCGGCTTTCCGAGGGTCAAGGGGCGGCCAGCAGGCGCCGAGCCCGCGAGGTCTCTGCCGTATGTCTTTGGAATATACTGACCCTCGATCAAGCCACCCGTCTCCGGAGAAGCGTTGAGCTCCCAATCCGATACCCAATCCCCCCGGCACCCCGAATGGCAACGCCACGTCCGGGCGTTCGAGGAGATCCGGAACGAAGCTCGGCGCCAGACCCAGGACTTGAGCGAGCAGCAGGCGCGGTGGCGGCCGGAGCCGGGACGCTGGTCCGTCGCCGACTGCCTCGAGCATCTCAACGCCACCTGGGAGCAGTACATCCCGCGGCTCGAGCGGACGATCGCGGAGGCGCAGGAAGCGCGAGATCCGGAGGAGGTCGTTCCGGCGAGCTTCAGCTACGGGTTCTTGGGCAACTTCATGATCCGGATGCTGGAGCCACCACCCAAGATTCGTGTGCGTGCACCCCGGGCGTTCGTTCCCGTGTCCGGCGAGCTCCCATTCGAGGAGATCCGTGATCGTTTCGAGGGCTTCCACGACGAAGCGATCCGATTGATCGACGCCAGCCGAGGGTTGCATCTCCAGCGTGTCCGTCTCACCTCTCCGCTCAGCCGGCTCGTACGTTTGAGCCTCGGCCAGTGGTTCGATTTCCTGGCGGCCCATGAACGCCGGCACCTCTGGCAGGCGCACAGGGTGCGCCAGAGCGCTGGTTTTCCCGAGCCCTGACCCTGTGACCCTCGACACACCGCCCACTGCTGCCCCCCCGCCGCCCCGGCCGTCCACGACAGCGGTGTCCCCGGTCGGACCCTGGCGGCTGATGAATCGCAATTTCCTGTTGCTCTGGCAGGGCCAGATGGTCAGCCGGCTGGGGGATCAGGCCTTTCTCATCGCGATGATGTTCTGGACCAAGGAGGCCACCGGCTCGTCCTCGCTCATGGGTGTGTTGCTGATGGTGTCGACGCTGCCCTCGGCCGTGCTCTCGCCGATGGGCGGCACCTTCGCCGACCGCCACTCCCGCTACGCGATCATCGTCGGAGGGGATGTGATCCGAGGGCTGGCGGCCGTCGCGCTCGCGGCGCTGATGTTCACCGCACCCGGGCAGACCGGTTGGATCCTCGTCGCCCTGATGGCCGTCACCGCTCACCTGGGAATCGTGGGCTCCCTTTTCGTGCCGGCGATCCACGCGGCGGTGCCGGATCTGGTCCCGCGCGACAAGGTGGCGGCCGCCAACGCTCTCAACCGTCTCTCCTCGCAGGGTTCCGTGTTCCTGGGCCAGGCTCTGGGCGGCATGCTCTTCCGGCTGATGGGCGCACCGCTATTGTTTTTCCTCGACGGCTTGTCGTACCTCCTGTCGGCCCTCTCGGAGGCCTTCATCCGCATCCCGCAGGAGCTACCGAAGAGAGATCCCGCAGCCCGCGGATTCAAGGCGACTCTGGCCACGTATCTCCACGATACCCGCGACGGTCTGAGCTGGGTTTGGCGGGACACCGGCATGCGGACCTTTCTCCTCACCGCCGCCGTGCTCAACTTCCTTCTTTCGCCTCTGCTGGTCCTCCTGCCCTTCTATGTCACGGATTTTCTCCATCAAGGAGCGGAATGGTATGGCTTTCTGCTCGCCGCCGAAGGTGCCGGCTCGATGGTCGGCTACGCCGTCGCCGGAGGGGTTCGTCTGGAGGGCTCCACACGGGTGAAGCTGACGGTGGTGTCTCTCGCGGGCTGCGGCCTCGCTCTGGCGGCGGTCGGCTTCGTCCACGTGGGCTGGCTGGCGCTGGCGCTGTTTTTTGGCTTCGGGGTCCAGCTCGGCATCGTCAACATCCTGGTCTTCACCCTGTTCCAGATCGCTTCTCCGATGGGGATGCGGGGGCGGGTGATGGGTTTGGTGATGGCGATGACCTCCGCCACCATGCCCCTGGGCATGGGTCTGAGCGGGCTCCTGGGAGACCTCACCGATCAGAATCTGCCTTGGATCTTCGGGGTCAGCGGCGCCACGATCGTCGGCGTGACGCTGTGGGCGGCCGGCCGGCCGGCGTTCCGGCAGTTTCTGCGATTGGAAATGGATCCCGACCTCCCCTGACACACCCAGTCACGCCCCTTCCGCGCTTTGCCCGGCTTTGCCCACCGCACCCATCGTGGTAGGGTCCTTCGATCCTCGAGGTCTCTGGCTGGCGCGAGATCTCTCGAGGTGGCTCCGATCTGAAAACGGCTCCCGACCGCGAAGCGCGAACGACCCTCTCGATCGAGACTCTCGCGATCCGGGAGAGGCTCGAGTCCCCGAGAAGGAGGATCTCCCGATGACCTCTACCCACCCGACCCCAACCGGCCTCCCGACCGGAATCGCTTCCATCGGCATCCACTTCCCGCCCCTGGCGCTGCCCGTCGACGAGCTGGCCCGGCTGCGCGGTGTCGATCCGGACAAATACACCATCGGCCTGGGCTGCGCCGAGATGGCCCTCTGCCCCGAGGAGAGCGGTGTCGTGCCGCTCGCCACCGGGGCCGCACGCCGAGCCCTGTCCCGCTGGGGCGGGGATCTCGAGCGCATCGGCCTGATCGCCGTCGGCACCGAGACCGCTGTCGACATGAGCCGGCCGGTGTCCGCCTGGGTGGCCGAAGAGCTCGGGCTCCGAGGGCGGGTGCGCTCCTACGAGGTCAAGCACGCCTGCTACGGTGGCACCTTGGCTCTTCGCCAAGCGGCCGAGTGGCGACTCTCCGGTGCCGCCCGTGGCAAGGCCGCGTTGGTGCTGGCAGCGGACGTCGCTCTCTACGCTCCCGGCGACCCCGGCGAGCCTACCCAGGGTGCGGGCGCGGTGGCCATCGTGGTGGACGAGCCGCGGGTCGCCGGGCTCGATCCCATCTCTTATCCCTACAGCGAGCCCGCCTTCGATTTCTGGCGGCCGGTGGGAGAGGCCTTTCCCCGTGTGGACGGCCCTTTTTCCCTCGACTGCTACAAGAGAGCGGCCGCGGAGTGCTTTATCGCCCTGGTGGAGGACGACGGTCGCCCGGCGGACGAGATCGTCGACGGCTTCGCCTCGCTGTGCTTCCACGTGCCGTTTCCCAAAATGGTGAAGAAAGCGGTGATCGAGATCGGAGAGCGGTTCGGCTGGGAGCCAGAGCGCGTTTCTGCGCTGTTCCGCGACAAGGTGGAAACTGTGATGGGATGGAACCGGATGTGCGGCAATGCCTACACGGCGAGCTTGTGGATTTCGGTGGCCCAGGCTCTGCGGGGGCTGCCCGAGGGGGAGCGCATCGCCGCCTTCTCCTACGGCTCCGGCTTCGGCGCCGAGCTGTTGACCCTGACCGCCGGTCCGGAAGCCACCCAGGGAGCCTGGGCGGAGGACGTGGAGACGGACCTCGCCGGGCGCGAGCGCTTGGACGGGGAGAGATACCGGGCGATGCGCGGGGTTTGATCGTCGGTGGGTACGCGAACCCATCCATCTACGTTCCGAGGCCCTGCACCGCTTCACTTGCACGATCGAAGACGGCCCGGGCTCCCGGGCCGTCTTTCCAAAGGAGATCCCATGACCCGTTCCCGACTCCCCTTCCTCCTTCTCACAGCAATCCTGCTGGTCTCCGTCGTCTTCGTCGCCCAGAACGCCGCCGAGAGCTCCGACCACAGGGGAGGTATCGCCGGCACCTACATCGCGACGCTCCCCGATCGTGCGGAAATCCTCCAGCTCCACCGCGACGGCACCGCCGGCATGACTCTGTCGGACCAGGTCACCTCGGGCGCCGGTGGCTTCACCTTCAGCGATAGCTTCGGCTCCTGGAAACGGTCCGGGCCCAGAAGGCTCTCGGCGCGGATGGTGAACCTCAACTTCGACGTCACGGGGCCCGCGGCAACCTACTCGGGCGCCGCGGTGGTGGACTACGTGTTGCAATTCGGTCCGCACTTGCAGACGTTCTCTGCGAGTTGCGAGGGCAGGATCTTCCCGCCGGGAGTCGACCCGTTCGACCCGGGCTCGATCCCGGTCGCCGAGTTCGACTGCGCATACCTGGAGGGGTTTCTCTATCAGCGTGTTCCGCTGTAGCCGGCTCAGCTAGTTGCTAGGCCACAGTTAGCCACCGAGCAGCTAACGAGCCACGGCCGCGCCGCCGATCGCCAGGGTCTTCGGATCCTGAAGCAGCGCGGCGACCCCGAGGCGGCTCCCGCGCCAGTCCGGATCCAGTGGCAAACGCAGGGTCTGCTCGTATCGCGGGCTCTCGCGGGTCAACCGTGCGACGCGGCTCAGGCGGCGCACCACGTAGTCGTTGGCCAGGTGGCGGCCGGCGTTCTCACCTCGTGGCACGTCGGTCTCGAGGTCCGTCTGAAAGAGGGCGAGCACGATGTCGTGGGGGCTGACGTCGCGCCCGTGCCGGCGCAAGGTGTCCAGCTCGGCGGTCACTGTCACCGGCAGCTCGACGGCCCTGTCTCCTCCGGGCTCCCCGAGCCGCACTGCCAGCGAGCCCACCGGTGGCTCCGCCAGCGAGCGGCGGATGGCATCCCGCACCCGGTCCTCGGAGGACCCCACCATCTCGCGCTCACCGTTCACCACCATCTGCGGCGTGTAGAGGCTGCGCGCCCTCAGGGCTCTGACATAGCGCTCCTGGCGCTCGGTCCAGGCGGGGGAAGAGAACGGATCGCGCCACCCCAGCCGGTTCCAATAATCGACGTGGAAGGACAGCGGCACCACCCGGCTCGCCAGCTCCGGATCGCTCCCCAGGCGGGAGAGCAGGCGATCCGCCGGAGGGCAGCTCGAGCAACCCTGGGAGGTGAACAGCTCGACCACCACGCGCCGTTCCGGATGGGCCGGCCCCGGCGCACTCTGCTCGTCCGCCTGGGTGCGGGGGCCGGAGAGCACGGCTCCGAGGCTGCCGAGCATGATAAGCGCCGCGGCGACGACCAGCCCGGCGCTCAGCCAACGATCGAAAGAGGGTTTCTGAGATGTCCGCATCAAGGCACCGGGCAGTCTCCCTGCACGACCTGCCACAGGAAGGAGACGACGATAAGGGCGATGGCGGCAAGGCGAACCAGGTTCCAGATTCCGGATCTCATGACGCCTCCACCCTACCAATGCCCTCTGCGCCGGTCCTCACAAAAGGCTCCCAAATCTCCCCCTTCCACGACCCCACGCCCGAGCGGGGCCGTGTGACGGCCACCCGCAGGCATCCTGCTCGTCGCGGCGGAGAGCTCCCGAGTCCTCATCGAGCAGAGATCTTCGGCGAAGCGGCTCCACAAGGCGTAGTTGGCGTTGAGGTCGAGGTCTCCGTCCTCAAAGCCGAGCGGGGGGTCGAGCGGCTCTGCGGAGCTGTTAGACTTTCCATTCCGACGCCTTGTCCGAGCTTCGTGTCCCGTTGGGGATGCCTGCTCCCAGAGGCGTCACCGGTCTCGAGTCATGTTCACCATTTTCAAGGATCACCGCTTCGCCGCCGGGCATTTCATTCCGGGCCACACCGGCGGGTGCGAGAACCTCCACGGCCACAACTACCGGGTGCGGGTGCACGTGGCCGCCGATACCCTCGACACGCTCGGCATGGTGATCGACTTCGCCGATCTCAAAGTTCTTGTGGAGGAGGTCCTCGGCCGCTTCGATCACCGGGTGATCAACGATTTTTCCCCCTTCGACACCACATCTCCCACCGCCGAGGAGCTGGCCGCCTACACCTACCGCGAGATGGCTCGGCGGCTCGCCGACCGCGGGGATGCCGAGCCCCGGGGGCTCGCCGTGCGCAAGGTGGAGGTGTGGGAGAGCGAGTCCTCCTGCGCTACCTACGGGGAGGATTGAGGTGAGCGGGGGCACGACGCCGGGCTCCGAGGAGGCCCGGGCCGGCTTGCGCTCCCGGGACCCGGTCCTCGACCTGCCTCCGGAAGAGCGCCTCAAAGTCCACGAGATCTTCTACTCGCTCCAGGGGGAGTCGACCCGTGCCGGCTACCCCTGCGTCCTGGTACGGCTCACCGGTTGTCAGATGCGCTGTGTCTGGTGCGACAGCGAATACGCTTTCTACGAGGGCCGGTGGCGGAGCCGCCGAGACGTCCTCGAAGAGGTGGCCTCGTTCGGCTGCCCGCTGGTCGAGCTCACCGGAGGCGAGCCGCTGCTCCAACCGGGTGCGCGGCCGCTGCTCAACGACCTGTGCGACGTCGGCTACGAAGTGCTCTTGGAAACCGGTGGCGGCGTCGACATCGGCGACATCGACCCACGAGTGCGCCGCATCGTCGACGTCAAGTGCCCCGACAGCGGCGAGGTGGAAGGCAACCGGTGGGAGAACCTCGGGCTCCTGACGCCCCGGGACGAGCTCAAGCTGGTGATCGCCAGCGAGCGGGACTACCGATGGGCCCGAGACCTGGTGACCGGCGGCGGGACGACCCGAGGCATAAGGACCGGAGAGGACGCGCCCCGGGGCGGCGCGCCGACAAGGCACCTCCCGACGACACCGCTCGTAGGGATCTGCCCGGTGAGCTTCTCCCCGGTCTGGGGCCAGGTCGAGCCGGCGGAGCTGGCGGGGTGGATCCTCCGCGATCGCTTGCCGGTGCGCTTCCAGCTCCAAATCCACAAGCTCCTCTGGGGGGCCGAGACCCGGGGCGTGTGAGAAGAGTCGCGCGAAGTGGTGTGGGGGTGGCCCGGCTGGAATGCCGCAGGGCGGCGCGACGTTGCAGCCCAGCGGAGGCGATGGGTACAATTGCCGTCGACGTCCGCACCCGACGTCTCGCCTTGGGAGATCCCACCGGTAGCCGGGCTGTACCGATCTAAGAGCAGCACCGATCGCAGCATCGATCCGAGAGACGTCCGCGAGAGAGATCCCGACCGGGAGAAGCTCCGTACGAGTTTGCGTTCAATAAATCATTCCTGTGGAGACTGCAATGAGCTCAGTCAAGCTGATGTATGAAGGCCACGAGATCGAGCTTCCGGTCGTGGAGGGCTCGGAGGGAGAGAAGGGCATCGACATCTCGCGGCTACGGGCGGAGACCGGGATGATCACTCTCGACCCCGGCTATGGCAACACCGGCTCCTGCGAAAGCGCGATCACCTTCATCGACGGTGAAGAGGGGATTCTCCGGTATCGCGGTTATCCGATCGAGCAGCTCGCCGCTCGCGCCGATTTCGTGGAGGTCTGCTACCTGTTGATCTTTGGCACGCTGCCGAACGCCAAGGATCTCAAGGAATTCAGCCACAAGCTGACCTACCACAGCATGATCCACGAGGACATGAAGAAGATCTTCGAAGGCTTTCCACCGACGGCGCATCCGATGGCCACTCTGTCCTCGATGATCACCTCGCTCTCCACGTACTATCCGGAGGAGAACGAGAGCGAAGATCTCAACATCATCCGGCTGCTGTCCAAGGCCAAGACCATCGCCGCCTTCTCGTACAAGAAGACCATCGGCCAACCGTTCATCTATCCTCGCAACGACCTCTCCTACTGCGCCAATTTCCTGCGCATGATGTTCGGCGTACCGGCCGAGGAGTACGAGCTGCCGAAGGTGTTGGAGGAGGCGCTCAACCTGCTTCTGATCCTCCACGCCGACCACGAGCAGAACTGCTCCACCTCCACCGTGCGCATGGTGGGGTCCAGCCAGGCCAATCTCTTCGCCTCCATCGCGGCCGGCATCAGCGCCCTCTGGGGTCCGCTCCACGGCGGCGCCAACCAGCGGGTCATCGAGATGCTGGAGACGATCCGGAACGACGGGAGCGACTACCAGAAGTACGTCGAGCTGGCGAAGAACAGGGAAGCCGGCTTCCGGCTGATGGGCTTCGGCCACCGCGTCTACAAGAACTTCGATCCGCGGGCGAAGATCCTCAAGCAGAAGGCGGACGAGGTGCTCGATCAACTGGGAATCGACGACCCGCTGCTGGACATCGCCAAGAATCTCGAGGAGGTGGCGCTGGAGGACGACTTCTTCATCGAGCGCCGTCTCTACCCCAACGTGGACTTCTACAGCGGCATCATCTACCGTGCCATGGGCATTCCCACCAAGATGTTCACGGTGATGTTCGCCCTCGGTCGCCTACCGGGCTGGATCGCACAGTGGAAGGAGATGCGGGAGGATCCCAAGGGACGCATCAACCGGCCGCGGCAGATCTACACCGGGGCGGGTGAGAAGGACTTCGTGCCGGTCGGAGACCGCTAGCGTTCAAGGCCCCCATCCTCCGGCCTGCCGCCGCCGAACCTCACCAGCTTTCCCCGCAGCCGCCGGCGCCACTTGCTGACTCTGCGCCAGCCGCGCGGCCATTTCTGGAAGCTCCAGCGCAGCACCTTGTAGGCGATCTCGCTGACCAGCGAGAGCATCGCCGCCCCCGCCACCAGGGTGAGCAGCCCCTGGATGCCCGGTAGCACCAACCCGGCGATCCCCACCAGCACCAGCAGCCAACCCACCAGAAAGAGCAGCGCCCGCATCCAGAGTGCCAGCTCCTGGTGCTCCTGGAAGCGCTTGCGAAGCCGCTGGCGCAGCCGTTTCTGCTCGTTGCCGGCTGCCTCCGGCGGTTCGTTTTCCGGTCTGGGCCTCTCCTGGCTCATGGAGTCGTCTTCTACCCCCTGGTCTTCCTCAACGGCCGCCATTGTCGCAGGTTTCCCGTCGCGCGGCATTCCCTCCCCGTCTCGGCACCGGACGCGGGGCCCCCAGGGGGCGCGCGCCGGGGTGCGCAGGGTGGACCTATCTCGAGCTTCGTGTGCCCACCGCCTTCTGCGCCCAAAGAGCTCACGGCGTTCGCCTGGGAGTCGCCTTCTCCTCTGGACAAGAAGCCGAGCTTCGGCTGAAAATCTGGTTTTTACCTGGACAAGATAGCTCGTGGCGCGTGCCAGCCGGCATCTACGCGAGCGTAGAAAGCGGCGCGGGTGCGGAGTCAAATGACGTCCGTGGAGCTCACGAGCTCCGGCACCTGCATCTCGCGCGGCGCCTGACCGACGGGCTCGGCGGGCTCCAGCTCTCTGTCGGAGCCAGCCCCCAGCTCGCGGAAGCGGCGGGCGGTCACCAGCACCCGGGACTCCAACGAGGCCACGGCGCGGTTGTAACCGCTCACCGCCTGATTCAGACCACGCCCGAGACCCGACAGGTGCTCGAGGAAGGTCCCCATACGGTCGTACAGCTCCTTGCCGAGGTCCCGGACCTCACGGGCGTTTTCCGCCAGGCTCTCCTGGCGCCAACCATAGGCCACGGCCTTGAGCAGCGCGATCAGGGTGGTGGGGGTGGCGAGGATCACCCGCTGCTCGACCCCGAATTCGATCAGCGTGGGATCCCGCTCCAGGGCGGCGGAGAAGAACGTCTCGCCGGGTAGAAACAACACGACGAACTCGGGGCTCTCGGGCAACCGGTCCCAGTACGCCTTGCTGCCCAGGGACTGGATGTGGCGTCGCACCTGGCGGGCGTGCTCGCCGAGGCGGGCCAGACGCGCCTCGTCGGTCTCCTCCTCCAGCGACTCGAGGTAGTGGTGTAGGGGCGCCTTGGCGTCCACGACGATCGAGCGGTCGGCGGGCAGCCGTACGATCAAATCCGGCCGCCCGCTGCCCTCCGACGAGCCATTGCCGTTGCGCAGCGTCTCCTGCCGGACGAAGTCGCAGTGCTCGACGAGCCCGGCGATCTCGACCACCCTCTGGAGTTGGATCTCGCCCCAGCGGCCGCGCACGTTGGGAGTCCGCAAGGCCTTGGCCAGGTTGGCGGTCTCGCTCTGCAGCCGCACCTGGGACTCGCCGAGGGTCTGGAGATGCTGGGTCAGACTGCCGAAGGCTTCACGGCGGTTTTTCTCTACCTCCTCGATCTTTGAGTCCACCTTCGCCAGGGTCTCGGTGAGCGGCTTGACCAGCTCGCCGATGGCCTGGTGGCGTTTTTCCAGCTCGCCCTTGGCGCCCTCCTGGAGCTTGCCGAGCTCGGCCTTGGCCAGCTCGAGAAACGACGCGCTGTTCTTCTGCAGCACGTCGGAGGAGAGGGCTTTGAAGGTCTCGGTGAGCTTCTCCCGGCTCTGCTCGACGAGAACCATCTTCTCCTCGACCGCCCGACGCTCGGCGTCGAGCCGCGTCGTCAGCTCGGACTCCCGGGCCTCCCGCCGGGACAGCTCCTCGCGCAGCTCGTCGAGGCGTGCTTCACGGACGGCGAGGGCTTCCTTGAGCTCCGCCGTCTGGGACTCGCGGCCGGCCAGGCGCTCTTCCAGGGTCGCGCGGCGCGTTTCCCCCGCGGATCGTTCGTCCCGTCGCGCGGACTCCACCGCACGGGCGGTGGCCCGGCGACCCGCGAGCCAGACCATGCCCGCACCCACGACGATCCCCAGGGCGGTCAGCCCGAGAGCGAGAAGCGGGTGGCTGGCGAGATGCTCGAAGAGTGGTTGCATGGGGCCGGCGCTCCAGCAGATCTGGTGGTCGCCGGTCCCTATGTTAACAACATGTGGATGACATCGCGCGCTTCACGTCTTGTACGGCTCGCCGCTGCGGGCCACGTCGTACCGCTCGGACATCCCCTTGGGGATCGAGAGCGACGTCCAGGTGTCCCCGGCGCGGTGCTTGGCGAGCAGAACGATCTGGCCGACGTGGTAGGCGTAGTGGGTCAGTTGCCGGTGGATCGCTTCCAGCGCGGTATGGGGCTCGCCGCGGATGGTCACCGTGCGTCCAGCGTCCTCGTTGGAGAGGGGCTCGATGGCATCGAAGCAGAGCTGCCAGCCCGCCTCCCATCTCGCCATCAGGCTCTCGCGGGTGTCCTCGGGGTAGAGCTCGAACTCGCGGTCCCGACCACGGTCCGGCTTCTCGCCGTCGGTGGTGAGGAAGTCGCGCCAGCGGGAGCGCATGTTACCCGCCATGTGCTTGACGACCAGGGCGATGGAGTTGGCTTCGTCGTCGAGAGCCCAGAAGAAATCCTCGTCGCCGATCTGCTCCAGCGCCCGCTCGGCCATGCGCTTGTACTTGCGGAGCTGGAGTAGGGAGTCTTCGAGACAGGGGTGGGTGGCTCGCTCGGTCGTCATGGTGGGTGGTTCCTCCTCAGCCCGCGACTCTATCGCGGGCAGGAGACGAGGGCTTCAAGTGGAGCGGCGGAGATCGCGATCCCGAGAAGGACAGCTCCCGGTGGTTCTGCCTCTCTGGAGTCGTGGTTCGGAAGCGGAACGACCTGAGACTCGTCCATGCCGGAAAGCAGATCCGGAACGAGTATCTTGGTTGTGCCGAGGTCGAACCCACTTCCTTCGGAATCGTCGAAGATCGCTACGCGAGAACCTTGAAGCCGATCGTCCTTCGCCGCAAGGACCGATTTGAAGGCTACGGCCCATGCTGGTCGCCGCTCTCATCCATCACCTGCCCGATCCCTGGGGGAGGAAAGAGCTGGCCATCCTCTATGCGGTCGCGTTCCTCGCTCTGGTCTTCACCGGTGCAGGCAAGCACACGGTGGACGGCTGGCTCGCCAGGCGACGGCGTTCCTGACCCGATGCCCGGCCCGACGGGCTCAACCCCTTCCGGAGCTGCGCACCAGGCCGCGGCCCAGACGCCACGCGCCGCCCAGCCCCAGGCTCACCGGTGGGCGCTGGCGGGCGTGAATCCCCAGCAGACGGGAAAAGAGCCGCGGATCCTCGGCGAAGGTGCGAATCATCCGGCGCCTCAGCCACGGGTGGCGCTCGACCAGGAGCAGCAAGCGCGTGAGCAGATCCGGGAGGCGGCGCAGCCGCCGGACCGCTTGGCCGTAGGGCCGCAGATTACCCGCCTCGATCGCCTCGACGAGGGCGAACGCCTCGTGGAAGGCTACCGAGAGACCTTCTCCGGTGAGGGCGTCGAGGTAGCCGGCGGCGTCTCCGAGGAGCGCCAGCGACCCCCGGTGGACCGCCCGCACTCGCTGGTGTAGGGGACCGATACCGCGATCCCGGCTGGTGACGGCGGCTCCTCGCAGCCGCCGCTCCAGATCGGGGAACCGTCGGAGAAACCGGTCGAATCCGGGCTTGTCGCCCGCCCCGTCACCCCACAGGATCGCGATGCCCACCTCCTCGGCTCCGACGGGGGTGACGTACGCCTCGCAGCCATCCGTCCAGTGCACCTCGACACAGTCGGTCCAGGGTGAGATCCGGAAATGTCGGCGGACCCCGAACCGCCGGCGCGGCCCCGGCCCCTTCTCCAGCCCCGCCCAGCGGCGGACCCGCGAGCGCAAGCCGTCGGCTCCAACGATCCAACGGGCCGCCAGCTCCCCCTCCCTCTCAGCCTCCTCGACCCGGATCCTCCAGGTTGCACCACGGGTCCGGGAGCTGTCCGGGACGAGTCCCTGCGCCCGGATCCCCCAGCGCAGGTCCACGCCCGCTTCCTCGGCCCCCCGGACCAGGACCCGATGGAGACGCGTCCGCCGGACCCCGAGCCCGGGCGCTTCCGGAAACCGGCCCTCGGCTTCCATGTCTCCGTCGACGTAGCGGATCCCATGGAATGGATGACCCTCTAGGTCCCGGATCGGGATTTCCAGCTCCGTCAGCCGGGCGGCGCCATCGGGCATCAAACCCTCACCGCAGGGCTTGTCCACCGGCGGCCGAGCCCGATCGAGAACGGTGACCGTGAGACCGCGCTGCGCGGCCCGCGTCGCGAAGACCAGCCCCGCTGGGCCTCCTCCGACGACCAGGACGTCTCGACTCGGCGTCCCGGCTTCGGGGCTACCGCGGCTCATCGGTCCTCCGGCGCCCCGCCCCAGCGCAGCCGGGCGTAGGCGAGACCGGAGCGTGCCAGGGCGCCCGCCAAACGCACCGGTGTCACGGAATCCGGCGGCGTGAGCTCTCCGGCCAGATGACGATCCAAGGTCTCCCGGCGGCGCAGCTTGCCGGAGGACGTGCGCGGGATCGTCCCCGGCTCGAGCACGACCACGTGATCCGGATCGAGCCCGGTGGCCGCCGCCACCTCCCGATGACAAGCCTCCGGGATCGCCTTGCGCTCCTCCTCGCTGACGCCCTTCGCGTGCTCGGCGAAGACGAAGAGCTCCTCCCGCTCCCCGTCGTCGGGAAGCCAGGAGGTGGCGACGACGCATCCCGTGCGTACGCCCTGCACCCGGCCGGCGGCGTGCTCGATCTCGTCCGGCGGGTAGTTGCGGCCGCGCAGGATCACGACGTCCTTGGCCCGCCCGGTGAGAAAGAGCTGACCCTGGTGGAGAAAGCCCAGGTCGCCGGTGTCGAGCCAGCCGTCCACCAGCGCCCGGGAGGTGGCCTCCGGCCGATCGAGATAGCCCTCCATCAAGGACGGGCCTCGAACCCAGATCCGGCCCACGGCGTCCTCGGGTAGAGGCGCGTTCCCAGGCCGCCCGTCCGGCGGCAGCACCTCGAGGTCGAAGCCCGGTACCGGCCGCCCCACGGAAACCAGCTCGACGCTGCCACGAGACGGATGCTCTCCGCCGTTCTCTTCCGGATCCTCGACATCCTTCGCAGTCCGTGCTTCGCGGTGGTGAGCCAGGGTCTCACGCTCGAAGCGCCGGGTGACGAAAGGCTGGTCGAGGGCGGAGAAGGTCACCGCCAGCGCCGCCTCGGAGAGACCGTAGACGGGGGTCAGAGCGGACTCGGAGAAGCCCCAGCGGGCGAAGCGCTGGCGGAAAGCGCGCAGCACCGAAGGCGCCACCGCCTCCGCCCCGTTGAGGGCGACGGTCCAGGACGAGAGATCCACCCCCTCCATCTCCTCGTTGCGGATCTTCTCGACGCACAGGCCGTAGGCGAAGTTGGGAGCCGGCGAGATGGTCGCCCGGTAGCGTGACAGCGTCCGCAGCCACACGGCGGGCCGGGAGACGAAGACCTCGGGGCCGATCAGAGTGAGCACCGAGGGGCGTTCCAGCGCCGGGAAGATACAGCCGATCAGCCCCATGTCGTGGTAGAGGGGGAGCCAGGAGACACCGCTGTGGCGGAGGTTCTCGGTGTCGGGCCAGAAGGAGTTGAGAATCCGCACCTGGGCCAGGATCGCGCGGTGACTGAGGGCCACCGGCTTGGGAGCCACGGTGGTGCCGGAGGAGAACTGCACCAGCGCCAGCTCGGCCGGCGAGGCGTCGACGGGCTCGACCGCCTCCCCGTCGATGCTCAGGTCCTCGACCGTGTGACAGCCCCACCGGGGCCGAGCCTTCTCGAGGGTGGCACCGAGCAGACGCTGAACCCGGCGGTCCGCCAGGACCACCACGGCCGAGGCGGCGTCCAGCATCCGGGCGGTGCGCTCGTGGTACTCGGTCAGCCGTCCCAGCCGCACCGGCGGGTAGAGAGGCACCGGCACCGCCCCGGCCAGCAAAACGCCGAACAAGCCGTCGATCAGCTCCGGACAGGTGGGATGGACGAGGGCCACGCGTTCGCCGCGCCCGACCCCCAGCTCCCGCAAGCCGGCGGCGACCCGGAGGGAACGGCTCTGGATCTCGGCCCAGGAGAAAAACCGCTCACGCTCCCGGCGGTCGAGAAAGCGGAGCCCGGTGCCCGGAAAGTCGGTGGCCCGCTCCAGGGCCCGACAGAGGGTGTTGGGGACCGGTGCGAGGGGCTCAGCTCGTTCCATGCCGTCCCCCGACGCTCTCCTGGCCAACGATCCCGTTTCCGTTCTCCCCTTCCTCGAGCTTGCGGGCCACGGTGTCGGCGAGATCGCCCAAGGTGCGGATCTCCGCCTCGTCCTCCTCGTCGAGACAGACGCGAAATCGATCTTCGACCTCGATGGCGAGGGTGAGCAGGCGGATGGAGTCCAGCGCCAGGTCCTCGACCAGACGCAGCTCCGGGGACGCGATCCCGGTCCAGCCCACCCTGTCGTGGGCGATCTCTTCGATCACGGCGAGGATCTCGGCGCGGCTGGGAACCGGGCGAGGGGGGTCCAGGGTCTCGGTGTGGGACATGATCGGGCTCCGGCCGACGAAGGACTTCAGGTCGGCTCAGTATAGGACTCTCCGCGCAATCCCTGTTCCTCCACTCGGACGCGCACCGCCAGCAGCGTCGAGTTGGCGACGGTGAAAACCGCCGCCGTGAGCCAGGCGGTGTGGACCAGCGGCAGCGCGGCGATCTCGAGAATCACCGCCAGGTAGTTGGGATGTGAGAAGAAACGATAGGGACCTTCGCGGATCCGGGGTGCATCCGGTAGCAGAAGGATCCGCGTCGTCCAACGGCGTCCCAGCGTCCGGATGGCCCAGTAGCGCAGGGCGGTCGCGACCGCCAGCACCGCCAGCATGGCGAGGGCCAGGCGCAGGTCGAAGGGCCGCCCCCACCACCAGACCTCCACCAGACACGAGGCGAGGAAGAGGCTGTGGAGGACTACCATGGCGGGGTAGTGGCCGGCTCCGATCTCGCGACCGCCGCGGGCCAGTAACCACTCCTGGTTGCGCCGCGACAGGGCCAGCTCTCCCAATCGCTGAAGCACGATCAGCGCCAGCAGGACGGTGAACAGGAGCCGGGTGTCCAAGTCCACGCTCGAGCCAGCCAAGCCTCACCTCACCATTCGAGGAGCACCAGCTCGGAGCAGAATCCCGGGCCCAGGGCGAGCAACAGCCCCGGAGTGCCTGCAGGTGGGCGCTCGCCGTTCGAGGCGTCCAGGGCGTCGCGCAGCACCAGGAGCACGGAGGTGGAGGAGAGGTTGCCCACCTCACGCAAGCTGCGCCAGGTGAGAGCGAGCGCCCCCTCGGGAAGCTCCAGCGAGCGCTCCATCGCTTCCAGGACCTTCGGCCCGCCGGGGTGGCAGACCCACGAGCCGATGTCGGCCCGGGTGAGGCCGTGATCGGTGAGAAAGGCATCCACGTCCCGCCGCAGGTAGTCCTCGACCACTTTCGGCACGTCGGCGGAGAGCACGATCCGGAAGCCACGCTCCGAGATCTCCCAGCCCATGACCTCCTCCGAGTCGGGGTAGAAGATCGAGCGCGAGGCGCGCACCCGCGGACCGGGCCGATCCCGTTCGTCCAGCGTCCCTTCGACCGCGCGCTCTCCGGCGATCACCACCGCCGCCGCGCCGTCACCGAAGAGCCCGGTGGCGATGAGGTTGGGCACGGAAAGGTCTTCCCGCTGAAGGGTGAGCGAGCACAGCTCCACGGACAGCAGCACCGCCACGTGCTCCGGATAGGCTCGTAAGTAGTCGGCCGCCCGGGCGATCCCCGCAGCGCCGGCCACGCAACCCAAGCCGAACAGGGGGGTACGTTTGACCCGCGACGGAAGGCCCAGCCGGTTCATCAATCGGGCGTCGAGCGACGGCGTCGCGATGCCGGTGACCGTGGTGGTGAACAGGGCATCCACCCGGCCCACCCCCAGACCGGCCCGGTCGAGGGCCTCGCGCACCGCGCGCTCCCCCACGTCCTGGGCCACCCGGATCCAGGCATCGTTGGCGTCGCCGAAGCCCGTCAGCCGCTCGTAGCTCTCCAGTGGCAGGGCCAGGTGGCGCCCCCCCACCAGGACGTTCCGGTGCAGGCGCTCCAGTCGTTCCGGGTTGTGATGCTCGCGCGCCCAGAACGCCCGCAGGGCTTCCAGCAAACGATCTTGATCGTAGTAGTTGGGGGGAAACGCTGCTCCGACGGAGAGAATCTTCAAGGTTGGCTGCCGGGTGATTCCTGGGGCCTCAGGCTACCATAGGCCCTCTCCGCCAAACGGTTCATATTGGATCTGCTCAGGACGGTGTCTCGCGCTGAAAGGATCCCTGGTCGCGCGAGCTTTCGAGATACGACGCGAGATCCCGCACCATCTGGAGGGTCACCTTCTCCGCCAGGGCCGCCTTGTGGAAGAGCAGGAGCGACGCGAGCGCCTCGCGATGGACGTCCTGGGAGCGGAAGATCGGCAGCATCTCCTCCGCCAGCCGTTTGACGTCAGCGCTCCGGCCCTGCTCCATGTAGAGCAGCGCCAGATCCAGCGAGACGAGGGCCGCATCGATGCCGACGCCGGCCGCGGTCAGACGCTCCCGCACCTCGAGGAAGCTCTCCTCCGCCTCGTCCACCCGACCCAGTCCCGCCAGGATCTTGCCCTGCAGCCAGAGGTCCCGGCGATCCACGGCGGGCTCCGGAAAACGGGCATACAGATGCTGATGGGACGCCTTGACTCTCTGCGCCTCCGCGTGCTGCTCCACCTCGCAGAGGTACCAGGCGAGGTTGTGGCTCACGAAGAGCTCCAGACGAAGATCTTTTCCCGGCGGTAGGATCTCGGTCGTTTCCCGCAAGCGTTCGATGGCTTCGCCGATCTGCCCCCGCTCGTGAGCCAGGTTGGCGCGACTGATGAGAATCTGCGCTTGCTGAATCGGGGTACCGAGCTCCTGATAGATCGCCATGGCCTGCCGGTGGAGCTGGTCCGCCTCGTCGAAGCGGCGCTGGTCCTTGCGCAGCGAAGCTCCGAAGCTCCAGATCTCCGCCCGGACCAGGGGGTCTGGCAGCAGGTCCAGGTAATCGAGCACCTCTTGCAACATCTCATCGGCGCGCCGCAGGTCTCCACCCACCCGCACCGCGTTGGCGCGGAACGCTTTCGCCCGGGCCAGACAAGATTGAAAGACGTCGATCCCGTAGCGATCCGGAAGCCGGAGCGCCACCTGGTGCGCCAGCTCGGCGACCTGCTCGGCTTCCATCGGATCGGTGCCGACGCGCTCCTTGCTGTGCTGGAGCAACCGGTCGAGCAGCATCGGGTTGCGGAAACGCTTGGTGGCTCGCCCGACCTTTCGTTTCCTCTCCGCAGGGCTGAGTACCATCAGCTCCTGATGCTCCTTCTCCGCCAGTGGCCGGAGCTCCTCCAACCATTGGAGCTCCCTGCGCAGGGATTGCAGCAGCGCTTCGGTGAGAAGCTCGTAGAAAGCGGCCTCCTCCCCGGTTTCCCTCTCTTCGCTCCACCTTTCGATCTCGGCCCGGCAGACCGGACACAGCTCCTCCAGGTGATGGACCAGAAGCGCGACCAGCTCCATGGGGCTCAGCTCGCGATCGAAGAAAGCTTTCAAGATCCGCATGCTGAGATGATCGTGACCCATCTCGAAACCTCCAGGGAAGAGAGTTGCTTGTCCGAAGTACGGCTCCCCTTTTTCGTAGTTGCGCTCACGGCCGAATCCGGGACAAGAAAGTTCCATCTCGGCAAGGATTCTCGAGCCGGCCACGACGTGCAGCCGGCTCGAGACGAGCTGGATGCCGGGCTTAGAAGCCACCCAGCGCTGTCAAACCGCTGCCTCCCGGCTCGGGGGTCGTGGTGGTAGTGGTCGGCTCGGGACACGGTTCCTGCCCGACCCCTCCACACGTGCCTTGCTCTCCTGGCTGGCCGTTGGGCTCGAACGTCCCACCCGACTCATCCGCCCCCGCCAGGTTTCTCAACAGGGTCAAGAGGCTCTCGATCCATCCCAATCCGCCGCCCAGCTCCGGGCTGGTGATTCCCGGAGACGGCTCCGTCGAGTCGTGGACCCGGGCCGTCGTGGACGAAAGCGGAAGCCACAGGACTGTGACCATGAGAATGAAGACCCCCCCGCGCATCAAAGTTCCGCGAAACATGATGGCATCTCCCTTGCGCGCAGGTCGCGAGCTCGGCTCCATGCCGGTCGTGCCTGCCTGCATATATGAAGATGTGCTAATTCATATGGGCTGTGACAGGGAGAGTGAGAAAAGGTAGTCGGCCGCGTGGGGGCCAGCGGGCGGAAACGCTTGCCTGACAGGGTCCTGCCCGCCCTGCTGGCTCAGGGCTCAGGATCGAGGCGTGCTCGCTTCGCCAGCAGGGCAAGGACGACGCCGCACAGGGTGTAGAGCGCGAGCCAGGAGAGGGCCATGGACCACCAGGAGTCGGACGACTGGCGGGTGATGGGGACGACGGTGAGAACGAGGAGAGGTCCTCGGAAGATCCAGGCGGTCCAGGCGGTGAGGAGGCCGTCCAGCCAGCTCGACGCCGTGCGCCCCTGGAGGATCAGAAAGAGGGCGGTCAGCCCCGTCGCCTCCAGGAGCCAGATTCCGAGCTGGAACAAGGGCGGGAGGACCTGTTGAGGTTTCCACAGCTCGGCGCCGACCTCGACCCCCAGGGTCTCCAGGGCGAAGGTCGTGACCCCCAAAACGAGGACCAGAGCCGGAAGCGCGAAAGCGACGAAGCGTGCCAAGGCGCTCGATGTTAGCGCATCCTGGTAGACTCCGGCGTCACGGCGAGCCATCCATTCCGGTTTTCACAACGTATAGAAGCCTGGAGCCGGCGGCGATCCAGCACAAAGCTCCCCCGAAGGAACCGCCGGTGAATGTGGAGGACGCCGGCAGCGCCGCGAATCGCTCGCAATGAGTCGTTTGAGAGCCCAGCCCACGCTTCTAGTCTTCACCCTCGGTGCGGAAGCCGAGAGTCGGAGACACCCCCTGTTGCCCGAGCGGTGCCTCCAGAACGAGCGCGATCTGCGCCGTACGTGTCTGGAGCGAGTCCTCGAAGCGGGGCGACAGGTCGGGTTCCGGCTCGAGATCTCCAGCCCTCTCGAGCCCGACCATCTGGGACCACCTGCTCGCGATCTCCATCACCTCCCCCAGCGCGGAGGCTCGTTCGGCGCCCGGCTCGACCGTGCCCTCGACGACTCTCTCCGTCGGCACCGGGGACCGGTGGTGGTCGTCGGGACCGACGTTCCGGATCTCTCCGCACGGCACCTGGAGCGCACCCTCGAGGCCCTCGGCGACGACCCCGACCGCGTTGTGGTCGGACCGAGCCCGGACGGCGGTTTCTACCTGCTGGCCACCCGTCGTCCGATCGAGGGTCTCGCCTCGGCGGTGAGCTGGTGCTGCGCCGCGACCCTGCGGACCTTGCTCGAGACCCTGGCCGCCGCCGGACGTCCTGTCGTGTTGCTGGAGGCGCTGACGGATCTCGATCGTCCCGCCGACCTGGAGCGCTGGCTCGCCAGCCACCGCGGGACGCCGGACCGGAGCTGGCACGCCGTGCTGGCACCGATCCGCCGGCATCTGGCAAATCGACGGCGGCCCCGGATCCACCGGGGCGCCCGCCGCCTTCGCCCGGGACTCCTCCTCTCGACCCCCGCCCGCGGCCCTCCGCTGCACCCCACCGCCGTCTGAGCCCGAAACCTCAGCGCCACCCCGCGCCAAAAAGCGCGTGGAGAGATCCCGTCGTCCGGGATGCCGGAGGCGAAGTCGTCTCGGATTCCCGGAGAAAAACCGACGCCCCGGAGGAACAGGGAGGCTGGAACAACCAGGAGGCTTGACTTGGCCGAACCCGTGATCGCCCGGCAGAGCACCCCCGAGGTGCGGCTCGGCTCTTTGGACACCCTGTGGTTCCAGGTCGCCGGCACCGTGTGCAACCTGGCTTGCACGCACTGCTTCATCTCCTGCTCGCCGACCAACCACACCCACGAGGGCCTGTCCCTCGCAGACGTCGAGCGCACCCTCGACGAGGCTGCTGAGTTGGGGGTCAAGGAGTACTACTTCACGGGCGGCGAGCCGTTCCTCAATCCGGACATGGAAGCGATCCTGGAGGCGACGCTGAAGGTGGGGCCGGCCAGCGTGCTGACCAACGGTCTGCTGCTCGATCCGCAGCGCTGCCGGCGGCTCGGGGCCCTTGCCGACGCCTCCGACTACTCGCTCGACCTGCGGGTGTCGCTGGACGGCTACTCGCCGGAGCAGAACGACCCGATCCGCGGCGAGGGCACCTTCGAGCGGGCTCTGCAGGGGGTCGAGAACCTGGCCGCCGCGGGCCTCAACCCGGTGCTGACGGTGACCGAGGTGCACGGCGAGAGCTCCACCCCCGAGGGCAAAGAGAGGTTCTTCGCGCTGCTGCGCTCGGTGGGCATCGACAAACCCAGGCTCAAAGTGCTGCCGGTGTTCCAGATCGGTGCCGAGGCCGAGCGCAGCGGCGCTTACGAGAGCTGGCAGAAGCTGCGCGAGGGCGATGCGCTGGAGGGGAGCTGGGATCACCTCCAGTGCAGCTCCTGCCGCATGGTCACCGACCAGGGCGTGTGGGTGTGCCCGATCCTGGTCAACGAGCCCGAAGGCAAGATGGGCGAGGCCCTCTCCGACACCCTGGGTCCCTTCCCGCTGGAGCACCCGGCGTGCTGGACCTGCCACGTCTACGGCGTGAGCTGCCGAACGTGAGCCATCACACGTGAGCCATCACACGTGAGCCATCACACGTGAGGCATCCGACATGAGGAACCGCGAATGAGCCACCGGCCCCCGAAGGACGCCAACGAGCAGGAACGGCTAGCGCAGCAGCGGCAGGCGCGGGAAAAGCTGACCGCCCACCGCGGCATGGCCACCTGGGGTGAGAGGCTGGTCCCCCTGGGGGACTTCCACCGGGCCGCCGCCCAAGCCGGACGGACGCTCTCCGGGGACGAGCGCCGCCAAGCGCGGGAGAAGTACCTCGCCGGTGCTGAAACGGAGATGGTCGCCCCGGCGGCCGGGGTCGAGGGTCCCTGGAGCCGGATCGCTGTCTTCGGCGGCGTCTACAACAACCACTTCGCGCTGGAGTCCCTGCTGGAGGACGCCCACCGCCGCGGTGCCGAAGCGGTCTACTGTCTGGGCGATCTGGGGGGCTTCGGCCCCCACCCGGAGAAAGTCCGGCCGCTGCTGGAGCAGGGCGGCGTACGGGTCCTCCAGGGCAACTACGAGGAGTCGCTGGCCTCCGGCCGCGAGGACTGCAACTGCGGCTACACCGACCCCCGCGACAACCACTTCGCCACCCTCTCCTACCGCTACACCGAGCGACATTGCTCGGCGGATTTCAAACGCTGGATGGGCCGTTTACCGCGGCGGCGGCGGGTGCGCGTGGGGGATCGCGAGCTGTTGCTGGCTCACGGCTCGCCGCGACGTATCAACGAGTTCCTGTTCGCCTCGACCGCCCCGGTGCCGTTTCTGGAGGTGCTGGTGCGCCAGAGCCGCTGCGACGGTCTGCTGTGCACCCACACCGGCCTCCACTGGCACCGCCGGTTGCCCTCCGGCGCCAACGTGGTCAACGTCGGGGTCATCGGCCGTCCGGCCAACGACGGCGCGACCCACGTCTGGTACGCGATGCTGGAGGCCGTCGCCAACGGCTCCTCCGGCTCCACCCGTTCGGGGGAGCTCGCCGTGGAGCTCGTCCCGCTGCGCTACGACCACCAAGCCCTCGCCCGCGAGATGCGGCAAGAGGAGCTGCCGGAGGAGCTCGTCGAGACCATCGAGACCGGCTGGTGGACCACCTGTCTCGAAGTCCTGCCGCCCAAGGAGCGGGCGGCCTCCCGCTTTTGAAGATCGAAGTCCCGAGAAACCGAATCAACCCAAGATCCTTGAGGACCCCGAACATGACCGAGCCCATCACCACCGATGCTCCCCCCGCCGCCCAAGCACTGACCCACGGTACCCCCGGCGGAGCCGGCAGCGAGCCCATCGAGGAGATCGTCAAGAGCCGCTATCGCGAGGGCGCACGGCAGCAGGTCGCCGAGCTGTGCTGCCCGGTGGACTACGACCCCCGCTATCTGAAGGCCATCCCCCAGGAGGTGCTGGACCGCGACTACGGCTGCGGCGACCCGAGCAAGCACCTGGCACCCGGCGAGACCGTGCTCGACCTGGGCAGCGGCACCGGCAAGATCTGCTTCATCGCCTCACAGGTGGTGGGACCCGAGGGCAAGGTCATCGGCGTCGACATGACCGACGAGATGCTCCAGGTGGCCCGCGACGCCGCCCCCAAGGTGGCCGAGGCCGTCGGCTATGGCAACGTCGAGCTCCGCCGCGGCCGCATCCAGGACCTCGGTCTCGATCTCGATCTCCTGGACCGCCACCTGGCAGAGCACCCCGTCGCCAGCGCCGAGGACCTGCTGGCGGCCCAGACCCTCGCCGACCGTCTGCGGCGGGAGTCGCCGTTGGTGGCCGACGGCTCCGTCGACGTGGTGGTCTCCAACTGCGTCCTCAACCTGGTGTCCAACGGCGAGAAGCGGCAGCTCTTCGCGGAGATCTTCCGCGTGCTGCGCAAGGGCGGCCGGGCGGTGATCTCCGACATCGTCAGCGACGAGCCGGTGCCAGAGGAGATGCAGCGGGATCCCGGGCTGTGGAGCGGCTGCATCTCCGGCGCTCTCACCGAGGACGGCTTTCTCGCCGCCTTCGAGGAAGCGGGCTTCCACGGCGTCCGAGTCCTGACCCTGGAGGAGGAGCCCTGGCGCACGGTCGACGGCATCGAATTCCGCTCCATGACGGTGGAAGCCTTCAAGGGAAAACAGGGTCCCTGCTGGGAGCGCAAGCAGGCGGTGATCTACAAGGGTCCTTTCAAGGAGGTGCTCGACGACGACGGCCACCGGATGGAGCGCGGCCAGCGCTACGCCGTGTGCGACAAGACCTTTCAGCTCTACCGCCGCGAGCCCTATCGGGAGATGTTCCACTTCGTCGAGCCCCTCGAGGACATCCCCCTCGACGAGGCCGAGCCCTTCGACTGCTCCCGCACCGTGGGCCGGCACCCGAAGGAAACCAAGGGCGAGGACTACCACGTCACCACCGAGCCGGTGGCCTGCTGCACACCCGGCGGAGACTGCTGCTGATGCACTGGAGATGCCGCAAGAATCGCACGAGCAAGCTCCTGACGAGCCTGGCGACGGGAGCCGTCTTCGCGTCGTTCGTCCTCCTGTCGCTCGTCCTCGTCTCCTGCTCGGGCACCTCGGAGCCCGGGGAGGGGCGGGCGGGTGGCGCCCTCCGGGTCAACGGCTCGACCACCGTCAACCCGGTGGTGGCGCGGGCGGCGGAGGCTCTACGTGCCGAGGAGGGGATGGAGATCCTGGTCGACACCCAGGGGGGGAGCTCGGGCGGCATCTCCGCCCTCGGCGACGGCCGCATCGACGTCGCCATGTCCTCGCGGCCGCTCAACGGCCACGACCACGAACGCTACCCGGACACCCGCTTCCATCCCGTCACCCTCGGCTACGACGCCGTCGCCCTGACCGTCTCCCGGGACGTCTGGGAGGGCGGAGTGCGGTCGCTGTCCCGGGACCAGGTGCGGGGCCTCTACGAGGGCGAGATCGTCAACTGGAAGGAGGTCGGCGGGCCCGACCGCAATGTCGTCTTCTTCAACAAGGAGCCCGGACGAGGCACCTGGGAGGTATTCGCCAACTGGCTCTACGGCTCGGCGGACGACGCGCCGTTGGTGGAGCTGCCCGAGGTGGGCTCGAACCAGGAAGGGCGTAGCAAGGTGGGGTCCACTCCCGGTGCCGTGACCCAGCTCTCCGCCGCCTGGGCGGACGGCGAGACGGTCTTCGCCCTCGCCCTGGTGCTGGACGACGGCATCGTCGTGGCCCCCACCGCCGACCACATCGCCGACGACGGCTATCCGATGTCCCGGCCGCTGATGGTGATCACCGACGGCGAGCCCGGACCGCAGGCCCGCCGGCTGCTCGATTTCCTCCTCGCCTCTCGTGGCCAGGCGTTGGTCGCGGAGGCCGGCTATCTGCCGCTGGACACGCTCGCCCGGAACGAGGTGGCCCGCGAGAGTCCAGCTCAAGAGGGCTCGGCTCAGGAGGACCCGGCTCCTTGACGTCCCCGTCCCCTCCTGCCGTCGGGCTGACGCCCCCCCTTGCGCCCCGGCAAGCGCCCCGGTTGTCCCTGCGTGGCCGGCGGATCGAGGGGCTGCGTCTCGTCTGCTGGGCGGCCAGCGGTCTCACCGCGGCCACCCTGCTGGGGCTGCTGGCGCTGCTGGCGGTCCAGAGCCTGCCGGTGTGGCGGCACGAGGGGGTCCGCGGCTTTCTGCTCGGTGACGTGTGGTTCTACCGCGGTCAGCGTTTTGGCGCCCTGCCGATGATCTACGGCACGACCGTGGTGGCGGGGATCGCCCTGCTGCTGGCCGCACCGCTGGGGCTGGGGGCCGCGGTGTTCACCGCCGAAGGGATCAGCGGCCGCGCCCGGCTGGCGGTCAAGGGGGCCATCGAGCTGCTCGCCGGCGTGCCCTCGGTGGTCTACGGGTTGCTCGGCGTGCTGGTGTTGCGCGACCTGGTGTTCCGTGCTCTCCGGCCCTTCGATCCACTGTCCGGCGACACCCTGCTCACCGGCGGGGTGCTGTTGGCGGTGATGATCCTGCCGACGGTGATGACCTTCGCCGACGACGCCCTGCGGGGAGTGGCCGCCAGCCAGCGTCAGGCCGCCCGCGCCCTGGGGCTGACCCGCACCGAGACCACCTTGCGAGTGGTGTTGCCCCAGGCCCTGCCTGGGCTCTTGGCTGCCGTCCTGCTGGGTCTCGGACGCGCTCTCGGGGAGACCATCGCGGTGTTTCTGGTGGTGGGCCGGATGGACAACCGCCTGCCCGAAAGCTGGCTCGATCCGACGCCGGTGGCCGCCGCGGGCCAGACCCTGACCAGCAAGCTCGGGGGCTCGGAAACGTTCCTCGCTTACGGCGACCCGCTCCACTGGGCCGCCATCACCGGGCTCGCGCTGGTGCTCCTGCTCGGTGTCGCCACCGTCACGCTGGGTGGCGTCTCCCTCGCCGCCCGCGGCGCTTCCGGTAGCGCTTCCAGAAGCTCCCGCGGCTCCGCTGTCCCATCGTCCGGAGGAGGCCCCGATGCGTCGTTGGCTTGACCGCTGCTTCTGGGGCCTCACCGGTCTCGCGGCGCTGCTGGCCTGCGCGCTGCTGCTGGGGATCGTCGCCTTTCTTCTCCATCGGGGGCTGCCGGCGCTTTCGTGGTCCTTCCTGGTCCAGGACACCGTGGGCGCGGGCTCCGGCGGCGGCATCCTCTACCAGCTCCTGGGGACGGTGATCCTGATCGCCACCGCGTTCGCCACCGCCGCGCCGCTGGCCGTCGCCCTCGCCCTGGCGGCCACGGTCTACGCCCGGGGCAAAGGCACCCGGCGACGCTTCGAGGTGGCCCTCTACGCCCTCAACGGCCTGCCTTCCATCGTCCTCGGAATCGTCGGGCTGATCGTCTTTGGCAAGCTGCTGGGCTGGGGCAAGTCCTGGCTTGCCGGAGGGCTCATCCTCGGCTGGATGATCCTGCCCACGGTCACCATCGCGCTGCTGGAGCGCATCCAGGCCATCCCGCGCCGCTACTTCGAGGCGGCGGCGGCGCTGGGGTTGCCGCGGGGACGGATCGTGCGCTCGGTGGTGCTGCCCCAGAGCCTCGGCGGGCTGATCTCCGGCTCGCTGCTCGGTCTCGCACGCGCCGCCGGCGAGACCGCGCCGATCCTGTTCACCGCCGCCGTCTTCTCCGGCGCCACGCTGCCTTCCGGGATCCGCGACAACCCGGTGCTCGCGCTCCCGTACCACATCTTTGTGCTGGCGCAGGACACCCTCGACCCGGAGGCCGGCACCCGGCTGTGGGCCGCCGCCTTCGTGCTCCTCGCGCTGGTCCTGCTGCTCGGCCTCGCCGCCCTCCCCGCCCGTCTCGCTGCCCACGAAGAGGCCCGTCATGGCTGAGCATCCGGCGCTCGCTCTGCGCGATCCGTCGCCGGAACGCCCCGTGCTGGAAGCCCGGGGTCTCACCGTGCGAACCCACCGCCGGGTGTTGCTGCGGGGCGTCTCGCTCCAGGTGCCGCCGGGCACGGTGCTCGGTCTCGTCGGCCCTTCGGGAGTGGGCAAGACCACGCTGCTCAAGTGCTTCAACCGGCTGCTGGATCTCACCCCGGGGCTGACGGTGGAGGGCGAGGTGCTGCTCGACGGCCAGCCCATCTACCGCCGCGGGCTGGACACCGACCGTCTGCGCGCCCGGATCGGCATGCTCTTTCAGCAGCCGGTGATCTTCCCCGGCTCCATCTACCGCAACGTCGCCTTTGGGCTGCGCCACCTGGTAGCCCGGCGGCAGTGGCGGGAGCGGGTGGAAGGCGCGCTGTGCGAAGCCGCCCTGTGGCGGGAGGTCCGGGACCGCCTCGACGAGCCCGCGGCGGAGCTCTCCGTCGGTCAGCAGCAACGCTTGTGCCTGGCCCGCGCCCTCGCCCTCCAGCCCGAGGTGGTGCTCATGGACGAGCCCACCGGCTCGCTCGACCCCGCCTCCACCCGTGCCATCGAGAGCCTGGTGCGCCGACTCGCCGACCGCCACACCGTGGTGCTGGTAACCCACGATCTGGAGCAGGCCCTGCGGGTGACCGACCGTCTCGGGGTGGTGCTCCCTCGTTGCCCGAGCGGCTCACGGGAGGGAAGCGGACAGGTCGGTGAGCGGGTCGGCGAGCTGGTCGAGCTGGGCCCCACCAAGAGCCTCTTCCGCTCTCCCCGGGACCCGGAGGTCGCCGAGTATCTGGGCTCCTGCTCGGCCTCCCCCCGGCCCGCCAACGAGCCCTCGACCCATCCACTCGGACTCCCCGACTCCGAGCCGTCGACGACCCTTGCTGTGGAGACCCTTCCTTCATGAGCGCTACGAGCGGGACCAACTCCGTCAAGCCCCATCTCGCCATCCTCGGCGCCGGCCCCACCGGGCTCGAGGCCGCGCTGGCGGCCGCCGAGGCCGGCTATTCCTTCACCCTCTACGAGGCCGCCGACGAGGTCGCCGCCTACGTGCGCGACTGGGGCCACGTGCGTCTCTTCTCCCCCTGGGACCTCGACGTCTCGCCCCGGGCGCGCGCCCGTCTGGCGCGAGAGAGCGTCGAGGTACCCACCGGCGATGCCTGTCCCACCGGCGACGAGCTGGTGGATCGCCTGCTGGCTCCGCTGGCGCGGCTGCCGGAGATCCACCCCCACCTCTGCCTCGGCGCCCAGGTGGTGGCGGTGGGTCGCGAAGGGCTGCTCAAGCACGAGGAGATCGGTACCCCCGGGCGGCGTGCCCGCCGCTTCCGGCTGCTGGTTCTCCAGAACGACGGCGACGAGAACGGGGGCCCTGGCACCGAGCGCATCGAGCACGCCGACCTGGTGCTCGACTGCACCGGCAGCTACACGGTGCCCAACGCCCTGGGCGACGGCGGCATCCCGGCTCCCGGAGAGATGGCGTTGGAGGAGGAGCACCCCGACGCGCTGGTCCAGCGCATCCCGGACCTGGACGAGGAAGAGGAGGAATGGGCGGGGCGGACGGTCCTGCTGGTGGGCGCCGGGCACTCCGCGCAGACCGCCGCCCGGGACCTGGCGGCGCTGGCCGGACGGCGTCCCGAGACGCGCTTGATCTGGGCGCTACGCCGCGCCACACCGACCTTCGAGACGATCCCGGACGACCCGCTGCCCGAGCGCTCCCGGCTTCTGGAGACCGCGGGGAAGATCGCCGCCAGGGGCGCACCCGGGGTCGAGATCCGAACCGGTGTGGTGGTCGAGGAGATCCACCCGGGGCCGGAGGACGGGCCACACCGGGTCGTGCTGCGATCGCGGGACGCCGAACAAGAGCAGCGCGAGGAGATCGCGGTGGACCGCATCCTCGCGCTCACCGGCTCGGTGGGGGACCACCACCTCTACCGGCAGCTCCAGATCCACGAGTGCTATGCGACGTCGGGGCCGATGAAGCTGGCCGCGGCGCTGCTGGGTGAAGAGGGCGGTGGCGGCGATTGTCTGGCCCAGGAGAGCCACGGCGCGGACACTCTGGTCAACCCGGAGCCCGGTTTCTTTCTCCTCGGCTCCAAGTCCTACGGCCGCAACAGCACCTTTCTGATGCGCGTCGGCTGGCAACAGGTGGACGAGGTGTTCGGGTTGCTGGAGGAGTGGGACTGAATGCACGAGCACTGGGCCGCCTCAGGCGAGCCAGTTTTCCACATCCAGGCCCGCCACACGATCAAACTCGCGCTCATTGGCTGTTACGAGGCTCAGCCCATGGGCCAGGCAAGCGGCTGCCAGCCACAGATCGTTGGGGCCGATCATCCGCCCTTGTTGGGCGAGCTCCGCAGAGAGCCGCGCGTGGGCACGAGCGGTCGGCACATCGATCGGCAACAAGGGGAATCGCTCCAATATCGCCTCAACCCAGGCGGAGCGGCGGTTACGGATGCCGGCTTCCTGAGCCCGATGGACACCATGTAGCAGCTCGCTGGCCGTGATGACGGACACGAGGAAATCCTCCTCTTCCCGTTGGACCATGTGTGCAGCAAGATCCAGACGTCCTCGCTCCTGCTCGATCAGAATGCTGGCATCGATCAGGACTCCCAAAGATCTCGCATCTCCTGCTGCCGCAGCAGCTCACGCGCCGACTCGATATCGCGATCCAGGGCCTCGGCCTCCTTGGCCCCCAAGCGAGGTAGGGACTCCAACAGGGAGGGAAGCTCTCCCAACTTTCGCCCTGCCAACGGAGGCCCGAGCTCGGCGACGGGTTTTCCACTCCTCATCAGCGTGAAGCTCTCCCGACGATAGGCCACTCGATTGATGTAATCGGAAAAGTTGTGAGCCACTTCGGTGACTGTGGGTTTGAGGTGCACAATGTCCTCCAAGGCACAAGCTATCAGATTCTATGATCCGCCGAGCCGCTCCTACTATTGATCAACGATTACGTGCCGATTACGTGCCAGGCTCTCTCCTGGTCCGGATCGAAGAAGACATCGCATATGACGCCTTGGAGCGGAAGCCCCTTGTTTTCGCCTGTTTCCGGGCCGGAATCGGCTTCTGGAACGGTACATCGGTCTTGCGCCCTGTGCGTAGGTCCAATGTACTTCGTACAGTAGGCTTTTGCACCGTGCGGAAGTCCAATGTACGCCGTACAGAGGGCTTCTGCACCGTGCGGAACAGGTCTGTACGAAGTACATCGGGGTGCTGCACGGTGCGCAACACCGATGTACGCAAGCGCCTGCCGTTGCTGGTGTTGGGAGCGCGACAAGGGGTCGGGCTTCCGAGATTCTCGCGCATGGGCGGACCTACGCCACGCCTTGTTTCGCATCCACTCGGCTCAGGCGGCCAACGCTCGGGTCAGGGGCCGTGAACGAAGGAAGACTTGGCGGAGAGGGTGGGATTCGAACCCACGGACCGGTTGCCCGGTCAACGGTTTTCGAGACCGCCCCATTCGACCACTCTGGCACCTCTCCGGAGATGGCGGAGAGGGTGGGATTCGAACCCACGGTAGGGGTTACCCTACACACGCTTTCCAAGCGTGCACCTTAAGCCACTCGGTCACCTCTCCGGATCCTTCACGTCTTCGGGCTCCCCGGTGGGGAGCTCCCTGTCAATGAACGCTCTCTACGAGCCCCTCGAGCGAGGAGCTTTTCAAGAGCTTGGGCCCTTCCGCCCAGAGCCCCGATCGCGGAGCCGGGCGAAAAAACCTTTGAGGAGCACCGAGCACTCCTCCTCGAGCACCCCGGCCGTGACCTCCAGTCGGTGGTTGAGCCGCGGGTCCCGGACCAGGTCGCCCAGGCTGCCGCAAAAACCCGCCTTGGGATCGGCCGCCCCGTACACCAGCCGCTCGACGCGGCTCAGCACCAGCGCCCCGGCACACATGGCGCAGGGCTCCAACGTGACGTACATCGTGGTGCCGAGAAGACGCCAGCCGTCCCGCTGCCGGCGGGACGCCTCGTGAAGCGCCTGGATCTCCGCGTGAGCCAGCGGATCACCATCGGTTTCCCGACGGTTGTGACCGCGTCCCACGATCTCATCGGCCCCCGACGCGACAGACTCCGACGCGCCAGGCTCCCCGTCGCTGGCTCCGGAGCGGACGATGACCGCCCCGATGGGGACCTCCCCGATCTCGGCGGCCTTGCGCGCCTCTTCGAGCGCGAGCCGCATGCCCTGGATATCTTCCATGAGGCGCTCCATCGGGCGCCGATCCTATCCCGGGCGGCCCGCGGAGCCCACGGGCTCCCGGAAACGGGGCGTTATCTTACCCCATCATGCGGCAAGAGCAACTCATCCAGCTACTCGGCCTACTCGTCGTCTGGATCCGGATCCATCGCTGCGCCCAAGGGGCGAGTCAATCTTCGAAAGAGGCTCTGGAGCCACCCCTCCCTCCTTTACATCTCCCGGACCAGCACATACCATGGAGAGCCCGGGCAGTGGCTGACGAAGGGTTCGGGTCCTGTGCATCGGTGGCTATCGAACCTCGTCAGGCCCGGAAGGGAGCAGCGATAAGGTATCCCGCTGAGTGCCGCAGATTCACCGGAGCCCTTCGTCAGCCACTGACAACCCCACGTCCTTCACGTCCGCCATGTCCTATCAGGTGCTCGCCCGCAAGTGGCGACCTCAGACCTTTTCGGATCTGATCGGTCAAGAGCCGATCGTGACCGCCCTGCGCAACGCCCTCCAGGAAGGGCGCATCGCCCAGGCGTATCTGTTCTCCGGCATCCGCGGCGTGGGAAAGACCACCGCCGCCCGGCTGCTGGCCAAGTCCCTCAACTGCGAGAAAGGTCCCACGCCCGAGCCCTGCAACGAGTGCACGCCCTGTGTGGAGATCACCCGTGGCGCGGATCTGGACGTGCAAGAGGTCGACGCCGCCACCTACTCCAAGGTCGAGCAGGTGCGCGAGCTGACCGAGAGCCTCAAGTACGGGTCCGCCCGCGACCGTTACAAGGTGGTGGTGATCGACGAGATCCATCGCCTGTCCCGGCAGGCTTTCGACGCCCTCCTCAAGATCGTCGAGGAGCCCCCCAAGCATCTGGTGTTCATCTTCGCTACCACCGAGATCGAGATGGTGCCGGCGACGATCCTGTCCCGCTGCCAGGAGTTCCACTTCCGCCGGGTGCCGGCCGACGTGGTGTCGCAGCACCTCGCCCGCATGGCGACGGCGGAGGAAATCGAGGCCAGCGAGACGGCGCTGCGGCTGATCGCCCGTGCCGGCGAAGGCAGCGTCCGCGACGCGGTGGCGCTGCTCGACCAGCTCGCCACGTTCGGCGGCGGCTCGGTCTCCGACGAGGAGGCGGTGCGGTTGCTCGGCGGGCTCGACCTGGAGCTGTTCCGCGAGCTGTTGGAAGGCATCTCCGAGGGCCGGCCGGAGGCGGTGCGCAAGGCCGTGGAGCGGGTCGAGGACGAAGGTTGGGATCCGCGCAACGTCTACGCCCAGTTCCTCGCCTACTGCCGCGACGCGCTGCACCTGGCCATGGGCGGCTCGCCGGAGAAGGCCGACCTCCCCGCGGAGGAGGCCCGGGAGCTGGCGGAGCTCTCCCGCCGGGTCGGTTACGAGAATCTGCTGCGGCTGTCGCAACAACTGCTGATCAGCGAGCAGACCGTGCGCTATGCCGACGCGGGTGCCCTGGCGGTCGAGATCGCCTGGCTGCGGGCGGCCGAGCTGCCCAAGGTCACTCGCATCGAAGCGTTGCTCGCCGGCGGTGCCCCCGCGATGCCGGACGAGGGTCGGGGTGACACGGGTCGGGGTGACACGGGTCGGGGTGACACGGATCGGGATGGCAAGGTCCGGCGCGACGAGGCCCCGGCGCAACGCCCGGCTTCGAAGGCGAGCGCTCCCCCCGAGGGCTCTTCGGATCCGCCTCCCCCGGAGCCCCCCGGAGATCTCCGGAGCTCCCCCGAGCGCGAGAATCGAGAGCGCGAGCAGCCCGAAGAGCCCGAGCAGCCCCCCGGCACGGTCGAAGCCTTCCTGGAGCTGCTGGCGCGCCGCAAGACAGCCTTGGCGGCTCGCTTCGAGCGCCACCACGTCTCGTTCGCCGACGGCAAGCTCCACCTACAGGCGCCCGCCGACGATCTGGACCGTCTGCAGCGGCCGGCCAATCGCAGCGCCCTGGAGGAGATCGCCCGGGAAACCTGGGGTGAGACGACGAGCATCCACTTCGTTCCCGGCGAGCCGGAGCCCAACTCTCCCGGCGAGGACACGAGGAACAAGGAAGACGACGAAAGCGTTACCGACAACGAAACCGTGCAGACCGTGCTCGACCTTTTCGGCGGCACCGTCGAGGCCGTCGAAAAGCACGAGCGTCCTTCCCGGGACGAGACCGGCTGAGCGCACGGAGGAGTCGTATTGAACGGAGCGGGCACCCGCGGAGATCCAGCATGAGCAGCATTCGCAACCTGATGAAGCAGGCCCAGCAGATGCAGGAGAAGCTCCAGCGCGAGCTCGCCGAGACGATCGTCGAGACCAGCGTCGGGGGTGGCATGGTGACCGTGCAGATGAGCGGTCACAAGAAGCTGGTGTCGGTGGACATCGATCCCGAGGTGATGGACCCGGAGGATCCCGGGATGCTCGAAGATCTCGTTCTGGCGGCGGTCAACGAAGCCACCCGCAAGGTGGACGAAACGCTCCAGGAGAAGATGGGCTCGCTGGCGGCCGGAATGCCGGGTCTGTTCTGAGCCGGGTTTCCGCCCCACCCTCTCCCGGCTCCAGGACGTTGGACCGGCTTCTCTCGGACCTGTATTCTCTGGACAGGTGCTCATGACCGATTCGGATCCCCTGGCACGGTTGATCGGGGAGCTTTCCCGTCTGCCCTCCATCGGGCCCAAGACCGCGACCCGGCTGGCCCACCACCTGCTCAAGGTCACCGACGACGAGGCGCGCGCGCTCGCCGACGCCGTCATCCAGGTCAAGGAGAAGCTGTTTCCCTGCTCGGTGTGCAACGCCATCACGGCAGTGGATCCCTGTCGCCACTGCGCGGATCCCGAGCGTGATCGCTCCTGCATCTGTGTGGTGGAGGAGTCCTTCAACATCGCTCCGATCGAGCGCACGGGGGAGCACCAGGGTCTTTATCACGTGCTGATGGGAGCGCTCTCCCCCCATCGCGGGATCGGTCCCGACGAGATCGCGGTGGAGGGTCTGCTCGACCGCCTGGAGGGAGTCGAGGAAGTGGTCGTCGCCACCAATCCCAACGTGGAGGGCGAGGCGACGGCGCTCTACCTGGCGCGGGTGCTCAAGCCGAAGGGGGTTCGGGTGTCGCGATTGGCCTTCGGTCTCCCGGTGGGCGGCGACATCGAGTACACGGACGAGGTCACCCTCGGCCGGGCGATGGCGGGACGGCGGGAGATCTGACGTTGGCAGGGGGGCTTGTGGAGTGAGGGAAACAGGTTGGCGAGCACCCCGGGCTCGGCAGGCCGCCTCTTAGCGAGCCACCTCTTGCTTTTCATTCTCCTGCCGACGGGTCTTCTCAACTGCTCTGAGGAAGCGAGGCGTTGCGCCTGCTTGTTTCAAAGCACGAACGAAATCCTTGGAGACCCCCCGTCGCATTTCTTCGGGTGTGAGACTTCGTTCTCTGAAGACCATGGGCTCACTGGCATGAGGCAGATGCTCGTTATCATCCTTCATGTGGACACTATATCACACCCTTTCCGCGCCTTTCCCACAACTTTTCCACAGGGCTGAGCTCAAGAAGAACCCCGAAAGCTCGACTGAATCGATTTAGCTGCATCCAGCAGAATCTTCTCGATCTGTTGCTGCCGATTCATGTAAACCCGGACGAAATCTTCGTCTTTCAGGAAATCCAGAGAGACACATCCCTGATACTCGTACCGGTCCATTGGTTTGTGTTGGACGCTCATGGGCACCACGACAATTCCTGGATAGCGCTTGGCCGTTTCCCACTCCTGGTGGTTGAAGCCCATGCGAATCGAGTTGGGAGCCCCATTCCATTCTTCTTCCGTACAGCTCACATACTGAGAATGCTCGTCTGCCCGTCTGTAGGCGAGCGCCCGTCCCCGCTGCGCCCAACACCTGCCAACTGCACCCTTGCCCAACGTCCAGACAATGGTTGATGCAGGTGGCGACCCGGCAACCCGAACACGCCCTACTCGAACTTGCTCTTTTTCCCAAGGAGGCCAGCGGAAAATCATCCGGCGAACCAAGTAGGCGTGCAAACCGAGCTTCTGCGAGCTCACCCCCGTTTGATCAACGACTTCTGTCAGCGCAGCCAGGAGCGCTATCTGCGCATCACTCTGAACCTGGGCTCGATGTGCCCGCACACCATTCACTGCAGCAAGGATGGGGATAACTGCGGTCAGAACGCAGAGGCTGCCAACCGAAAGCCAGAACAAACTGCTGCCGTCTTCAAACCACCAGGAGCCAAAAACCGCACCTCCCTGGAGAAGGCCGAGCACACCTGGAAGAATCCATTTCTTGCGCATGGTTTGGTCATTCTCAAAGAGTGTGGGGTTTTCTGCAACCCAAGCGTCCGCTCCTGATACCTTCCATCCATGCCTTTGCTTCGGCGTCCTTCACTGCGGCGCGGGGATCTGCTGCCCCGGATCGTCACCCCTCCGCCGGGGCCGCGTTCCCGTGAGCTGGCTCGGGATCTGGACGCCTACGAGGCCCCGGGGATCAACACTCTGGCTCGGGGACCCGATGGACCGTCAGCGAGCCTCGCCTGGGCGGAGGCGCGGGGGGCCAACGTCCTCGACGTCGACGGCAACCGCTTCTTGGACCTCACCTCGGGCTTTGGTGTGGCCGCCATCGGGCACCGGCATCCCCGGGTGGTCGAGGCGGTACGGCAACAGAGCGGTCGCTTGATCCACGGGCTCGGGGACGTCCAGCCCCACCCGCTGCGCGCGGAGCTGGCAGAGCGCCTGGCCCACCTCGCGCCGGTGGACGATCCCCGGGTGCATTTCGGAATCTCGGGCTCCGAGGCGGTGGAAATCGCCCTCGAGACGGCGCTCCTCGCCACCGGCCGCCCCGGCGTCGTCGCCTTCAGCCCCGCCTATCACGGCCTGACGCTGGGAGCGCTGGCCACGACCACCCGACCGGAGCTCCGCGACCCCTTCGCCGCCTGGCTCGGCCTACCCGTGCATCGGCTGCCCTACGGCGGCGACCCCGCTGAGATGGAACGGCTGCTGCGTGCCCACCGGGGATCCAGCGGCAAGGACGAAGGCATCGGCGCGGTGATTTTCGAGCCGGTGGTGGGTCGGGAGGGCGTGCTCTTCCCGCCCCCGGGCTGGCTGGCCGAGATCGCGGGTCTCGCCCGCCGCCACGGGGCCCTGGTGATCTCTGACGAGATCTTCGTCGGCTTTGGCCGCACCGGTCGCTGGTTTGGTGTCGATGCCGACGGTGTCCGGCCCGATCTTCTGGTGTGCGGCAAGGCCCTCGGTGGCGGGCTGCCGGTCGCCGCGGTGGTGGGCCGGCGGGAGGTCTTGGAGGTCTGGTCCACCCCCGGCGAGGCGCTCCACACCGCCACCTTCGTCGCCCACCCCCTGGCCTGCGCGGCGGCGTTGGCGACACTGGACGTCCTGGAGGAGGAAGACCTGCCGGGCCGGGCCGCCCGCCGGGAGTCGGTCCTCGCCGCGCGGCTTTGTCCGTTGCAGGACCGTTTTTCCGGCGTGCGCGAGGTCCGCGGCCGGGGTCTGCTGTGGGCGCTGGATCTGGCGGACGCCGCCCTCGCCAAGGACCTGGTCTCGGGTCTTCTGGCCCGTGGTGTGCTCGCCCTGGCGGGAGGGCCGGAGGGCCGCGTGCTCCAGATCGTTCCCCCGCTGACCGTCACCGACCGGCAGCTCACCGCCGCCCTGGATCGGATCGAGGAGAGCCTGGAAGATGTCGCCGACTGAAGACGAGATCATCGCCCCGGAGAGCACGCCGCGGTTCAAGCTGGCCCTGATCGGCAGCCACGGGGTCGGCAAGACGACGCTGTGCTTTGGCGTGGCGGCCCGGCTCAAGGCCCTCGACCTGCCGGTAGAGGTGGTGCACGAGGTGGCCCGCCGGTGCCCGTTGCCGATCAATCGGGAGACCTCGTTGGAGGCCCAGTCCTGGATCCTGCACGCCCAGATCGCCGAGGAGATCGCCGCCGGTCACCGATACCCGGTGGTGGTGTGCGACCGCAGCGTGCTCGACAACTACGTCTACCTGCTGCTGGCCGCCGGTCGCCAGCCGGCCCTGGAAGGGCTGCTCGAGGAGTGGCTCGGGACCTATCAACTGCTGGTGCACGTGCCCATCCTCGGCGAGCTCAGCGCCGACGGCATACGCTCCGCCGACCCGTCGTTCCAACGGGAGGTGGAAGACCGCCTGATGCGCGAGCTGGAGCAGCGCGAGCTTCCCTTGCTGCGCCTCGACCCCGCCGCCCGTGCCGGATGGGTCGAGACGGTGGAGGCTGAGGTGAGACACCGCCTCCATCCGGCCCAGTTGGAGCTGTTGTGGAGCAATGGTGAGGATTCTCAGGTAGACTGACGGCGCTTTGACGGACCCGAGCTTTTTTCGACGCCTGACGTTCTTCTCACACTTCAGCGAGCCCCAGCTCGAGAAGCTGGCTGCCTGTGTCATCGCGAGCCAGTACGGACCGGAGGAGCTGGTGATCGAGCTGGGGGAGAGCTCCCAGGACGCGTACATCCTGCACGACGGCACCGTCCGGATCGAGCAGGACACCCCGTACGGTTGCTTCACCCTCGCCAACCTGGGCGAGGGAGAGATGTTCGGCGAGACCAGCTTCATCGACCGGCTGCCGCGCTCCAGCACCGTGCGGGCGGCGGCGCCCTCCGAGATCTTCCGGCTGAGCCCCGACACTGTGACCGCCGCCGGGGAGAGCGACCAGGGGTTCGAGGTCGCCCTCTACTGGGCCTTCTGGAAGAGCCTGTCGCGCAAGCTACGCAACACCAACGAGCGGCTGGCGGACTTCTTCACCCGCACCGGCAAGCCGCCGGACTCGGAGCCGTTTCTGGAGACCGGCGAAGGCGGGGACTTCCGCATCGACCTCGCCTCGAAGCGCCAGCTCTTTCTGGAGCAGAAGCTCTCCAACATGGAGATCAACTTTCTCGCCTCGCTGTCGAAGGAGGAGAAGCTCCGGGAGGGACAAACCCTTTTCCGGGAAGGTGACGTGGGCGACAAGATGTATATCGTGCTGGACGGCCGCGTGATGATCAGCAAGAGCATCCCGGGAGCGGGCGAGGAGGCGCTGGCCTTTCTCGAACGCGGCGATTACTTCGGTGAGATGGCCTTGATCGACAACAAGCCTCGCTCCGCCGACGCCAAGGCGCACCAGGGAGGGGCCGTCGTCCTGGCCATCCCGCGGGACGTGCTGGAAGGCATCCTCGACATCGACAAGGTGACCTCCCGGCGGATGCTCAAACTGCTGTGCTCACTGATCGCCAAGCGTCTACGGGCGCTCGACGAAAAGATCGTCGGCTGGTTCATCCTCTCCGGCGGCGGGATGGAAGAGGCAGAGTCGTAGCCTTCTCGGTCGCAGCCTTCTCCAGCACCTTGGTCACCAACGACGACAGCGGCAGCTCCCGCCGCTCCCCGGCATCGAAGAAGCCCGAGGTCCCTGTCTGTCCGGTGGCCCCGACCCCAGACTCTCCTCCTGCCTCCTGGGCTCGCTCCGCCCGGTAGATCTCCACCTCGATCGAGCGGTAGGTGATGCCGTGGCGCACCCGTCCGAGGTGGCGGCCCAACTGCCAGGCACCCCCGTATCGTTCGGCCAGGCTCTGCTCGATGTGCTCGATCACGAGCCGCTCAGGCCCCGCATCGCCGTCGGTCGGCAGCTCCACCCAAGGCAGCTCCCAGGTCCCGGCGAGCAGCTCCTCGTCGTCGCCGCGGCGGAAGAGCAACACCCCCGAGGTGTCTTCTCCCCCTGCGCTCTCCGCGTTCGCGATGACCACGGCTCTCCGCACCTGCACGGTCTTGCGTCGCGGACGCTGCACCGGGTAGCGCTCGGGCTCCCCCTCGGCACGGGCCGCGCAGCCCGCTCTCAGCGGGCACAGAAGACAGCGGGGAGCTCCGGGAGCGCACAGGGTCGCTCCCAGCTCCATCAGCGCCTGGTTCGAATCTCCGGGCCGTTCCGGGTCGAGCAGCTTCCGGGCGTGCTCGCGCAGGGCGCGCCGTCCCGCGCTCGATTTGGGGTCCTCGGTCGTCGCCAGCAGCCGTGAGACCACCCGCTCCACGTTGCCGTCGAGCACCGGCTCGGCAACCCCGAAGGCGATCGATGCGACCGCCGCCGCGGTGTAGGGGCCGATCCCCGGGAGCTCCTGAAGACCCCCTACCGTGGTTGGAAGCTCCCCTCCGCTCTCGGCGATCTGGCGCGCGGCGCGATGGAGCTGCCGGGCCCGGCGGTAGTAGCCCAGACCGGACCACAGCGCCAGGACCTCGTCCTCCGCCGCCGCCGCCAGATCGACGACCGTCGGGAAACGCTCGAGAAAGCGCTCGTAGTAGGGCAGGACCGTCTCCACCCGAGTCTGCTGCAGCATCACCTCGGACAGCCACACGCGGTAGGGCTCGCGATTGTGTCGCCAGGGCAGGTCGCGCCGATGGCGGTCGTACCAATCGAGCAGCGCGCGGGCTTCCGTCGAGGGATCCATCTCGCGCGGCATTGTATGCACAGATTGTATGCACAGGAAGTGACGAGCCAGGGGTGTTGCGATGTTCAGAGAGCTGCCAGATGGGCATGCACTGACATACCGACGCGGCAATGTGTCACTTTGGCGCACCGTCGAGAAGCGATCGACACATTGGCACGCGGCTGACACGGCCGACCCGCCTCGGATCCCAAAAAGACGGAGAGCCCGCCAGATGGCGGGCTCCCGATAGTCATGGGGAAGGTCCCTTCGGTAGGTTGGCCTATGTGGTTTACCCCTGTGTTTGTTGATAGGGGATGTAGGCTAGCTGAGTGAAGGGGAGATCGTTAAGAACGATCTCTTCATGTTGGTGGGATAACTAGGTGAGTGGAACCTCCCCTCATCGTATTCGTTGTTCTACCTCGTACCTCTAGCAACTCACATGCCAGCCTCTGAATTCCCACCGTTCCAAGGTCGTGTTGGTGGGCCGGCTGCGCTGAAGAATCCCACGGGCTGGGGGCTTCGGGCGCTCTGGCTCCCCGCGGCCGTGTGGCGCAGACCGTCCAGCGGCCGCGTGACTCTACCGGGAGAACCGTCGGCAAACGGCCGAATTTTACCCGTTTTGGCACTTTCGTGCCCTCGCGAGTAGGGAGTTTTTCCCTCCCGGCGCCCCGTTCCGGTGCTTTGCTATGCTCGCGATCCATGGCGGAGCCCCCGAAACCCTCGGATCCTGCAACGGCCCGTCGATCTTGTGTCTCGATTCCGCACCGGCCGTCCTCTCCCAAGGACGGTCAGTCGTACGGATCCAGCCCCGTCCACACCCTGGGCTGGAAAGAATATGTCGCGTTGCCGGAGTTGGGTATCTCCCGGCTCAAGGCCAAGATTGACACCGGGGCACGGACCTCGGCTCTCCACATCAGCGGCTTCGAGGTGCTGGAGCGGTTCGACGACGGCACCGCCCGCATCGAGATCCGGGTTCCCCTCGACCGACGAGGGAAGCGGGAAGCCGTTGCCCAGGCGACGATGCTCCGCACCCTGCAGGTGACCGATTCCGGCGGCCATTCCGAGGACCGTCCGGTGATCGAGACCTTGCTCGTGGTCGGCCCGGTGCACAAGCGAGTCTTTCTCACCCTCACCGACCGACAAGGGATGTTGTTCCGGATGCTCCTCGGTCGCAAGGCTCTGGAGGGCGACTTTCTGATCGATGTCCACCGCAAGTATGTGATGGGCGGAAGACGCCGCCGCACCGGCACGGATGCCGGATCTGGTGATGCCACCGGGGGCCGGGGTTGAGCGACGCCTCCTGGGAGCCACTGTTGTTCGCCGGCACGTCGGTCGCGCCGGGGGAGAGCGCGGATCTCAAGCTGAAGGTCAGTGAAACCTACACCTCGGATCCGGTCTCCATCGCCGTCACCGTGATTCGCGGACGACGCTCCGGACCCACGCTCTTCGTCACCGCCAGCATTCACGGCGACGAGCTCAACGGCGTGGGTATCGTGCGGAGCCTGCTGGCGGAGCCCGATCTCTCGGAGCTGCGGGGCACTCTGATCGCGGTACCGGTGGCCAACGTCCCAGGTTTTCTCACTCTCGACCGCAACGCACCGGATCGCCGCGATCTGAATCGAAGCTTCCCCGGCAACGAGCGTGGATCTCTCACCTCCCGCACGGCCAGGATTCTGTTCCGCGAGATCGTGAGCCGGAGCGATTTCGGCGTCGACCTGCACACCGGCGGTGGCGAGCGGGCCAACTTCCCGCAGGTTCGCGCGGATCTGGAGTCGCCGGAGGTCGCCCGCCTGGCGCGCGGCTTCGGGCTGCCCCTGGTGATCCACGGCAAGGGACCCGCCCGCTCGTTCCGCCGTACCGCCGTGCAACGTGGGGTGCCGACCATCGTCTACGAGGCCGGCAGCCCACGGCGCTTCGAGCGTCGCTTCATCGAGATCGGTCTTCGCGGGGTGCTCAACGTCCTGCGCCACCTTGGCATGCTCGCCGGCGACCTGGTCGTGCCCCGGGCGAAGATCGAGGTGCACGAGTCGACCTGGCTCCGAGCCCGCGCCGGCGGGATCCTGGACCTGCGGGTCGAGCTGGGCCAGCCGATCCAGCGGGGGCAAGTCGTCTCGATCAACAGCAACCCGTTCGGCCAGGAGCGGAGCCAGCTCAAGAGCAAGACCTCGGGGATCGTCATCGGTCTGACCCGGCTGCCCCTCGTCCACCCTGGGGACGCCATCTGCCATCTGGCCAGGGTCGGACGTGAAGAGCACGAGGCATGGACGGCCCTCTGGCAGGAGAATCCACGCCTCCTGGGACCAGCACCCGAGACCCAATAGCCGGAAAACAAAGGGTTTGTAGCGAAAGAACCGGGCTGCGGCTGGGCCCGGGGCCGGAGCGAAAGCGATGCGAGAAAAGGTGGGGCCAAGGGTCTTGAACCCGGCGGAGCGTGTGCTATGATGACGACTCTTTGCCGGGAAGTCCGCGTTAAAGTCCCGAAGTTTTGAGTAAGCCTAGTTTTCCACAGGCTGTGGAAAACCTGTGGATTCTATGCGTCACCGACTTGGTTTTTCCATGAGCCACCCCGTCTGGTCACGTCTCCGAAAGCAGCTCCAGAAGGAGCTCGACCCCGATGAGTATTCGCTCTGGTTCCGGCCTCTGAAAGTAGCCTCCGAAGATCGCTCCCGACTCGTCCTGGAAGCCCCCAACGAGCGTTTCCTCCACACTCTGGAGGAGAGCTACCGCCCGGCCGTCGACCGCGCGATCGCGGATCTCGGTGACCGCTCGGTGGAAGTGCTCTTCTCGCTGGCCACCGAGGGCGGGCGGAGAGAGGCGAACGGGGTGGCGGAGCCGTCCCGCGACAGGGTCGGAAAGGCTGTCGACCGGTCCCCGGGAGAAGGATGGAAGGGACGCAAGCCCGACTCGGCCGGTGGACGATTCAATCCCCGCTACGTCTTCGGGAGCTTCGTCGTGGGCGCGTCGAACCAGTTCGCCCACGCCGCGGCGGAAGCGGTCGCCGAGAGCCCGTTCCACAGCTACAACCCCCTCTTCCTCTACGGCGGTGTCGGGCTCGGCAAGACCCATCTGCTCCACGCCATCGGCCACCGCATCCTGGAGCGCGCTCCCGATCTGCGGGTGCTCTACCTGGCGGCGGAGCAGTTCGTCAACGAGCTGATCAACTCGATCCGTTTCGATCGCATGCCGGCATTCCGGGAGCGCTACCGTACGATCGACGTGTTGCTGGTGGACGACGTCCAGTTCCTCGCCAACAAGGAACGCACCCAGGAGGAGTTCTTCCACACCTTCAACACCCTCTACACCAGCCAGAAGCAGATCATCCTCTCCTCCGACTCGTCCCCGCGCAAGATCCCGACCCTGGAGGAGAGGCTACGCAGCCGCTTCGAATGGGGGCTGATCGCCGACATCCAGCCGCCGGACTTGGAGACCAAGGTGGCCATCCTGCGCCGCAAGGCAGAGATCGAGCAGATCCATCTGCCGGACCGGGTCGCGGAGTTCATCGCACGGCAGGTCCGGTCGAACATCCGCGAGCTCGAGGGACTTCTCAACCGGGTGCTCGCATTTTCGTCGCTCACTGGTCGGGAGGTGTCGCTGGATCTCACCAAGGAGACCCTCAAAGACATCCTGCCGGATCAGGACCGCCGCCCCCAGGGTCAGGAAATCATCAAGCTCGTCGCCCACCGGTACGGCCTCAAGGTCGGTGAGATCAAGAGCAAGAGCAACTCGCGGCAGATCGTCTTTCCCCGCCAGGTCGCCATGTATGTCTGCAAACGTCTGACCGAGCTCTCCTATCCCGACATCGGCAAGCTGTTCAACAACAAGCACCATTCGACGGTGATGCACTCCGTGGACAAGATCGAGCAGCTTCGACGGGAGGATCCCGACCTGGACCGTACCCTCGAAGAGATCGAGCAGCACTTCGGCGGATAGCCCGCGAGCCCAGCCGGTGAATATCCTCCGGAGAATCCTCCGGTTTCCTTGTGGAAAGAATGTGCAAGACCGACAGCCTGCCCACTTTCCTCACTCCGTCCACAAGCTCTCCACAGGGAGATCCGCTCTGTCTTCCCCCGCGCAGATCCGACGCAACTCCCTGCGGAGGCTCCGCTTGCCGGTCCTTCCACATCTTCCACAGGCACCTACTACGATCTACGGCTGTGATATATGTACCCTCGTTTCAAGGAAGGGGTAGCGATGGATCTTCGACTGACCCGCAGCGAGTTTTTAACCGAGCTGGCGCCGATGCAAGGCATCGTCGAGCGGAAGACGACGATCCCTGTGCTTTCTCACCTGCTGCTTCAGACCCGAGAGGGCAAGCTCCACCTGGCCGCTACCGACCTGGACGTCTCGCTCACCTCCTGGTGCAACGCGGACATCCAGCAGGACGGTGCCATCGCCGTCCAGGCCAAGAAGTTCATGGAGATCGTCCGCTCCCTGGTCGGCGAGGAGGTGAGGCTGATCCAGGAGGAGCCGGAATGGCTGGCGATCCATGCCGGCCGCTCGCGGTTCAAGATCCACGGCATGCGGCCCGACGACTTCCCCACCTTGCCGGAAGTCGACGACCAGTACCGCATCGAGCTGCCCTTCGAGACCTTCCGTCGCATGATCGGCAAGATCCTCTTCGCCGTGTCGGCCGAGGAATCCCGGTTTCAGCTCAACGGTGCGCTGATCAAGCTCAAGGAGGGCTCTTTGGAGATAGTGGCCACCGATGGCCATCGCCTGGCCCTGGTCGAGGCGGGTCTCACCTCCCAGGCCACCGAGGACTCGGTGCTGGTTCCCCGCAAGGCGCTCCAGGAGCTGCAGCGGTTCGAGGGGGGCGGCTCCCTCGGCTATCGCCGCGGCGAGCACCATCTCTCGTTCCAGCTCGGCCGCCGCGAGCTGATCTGCCGTATTCTCGAGGGCACCTTTCCGGACTACGACCGGGTCATCGCGCGCGACAACGATCGCAAGGCCGTGTTCGAGCGGGGAGCCCTCGATGCCGCCGTGCAGCGCGTGTCTCTGCTCACCGGCGACCGCTCCCGGGCGGTCCGTCTCGAGCTCACCGACGACCTGCTCGTGGTCTCGGTCCAGAACGCCGACCTGGGCCAGGCCACGGAAGAGGTGAGCTGCGAATTCTCCGGCGGTGACCTCCAGCTCGGAATCAACCCGGACTATCTGCGGGACTTCCTCGGTGTAGTGGACACCGAGCACGTCCGTCTCGAGCTCAAGGACGAGAACACCCAGTGTGTGTGCTTCCCGGTCCGCGAGGACGAGGAAGCCGGGGACCGCTATCTCTGCGTGATCATGCCGATGCGGGTCTGACGCGGTGCGAACGCCCGATCGCGGTGCTCACCCGTCTACAAGCTCATAGCTTTCGCAATCTGGTGCCCTTGGACTGGCGCCCCGGCCCCGGCAGCCACCTGCTGCTGGGGGACAACGGGGCCGGAAAGTCCAGCCTGCTCGAAGCGGTCTACGTCCTGGCCACCACCCGCAGCTTCCGGGCTCCGCGCCTCGCCCAGTGTGTGCAGCATGGTGAGTCGGTGCTCCGCCTCCTGGGGGAGGTAGAGGACCAGCGGCGGTGGCTGCTCGACGTCGCCTGGAGCCGGGAGGCGGGTTTGGCCCGGTCCGTGGACGGCGGCAGCGCCTCGCTCGCCGAGCATCTGGCGGTGCTGCCGATGGTGGCGTGGACCTCGGTGGAAGGGGAGGTGGTCACCGGCGAGCCGTCTCTGCGCCGACGCTTTCTCGATCGGGGTGTCGTCGGGACCCGCCCCGTCGCTCTCGAAGCGTTGTCGCGCTACCGCCAGGCGCTGGATCAGAAACGGGAGCTGCTGTCGGCGGTCTCCTCCGACGAGTCCCCGTCGCGGTCCTCGAGCGCGTCTCTGGCTCCCTGGAACGATCTGCTGGCGGACGCGGCGGCAACGGTTCTCGAAGCACGCAACCGCTACGTCGAGCGCCTCTCTCGGGCCTTCGACGAGGTCCGGTCGCAAGCGGAGATCGAGATTCCCGAGGTCGTGCTGCGCTATCGGCCGTCCCCCAAGCGGGGTCTGGAGGGCCGGGAGGTGATTCGAGACGTCCTCGAGCGGGTACAGAACCGCGAGCGCACGGTGGGGTTTGCGCTGGTCGGCCCCCAACGCGACGAGCTGGAGATCCTGTGGGGGGGGCATCCGGTGCCTGCGGTGGCCTCCGCCGGTGAGCGCAAGATCCTCTCCTTGCTGCTGTCGGCGGCCCATGGACGGGTCCTGGAGGCCGCCGGCAGGGAGCCGCTCTACCTCCTCGACGACCTCGACGCGGAGCTGGCTCCCGGGGCCCTGGCGCGGGTGTGGCGCTGCTTCGCCAGTGCGCGGCAGGTCTTCGTCACCTCCAACCGGCCCGCGGTCTGGGAGGGGCTTTCGATGGGAGCCACCTGGCATCTCGCCGGGGGTGTCCAGACCGAGGCGTGATCGGCACGTAAGCTACTGAAAAATCTGGGGCTAACGTTCGCAAAAGGAACGATTTTGTGGTAGTCTTTTCATCGAACGAACGGGCCTTGTGCAGCGGTTTCGGAAACGGAATCGGCCGGCCCATTCGACCACCCGCTCCCGCATTGCAAAAACATTCGCTGAAAGGGTGAAATCTCGTCCCGGCGAGGCATAGAAGCGGGAAGTGTGGCAATCGGGGCGGGGACACCGAGCGGAGACAGAGCCTTGGCAGAGATCAGCAACGTTCCGACCTACACCGCCGAGAACATCAAGGTTCTCAAGGGCCTGGAGGCGGTCCGCAAGCGCCCCGGCATGTACATCGGGGACACCGACGACGCCTCGGGCCTGCACCACATGGTCTTCGAGCTGGTCGACAACTCGATCGACGAAGCGCAGGCGGATTATGCGACGCGGGTCGATGTGACCATCCACAGCGACAACTCGGTGACCGTGGAGGACGACGGCCGGGGCATTCCGGTGGATCTCCACAAATCCGAAGGGCGCTCCGCCGCCGAGGTCATCATGACCGAGCTCCACTCGGGCGGCAAGTTCGACAAGAACTCCTACAAAGTGTCCGGCGGTCTCCACGGCGTGGGCGTCTCGGTGGTCAACGCGCTCTCGGAGTCGCTGGAGATGGAGATCAAGCGCGACGGCCAGGTGTGGACCCAGAGCTACCGCCAGGGGATGCCGGAGGCGCCGGTCAAGGCGCTGGGCAAGACCGAGAAGACCGGTACCCGCATCCGCTTCTGGCCCGATCCGGAGATCTTCGCCACCCTGGAGTTCCACTACGAGACCCTCGCTCAGCGGCTGCGGGAGCTGTCGTTCCTCAACCGCGGGGTGCACATCCGGCTGGTCGACGAGCGGATCGAGAAGGAAGCGAATTTCTCGTACGCCGGGGGCATCCTCAGCTTCGTCCAACACCTCAACCGCAACAAGACGCCGATCCACGAGAAGCCGATCTTTCTAGAGGACGCCCGGGACGACGGCACTGGACCCGAGACCATCGAGGTGGCGCTGCAGTGGAACGAGGGGTACCAGGAGATCCTCTACGGCTTCACCAACACGATCAACAACCGCGATGGCGGTACCCACCTGGTGGGCTTCAAGTCGGCGCTCACCCGGACGATCAACAACTACGCCAACGCCAACAACCTGCTCAAGGGAGGCGAGAGCCTGACCGGCGACGACGCGCGGGAGGGGTTGACCGCCATCGTCTCGATCCGCATCAAGGATCCGAAGTTCTCCAGCCAGACCAAGGACAAGCTCGTCTCCTCCCACGTCAAGGGTTGGATCGAGCAGGTGGTCCACGACCGTCTGGGAACTTTTCTCGAGGAGAACCCCCGCGAGGCTCGCCGCATCATCGACAAAGCCCTGGAGGCCTCCCGCGCCCGCGAGGCGGCTCGCAAGGCGCGCGAGCTGACCCGCCGCAAGGGGGCGCTGGATGCCTCCAACCTGCCCGGCAAGCTGGCCGACTGCACCGAGCGGAATCCCGAGAAGGCCGAGCTGTTCCTGGTCGAGGGAGACTCCGCCGGCGGCTCCGCCAAGCAGGGGCGCGACCGTCGCTTCCAGGCGATCCTCCCGCTCAAGGGCAAGATCCTCAACGTCGAGAAGGCGCGCTTCGACAAGATGCTGTCGTCCGACGAGATCAAGACCATGATCACCGCGTTGGGCACCGGCATCGGCAAGGACGACTTCGACGTCTCGCGGCTCCGCTACCACAAGCTGATCATCATGTGCGACGCGGACGTGGACGGAAGCCACATCCGCACACTGATCCTCACCTTCTTTTTCCGTCAGATGCTGGAGATCATCGAGCGCGGATATCTCTACATCGCCCAACCGCCGCTCTACCGGGTCGCCAGCGGCCGGAAGAACACCTATCTCAAGGACGACCGGGAGTACCGCGCGTATCTCCTGGACCGTATCCAGGAGTCCTGGAGCCTGGCGATCACCGATGGTGCCGATGGGGCGAGCCCTGCCGAGGGTGCGGCGGGCCGGGGGAACGGCAAGAGCAACGGCGCAGACGCCGCCGGCCTGTTGACCGGACCCGCGCTGGCACGCTTTCTCGAGCGCGTCGAGCAGTTCCGGGAGAGCCTCCACAAGCTGTCCGATCGGGGCTTTCCCGCCAAGGCCCTGGAGGTGGCCCTCGCTGCGGGGATCCGTGACCGGGAATCGCTCCGCGACCGCAACCTCCTGCGTGACACGGCCAAGCGCCTCGAAGAGGCGGGCTTCCGGCGCGTTTCGGTCGGTGAGGACGAAGAGCACGGGCGAGGCCTCCTCCGGTTCATCCACCGTCACGACGGGGTCGAGCGGGAGGTGGTCCTGGACTGGGATCTGATCGCCACCGCCGAGTTCCGTGCCATGGCCCACAACGAGGAGGGCCTGCGCTCGATCCAGGCCGCCGGCTTTACGGTCATCAAGGCCAACGGTGGCGAGGAGATCTCCGAGAACGAAACCCTGGACGAGGTGCTGAGTCTCTTGTACTCGGGAGCCAAGAAGGGCCTCTCGATCCAGCGCTACAAGGGCCTCGGCGAAATGAACCCGGACCAGCTCTGGGAAACCACCATGGACCCCGGGCGCCGCCGGCTCCTCCAGGTGAGGATCGAGGACGCGGTGGGCGCGGACGAGATCTTCACCGTGCTGATGGGCGACCAGGTGGAGCCCCGGCGGGAGTTCATCGAGCAAAACGCCCTCCAGGTCCGGAACCTCGACGTGTGATCCGCAAGGACCCGGGTCAAGGGCTTGGGGCCCATGCCAGGCCAGACGCAAGGCGGGCACCATTGGCCCGAGTCAGGTCGCCGAAGCCGGATGCGGCGCAGAGCGCTTCGCGAAAACGCACTCACAATCCCTAGGCGAGCACCATGAGCGACGAAGAACGAGACGAGCGCGAGGAGCACGATGTGCACGACGAGGACCTGCATGACGAGACCGACCTCTCTGCGGGCGACGGCGGAAGCGGTGACACCGGAAGCGGTGACGGCGAGGGTGGCGGCGGTGACAGCGATGCTCCCGTGGAAGAGACCTTCCCCGTAGACATCGAGCACGAGATCCGCACGTCCTATCTCGACTACGCCATGAGCGTCATCATCGGGCGTGCTCTGCCCGATGTCCGCGACGGTCTCAAACCGGTCCACCGGCGGGTGCTCTACGGCATGTGGGAGAGCGGCAACACCTCCAACCGTCCGTACAAGAAATCCGCTCGCATCGTCGGCGACGTCATGGGCAAGTACCACCCCCATGGCGACGCCGCGATCTACGACACCGTGGTGCGCATGGCGCAGGACTTCTCCCTGCGCTACTTGCTGGTGGACGGTCAGGGCAACTTCGGCTCGATCGACGGTGACAATCCCGCGGCCATGCGGTACACCGAGGTGCGGCTGACCAAGCTCGCGGAGGAGATGATCCGCGACGACATCGACAAAGAGACCGTCGAGTGGGTGGAGAACTACGACGGCTCCGAGAGCGAGCCCACGGTTCTGCCGGCGCGGGCGCCCAATCTGCTGCTCAACGGCACCTCCGGCATCGCCGTCGGCATGGCGACCAACATCCCGCCGCACAACCTCACCGAGGTGGTGGACGCGCTCATCCTGCTCATCGATCATCCCGAGGCGACGCTGGTGGACCTGATGCAGGTGCTGCCCGGCCCGGACTTCCCCACCGCCGGCTTCATCCACGGCATGGACGGCATCCGCTCCGCCTACACCACCGGCCGCGGCACCATCCAGCTCCGGGCGCGGGCGAACATCGAGCGGGACGGGGATCGGCAGGCGATCGTGGTCACCGAGATCCCCTACCAGGTCAACAAGGGCAAGCTTCTTGAGCGTATCGGTGAGCTGGTGCGCGAGAAGAAGATCGAGGGCGTCAGCGACCTGCGCGACGAGAGCGACCGGCAGGGCATCCGCATCGTCCTCGACGTCAAGCGCGACGAGGTGCCGGAGATCATCCTCAACGCGCTCTACAAGATGACCCAGATGCAGACCTCCTTCGGCATCAACCTGTTGGCGATCGTCGACAACCAGCCGCGGGTGATGCATCTCAAGGAGATCCTGGGGCACTTCCTCGACCATCGCAAGACGGTGGTGATCCGCCGCACCCGCTTCGATCTGCGCAAGGCCGAGGAGCGGGCACACATCCTCGAGGGCATCCTCAAGGCCCTCGACCACCTCGACGAGATCATCACCACCATCCGCTCCAGCCACACGCCGGCCGAGGCCCGCGAGCGGCTGATGGCCGACTTCTCGCTTACCGAGCCCCAGGCCCAGGCGATCCTCGACATGCGGCTCCAGAAGCTCACCGGGCTGGAGCGCGAGAAGGTGGTCGAGGAGTACAAGGAGCTGATGGTCCTGATCGAGGGGTTGCGGGCGATCCTCGGCTCCGACGAGCTGGTTTTGGAGGAGATCCGCAAGGAGCTGCTCCAGCTCCAGGAGACCTACGGTGATCCCCGGCGCACCGAGATCATCCCCGAGATGCACGACATCACGATCGAGGACCTGATCGCCGACGAGGACATGGTGATCACGGTCACCCACTCGGGGTACATCAAGCGCTCGCCGCTCTCCATCTACCGAGCCCAGGCCCGGGGCGGCAAAGGCCGGCGGGGCATGCTGACCAAGGAGGACGATTTCGTCGAGCAGCTCTACATCGCCTCCGCCCACAGCTACATCCTGGCCTTCACCGAGAGCGGCCGGGTGTACTGGCTCAAGGTGCACCAGATCCCGGAGATGGGTCCGGCGGCTCGCGGCAAGGCGGTGGTCAACCTGCTGGATCTGGAGGCCGACGAGCGGCTCGCCACCACCGTCGCGGTCCGTGAGCTGGTGTCCGAAGACCAGTTCCTGCTCTTCGTCACCGAGCGGGGGGTGGTCAAGAAGACCGAGCTCGCCGCCTACTCGCGGCCGCGGGCGACCGGCATCATCGCCCTCAACATCGACGACGACGACCGGTTGCTGGCCGTCAAGGCCACCGACGGCGATCAGGAGGTGCTGCTGGCCACGGCCTTGGGCTACTCGATCCGGTTCCACGAGAAGGACATCCGCACCATGGGGCGGGTGGCCCGGGGGGTCAAAGGCGTTTCCCTGCGCTCCGGCGACCGGGTGGTGAGTCGCGAGGTGCTGGCCGAGGAGGGCGAGATCCTCACCATCAGCGCCGGGGGGTACGGCAAGCGAACGGCGGTCGACGACTACCGTCTCCAGGGCCGCGGCGGCAAGGGGATCATCAACCTCAAGGTCAGCGACAAGACCGGCCCGGTCATCGGCGTGCGCCAGGTCACCGACGAGGACCAGGTGATGCTGATCACCCAGGGCGGAAAGATCATCCGCACCTCGGTGGAGGACATCCGGGTGATCGGCCGCGCCACCCAGGGGGTCAAGGTGATGGACCTCGACGACGAGGACCGTCTCGTGGCCATGGCCCGGGTGGTCGAGCGTGAGGAGGACGTGGAGGACGTGGAGGACGTGGAGGGTGCGGAGGGCGAAGACCCGGCCGCGGCCTCCGGTGCGACCGACGGTGACTCCGAGCCGGAGAGCGGCGACTGAGCGTGCCGTCCCCCGAGTCCGACACCCCGTCCTCCGAGCCTCCTCGTCCGTCTTCGGAGTCTCCCCCGGAGCCGTCCCCGGGCCTCTCTCCGGACGACCCACCAGACGGCTCCCCGGACGGCTCGCCGGAAGAGCCCCCGGAGCTTCCCCCGGGTCACCTCTACCGGCTGGCCTGGGGGCTCTACCTGGTGCTCGCCCTCGGCGGCGGTCTGTGGATCGGTCTGCGGGCGCGGTCGATCCCCCTCGACCTCTTCATCGACCTGGAGAGCTGGTGGCTCCACCTCGGCGCCGGAATCGGTGCCGCCGGCGGGCTCCTGCTGCTGTGGGAGGTGGGACGGCGATTCCTGCGCCTGGCCCGCGAGCTGGAGGACCGGCTGGGCCGGGTCCTCGGCAGCGTCGACCCCCAGGAAGCCTTCGCGCTGGCTCTGCTCTCCGGATTCGCCGAGGAGCTTTTCTTCCGCGGTGCGGTCCAGGGAGCCTTCCCCTCCCACGGCTGGTTGTGGGCGGCGCTCCTGTTCGCCCTGCTGCACACCGGACCGGGGCGCGCCTACCGCTTATGGACGCTGTTCGCGTTTCTCGCCGGCATCGTCTTCGGGCTCTTGACCCTGTGGAGCGGCAACCTGCTCGCCGCGGTGGTGGCGCACGTGCTGGTCAACGGAATCAACCTCCAGCGTCTGGCCCGGCAGGGTCGCCAGGAGTCCTGAGAGCCAGCCGAGAGCCAAGCATTGATAGGGCCAGGAGACCGACCTGCCGGCTCGGCATGCCCAATCTGCAGCTCAACGGCACCTCCGGGATCGCCGTCGGCATGGCGACCAATATACCGCCGCACAACCACACCGAGGTGATGGCCGCGCAGAGCCGAAGGTGTCAGCGATCTGCGTGACGAGAGCGACCGGCAAGCAGGGTATCCGGCACCTCGCGGCAAGGCGGTGGTCAACCTGCTGGAGGAGGAGGCTGACGAGCGGTTCGCCACCACCGTCGCGGTCCAGGAGCTGTCCGAGGGTCGGTGGAGGACAGCCGGGTGATCGGCCGCGTCACCGGAGGGGAGAGCATTCCGGCGAAGCCGGGCTAGGGCTCTGAAGAGCCAGTGAATTCGGGGGCCTCCGCCGGACGCAGCGGCAAGACTTGGCGCTGTTCAAGGTCGGGAGTTTGTCGGTACGGGCCCCCGAGGCTACAAACTATAGACTGGTGTACGAGCAGGTGTTGGAGATCTACCTCGACTTAGGGCTCTTCCTGTGCACGGACCGCCAATGTCTCTGGATCCTTTGCGAGACCATCAACCAGCTTTCTCCAAGACTCAACCGACCAAATTTCTATCATTTCGCGTGTCAAGAAGACAGCTACCGGACCATCAGGCGGCAAGTGCCCAACCTTCCGCGGATCCTCGGGTATTGTCAGGGAGACCCTGGACAGATCCTTTTCCCATGAGATGGTAATTCTCCAGATATCGGCGGCATAGCGAGCATAATCGGCCCGATGACCTAATCCCTCACTAAGGCCTAGCGGGTAGGCTTCTAGCACTGATGCAGCGTCTGTTAGTTCAGGGGGAAGCTCTTCAACTAGAGCGAAGGCGCCTGAGCGTCCGACAAGACCAATGCATTCGCTCCTTTTAACCTTCGGATCCAGCCAAGCTACATGACTGGCCACACTAGTTTGGAGCCGGAGACGAGGCCTGGCTCCTAAGGTCACAGCTACAAGCCTTCCAGGGCCTATGGCGGCCCCGTGGAATCCTCTTGACATATTTGCCCCAGTAATCACCAGCGTCGCAAAAGAGCCGAATGATACCAGTCATCGACCTGAATTGACAAATCTCAAACTGTGGGTATAATTGCCCCACAGGAAGAAAGATGAAAGTGGAACATTGCAAGCCCGGGTGGGGTTCTGAGGAGTAGAAGGGTAGGAGGTGATCGGTGGGATGGACAGGTAGCAGGATGTTTGGTAAGCTGCGTAGCTCTCGTCTTCTGGCAAATGCAGAGGCAACGAAAGCGGAGAAGCACATGATTGAACCTATCCGGACTGAGGCAAGGCGTGCAGATACTGTCCACAGGGCGCCTCTTCACGAAGTCACTTCTGAAGGCAGGGTCGTGGTGGAGGTCGACACCCTTCTTCGCAGTGCGGCCGTTCGGAGGGTGGCGGAGTTGGCCAGTCAAATCGTGCAAGTAACTCACGAAAGCGACTGAGTTCTTGAAGCGTGCCATCAAGCTTTCTGCTTCTGTTGCCCTTGGTTGGCGGTTACCTCTTCAACCACATCTGTCACATTGGCAGATTTCGGTCTCAAAGCTTGATGGGTCACCGTCTGGTCTTTGAGGCAGCAGTCACAGGGCTCATCTTTTTGGGCGGGGCGCGGGTTCTTACCGTCTCGTTGATGCTCCTGAGGGTTCCCCATTGGTTGATCAAGCTGTGGCCGGTTCTCACTAACGGAACACAGTTTGTTGGTACGTCAATATTGGCCGTAGTGCTGGCTCCTGTATGCGCAGGGCTGATAAATCTGACGACAGGATACCGCCACAGAGACCGGGCGCAGCTCCCAGAAGGCCGGGCGCCGCTGAGTATCCGCAAGTTGACGAGATCGTGGAGGGCTAGCCGCGACTGGGCTTTGAGCAAGGCGATCCAGTGGTCTGGCAACTCGTTTCAGCGCATGCTCCACGATATTGCGATTAACGGTCCGCTAGATGGACGCGCAGTAGGCCTTACTATGAGTAACCGGAAGGTATACGCTGGGTGGGTGACAACGTCCCCGAATCTATTACCGACAGATGAGCATGTCTCTCTGCTCCCGATTATCAGTGGGCATAGGGACCCAGGAACGCTTGAAATCAACTACGACTTCGCGTATCCCATTGAGAAGTTTGCACAAATGGCACAGCATAGCGAAGTCGTTGTGGCACTTCCGGTGGGAGACATCGTAAGTGCGCACATGTTGGATGTGGACTACTTTTCGAATGTGCTGGGAAAGCTGCGGGGCAATACTAGCCAGTAGACCTCAGGGTCATTCGCGTTTCTCGCCGGCATCGTCTTCGGGCTCTTGACCCTGTGGAGCGGCAACCTGCTCGCCGCGGTGGTGGCGCACGTGCTGGTCAACGGAATCAACCTCCAGCGTCTGGCCCGGCAGGGTCGCC
>Ga0209956_1000015_pt1 | contig 153905 bp, 120 predicted proteins | sample SalPon2A_C_D1_MG_FD_185720 | JGI IMG/M metagenome (GOLD analysis project Ga0209956, IMG submission 185720) | Soil microbial communities from South San Francisco under conditions of wetland restoration - Salt Pond MetaG R2A_C_D1_MG (SPAdes)... | ecosystem: Environmental > Terrestrial > Soil >...
TGCCGTTGCCGGCGGAGTTCGAGGCCGGTTGGATGTACCTCAACCTGAACCACACCATCATAGGTGCGCCGCCGGAGGATGAGACCGCCGCGCAGGCGTGGGTGACCGTGGTGGCTTCGGCCGAGGGCCGGTTCAGCGTCGGCTTCGACGCGATCCAGCTCGACACGGCTTGCGCCGGGATCAGCTTCCAGCCTGGCCCGTAGACCTACCTGGTTGTTCGTCCGGGCGGGTTCCCGTGCGACGGGGCCCGCCCGTTTTGATTTCGCCAACCGACCCGCGGTTGCCGCGTCGAGCTTCTCCTTGAAGTCGTCCACCATGGGTGTCTTCTGCTTTCCCAGCCCCCAGCCGCCCCCAGCTCAGCTCGAGCTCCGAGTGGGCGGCGCACCGTACCTTCCAGGGGATCAAGATGACAAATGATCTAGATATGGTTAAGATAACTTACTTGTTTCCAAATCTTTGATCGGGAGGTGATGGCGTTTCCGTCAGAGGAGGCTTGAAGAAATCTTGGAGAGCTCGTTCCGGAGCATTCGGCACGGCTTGAGCTTTCCGTCCAGTTGAACAACGAGCCGCGGGGTCCGAGGCGGAGGTCTGGGGCTTCGTGGGGGAGACATCTACTCATGAGGAAGATCGTCCTTTGTATCGCCCTGGTGAGCCTCCTCGCCCCGGGTGGGCAAGCCTTTGCCCGAATCTGCACCATCGACGACGTGCCGTCGGCAACCCTGTTGCTGCCGTACTTCGAGGTGGATCTGGACAACACGAACGGTATCAACACCCTGTTCGAGATCAACAACGCGACGGCGGAAGAGATCCTCGCCCACGTCGTGGTGTGGACGGACCTTTCGGTTCCGGTTCTCGACTTCAACGTCTACCTCTCCGGCTACGACATCGTACCGGTGAGCGTCCGCGACGTCCTCAACCTGGTCCTTCCGGACACCGCGCCGCCGGCCTCCGGCGGCGAGCCGTTCGGTGACTTCTCGGTCGTTTCGTCGGACCCGCTGTTCGACCTCAGCACCTGCGACGACCAGTTGCCGCCTCCGCCGCTGCCGGCCGCTTTCGCCACCGGCATCCAGAGCGCGCTGACCGGTCAACCGAGCCAGTTCCCGCTGGGCGGCAACTGTGGTGGCGTCGACCACGCCGACAACATCGCCCGCGGGTACATCACGGTGGACGTGGTGCGGCGCTGCTCGCTGCTGTTCCCCGACGATCCCGGCTACTTCGTGTCGGGTGGTGCGGGTGACGCCACCAACTCCAACGTGCTGTGGGGTCACTACTACTACGTCGAGCCGAACGAGAACTTCGCTCAGGCCGAGACGATGGTTCACATCGAGGCGTCGCCCAGCCCGCAGGACAACAACCTCGGTGGTCCGGGCAGCACGTCGCTGGGTCCGCCCGCACCGGGTCGCGCCTTTGCGCCCACCGCGGCGGAGCTGTCCGAGACCACGGCTGCCGGTGAGCACACCTTCTACGGCCGGTACGTCGGCTTCCTCGCGGACGACAACCGCGAGCCGCTGGCCACCAGCTTCACCACCCGATACTTGTCGAACACCGCCTTCTCGGGCGGCACCGACTTCATCGTGTGGCGCGACGCCAAGCTGGTGATTCCGGATGGGGGCTTCGTGTGCGGCGGTCCGCTGCCGTCTCCGTTCTCGCTCGGTCAGGAGGCTCTGGTGATCTTCGACGAGATGGAGAACCCGGACGTCATCGAGACGCCGCCCATTTCGCCGACGCCGCCGACCACCCAGATAGCTCCCTTCCCCTGGGAGACCCAGCGGGTTCTGGTCGGTGGTGAGAACCTTCCGCTGCCAGCGGAGTTCGAGGCCGGTTGGATGCACCTCAACCTGAACCACACCATCATAGGTGCGCCGCCGGAGGATGAGACCGCCGCGCAGGCGTGGGTGACCGTGGTGGCTTCGGCCGAGGGCCGCTTCAGCGTCGGCTTCGACGCGATCGCGGTCGACACGGCTTGCGCCGGGATCAGCTTCGAGCCTGGTCCGTAGACCTGAGTGCTTCCTTCGGGCGGGTGCCTCGTAGCTACGGGGCCCCGCCCGATTTCGTTTCACCGACCCTCCGCCGGGCCCTTCCCAGGTCCGCACGATTCCGCCCCTCCGCCGCTCCGGGCGCCGTGACAAACGACTCCAAATTCGTTAAAATAGGAAATCAAATCCTTGACTTGGAGGTGATGCCGACTACACGAGAGAGAATCGAAAAGTAGTGATGGAGAATCGTTGTGGCTTCGATGCCGAGGAGATCTTCTCTCAGAGACCTCGTTTCGAGGGCACTAGCCTGAAATGTATTTCCACAAAAGGCAAAACAATATGAGATACTCAAGAATCTTCAGAGTAGTCGCTTGTATCGCTCTTCTGAGCTTTCTCGCATTGGATGGGGAAGCCTTCGCCCGAATCTGCACGATCGACGACGTGCCTGCGGCGACCATGTTGCTGCCGTACTTCGAGGTGGATCTGGACCAGACGAACGGTATCAACACGCTGTTCGAGATCAACAATGCGACGGCAGAAGAGATCCTGGCCCACGTCGTGGTCTGGACCGACCTTTCGGTTCCGATTCTCGACTTCAACGTCTACCTGACCGGCTACGATGTCGTGCCGATCAGCGTGCGAGACATCCTCAACCTGGATCTGCCGGACACCGCACCCCCGGCCTTCGGAGGCAAGCCCTTCGGTGACTTTTCGGTCGTTTCGTCGGACCCGCTGTTCGACCTCAGCACCTGCGACGACCAGTTGCCGCCTCCGGCCCTGCCCCGCGCCTTTGCTCTCGGTATCCAGGCCGCGTGCACGGGTCAGCCGAGTCAGTTCCCGCTGGGCGGCAACTGCGGTGCCATCAATCACGGCGACAACATCTGCCGCGGGTACATCACGGTGGACGTGGTGCGGCGCTGCTCGCTGCTGTTCCCCGACGATCCCGGCTACTTCGTGTCGGGTGGTGCGGGTGATGCCACCAACTCCAACGTGCTGTGGGGCAACTATTACTACGTCGAGCCGGTCGAGAATTTCGCTCAGGCGGAGACGATGGTCCACATCGAGGCCGGGCCCAGCCCGCAGGACAACAACATCGGCGGTCCGGGCAGCACATCGCTGTCTCCGCCGGCCCCGGGTCGCGCCTTCGCGCCCACCGCGGCGGAGATCTCCGAGACCACCGCTGCCGGTGAGTACACCTTCTACGGCCGGTACGTCGGCTACCTCGCGGACGACAACCGCGAGCCGCTGGCGACCAGCTTCGCCGCGCGCTATCTGTCGAACGTCGCCTTCTCGGGCGGCACCGACTACATCGTGTGGCGCGACGCCAAGCTGGTGATTCCCGACGGGGGCTTCGTGTGCGGCGGTCCGCTGCCGGATCCGTTCCCGCTGGGTCAGGAAGGTCTGGTGATCTTCGACGAGATGGAGAACCCGGACGTCATCGAAACACCGCCCATTTCGCCGACGCCGCCGACCACCCAGATAGCTCCCTTCCCCTGGGAGGCCCAGCGGGTTCTCGTCGGTGGTGAGAACCTTCCGCTGCCGGCGGAGCTCGAGGCCGGCTGGATGTACCTCAACCTGAACCACACCATCACGGGTGCGCCGCCGGAGGATGAGACCGCCGCGCAGGCGTGGGTGACCGTGGTGGCTTCGGCCGAGGGCCGGTTCAGCGTCGGCTTCGACGCGGTCCAGCTCGACACGGCGTGCGCCGCGTTGAGCTTCGAGCCTGGCCCGTAGCTCCCGACCCTGGTCCTGGCCCTTCGTCTGGGCGGGTTTCCCGTTGCGACGGGAGCCCGCCCGCTTTCGTTTCACCTCCACTGCCGGGGCTCGTGGTTGCCCAAGATGACAGATGATCCCAGATATGGATAGGATGGCTCGCTTATCCCCAACTCTTCATCGGGAGGTGATGTCGTTTCCGCGAGAGGGAGCTTGAAGAATCTGAGTGCTTGCCCTGAGAGCATTCGGCTCGGGTACGGGCTTTCAGTCAAGTTGGATCAACGACCTGCGAGGTCCGAGGCGGAAGCCTCGGGGTTTCGTGGAGGAGAAATCTACTCATGAGGAAGATTGTCCTTTGTATCGCCTTGGTGAGCCTCCTCGCTCTGAGCGGACAGGCCTTTGCCAGAATCTGCACTATCGATGACGTGCCGTCGGCAACCATGCTGTTGCCGTACTTCGAGGTGGATCTGGACAACACGAACGGCATCAACACCCTGTTCGAGATCAACAACGCGACGGCGGAAGAGATTCTCGCCCACGTCGTGGTGTGGACCGACCTCTCGGTTCCGGTTCTCGACTTCAACGTCTATCTGACCGGCTACGACATCGTGCCGGTCAGCGTCCGCGACGTCCTCAATCTGGTCCTTCCGGACACCGCGCCGCCGGCCTTTGGTGGCGAGCCGTTCGGTGACTTCTCGGTCGTTTCGTCGGACCCGCTGTTCGACCTCAGCACCTGCGACGACCAGTTGCCGCCTCCGCCGCTGCCAGCCGCTTTCGCTACCGGCATCCAGAACGCGCTGACCGGTCAGTCGAGCCAGTTCCCGCTGGGCGGCAACTGCGGTGGCGTCAACCACGGCGACCGGATCGCCCGCGGCTACATCACGGTGGACGTGGTGCGTCGCTGCTCGCTGCTGTTCCCCGACGATCCCGGCTACTTCGTGTCGGGTGGTGCGGGTGACGCGACCAACTCCAACGTGCTGTGGGGCAACTACTACTACGTCGAGCCGAACGAGAACTTCGCTCAGGCCGAGACGATGGTTCACATCGAGGCGTTGCCCAGCCCGCAGGACAACAACATCGGCGGTCCGGGCAGCACGTCGCTGTCTCCGCCGGCCCCGGGTCGCGCCTTCGCGCCCACCGCGGCGGAGATCTCCGAGACCACCGCAGCCGGTGAGTACACCTTCTACGGCCGGTACGTCGGCTACCTCGCGGACGACAACCGCGAGCCGCTGGCGACCAGCTTTGCCGCCCGCTATCTGTCGAACGTCGCCTTCTCGGGCGGCACCGACTTCATCGTGTGGCGCGACGCCAAGCTGGTGATTCCCGACGGGGGCTTCGTGTGCGGCGGTCCGCTGCCGTCTCCGTTCCCGCTGGGTCAGGAGGGTCTGGTGATCTTCGACGAGATGGAAAACCCGGACGTCATCGAGACGCCGCCCATTTCGCCGACGCCGCCGACCACCGATCTCGATCCGTTCCCCTGGGAGACCCAGCGGGTTCTGGTCGGTGGTGAGGACCTTCCGCTACCGGCGGAGTTCGAGGCGGGTTGGATGTACCTCAACCTGAACCACACCATCGTAGGTGCGCCGCCGGAGGATGAGACCGCCGCGCAGGCGTGGGTGACCGTGGTGGCTTCGGCCGAGGGCCGGTTCAGCGTCGGCTTCGACGCGATCCAGCTCGACACGGCTTGCGCTGGTATCAGCTTCCAGCCTGGCCCGTAGATCTGGCTGTTCGTTCGGGCGGGCTCCCGTGTTACGGGGACCCGCCCGAGCTTTCTGTGCTTGTTTCGATACGTTGCTTTCCTGCGGGGTGAGAGGGTGAGCGTGCCGAGCCGCCGTGTGCGCCGTCTATCGATTCCTGTAGCGGTCATGAGTCGGCATCTGCTGGGCGGAGACGCGTTGGCATGTGCCGGGTAGAGGGGTAGTTGTCATGAGTCCTAGCCGTTATGCGCTTCCACTCGTCGCAGCGTTGGTGATCTGCGGTTCCCTGGCCTCGCCGGAGCTCGCCGGAGCGCAGGCTTTCCCGGTTCCCGAGGCGCTGTGGGGAGACATCCAGCCGGCCGATCCACCCGGCCAGCCGCTCCCCACGGATCGCGACTCCACCGACTTCAAAGAATTCCGGGATCTCTTCCACACCACGCAGTGGTGGACCTCGTTGGACGTGGAGAACGGGTACGTCTTCGTCAGCGGTGGCCACAACGTCGAGACCTGGGACGGCCGGTCGAATCCGGCCCATCCCACCCGGCTCGGAGGTACGACCTTCCGGACTCTCCAATTCGACTCCGGAGAGAGCTTCACCGGCTGGCCCGCCAACGACATCGATCTGCCGACCGGGAACGACACCCTGGGCGCCCAGGTCGGCGAGGCGGGCATCGGTCTCGCGATCTACAACTTCTCGATGAAGGCCACCCCGCGCGCCGTCTACCAGCAGAGGGGCACCGGTTTCAGCGGCACCGAGGTCTATGCCGCGACCATCAACGGCCACCAGTACGCGTTCGGAGCGATGGAAGGCCATGGGCTCCGCGTCTACGACATGAACGCGGCCCAAGACAACAACACCCGCTGCACCGACGATCTCAATGGGAGCCTCTGCCCGGGTGTCTACAAGGGGCGGGCGGGAAGCCGCAACGTTCTCTATGTGGACGGGGTCGACCAGTTCGTGGTGGCGAGCGCCGGGATCTCACCCCGCGGCTTCGAAATCTGGAGCTTCGCCAATCTTCCTCAGATCCCGACGACTCCCAAGCTCTCCGCCCTGCAGGATGAGATCGTCTTCGGTGTCGCCCTCTGGCGCGATGGCAGCAGCTATTATCTGGCCATCGCCGGTTTCGTCGCGACCCCTCAGGGTCAGATGGTCGAGGGCCGGATCTACGACGTCTCCTGCATCCGCACCAGTTGTAGCGGGCTTGGCGCTCCGCTCTGGAGCCAGCGCCTCTTCCCCCGCATCGTCGAAAAGAACTTCGTCACCTTCTCGCGGGGGAATGGTGCGCCCTATCTCTACTTCGGCAACGAGAACCGTCGGGGCGGCGGACCGCACCGGGAGTTCCTCTTCGAGGTCAGCAACCCGCGGGGCCCGATCGACCTCACGCCGCCGGGCACCGCCATCCTCCAGGGTGCGGAGACGGACTACTGGAGCTGGTACTACGACGGCAACCCGACCGGATTCGGCAACGTCGCTCCCCGGCGCGGCAAGTTCAACGGCACCTACTTCTATCGGGCCGGTCTCTCGCTCTTCGACATCCACCAGGTGGTGGGAGCGGTGGCACCGCAGGCGGACTTCACCTGGCAGTCGACGGCGTCCGACGGCAACGTCTATCCGGACGTCGGAGTCAATTTTTTTGACACCTCCCGGGGCGAGCCCGAGAGCTGGAGCTGGCTGTTCGAGGATGCGACCCCGGGGCAGGTCAACAACACCCAGAGTCCGTCCGGTGTTCTCTTCGGCAGCCCGGGCGACAAGGACGTCACTCTGCTGGTGGGAAACGGGGTGGGTAGCAATCAAACCACCAACATCGTGACCGTGCTCAACCCGTTTCCGGTCGTCGCCGCCGTGACGCCGAACGTCACCGACATCAACCAGTGCCAACGGGTGACCTTTTCGGCCCAGGGCGTCACCGGACGTCCGCCCCTGTCCTATGCCTGGCGGGTCCTCGACTCCGGAGACGTGGCGGTGGCCAACGGAGCCACTCCCGCGACCTTTCTGTGGCAGACCAGCGCCGGGACTTTGCCGGGGTCGTATCGGGCGGAGCTGACGGTCGACGGCCCCGCCGGCACCTCCTCCCCGGCGCTCAGCGCGCCGGTCACGGTCACCCAGGAAGACGTCCCGGCCTTTTTCGCGCCCACCAACGACCCTTTCGAGGGAGCCTCGGTCCAATTCCACGTCGTCGCGCCGGGCGCTTCCGAATGGCGCTGGAATTTCGGTGACGGGACGGTCACCGATTGGATCTCCGATCCGATCGAGGGACCGAATCCTCCCCCCCACGTCTACCAGGCGCTGGGTACCTACGAGGTGACGGTCGAGGTGCGCGACTGCGCGCAGACCATCCACACCAGCGTCCCGCTCTCCGTCGAGATCGTCAACCTGGCCGTCGTGCGGGGCTTCTTCCGGCCAAATCCGATCTTCGGCTGCAACTTCACCACGAACTTCACCACGGGTGAGTGTACCTGGGAGGTGGGCCTCCCGCTTCCCTTCGTCGACGACTCGACCGATGCGGTGACCCAATGGAGCTACGACTGGGACGGCAACGGGACCTTCGAGGACTCCGGCAACACCGGTCCCGCCACATCCCACATCTACGCCTCGGCGGGGACCTTCACGCCGCGCTTGAAGGTGAGCGCCGGTCAACAGGAGTTCATTTTCCCGGACGAGGATCCGGACCATGACGGGTTCACCATCACGGTGCTGCCCTCCAATCAGCCGGATCCAAGCATTAGCGTCTCCGGACCTTCGAGCGGAACATTCGGCCAGCCGGTGAGCTTCACCGCCACCGCCCGGGACTGCAATCCCAGTCCCAACGGATGGAATTGGAGCGCCAGCGGAGGCAGCGTCAGCGTCGTCTCCAATTCCGGAACCCAGAGCCGCGTCAACATCACCTGGGCGTCGACAGGTACCAAGTCCGTCCGTGCGAGCAACTCCGCCTGCGGCACGTCCCCCCCCAAGACGATTTCGATCTCCGGCCCCGACACCGGCGGGGACGGCGTCACGGCGAGATTCTCCTTCAGCCCGCCAAGGCCGGACATCGGTCAGAGCGTCAGCTTCAACGCCAGCATCTCTCTCGGCAGCCCGACTGCGTATCTATGGAACTTCGGCGACGGAACGTCGGGCTCGGGAGTCAACGTCCAGCACGCCTATGCCGAAGCCAAGGGGTACCGGGTGACCCTGACGGTCTCGAAGCCCGGCAGTTGTGGACCCTTCGGTTGCTTCGACGAGACGACCCAGACCGTCGTTGTCGGCGCCGGCGGATCGGAGCCCGCTCTGGCCATCACCGGACCCTCGACCGGCGAGGTGGGGCAGTCCATCAACTTTGCGGCCACCGCCTCCAACTGCACTCCCAACGCGGGAGGCTGGAATTGGTCGGCCTCCGGCGGGGTGGTTTCCGGTACCGGGGCCGCGGTCTCGGTCACCTGGGCCACACCCGGTCAGAAGACCCTGACGGTGACCAACACGGGATGCGCCGATGCCGCTGGCGTGCGGTCGGTGAGCATCGGTAGCACCGGCGACCGCCTCGAGGCGATCTTCAGCTTCAGCCCGCTCAACCCACAGCCGGGAGGTCGGGTGCGGTTCAACGCGTCGGCGTCCCGGGGCCAGCCCTCGGAGTTCGCCTGGGACTTCGGAGACGGCTCGGCGCCGCAGTCCACCCCCGGCGCCGTGATCGATCACGTCTTCGCCAAGGAAGACGCCTACACGGTGACCCTGACCGTGATCCGTCCCGGCAACGAGGCCGGCTGCTTCAACGGCTTCTGCTTCGACGAAACCCAGCAGACGGTGACGGTGGGCGGCGACGCCCCGCCCTCCATCTCCTGTGCCGATGGCGATCCCGATGCCGTCTGTCTGATCGATGGACGCTTCAAGGTGACGGTCGACTGGAACAACCCGCGTCCGGAAGGCGGCGAGGGGGTCGGCAAGCCCTTGGCGATCAACCCGCTTCCGGGGCAGACCACCACGGGCTTCTTCTGGTTCTTCAGCCCCAACAACACCGAGCTGATCGTCAAGGTGCTCGACGGACGGTCGATCAACGGGACGTACTGGTTCTTCTATGGTGCGCTTTCGGACGTCGAATACACCATCCACGTCGAGGATCTCGACACGGGAACGATGCGCGAGTACTCGAACCCGCCGTTCCAGATCTGCGGCCGGGCGGATACCGGGGCCTTCCCGGACACCGAGGCGGCCGGATTGACCGCCTTGCTGGAGGATGCCGGGATCCCCGACCTCTCCGACGGAGTGCTCGTACCTCTCGACCTTCCCGATCCGGTGCAGCGGTCCCTCGCTCTGCCGGGCACCGGCGAGGGCGGCACCGGCGAGGTTCTCGGAGGAACCTGCGAAGGGGACTCCCGAACCCTGTGTCTGCTCGACGGCCGGTTCGAGGTGCAGGTGGAATGGACCAACCAACGGCAAACCGAGACCACCGAGACCGGCGTCGGTCGTGCCATTCCGGGCACCGAGGAAACCGGGTACTTCTGGTTCTTCGAGCCGACGAACATCGAGCTCGTCGTCAAGCTTCTCGACGCCCGGGAGATCAACGGCAAGTTCTGGTTCTTCTTCGGCGGCTTGAGCGACGTCGAGTACAAGATCTTCGTCACCGACACGGTCGAAGGCACGGTTCGCGAGTACCTGAATCCGGCGTTCCAGGTCTGCGGCCAGGCGGACGACCAGGCGTTCGACTAGCGGGCGCCCCATGGCTGAGCCGCTGGTTCGCGCCGAGCAGCTCTCGAAGACCTATCGCGTCTACGCGAACCCCTGGGATCGCCTGCGGGAGGTGGTCGTTCGCCGCCCGCGGCATCGGGAGCTGCAGGCCCTGGGTGGGGTCGATTTCACACTGCAAGCCGGAGAGGGCCTGGCGGTGATCGGGGAGAACGGTGCCGGCAAGAGCACCTTGCTCAAGATCCTCGCCGGCATCACGGTGCCCACCTCCGGTCACATGGAGGTGCGGGGCAAGGTGGCGTCGATCCTCGAGCTGGGCTCGGGCTTCCACCCCGAGCTCACCGGTCGCCAGAACATCGTGCTCAACGCCGCCATGCTCGGTCTGGGCGACGCCGAGGTTCGGGAGAAGACCCCGGCCATCCTGGAGTTCAGCGAGCTCGGCGACTTCATCGACCAACCGGTCAAGACGTACTCCACCGGGATGTCGATGCGGCTCGGCTTCGCCATCGCCACGCAGATCGAGCCCGACGTCCTGATCGTCGACGAAGCCCTGTCGGTCGGCGACGGGTACTTCCAGAAGAAGTGCATGGACCGGATGGTGCGGTTTCTGGACCAGGGGGGCACCCTGCTATTTTGCTCCCATGCCATGTATTACGTGGCGAGCTTCTGCCGCCGGGCGCTGTGGCTCAAGGACGGCCGTCCCGAGGCGCTTGGGCCGGCCGAGGATGTGATCCGGCGTTACGAGGCCTTTTTGACCGCCAAGGGCCGCGCCGGGAACCCCAGCGCTCCGGAGGGGAACGGCGCAGGAGGCGCTGCGTCTGCGTCTACGTCGAGCAAGCCGGCGCGCCTGGAGCGCCTCCGCCAGCTCGGTGCCGGCGAGACCGGGGGCTTCCGCCACCGGAGCCCTTGGAGCCTCGAGCTTGACTGGACCGCCGAGCGACCGGACTTCGCGTTCCACCTGGCGGTGGGGATCGACCGCATCGACGACGTCCAGGTTCTGGTGCTGTCCACCAAGCACGACGGACGGCCCCCGTTCACCGGCTCCACCCGCTACCGGGCGACTCTGGAGATTCCGGAGCTGCCTCTCCTGGCGGGCACGTTTTCGATCCAGGTCTACCTGCTCGACGAGGCCGCGCTGCATGTCTATGACGAGCGCAAGCTGCGGGGGGCCCTGGAGGTCGAGAGCGACTCCTACGTGGTGGGTCTGATCGAGACCGAGCACGAATGGCGAGCCTGAGCCTCACCTACCTGCTCGAGGACACGGCGCTGTTCGGGGGCACCAAGGTGGCGCTCCATCAGGCCAACCTGATGGCTCGCCGGGGTCATCGTGTCACCGTCGTCAGCACCGGCGGGCGCCCGGACTGGTTTCCACTGGAGGCCGAGCTGATCACCGTCGAGCGGCTCGAGCCCTCGGCGGTTCCCCCTGCCGACCTGTGCGTCGCCACCTTCTGGACCACGCTCCAGGTCGCCGTCGATGCCCCGTGCCGCCAGGCGGTGCACTACTGTCAGGGCTACGAGGGCTCCTTTCCCCACAACCGATCCGAGCACCCCGCGATCGAGCGCGCCTATCGGCTGCCGCTACCGGCGATGGTCGTGTCGCCACATCTCGCGCGGCTCCTGGCCGAGTGCTTCGAGCGTCCCGCCCGTTGGGTTCCGCAGCCGCTGGAAGGGTTCTGGCGCTCCCGTGATTTCGCCGCTCGATTCCGCCGCCGGCCCCGCCGCCGTCCTCGGGTTCTGGTGGCCTCGCCCTTCGAGATCGAATGGAAAGGGGTGGCGACGGCTCTGCGGGCGGTTCGAATCCTCCGGGAGCGCTCCTTCGACCTCCACCTCGTGCGTCTTACCCAGTGGCCGTTGACCGACGAGGAACGGGCGCTGCAGGTGCCGGACGAGCTCCACCAGCGGCTGCTGCCGCGGCAGGTGGCGCGGCTGATGGCCGGCTGCGATCTCCTGTTGGCCCCTTCCTGGGAGCAAGAGGGCTTCGGTCTGCCGGTGCTCGAGGCGATGGCCTGCGGGGTGCCGGTGGTGGCCTCCGATGTCTCCTGCTTCCGCGAATACGCCGTCGCCGCCGCCCATCTGGTACCTTGGGACTCGCCGGAGGCCTTCTCCGACGCCGCCGAGGCGATTCTCAGCTCTCCGCGGACCTGGCGCCGGATGCGCCGGAATGGCCTCGCAGTCGCCCGCCGCTTCACCGAGGAACGCTCCGTCCGGGCGGCGGAGAAGGCGCTTTTCTGGGCGCTGGGAGAGGCTCTACCGAAGGCATCGGAGAGTTGAAGCGTCGCCTGGCTCTGGTCCGGGCAGGGGGGCTCCACGAGAGCCACGGACGACACAGATGACAAATGATCCCAAATATCGATAGGATGATGTGCCTGTCTCTAAATCTTTGATCGGGAGGTGATGTCGTTTCCACGAGAGGGAGCTTGAAGAATCCCGAGAGCTTGCCCTGAGAGCATTCGGCTCGGGTACGGGCTTTCAGTCAAGTTGGATCAACGACCTGCGAGGTCCGAGGCGGAAGCCTCGGGGTTTCGTGGAGGAGAATTCTACTCATGAGGAAGATTGTCCTTTGCATCGCCTTGGTGAGCCTCCTCGCTCTGAGCGGGCAGGCCTTTGCCAGAATCTGCACCATCGATGACGTGCCGTCGGCGACCATGCTGCTGCCGTACTTCGAGGTGGATCTGGACAACACGAACGGCATCAACACCCTGTTCGAGATCAACAACGCGACGGCGGAAGAGATTCTCGCCCACGTCGTGGTGTGGACCGACCTCTCGGTTCCGGTTCTCGACTTCAACGTCTATCTGACCGGCTACGACATCGTGCCGGTCAGCGTCCGCGACGTCCTCAATCTGGTCCTTCCGGACACCGCGCCGCCGGCCTTTGGTGGCGAGCCGTTCGGTGACTTCTCGGTCGTTTCGTCGGACCCGCTGTTCGACCTCAGCACCTGCGACGACCAGTTGCCGCCTCCGCCGCTGCCAGCCGCTTTCGCTACCGGCATCCAGAACGCGCTGACCGGTCAGTCGAGCCAGTTCCCGCTGGGCGGCAACTGCGGTGGCGTCAACCACGGCGACCGGATCGCCCGCGGCTACATCACGGTGGACGTGGTGCGTCGCTGCTCGCTGCTGTTCCCCGACGATCCCGGCTACTTCGTGTCGGGTGGTGCGGGTGACGCGACCAACTCCAACGTGCTGTGGGGCAACTACTACTACGTCGAGCCGAACGAGAACTTCGCTCAGGCCGAGACGATGGTTCACATCGAGGCGTTGCCCAGCCCGCAGGACAACAACATCGGCGGTCCGGGCAGCACGTCGCTGTCTCCGCCGGCCCCGGGTCGCGCCTTCGCGCCCACCGCGGCGGAGATCTCCGAGACCAGCGCTGCCGGTGAGTACACGTTCTACGGCCGGTACGTCGGCTTCCTGGGGGACGACAACCGCGAGCCGCTGGCGACCAGCTTCGCCGCTCGCTACCTGTCGAACGTCGCCTTCTCGGGCGGCACCGACTACATCGTGTGGCGCGACGCCAAGCTGGTGATCCCGGACGGGGGCTTTGCGTGCGGCACGATTCCGTCTCCGTTCCCGCTCAGCCAGGAGGGCCTGGTGATCTTCGACGAGATGGAGAACCCGGACGTCATCGAGACGCCGCCCATTTCGCCGACGCCGCCGACCACCCAGCTCATCCCGTTCCCCTGGGAAGCTCAGCGGGTCTTGGTGGGTGGTCCGAATCTGCCGCTGCAGTTCGAGGCTGGCTGGATGTACCTCAATCTGAACACGACTGTCGCCGCCGCTGGGCCGCCGGAAGATCAGACCGCGGCACAGGCGTGGGTGACCGTGGTGGCTTCGGCCGAGGGCCGGTTCAGCGTCGGCTTCGACGCGATCCAGCTCGACACGGCTTGCGCCGCGTTGAGCTTCGAGCCTGGCCCGTAGGACCTGGCTGTTTCTTTTGGGCGGGCTCCCGTGCGTGCTGCGGGGGCCGCCCGTTCTCGCCTCACCGCTGGGCCGCGCGCGATCTGCGCAGCACCGCGATCCACTGCGGAGGGGCGAGGTCGTCGTACCGTCCCCCCACCGACCAGGCCACCAGCCGTGCCCAGAGACGGGTCGTCCAGGGCAGAGGGGCGGCGAGGGGAACGCAGCTCTCGACCTCCAGCCCATGCTCCTCGGCCAGGCGGCGGATCGCATCGCGGGTGAACGGCCGCAGGTGATCGCGGGCCTGGACACCGGCGAGAGTCGGCTCCCAGCAGCCCGCGACCAGGTCCCGCAGCACCGGCGCCCACGCCGTGTTGGGCACCGAGACCACGATGCGCCCCTCCGGTGACAGCCGCTCAGCGGCGAGCCGCACCGCTCGCTCGGGCTCGAACAGGTGCTCCAGCACGTCGGCGAAGACGAAGCAGTCGACCGGTGTGTCCGAGGTGCCGTCGAGCGCAGGCAGGGCCTCCTCGGCTCCGGCGGCCAGCACCCGGTCCAGCCGCTGCCCGGCCCGCCGGGCCATCTCCGGATCCGGCTCGATCCCGATCACCCGCCGCCCCGGGCGCCGCAGCCGCTCCCCCAGCCGCCCGTGCCCGCAACCCACGTCCACCACCACCCGGGCGTCCTCCGGGATCCACGGATCGAGCTCGCGCCGCTCGTGGTCGGCCGGATCGTCGTAGCGGTAGAGACGGGCTCCGGGCACCAGCCGGAGACGCTCCGGTGCCGGGGGCCAGCCGGTTTCCAAGAGCGTTGCCGTGTCTCCGGGGGCCGCCACGGCGAAGCTGGGGTCCAGAGTCTCCCCGGGGGCCGGGACCTGAGTGTCCAGTACGCCACGCGCCACAGCGAGCTTGCGGACCGCCGACAGCGTGTAGGGTCCCCGTCGCGGCTCCCACCCCTGGGCGCCCTGAGCACCTCGCAGACGGGACACTCGCCAGAACGGCTCGCCCGCTCCGGAGCCCGGACCGCCCCGCGGCACCGCCGACCCGAGCGCGCGGGCCACCACCGGCAGTGCCTCGATCCAGGGGTCGTCGAGCACTGCCACGAGCGGATCCCCGGGGTGATCCCCCGACGCTGCGGCCGCCGGCAGCTTGGCCCCCTCGTGGACCCGCCAGCCATCGGCGCGGAAGACGCCGGCCAGGTGTTCCAGGTGCGCCCTCACGACGCTCCGGGAGGCGGCGGGAGAGCCCGCTGCGCGAAGCCAGAGCAGGGGATGGGAGCCGGCGGACGAGTCGGGTCGGGGCATCTGCGGTATCTTCTCACCGGATCCCGTTCCCCCGAAACCGCCTGCACCGCCGGCCTCACGCCATGGATCTGTCCCTCCTCCTCATCCACTACCACACGCCGGACCTGGCGGCGGAGTGCGTCGCGGCGCTCCGGGACTCTCTCGCCGAGCCCGAGCTCACGGGCTTGGCGGCGGAGATCGTCGTAGTGGACAACGGCTCCGACCAGCCGGGCCACGAGGTCCTCACCGCGCTGCCGGTACGTCTTGTCGAGCCGGGTCGCAATCTCGGCTATGCGGGAGGCATCCGACTCGGTATGGAGCGCGCTGGTGGCGACCGGGTGGTGGTGCTCAATCCCGATGTGCTGGTGCGTCCGGGCTGTCTCGCCCGCTTGCTGAGCGAGCTCGACCCGCCTACGGGAACCCGTGGCGCCGACGTCGTAGGGCCGCGATTCTTTCTCGACCGCGAACGACGGTGCCGGATCCCGCCTACCGAGCCGCGCACCCGCACCTGGGAGCTGTGCTCGGTCCTGGCCGACCGGGGACGGCCGTGGACTCGTCCCGCGCGGCGGATCTGGAGACGCCACGCGCGGCGTCACTGGCTGGCCGCGGAGCCCCTGCGCTCGTTTTCGCTTTCGGGCGCCCTGCTGGCGTTTCATCGCCGCACCTGGGAGCTCGCCGGTCCCTTCGACGATCGGCTGCCGCTCTATTTCGAGGAGGACGACTGGCTGCAGCGGGTGCGTCGCCAGGGGTTGACCGCGCGCTACGTACCTGCCGCCGAGGCGGTGCATCTCCACGGTCGCAGCAGCGCTCGGGAGCCCCGGGCCGCGGAGTGGTTCGAGCGATCCCGCGACCTCTTCCGCCAGCGCTGGTACGGGAGCGGGCTCACCCGGCTTCTGGGCTGGCTGGAGCCCGGTCCCGGCCAGTGCCCGACGTGGCCCTCACCGGCGTCGCTCGCTCCCGACGGCCGTCCCCGGCTGCCGCTCGGTGCGGAGGCGAGCCCCGATGCCCGCGACAGTGCCGGGGGCTGGATCGAGCTGTCCCCTTCGCCCCGGGGATTTCCCGCGGCGGGGCTGCCGCTCGAAGGGGTCGGCGAGCGCTGGGAGCTGCCCGCCTCCGTCTGGCGCGAGCTGGCTCCCGGCACCTACCGGCTGCAGTGGGTGGACGCGCGGGGGAGGGAGCGGATCGCCCGCTCGTTCTCGAAGCCACCGGAGCAGACCCGGCAGGGGGCCCGATCGTGAGCGAGCTGGACCAGCGCGTGCGCATCCGCACCTACCGGGAGGGCGACGGACCGGCGATCTGCCGGGGCTTCGAACGGGTGTTCGGCCAACCGCGGACGCGGGAGGAATGGGCCTGGAAGCATCCACCGGCGACCCGCGGCGAGACGGTGATGATCGCCGAGCGCGACGGTGAGGTGCTGGCCCACTTCGCTGCGCTGCCCGTGTCTCTCCGGGTGGACGGCCGGACGGTGCGCGCCGGGCAGGCGGTCGACGTCTACTCCACCCGCCGCCCCGGGGTTTTTCTGCGCCTGGTTGATCGTTTCTACGCGGAGCTGTGCGGCCCCGGCCGGTTGGAGCTGCTCTACGGCTTCCCCGGCGACCGCCACTTCCGTCTCGGGGTCCGCAGGCTGCGTTACAGCCAGCCGGTGCCGGTGCCCTTCTGGACGCGGACCTTGGGGAGCAGGGATCCCGGGACCGGCCTGGGGACCGGGGAGGGGCGTCGAAGCGCCCTTCGTCGGTGGGCGGGCCGGCTGCGGCGCGGTGGCGTCTCCCGGGGTTTCAATCAGGCGGCGGTGGAGGATCTCTGGCGTCGGGCGGCGGCGCGTTATCCGGTCGCTGCGGTGCGCGATCGTGGCTGGATCGGCCGGCGGTTTGTCGGTCGCCCGGCGGTGGACTATCGGCACTTGCTGGTCCAGCACCGCGGCCGCTGTGCGGCGTTGGCGGTGGTGCGGGTCGCCGACGGCGTCCTCCATTGGGCCGAGTTGGTGTGGGACGGCCGGCAGCCGGAGACCCTCGCCGCGCTCGACGACGAGGCGATCGCGGTGGCCCGGGAGGCGGGGGTCTCCGAATGCCGCCTGTGGCTGGGCAGAGATCCGGCGGCGGAGGCGGTGCTGGAGAGCCAGGGGTGGCGGCGGGCGACCGAGCCCCAGGATCTGCACGTGGGTGCCGTCTCGTTTCTCCCCGACCTCGACGCCCTGGAGGTGTGCCGGCGCCTCTACCTCACCATGGGCGACGCCGACCTGGTTTGAGGGGCTACAATCACGCGATGACCTCTCCCCCCGCCTCCCGCCCGGAGCTCTCGGTGCCGGAGCTTTCGGTGATCGTGCCCGCGTACAACGAGGGCCGTCGGCTGGCGCCTAGCCTGCGTCGGATCCTCGACTATCTGCGGGCCACGGGGCGACGCTTCGAGGTGCTGGTGGTCGACGACGGCAGCCGCGACGACACGGTGGAGGTGGCCCGCGGTCTGGAGGCGGACTCCCCGGTGGGGAGGCTGCTGGTGTTGCGCCATGTGGTCAACCGGGGCAAGGGGGCGGCGCTGCGCACCGGCGTGCTGGCGAGCCAGGGCGCCCGCGTGCTGCTTTCCGACGCCGATCTGTCGACACCGATCGAGGACCTGGAGCGTCTCGAGCCCCATCTGGAGAGCGCCGATTTGGTGCTGGGAAGCCGGGCCGTGGACGACGCCGACATCACCCATCGCCAGCCGTTCTACCGGGAGCTGATGGGCAAGGTGTTCAATTTGGTGATCCGGCTGTCGGGGGTGCGGGGGATTCGCGACACCCAATGCGGCTTCAAGCTGCTCGACGGGGAGGCCGCGCGGAGCCTGTTCGCCGCGGTGACCATCGACCGGTTCGCCTACGACGTCGAGCTGATCTGGCTGGCCCGGCGCCGGGGTCTGCGGGTGGTGGAAGTCGGGGTGACCTGGGCCAACTCGGAGGACTCGCGGGTCCATCCGGTCCGCGACTCGCTCTCGATGCTGCGGGACGTGCTCCGCTTCCGCTTCCGCCATCGCGGCACTCCGGCCTCCGATCCGCCGCCATGACCTCGCCCATCCACCCTGCGTTGCCCGTGCTGGCCGGGTCGATCGTGGCCGGTGTCTGGGGGCTGCGCCGGTGGGATCCGTCCTTCGCCCGCGCTTGGGGGTGGGTCGGTCTGGTGGGGGCGCTGCTGCTGGCGCCGGCGCTCCTCCAGCCCGGCGGCATCCCGAGCCCGGCGGCCTCGCTGGCGGCGGAGGCGCCCTGGCAGGCGGTGAGCGATCCCACCGACGGCAACCCGGTGCTGCGGGACGTCACCTACCAGATCCAACCCTGGCTGCTCTTTCTACGCCACGAGCTGCGGGCGGGCCGTCTGCCGCTATGGAACCCCCATCAATTCGCCGGTGCGCCGTTCTGGGCCAACGGCCAGAGCGCCCCCCTGTTCCCATTGCACCTGCTCTTCGTTCTGCTGCCCCTGGAGATGGGGTTCGTGCTGTTGCCCTGGTTGCGCTTTCTGGTGGCCGGTCTGGGGGTCTGGAAGCTCGGCCGCGAGCTGGGGCTGGAGCCCCCGGCGGCGTTGGCGGCGGCGCTGGCCTTTCCACTTTCCGGCATGTTGGTGTCGTTTCTGCTCTTTCCCATGGGTAACGCGCTGTGTCTCGTTCCCTGGGTTCTGTGGGGGGTGGAGCGGCTCGCCAATGGGCGGTCGGGGCTGCTGCCCCTGGCCGTCGCGGCGGGGCTCCAGGCCCTCGGAGGGCATCCTGAGACCGTGATCCACACGGCCCTGCTGAGTGGGCTGTATCTCCTGGTCCGAGGAGTCGACCCGCCGGGGACGCCGGGGAGACGGTTGGGGACAAGGTTGGGGACACGGCCCGGGACCTGGCTCCGCTTCGCCGGTGGCTGGGCGCTGGCCGGGGCGCTGGCGGCGGTGCATCTGGTGCCGCTGGCCCTCAACGTCCTCCAGAGCAGCAAGTGGCACGAGGCGGCCACCGGGGCCAGCCTCGGCTGGGCGGAGGCCGGGGGGGTTCTGCTGCGGCTGGTGCTGCCGCAGCTCTACGGGCATCCGGCCCACGGCACCTGGTGGGGGCCGTTCAACTACTCGGCCACCGCGGTCTATCTCGGGGCGCTCGCTCTGCCGCTGGCCTGCGCCGGGGTGGGCGCCACGTTCGCCCGGCGCCACGGTCCCGGCGGCGCCGACCGCCGCTGGGTGGCGGTGGTCACCTTCACCGGCGTCTCGCTCGTCATCGCCTATCACCTGCCCGGCGTCTACGACCTGGTCCACCGGATCCCGGTGCTCGGCCGCATCGCCCACCATCGGTTGATCTTCGGGGTCGAGCTGGGAGGTGCGCTGCTGGTGGGACGCGGTCTGGACGCTTGGCGGCGGGAACGGGGGAGCCGCAGCTTGCTTGCCGGAGCCGCGCTGGTGGGCGCCCTGCTCGCCGGGGCCTGGATCGCCCTTGGCGACGACTGGGCGCGCGAGGGTCTGGTCGCGACCCAGCTCCGCTGGACGGTGTGGGTCGCCGCGCTCACCGCGCTGCTCGCGGCGGTCGTCGGGCTCGGCTCGCGGCTCGGTCCGGGTGCACGGCAGCGGATCGCCTGGGCTGTCCCCGCGGTGGTGGCGCTCGATCTCCTGCTCGCCCACGGCGCGATCAACCCGGCGCTGCCCCTGGCGCGTCTTTATCCCGAGACCGGCGCGATCGAGCGGCTCCGCGCTCTTGGCGCCGACGCGCCGGCCGCACCGCGGCTGGTCGGTGTGGGAGGCGCGCTGCGACCTGACGCGGCGGTGGTCTACGGCTTCTACGACGTGCGCGGGGACGACCCGGTCAAGGCCGCCCGCTTCGAGGATCTGTACCGGCGTCTGGCCCGCGGCAGCGCGGTGTACTTTCAGCCCGTCACCCGCTGGGACGAGACGCTGCTCGACGCGCTGGCGGTGCGCTGGGTGATCGGCCCACCGGGAAGCGAGCCGCCCGGGCAGGAGCCACGGGCGGGCTGGCGGCGGGTCTACGACGGTCCCGACGCCCGTCTGTGGGAACGTCCCGGAGCGCTGCCAAGGGTTCGCACCTCTGCGGGGAGCCCGGTGGCAGTCTCGCGGGCCGAGCCCGGGAGATGGGAGCTGGAGCTCGGCCCCTCGCTCACCTCTCCCCGCGAGGTCGAGTTGGTCGTGGCAGAAATCTGGGACGCGGGATGGCGAGCCCGGCTCAAGGGACCGGAGGGCCGCGACAGCGGAGGAGCCGTCCGGCCCACCGAGGAGGGGTGGATGGCCGTCACCGTGCCCGCGGGCACGCGGCGAGTGGTGCTCCGGTACCGGGCACCCGGCTTGGCACTGGGGGCCTCGGTGAGCCTGGGAGCGTGGGTCCTCGGTCTTGGAGCCGCCGTCGTCTCGGCTCGGCGCCGCCGGTCTGCGATAATCCCCTCCGGATGACCCAGCCCCCTTCGCTTCAACCGACACCTGGCGACAGGCCTTCGGTCCTCGCCGTGCTGGGGCTCGCTCTGGTGGGGCTCGCTCTCTCCGGGGCGCTGGCCTGCAGACCGGGACCCTCACCGTCGCGTCCCAACGTGCTGGTGATCCTCGTAGACACCCTGCGCGCCGACCGGTTGACCCCTTACGGCGCCTCGCACGACACCTCGCCGGCGGTGGCCGAGCTTCTGGCCGAGCGGGGCACGACCTTCGAGCAGGCGTATGCCCCGGCTCCCTGGACCCTGCCCTCGATGGTCGGGTTGATGACCGGTCGCTCGCCCGGCGAGCTGGTCCGGGGCGGCGCCGGGGCCTTTGCGCTGCCGGACGACGTGCCGGTGCTGGCGGAGCGGCTTTCGGAGCTCGGCTATGTCACCGCCGGCTTCTACGCCAACCCCACCCTCCATCGGGGCAACGGCTTCGCCCGCGGCTTCGACACCTTTTACACACCTCCGCCCGAGCTGGCCTCGCTACGGCTCCACGGCGACACGCTCCTCGACCGGGTGCTGCCCTGGCTGCGGGAGCAGCAGGAGCGGGGCGATCTGACACAGCGCCCGTTCTTTCTCTACGTCCATTTCCTCGATCCCCACGACCCCTACACCAACCCTGCCAACGAGGCGCACCGCTGGCCCTGGCTGCCGGCCTACGACGGGCCGCTGACCGGCGACTCGGTGCACGGTCTCTACACCGGGGCCCTGTCGCTGGGTGCCGGACCGGGGACCGACGCCGACGAGGATCGCGCCTGGATCTCGGGTCTCTACGATGGCGAGGTGGCGTACGTCGATGGCCTCGTCCGCCGGCTCTTCGAAGCCCTCGACCCCGAGGTCCTGGCGGACACCCTGGTGGTCTTCACCGCCGACCACGGCGAGGAGCTCTACGACCACCGCGGCTGGAAGCACGGCGAGACGCTCTACCAGGAGCAGCTCCGGGTGCCGTTGATCCTCCGCTGGGACGCCGGTCCGGTTCCGGCTGGGGCTCGGATCGCTGAGCCCGCCTCGCTGCTCGACCTGCTGCCCACGGCCCTGACGGCGGCGGGCGGGGAGGTACCCGCCGGGGTCGAAGGGGTCGGTCTGCTCGCCCGGCTGGTGGGTGATCCCCCAGATCCTCCGCCGTTGCACCGGGCGCTCTACGCACGGCACTTCGGCCGCGGTCCGCTGCGCGCGGGGGTCGTGCTGGCACCGCACAAGCTGGTGCTGTTCAACCGGCAAGCCCCGTTCGCGCCCTCCGACGAGGTGGAAGCGCACCTGTGGCGGCTCGATCTCGAGCGGCTCGCACGGGTGGAGCTGTTCGATCTGGAGGCCGATCCGCACGAGCGCCACAACCTGGCTGCCGAGCGGCCGGATCTGGTGACGCGGCTGGCGCCGGAGATCCATCGCCACCTCGACCGGGAGCTGCCCGGGCTGCGGGTTGTGCGGGCGCCGGCCGGGTCTCGCGGCCAGGAGGAGACCTTGGCCGGACGCATCGATCTCGCCCGCGAGCCCGAGCGCTGGACGCCGCTCTTTCTGGGCCCTGACGACCGGGTCGAGCTGGCGGGCCGGAGCCTGACCTTCGAGCTGACCCCCGACGTCTTCGCCAAGGGGTTTCTGGTCGAGGGCGAGCTCGGCGCGGTCGAGGGGGTGCAGGTGACGAGCGGGGACGGGGATGCGATGGGGGAGGACACCGAAGGGGTCCTGGTGGGCGCCGACCGGCCGTATCGGGGCGGGACGGTCGAGCTGGCCGCGCTGGAGACCGACACCTGGCCCGGAAGGTGGCCCGAGGAGGCCCGGCTGCGCGTCTGGACCCGGAAGCTGCGCCCGGTGACCGAGGAGGACCCGGAGACCGTGCGCGGGCTCCGAAACCTGGGGTACGTGGCGCGATGAGACCGCCGGGACGCACCGACGAAGTCCACGCGGAGAGCGTGCTGGTCCTCGCTCCGCACTACGACGACGAGGTGCTCGGGTGCGGGGGGCTGCTGATGCGGCTGACGGACGAAGACGCCGTGGTGCGGGTGCTGTTTCTCACGGATTCGGGTAGGACGGAGTCTGGCCTGACGGACGAGGAAGCTTCCGAGGACTACCCCCGCCGTCGCCGTCAGGAAGCCTCCGAGGCGGCGAAGGTGCTGGGTCTCGCCGGAGCCGACCATCTGGGTCTTCCCGACGGCGCTCTCCACCGTCACCTGGAAGCCGCGGAGACCGGCATCCGCCGGGCGTTGCTGTCGCAGCGTCCGGACCTGCTGCTGGTGCCCTCGCCCCTGGAGGTGACCGCCGACCACCGGGCCGCCTTCCACGCCCTGCATCGGGTGCTGGCGCCGGTGCGGGACGATGTCTCCCCCGAGGCTCCCGGCTCGCTGGCCGCCCTCCGCGAGGCCGTCGCCTCGCTCCGCATCCTCGTCTACGAAATCAACCAGCCCGCCTATCCTGATCTGCTGGTCGACGTCGGCGCCCAGGTGCCACGGCTGGAGGACGCCATGGCCTGCTACCGGAGCCAACAAGAGCGGCACGACTACTGGGCGGCCGCCCTCGGTCTCCGCCGCTTCCGGACCCTCACCCTGCCACCCGCCGGCGAGGAGGGTGGCGTCGAGGCGGCCGAGGGCTATCGGAGCCTGGCCGTCGCCGACCTCACGACGAGAAGCCCCGCCCAACTGGTGCGCCATCTGGGCGGTGCGCCCGAGCTGCTGGAGATCACCGAGGGGCCGGAGATCTCGGTCGTCGTGCGCACCCGGGACCGGCCCGAGCTGTTGGCCCAAGCGTTGGCGAGCCTCGCGGAAAGCACCTATCGCCGGCTCCAGGTGGTGCTGGTCAACGACGGTGGCGAGCCGCCGGAGATCCCCGAGGGATTCCCGCTGCTGGTGGAGCGGGTCGATCTGAAGGAGAACCAAGGCCGGGCGGCAGCGGCCAACGCCGGGGTGGCCGCCGCCACCGGCGACTACATCGCCTTTCTCGACGACGACGACGTGGTGGCGCCGGAGCATCTGGCGGTGCTGGCCGACGCGGTCGCCGGCGCCGGTGTGCAGGTGGCCTACACCGACGCTGCGGTCGCGGTCTACGACGTCGCCGGCTCGGAGGAGCGAGATCTCGATCTGGGCGCCCACGGCTGGGTGTGCCGCGAGCGGCGTCTGCCCTACAGTCGGGACTTCGACCCGGAGCGCCTACTGCTCGACAACTACATCCCGTTCAACACCCTGCTCATCGAGCGCGCCCTGTTCGACGCGGTCGCGGAGGAGGTGACGGTCGAGGGCTCGGATGAGGACGCCGGGCTGCCCGGCCCCTTCGACTCCGGGCTTCCCTTCTTCGAGGACTGGGACTTCCTGATCCGGCTGGCCCGGCGGACCCGCTTTCACCACCTGCCGCGGGTCACCTGCGAGTACCGCCACTTCCGCGGCGGCGGGCATCACATCCTGGGGGATCGACCCCGGCAGCGGGCGGACTTCCTCGAAATGAAGACCCGCGTCCTGGCCAAGCATGCTCGTTTTCTCAAGCCTCCGCTCCTGGCCGGGGCCGTGGATCGCCTGAAGACCGAGCTGGTGGATGCGCGTGAGGAGGCCCGCTCGACCGCCGAGGCTCTGCGGACCGCCACCGGGTCGATCCGCCGGCTGGATCGGGATCTGAGCGCGCTGGGGGCCGAGCACGAGCGCCTGAGCGACCGCTACCATCGGCTCGAGCGCGACTTCCACGCCTTGCACGGCGAGACCGAGGGCCTGCGCGAGGACACGACCCGCAAGGCCACCGAGCTACAGCGGCTGTACGAGGAGGAGCGCAACCTGCGGACGGTGGTGGAAGACCAGGACGCCCACCTGCGACGGACCTACGCCGAGATCGAGCGTCTCCAGGAGAGGATCCGTGAGATGGAGTCCACCCGGGTCTGGCGCATCCATCGACGGCTGACCGGCTCCTGATCCCCTCATGACCTCGAAAGCCTCATTGATTCGCGGAGCTTCATGACCCGTATCGCGCTGCTCTCCAGCGAGCCGATCCGGCCCCGCATGGCGGGCATCGGGATCCGCTACCTGGAGCTGGCCCGGCGGCTGCCGGCGCTCCTGGCGGCCGAGGCCGTCGAGGTGATTCTGGTGTCGCCGGCAGAGCCGGAGCAGACGGCCAAGCTGGGACTCGATCCGTCGCGCGTGCGGCGCTTCGAGGCCGGGAGGCTGGCGGAGATCCTCGCCGACAGCGAGGGCGCGGTGGCGCAGGGCCAGCTCGCCAACCACCTGCTGTTCGAATGCCCGTCGCTCCCCACCGCGATCGATCTCTACGATCCATGGCTGGTGGAGAATCTCCACTACAGCGAGTCTCTGGGGCTCGACCCCTACCGCAACGACCACGCCACCTGGGTGCTCCAGCTCTCCCGCGGTGACTTCTTTCTCTGCTCCTCCGAGGAGCAGCGGCTGTTCTACCTGGGCTTTCTCGCCGCCCTCGGCCGAATCAACCCCGAGCGGACGGCGGAGGATCCGGACCTCTCGGGTCTCATCGCGCCGGTGCCCTTCGGGGTACCGGACGGGCTGTCGCCTCCGCGCCCGGACGAGCCGTTGCTCCCCGAGCGCCAGCCGGGAGAGGTGCGGCTCCTCTTCGGTGGTCTCTACGATTGGTACGATCCCTGGGTGCTGCTCGACGCCCTCGAGCGCCTCGGGGAGGCCGACGATCCCCCGTGGACGCTCTTTCTCGTCCGCAATCCGAATCCCGACTCCACCCCCCAGCGTCTGCTGCGGGAGGTCGAGACACGGTGCCGTCGCCAAGGCTGGTGGGGCGAGCGCGTCCGGGTGGTCGATTGGGTGCCGGCGGAGCGGCGCTGGGACCTGCTGCGCGAGGCGGACGTCCTGGTGGCGCCCCACCGGGCGAGCCTGGAAACCCGGCTGTCGCTGCGCACCCGCTTTCTCGACGCCCTGGCGGTGGGCTGCCCGGTGATCACCAGCGAAGGGGGGACGATGGCGCGGCTGCTACGCGAGCACGGCGCCGGTCGGGTGGTGGCCGAGGGGGATGCCGAGGGGCTGGCACAGGCGCTCCGGGAGACGCTCGGCGAGACGCCATCCTCGGGTGCGGCGTCCACCGAGCGGGCTCCGACCGAGGCTGCGCGGCGGCTGTTGGAGGGGTTTCGCTGGGAGCGGGTGCTGGCCCCCCTAGTGCGGTTCTGCCGCAGCCCGCGGGTCGATCCGACCAAGGAGCGCTACGCGTTTCGGCCGGCGACGAGAGTCCCGAACGATCGGCTGGGCTTCCGGTTGCGCCGCTTTCTGCGGGGCCTTCGAGGAGAGGCGCGATCGTGAGCCGGGTCGCCGGGGTCTCCGTCGCGATCCTCTCCTGGAACGGCCGGGGCCACCTGGAGCAGTGCCTGCCGGCGCTGGCGGAGCAGACCGACCCCGGCGTGCCCTGGGAGGTGCTGGTGCTCGACAACGGCTCCAGCGACGGCACCGCCGGCTGGGTGCGCGAGCACCATCCCTGGGTGCGGGTGGTCGAGAGCCGGGTCAACCTCGGCTTTTGCGCCGGCAACCAACGGCTGGTCGAAGAGGCCTCGCACGAGGCGGTGGCCTTTCTCAACAACGACACCCGGGCGGAGACGAGCTGGCTGGCGGCGTTGGTGGATACCCTCTCGGCGGCGTGCTACGACGTGGCGGCGGTCTCCGGTCTGATCGTCGACTGGGAGGGCGAGCGGCTGGACTTCGGTCGCGGGGTGATGACCTTCGACGGCCACGGCTTCCAGCTCGGGTTTCGCCGGCCGCTGGAGGAGGCGGCGCGCCGGGCTGAGATTCCAACCGCCGGGGAGGAGCTGCTGTTCGCCTGCGGCGGCAACATGTTGATCCGCCGCGACTCGTTTCTCCGGGCCGGGGGCTTCGACGAGGACTACTTCGCCTATCTGGAGGACGTCGATCTCGGCTGGCGGCTGTGGCTCGGTGGCGAGCGGGTGATCTTTACGCCGGAGGCGCGGGTACGTCACCGCTCGAGCGCCACCAGCGATCTTCTCGGTCTCCACAACCGCGGCTTTCTCTTCGAGCGCAACGCCTTTCTCACCGTCTACAAGAACTACGAGGACGACCTCTGGCGCCGGATGATGCCGGCGGTGCTGTTGACCTTCGGCTCGCGCACACAGACCTTGTTGGTCCACGCGAATCCGGGCGGTGAGGCACTCGCCGTCGACCCGTACGCCGGTCACATCGCGGATACCGGGGGGAGTCTTTCCATGGCCGAGCCGGCCGTCTCGGATCCGGAGCCGGATCGGGGCCCGGGGGTAGGCGCCCATCTCCGCTACCTGGGCCGGGATCTGTGGACCAAGTGGCGACGCTTCGGCACCGGGGAGATGGCACGTCGGGGAGTGCGCAAGCTCGGCCGTCACCTCAGCGGCCCTCCGGCTGGCGGTACCCCGATCGCCCTCGGCGACGAGCGCACCGTCGCCCAGCTCCGGGCGCAGAATTACCTGCTGGGGCATCTGGAATCGGCGGCGAAGAAGCGCCGCCGAGTGCAGGCACGGCGTCAGCGGAGCGACCGCGAGATCTTCGAGCGCTTCCCCCTCTACCTGGTGCCCACCTATCCGGGCGACGAGGAGCTGTTCCGCAGCCCCGGCTTCGAGGCCTGGCTGCCGGAGGACGTGCCGTTGCTACGCCGCCGGCTGGAGGAGGTGATGCTGTGGGGGGAGGATCGTTGAGAGGAGCGGCGACTTTGAAACTGGAAAGTTTGCCCGCGACTCAGGGAAGGGGGGGCTTTGCCGGAGGTCACGCCCAGGAGGAAAGGGCAGGTAGGCTCGCTCAGAAGGCGGAAGTATCCGCCTCTCCACAGTGGGCGGCTGGACTTGTGTAGGCCTTAACCACGCCGGTCGAGGTGTCCGTGACAACTACCGTGTAGCTCTGGTGGGTCAACGAGCCGTAGAACACCCACCATCGTCCATTGACCACCGCACCGTTCAGGACCTTCACAACCACTTCCGGATTCGACGATTCTTCGAACCAGAAGGCGGCCGACTTGCCCGTGAGAGCGACCGCTCCGGCAGCGCTCGGAGTAAGGACCTCGACCTTGAACCTGCCGAACTGCAGACAGGCCGTGGTCGGTCCCGGAGAACAGCTCGTGTGCGTACCAGCAACCTGTACGCCAACGTCATTTGAAGTGACGAGATCCCCAAAAGTGAACGTGTCCGCACCACCGCAGAAAGAGCCGTTGTTGGTGTACTGCTTTACTTTGTCGGTGGTCGTGTCGGTGATGGTCAGCGTGTAGGGAACGTGGGTAAGGCTCCCGTGAAACACCCAGAAGCGATTGTTGACCGTACGCCCATCGATGACCTTGACTCCTACTTCGACGTTGGCTGGATCATAGCGCCAGAAAAAGCCGCCGACCTCGGTGTAAGGGATCGTCTCACCTGCTCCTTGATCCATCACCACCGTCGCTTGGAACCGTCCGTTCCCTAGACAAAGCGTCTGGTCATTGCCGCTCACACAACTGGGATTGATGTCGAGTCGAGCGGGGTTCGAGATCCTCGCACCGCCTTGGTTGGAGACGACGCAGCGGTACTCTCCACTGATACTCCCCGTAGCCCTCAAGACGGTGAGAGTCGGGCTCGTGACATTGCGGAAATTCCCGCCTTCCGCGAGATTGACACCGTTTCTCTTCCAGCGATAGGTGAGGACTCCTTCCCCAGTCGCCCCGACCGAGAAGGTTGGCGAGGTAAGTCGATTGACCTGTTGTGAAGTCGGCTGGCTGGTAATAATCGGGGGTGAGATGACGTTGTCGACCGTCACCGCGACCGCGGCGCCCGTTTGGACGTTTCCGCACGTGTCGACGGCGCGCCCCTGGATGCTGCGAATCCCGTCCGCAACCGTGGTCGTATTCCACGCCTGCGCGTAAGGAGCGGTCGAATCGGTGCCCCGAAGGACTCCATCCACAAGAAACTCGATGCGGTCGATCCCTTCGTTGTCGGTCGCGTTGGCTTGAATCGTGATCGTGCCTTGGACAGTGCTTCCGGCGCTCGGTGACGTGATAGACACCGTGGGCTTCTGGGTATCGAAACAGCTCGGCACGGTAAACGAGCGCCTGACCAGTGTGCCCGCCGGGTACGCGGGGTGTCCATCGACGGCGATCACCTGGAGGGTGTGGGTGCCCGGGCTGAGAGCCGACGCATCCAGCGTGCCACGGTACCCGCCATTCGAGTTGCAGTTGACGGAATTTGGCCCCTCGAGCTCGGAGCAAGCCTCGGGGCGACTCAGGCCGGATTGATACCCAGCCAGGGTCACGCGCTGGCCATCGACGTAGAAAGCCAGCCCCGCAAGCCCATCCCGATCCACGGACCAGCCTTCGACCAGGAGGGTTCCATCGGTGGCGGACAGTCCGTTGGGCAGTGTCACCACGGTCGACGGCCCGTACATCGACGGGAGGCTACTAGGAGCGACGCAGACATCTTTGCAGTCCAGCGTAAAGGTCGTGACGATCGTACCGTCGTCCAGCACCTGCGTCTGCTCGGGGCCCTCCGTGCAGACGGTCTGGCGTTGGCACGGCTCGCCAAACGGATCGGTGCCAGGTCCGAACACTTCGGTATACCAGGGGTCGCCCAAGGTCGGAATCACGGGCACGAAGGGCTCCAGCTCGGACGGGTCCGGAAGCGTCTGCGGGCAATCGACCAAAGCTCCGACCGGTTCGCTTGAGAGTACCGGGGTACTCGGGCACATACAATCGATGGAGATCGTCACGTCGCTGGCAACGTTGGTTCCAGCATCGGGCGTCGCAGTGCAGGTCTTGTTGGAGGCGATGGTCGTCATACCGACCGAATACCCCCAGCCTTGGAGGATGTCTGGAAACGAGTAGGAGCCGTCCGCGTCGACGGTGATGTCGCTTTGTCCGGCAGGGTTCCCCTGCGAGTCCGTCAACCTGCGGGTCACGTACAGCCTGTCGGAGAGGCCCGAGCTCGATGAAAGGCCGGTCACTTGCACCGAGAAGGCCACCGCGTCCTGAGCCTGCGGGCAGCCGCCTGCAGGCGGGTTGTTGGGATCGCAGTTGAGCGCGTCGGCGAGCTCGCAGTGTTCGGGGCGAATGACCGCGTTACTCTGGGTCACCTTGTTCATGAGGCTGTCCGTCGCGCAGGTGTCGTGGCCGAGGCCCAGCGCGTGGCCCAGCTCGTGCCCGAGGGCCTTTTGGCCATTCAGGCTGCTCCAGTCGATCAGCGTCCGATTGGCGTTGCAGTATGTAAAACTACGGTTCAGTCGATTCGGCGGACAGCGGTTGAAGATCTCGATGTAACTGAGTGTGGTTTGCCCTGTGGATTCCGCGTGGTAGAGCGCAGGTGTCCAGGAATTTAGGTTGAAGTCAAAAGGGGGAGAAGCGTCCGTGAATCGAATCTCCACAACTTGCTGCGGGTCATAGCTTCCAGGAACTGGAGGAGCCGTCTGCGGATCGACGACGAATCCCGGAACGTTTTCCTGACTGCAACCGGCTGACCAGAGAGCCGCTCCGGCTGTGAGCCCCTGCCGAACCCTCCCAGGAAGGCCGTCCACCGGAATCACCGCCTGTGACTTTCCCTGGTAGAAGAAGAGATTACTGGCCCTTCGAGTTGCGCAAGTCTGAGCCAGCAGCTCGCTGGAACCCAGGAAAAGGAAGCTGGCGAGAACAAGGCACTCAGTCGTTCTCATCAGGACCCTCGCAGATCTGCAATCCCGCTTCCATCTGAGCGCGAACTCGATCGAAGGGTTGGGCGAATCTCTCGGCAAGCGCCTCGTAGGGTTGTGGAAGGATCCGGCCGTCGACGACGGGGAGGAGTAGACCGCGCCCAAAGTAATAGGGGTCGAACTCGAAGGCCCCGCCCCCAAAAACGACCTTCGTGCCGACCTCCGGCGTCTCCAAGATCTCATCGGTTGCATTGCACAAGATCTCTCCGTCGACTTCGATCCGCCCCTTCTGCAGCAAGACCGCCACTACGTCCCCAACTGCAACGGTCCTGCTGGCCGCCGGCTGAGGACAGTGCCAGATCTCCTCGACCTCGACGTAGACCAGGGTTGCCACCCGGCCCAGGCTAAGACCAAGGACGACCTCGGTCACGGTGCCATAGCCGGTGAGCTCCATGAAATGCAATTGCTCGACGAGGGGTCGAGCGTAGCCAGGTGGCTTTCGTGAGGAGCTACCATCCGGAAAAGAGGTGCAGTAGACATCCTTCCCTTGGGACCGATTGGCTCGAGAAATCCGAACCATCCGTTCGAGGTGGTCGATCTCGTCCGGATGCGCCGGCAGGGACGATCGCGCAGATTCCTGGAGCCGGGCCACGGGGATAAAACGGGTGCGCTCGGGCGGATTGTTCGACCAGACGACGTGCTCGGAGAACTTGCCTTGCGGCTCGCGGTGCGAGACGTCCTCCTGCCCCAGCGAGACTAGGGAAAGGGAAAGAGTCGGAAGGAGTACGGTCGCGGTCAGCAGGACTCGTTTCATGGCGCTCTCCAAGTCGGATTCGTGTTCAGGAAGAGGTCGGTGCCCGTGCCTTACTGGATGTCGTCAAATGCTTATATAACGCCGGGTTTCCGCTTGCCAACGGACCGACAAGAACAAGGCAGTCAGTCGTTCTCATCGCGACCCTCGCAGATCTGCAATTCCGCGACCATCTGCGCGCGAACTTGGTCGAAGGGTTGGGCGAATCTCTCGGAAAGACCTCTGTAAGGTTGTGGGAGAATTTGGCCCTCAACGATGGGTAGCAGGAGGCCCTGCCCGATGTAATAAGGGTCGCTCTCGACGGTCCCACCACCAAAGACGACTTTCGTACCGACCTCCGGTGTCTCTAAGACCTCATCGGTTGCATTGCAGAGAACCTGTCCGTCGATCTCGATCTGGCCCTTTTGCTGTGAGATAGCTACCACATCCCCGACGGCAACGGCCCTGGGGCCTGCAGGCTGCGGGCAGTGCCAGATTTCCTCGACCTCAATGTAGACCAAGGTTGCCACATGGCCCCGGGCAAGACCGAGGACGACCTCGGTCACGGTGCCATATCCGGTGAGTGAGATGAAATGCAAGAGGTCAACGAGGGAGCGAGCGAAGGCCGATGGCTTTCCCGAGGCGCCGCCATCTGAGAAATCGAGGCACTCGATCTCCTTCCCTTGGGTTGGATTGGATCGAGAAAGCTGAACCATCTGTTCGACTTCATCGATCTCGTCCGGATGCGCCGGAAGAGACGATCGCGCAGCCGCCTGAAGTCGATGTACGGGAATAAACTCGGTACGCTCAGGCTGAGACCTGCTCCAGACAATGTGCTCGGAGAACCTGCCTTGCGGCTCGGGGAGCGAGGCATCTTCCTGCCCAAGCGAAAACAAGGAGAGGGTCGGAAGGAGTAGGGTCGCGATCAGCAGGACTCGTTTCATGGCGCTCTCTCAGATTGGGTGCTGGAGGATGTGGCTAAGTTCTTATACCCTGGACCGATGTCCTCGTGCCGGCGGCCCAGGGCGTGGGGGAGCAAGGGCGATCACTCCGTTTCATCGGGACCCTCGCAGGTTTGCAACCCCGGCTTCATCAACGTGCTCGGAATACCGGCCTTGTGGCTCGCTGGGCGAGGCTTCATCCTGCCCCAGTGAGAACAGGAAAAGGGTCGGAAGGAGTAGAGTCGCGGTCAGCACGGCTCGCTTCATGGCGCTCCCCAGCTCGGGTGCTCGTTCCCAGAAGAGGCTTGGTGTCGTCCCCCACGGGGTATCGTGAATGCTATACCACAGACCGATGTCCTCCTGCCGGCTCCCCACGCGCCGCGGGCGGGACCCGAGCTGATCTATCAGGCCCTATTTCCACAACCCCCAGGAGACCGCGAAGGAACCGAACCTGTGGCTGCCTCCGGTCCGCCCCGGCGGGGGATCGAGCTCTGTGCTGCGCTGGACCACGGTGTAGTCGAGTCGCCACCCCTTGTATCGAACCGCGAAGCCGAAATTGGCGTCGTATACGAACCCCTTGCGATCGATCAGGATCTCGGGGCCATTCCGAAAGCTGTTGCCGTCCAGAAAGATGTTGTGGGCGACGGCTCTTCCCTCGCCGCCGGCAAAGACGTAGAGCTCGAATTTCTTGAGCTCTCTGTCGACAGATTTGACTGTGGGCGTGATGAGAACCTGTGGGAAGCCCGAGATGTGAAAGCCAAGACGCACCGTACCGCCGACGCTGGCGTAGGTCATCACATTGCCGACCCCGCCGCCAAATCGCGGCACGAAGTCGAGCGTGGAGCTCCCGATTCTCTTGCGCCAGAGGTAGCTCAAGTTGATCGTCGGCTCGTTGCGGATCTGGTTGCTCCAGCCGAGTGGCTTCGCGCTGTCGATCAGCTTGTGGATCTGCGTCTGTGCGAATCGAGCGCCGGCCCCCGGACCTACCAGTCCGGTCTGCAGCTCGAAGAGGTTCTGTACGTCCTGGCCCTCCTTCTTTCCTTTGTGTGTGCTTTGCAGGATCCACGAGTAGTACAGATAGCCGGCCCACGGCCGGTCGTCCGGCTGCGGGTTGGGATCGGTGGTCGTATCGGGGGTGTACATGTTCTGACCGACGGCGTGCCCGTAGCCATACTCGACCTCGCCGTCGGTGCACAATCCGGTCCGACACCACAGATCGAGGAAGTCGGTCGTCCAGTCCGGCGGGCCCTTGACGTTGGGGTTGAACATCCAAGCGATCTTGACGCCGTTGGTGTAGAACTCATCCGAAGGGTCGTTCTGCAGAAATGCGTCGTTTTCCCAGTAGACCTGGAAGGCGGAGAGCTTCGGGCCGGTGGGCTGATCCTGGGCGACCGCTCCAGGGCTCATGGCAATGCTGGCGAGCAGGGCACAGACCAGAGCTTGAGCGCGCATGGGTTCTTACCTCCTCGATTCAAAGGTCGAAATTGTCTTGAATGGCGTCAAAGCCCCCGTCACCCGGCGAGACGGCGTCTCGCCCCATGCCGAGCACGGCGAACGCTTCGCGCACGGCGACCTCGAGCTGGTCGACTTGCCCCGAGGTGCCCAGGGGGCCGGCGGCGATTTCGGGTGTCGCGGCTTGCCAGCTCAGCGCGGTCCTCACCAGCGCATCCCGTCCATCCAAGAAGCTCGGGGAGTGCTGGCCGACCGGAAACAGGGGCATCGCGTCAAAGACCAGCAGCCAGCCGGCGAGGTCGCCGAGGTCGCGCGAGCCCAGATTTTCGGCGAACCGGCGGTTCATTTCGAGCAGAGCGGCGCACCAGACCATGCCGGCACCGTGGGGGTCGGTAAACTCCTCCGAGCTCCCCAGCAAGCTGAAGGGCCCGGTGAAGCCCAGATAGGAGGCCGGTCGTACCCCGGTGCTCGGATTTCCTGCCGACCACGCGCCGTACACCAGGCTCTCCTCCAGGCCATGCTGCCGGCGCAGGAAGCTCTGGAGCGTCAGCGCATAGTAGTCGCTCATTCCCTCCTCGATCGCCTGCGCCTGCGGTGGGCCACCGAGGAGCGGCTTCCACAGACCCTTGCCCCCGATCCGCCGAGCGGTGACCGCATGGGTGTACTCGTGGATCACGACCTCCGCATCGAACGCCGTCTGGCGAGAGATGCCGTCCGCGCCCTCGACCAGGCCCAGAAACAGACGGACCGTGTCGCCGTCCGCCTGGGTTTCCGCCCTCGCCGCGCCGGTGACCGAGCTGCGCACACGCAGGTCGAGCTCGTCTCCGGCACCCTCGACCCCGGCTGGATTGGTCGTCTGGAGCGCTCCGGCTCTCTCGTCGAATCCCAACAGATAGAAGAAGTCGTGGAGAAAGTTGCACAGAAAGAACCCATTGACCGCCGCGGCCTCGGGCGAGCCGGCTTCGGGCTCGAACACCAGCCCTTCGGGCCCCTTCCCGGCTCTGGGCCGCTTCCCACGGCTACCCCACGACGCAACCGCGTTGTTGCCCGCGGTCTTGTTGCGGCTGACCCACGGACCCGGCAACGGTCGTGGCTGGAAGGGTGGGAAGGCTTGGGCCGGCTGCGGCATCGACTGGAGCTTTGCCGGCACGAGGTCCGGATTGAAGAAAGTGGCCCTTGCGGTGATGGCGGAGGCCATTCCGTCTTGACACAGCAGGATCTCCCCGGCCTCCGGGCCGTTGGCCGCCACGATCAGGTCGAACTGCGCCACGAGACGCGGTAGACGGAGCGGAAGGTGCCAGGCGAGACGGAGTCGAGGACGCTCGTAGAAGAGCAGCAGGGTCGCCAGGATGGGGCTTGCAAAGGGCGGCTTGCGCACCAAGGTTGGAGCGGCGGCGAGCGGGGATCGACCCACCACCCGGGGTCTTCGGTTCGAGACCTCGAGCCCCTTCAGACCTTTCTCGTCGTGGCCCTCCGGAGCGGCGAGATGCTGCGCCGCGGCCAGGACCGCCCCCGCGGCGTCGAGCGTGGGGATGAGGTCGACGTCGTCGGGAGGGTCTGCGACATGGTCGCCGACGATGTCGACAATGGCCCCTTCGCGATCGAATCGGACGGCTCGCTGCGCCCGGAACACGGGTACTCCATGAATGTGCTGTTGGAGATAGACGATCTGCTCGCCGGCACCTGTCGTGACCACGTGCGGATCGGCGAGAAAGGAGGCCTTGGTGTGCTCCTTGCCGGTCAACTCGGGCAGGCACGCGGAGACGTGCGCCATGGCCCGTGCGAGGACCGACTCGCTTCGGTTGTGGGTCTCAGGTGCCGTCAGATAGGCGGCCGTGCCGGTGTACGGGTTGAGCCGCCGGGCGGAGGGGACGCCCACCTTCGAGGTCGCGTCGTCGAGGCCGGTGGGAACGTGATAGCCCTCGCAGCTCTGGCACTCGAGCTCTGTTGTCTTGCGACAGTCGACCAGGACTTCCATGTAATACAAGACGGACAAGATGTGCGAATTTTCTCACGACGATCCAGGAGAGTGCTGGAGTGGGCCGGGAGGGTCGGGGTGAGGCCGGCTCACACGTCCTCAACCACCACGGCGGTCCCGTACGCCATCAGCTCGGCGGCTCCGGCCATGACCTCGGAGGTCGAGAAGCGGACCCCGACGATGGCGTTGGCCCCGATCGAGGAGGCTTCTTCGATCATCCGATCCAGAGCCTGCTCCCGCGCCTCCGCCATCAACTTGGTGTACTCGCCGATCTCGCCGCCGACGATGTTGCGAAACACCGCCAGGATGTCCCGCCCCAGGTGTCGGGAACGGATCGTGTTGCCGCGCACCAGCCCCAGGGTGCGGACGACCCGCTTGTCGTGGATGTCGTAGGTGGTGGTGATGATCACTTTGGCTCCCTCCCCGGAATGAGATCGGGCTCCCGGCTCATTTCTCGACCTGCGTGTAGCGGTCGGTCTTGAGAGACTTCAGACGGTCCAGGAGGATGGAGACGAACAGCATACCGACACCGGAGAGCCCGGTGAACACGAGCGACTTCTCCAGCGCTCCTACCGGTGCCGTGGCGAGCTGCCAGAGGGCGAACGTCCCGGCCGCCGCGGCCCACACCAGGAGCAGCAGCCAGCCGCCTCCGCGAAAGAGCCGGCTGGTGAGGGTGCGGGGGATCTCCTTCCACTGTTCGTCCGGAGGAATGAGGAATCGGGTGCTCATGGTCGCCTCCCGCACGGTTTGCATCTCCTGATAGAGCTGACGGCACGGCTCGCAGTCCTCGAGATGGAGCCGCACCCGCTGGGACTCGCCCTGGGTCAGGGCGCCGTCCAGGTATCCGGTCAGTAGCTCTTCGTCGAAGCCGGTTGGGCAGTGGCTCGAAGGTGCGGCTCGCGGAGAGCCTCGCTCACGCATGGTACTCCTCCTCCAAAAGCACATCGCGCAGGGCCTTGCGGGCCCTGTGCAGACGGGACATGACCGTTCCCAGGGGGATCTTGAGGGCGCCGGCGATCTCCGAGTACGCCAAGTCCTGGTAGTCCCGCAGCACCAGGATCTCCCGGTGATTGTCCGGCAACTGTCCCAGGGCCTTCCAGACCCGCTCCTGGAGCTCCCGGCGCTCGGCGAGCGCGGCCGGGCCCGGTTTGGTATCGAGAATCTGGCGCGGTGGGGCGTCCGGATCCGCCGGCTCCAGCGCTTCGTGCCGGCGTACTCGCTGGCGGCGCAGCAGGTCCCGCGCCCGATTGCGCACGATGGTGAGCAACCAGGGCTTGACCGGACGCCCCGCCTCCAGACGGTGCAGCGAGCCGAAGAACCGTAGCAAACCATCCTGCGCGCAGTCGAGCGCGTCGTCCGGGTTGCGCAGGATTTGCAGCGCCAGCGAATACGCGGGTCGGCGCAGGCGGCGTGCGAGCTCCTCGCGGGCGGGGCCGTCCCCTTCACGGGCGCGCAAGACGAGCTCCGGATTGGAGCTGTCTTTCGGCTCCACGGGGTCGGCCGTCGCAGGGGCCCAACTCGATTCCAGGGTCATCGCATCTTCCACGAAAGGATTTACGGATCGGACGACGGTCTATTCCCCCGCTTCGCCGCCGGAGACTCGGGGCGGACGAGAACGTAGAAGCCGCGGGTCCGCAGGCTCTCCCGGTCCAGCGCCAGCCCCTCACCCAGCGGCTCCCGCTCCAACAACGCTTCCAGCCGTGGAGATCCCTCGGTGAGCTGCGGAATCAGCTCGAAGTCCTCGAACCCCAGGCGTTCGAGCCAGTCCTCCAGCGTACGTCGGGTAAAGAAACGCAAATGTGTATAGCACAGGAGACCGATGGGCAGGTAGTCCCAGCGCCCGGCCAGAAGGTCTTCCACCACCGAGTGGTGTCCCACGTTGGGGGTCGACAGGAGGATCGTGCCGCCGGGAGCGAGCCAGCGGGCCGCCCGTTCCAGAAAGCCCTCCGGGGTCGCCAGGTGCTCGAAGAGCTCGAGCGCCAGAACCAGGTCGTAGGGTCCGGCATGGGCGATCTCGGTCTCCAGCCCGGGGTCCTCGACGTCTCCGACCACCACCCGGTCGAGACGGGTGGCGGCCTCGCGGGCGACCACCGGATTGAGCTCGACACCGGTGACGTCGGCGCCCAGCTCGCGGCGCAGCAGCTCGCCGGTCACCCCGCGCCCGCAGCCCACCTCGAGAATCCGTCGCACGCCGTCGGGCACGTGGGGAAGGACGTCCGAGCGGATCTCGCCGTAGTAGTCGATGAACTCGTGGTAGAGGCCGGCCCGGACGAGCGGGAGGTCCCCTCCGAGATCTCCCTCGTCGAGACCCTCTCCGTCAAGGAGCTGCTCCAGACCCCGGGGGGTCGCCAGCACGACGGGAGGCGGCTCGGAGGACGCAGACTCCGAGCTGCGCGCGGCTTCGGCGTCTCCGTCGAGGATCCGGGCCTCCAGCCGCTCGAACCCGCGCAGGGTGTACAGGGACGGCGGATCCTCCAGCCGCCCCAGCACCTCCGCGGTGGACCGGGGAGCCGCGGCCTGCGCGCTCCCCGACGATCCGCCGGGAGCCCCTTCCAGTGCCCTCGCCAGCTCGCGCAGAGTCCGCTCGGCGACCAGCACCCGCTCGTTGCGGAGCCACAGCACCCGGTCGTCGGGCCGGAGCTGGTCCAGGAGATCCCCGGCGGTGGAGGAAGGCTCGGCGATCCGCAGCTCGCCGAAGGCCCGCCGGGCCTGCAGCTCGACCCAGGACCGGAGGTAGCGGAGCTCCGGGGCGTGGACCGCCTCGGCGCTGCCGTGCCGGAGCAGAAAGGTGGGCATGGGCCGATTCTACCGGGTGCAGCGGGCGCGGGACGGCCGGGCTCTGGGACCGTTCGGGGGAAAGGAGGGGGGTGCCGGGGGTGGGATAAGGTGGAAGCATGAGCGTGGACGTCTCGGTGGTGCTGCCCACCTACGACCGGATCGACGCCCTTCCCGAGGTCCTCCTCGGGCTGGAGGCGCAGGCGAACGACGCGGAGGCACCGTCGTTCGAGATCGTGGTGGTCGACGATGGCTCCACCGACGGCACCGGTGAGTGGCTCACCGAGCGCAGCTTCTCGGTGCCGGCCACCGTGCTGTCGCAGGACAACCGGGGTCCGGCCGCCGCCCGCAACGCCGGGGTCGCCGCCGCGACGGGCCGGTGGGTGGCCTTCCTGGGGGACGACACCGTCCCCGAGCCCGGATGGCTGGTGGCCCACCGACGGGCGCACCGGGAGCGAGGGGAAGCCCCCGAGCTGGCGGTTCTGGGGTACACGGGGTGGCACCGGCGGACGACGGTCACCCCGTTCCTGCGCCATCTCAACGAGCGGGGCGCACAGTTCGGCTACGGGCTGATCGGAGACGGGGAGGAGGATCCGGAGAAGCTCGGCTTCAACTTCTTCTACACCTCCAACATCTCCTTGTCCCGCGAGCTGCTGGTCGCCGAGCCCTTCGACCTGGGCTTTCCCTACCCCGCGTGGGAGGACACCGAGCTGTCGTACCGTCTGCACCGGAATCACGGCCTGCGGCTAGTCTACGAGCCCGCGGCCGTCACCCGGCACAATCATCCGACCGACCTCGGCCGTTTCTTCGCCCGCCAGGAAAAGGCCGGCTACTCGGCGGTCGTCTTCCATCGCCTGCATCCGGAGCTGGGCCCGTTTCTCGGTCTCGGCCCCGACGGTCCCCCTCCGCTGCCGTCGCCGGGTCGCGAGCGCTGGCGGGAGCGAATGGCCCGGGCCTTGCAGAAGATCTCGGTGGCGGTGCCGATGAGCACCCCCCGCCTCTGGGACGAAGCCCTTCGATTCCACTACATCCAGGGACTGCAACGGGGCTGGCGGCAGGAGGCGGACCCCTGAAGCGAAAGGCCTGCGAGACTTTCGAGGGGAGAAACTCGAGGGGAGAAAGGAGTCGAGATGACCAGGAAGCCTGAATCGAGCCTCCTCCGCGGTAGCTGGTGGTCGATGCTGCTGGGGGCGGCCTGTCTCGTCTTTCTCGCCGGCTCCCTGCCGGCGAGCGCGAGCCCCCACACATCCGCCGACGGCCAAGGCCGCGCGAATGCGACCCGCGGCGGTGGATCCTCTTCCGGCGGCTCCGCCGGCCGCTCCTCGGTGTCCCGGGGCTCCGGAGGCGGAGGCGCCTCGGCAACCCGGCCCAGCGGCAGCGACGGCGGCAGCGGCCGCACACAGGTCCACCGGCCGCCGACCAGCTCGCGGCCTCCATCCGGCCACGGCGGTCATTACCCTGGGTACTACGGCTATCGCGGCTACGGCTACTATCCGTTTGGATTCAGCTTCTTCCGCTACCCCTACTACCTGGGCTTTGGCCACTATCCGTATGGCTACGGTCACTACGGGCCGGTGTGGTACGACTATCCGGCCTCCGCGTCCCTCGGGGGCCTCGACCTCAACGTCAAGCCCAAGAAGGCTCAGGTCTTCGTCGACGGACAGCGGATCGGCCGGGTCGGCCGGTTCGACGGCTATCCCGGGCTCCTGTGGCTGGAGGAGGGCACCTACGACCTGGTGATCTACCACCCCGGCTATCGGACGCTGCACCAGACGGTGAAGGTGTTCGCCGGCGTCGTCATCGACCTCGACGAGCGGATGGTGGCCGGCGAGGCGATCCCACCCGAGGACATCGTACCGCCTCCCTCCCAGATGCCCCCGCCGGACCGGAGCGCCCGGTCGGGGCCGGAGGATCCGGAGCGGGGAGAGGTGGACCTCTCTCACGAGCCCGCTCGGCTCCACCTCACCGTCGAGCCGCGGGACGCTTCGGTGTACCTGGACGGCCGCTTCCTCGGCACCGGGGACGAGCTGGCCGAGCTGCGCTCGGGGCTGATGGTCAACCCGGGCGAGCACCGGCTCGCGGTGGTCCGGCCCTCGTACGACAGCGAAGAGCTGATGGTGGACGTGGCCGCGGGCGAGGACGTGGAGCTGGCGGTGCGGCTGCAACAGGGCGGTGGGCGCTGACGGATTCCTGAGGGAGGGACCCTGAAGGAGCCCCTGCCATTCGCGAGCGCTAGCCTTCTTCCCTGGAGGCCAGCGCTTCGCGCTCCATCTCCAGGAGCCAGCGCTTCCGGTCGGAGCCGGCGACGTAGCTCCCGATCCCAGACTTGTTGGTGGTCACCCGGTGACAGGGGATCACGATCGGCAGCGGGTTCACCACCAGGGTGGCGAGCACCACCCGGTAGGCGTCCGGCTGCCCTGCCTTGTCCGCGATCTGGCGGTAGGTGCGGGTCCGGCCGAAAGGAATGCGCGCGGTCTCCTTGAGCACGCGGCGAGAGAATCCCCGGACTCCGGCCGGTTTGAGGTCGTACCGGATGTCGAGGCTCTTGCGCGCGCCGGCGAAGTACTCGGACAGGCGCCCGAACACCTCGTCGAGGAAATCCGACCCCTCGAGCTGGTCGAAGGAGACGTACCCGGCCTTCTCCTCCTTGGACGGGTCGATGACCACTCGGGTAATGACCTCACCGCGGAGCTCCATCGCCAGCAGCCCGATCGGGCTCGGAAACAACACGCGAATCGAGTCCTCGGAAGCTTCCTGGACCGCGCCGGCTTCCGCAGAGGTGGCTTCGCTCATGGCGGCCAAAAGACTACCACGGAAGCAGTTGCGCCACCATCACGGAGCCCCAGAGGCGGCAGATACCGAGATTCCCGGCGAAATGGGCTTCTGGAGCGACGATCTCTCGCGGCTCCCGCGGCAAAGGACTTCCAGAGCGACGATCTCCCGCTGCCCTCGGGGAAGCGGACTTCCCGAGCCACGAGTCCCCGCCGTCCTCGGGGGAATGGACTTCCCGAGCCACGATCACCCGCTGCTCTCGGGGAAACGGACTTCCTGGAGGTGGAAAAGGACTCGGCGTGGGATTCCTACCGTATCCCAGTGTGGGGAAGAGGATTTCTTGCGATTCGGGGTCGTTGCCCAGTGTGGGGAAGGCGAATTTCTGGGATTCCAGGTCCATGCCCAGTGTGGGGAAGACGATTTTTCGGAACTTTTCGTCTATCCGACCTCTCCAGAGGACACTTTGTAGAAGATTTCCGGAGAGGCGTTTTAGCGATCTTTCAAGGACCTGGCGGTGACTGGCTCACTCGAAGTGCTCACCGCGTGCTCGTATATCTGATACGTATAGGGACTCGGGATATTCCCGGCGGTGACGAGGCCTCCCCGGAGATGGAGGGCGCGATCCGCAGGCAGCTCCGGAGGGAGCCCCCGGGGGCCCTCCGGCCCCCGGGGGTGGCTCCCTCTCGCTCCATTCGGCTAACCGAGACAGACGCAGCAGCCGAAGGGGAAGAAGCCAAGTCGCTCGCAGTTGCCGAAGGCGGGGTCCCCACAGTAGTCGTCGCAGTCGTCGTCCACCTGGCACTCCGGGCTGCCGAAGGGGCAGGAGCTGGCGTCGACCTTTCCGGTCTCGTGTAGAGCGCTGGGCAAATCGCAGACCCCCTGCGTGGCCTCGCCCTCGACACTCTGGACGGGGATCAGGAGATCTTCCAGCGACACCTGAGCATCCGGGGACACTTGCGGCTCTGCCGGAGCTTTCTGGGGAGTCTCGGCGACGGCGGGGCTGACGAGCACGATCAAGGTGAGGACCAGAAGAATGTGGCGCATGAAACCTCCTTGGAGCGCTTCGAGTCGAAGCGGATGGATGAACAGGATGGTTGAAACAGGCCATCGGATCCCGTCGTGAGAACGAGATCCTTGTGTCTGTCATTCAAGGGTGCGTCGAGGGAGGGATCCGAGACATTCCGTCCCAGGCTCGCCAACTCAGACGCTACACTAGCTCCCGCGATGACCGAGCCCTCCACGACGGTGGCAACGCCCACCCCGGCCTCACCCCCGCTGGCCGCCCTCCTCCCCGACGAGCCGCTGCGCGATGCGGACGAGATCCTCGATCGTTTTCTCACCTATGTCGGGGACATCGGCTTCGACCTCTATCCGGCCCAGGAAGAAGCGCTGTTGGAGCTGATGGCGGGGCGGCACGTGATCCTCAACACCCCCACCGGCTCGGGCAAGTCGCTGGTCGCCCTCGGGCTCCACTTCAAGGCTCTGTGCGAAGGCCGCACCTCCTACTACACCAGCCCGATCAAGGCCCTGGCGAGCGAGAAGTTCTTCTCCCTGTGCAACGACCTGGGGGCCGAGAAGGTCGGCATGCTCACCGGCGACGCCTCGATCAACGCCGGCGCGCCGATCGTCTGCTGCACCGCCGAAGTGCTGGCCAACATGGCCTTGCGGACCGGTGCGTCCCTCGACGCCCCCTACGTGGTCATGGACGAGTTCCACTACTACTCCGACCCGGAGCGCGGCATCGCCTGGCAGGTGCCCTTGATCATCCTGCCCACCACCCGCTTTCTGCTCATGTCCGCGACGTTGGGGGACATGACCGCAATCCGCACCCACCTCCAGCGGCAGACCCGCTTCGACACCGCCCTCGTGACCTCCGCTGAGCGCCCGGTGCCTCTGGAGTTCGAATACCGTGAGACCTCGATCCACGAAACCGTGGAGGGCCTGGTGGGCGCGCACCGGGCTCCGGTCTACATCGTCAACTTCACCCAGCGCGAGTGCGCCGAGCTGGCGCAGGCGCTGACCAGCGCCCAGGTGGCCACCCGCGAGCGCCGCGACCGGATCAAGGAGGCGATCCGCGGCTACCGTTTCGACACCACCTACGGCAAGGAATTCCGGCGTTTTCTCAGCTTTGGCATCGGCGTCCACCACGGCGGGCTGCTGCCCAAGTACCGGCGGCTCGTCGAACAGCTCTCCCAACAGGGCCTGCTCCAGGTGATCAGCGGCACCGACACCCTCGGTGTCGGCGTCAACATCCCGATCCGTACCGTGCTCTTCTCCAAGCTTGCCAAGTACGACGGCCAGAAGGTGGGGATCCTCTCGGTGCGGGACTTCCAGCAGATTTCCGGCCGTGCCGGGCGCAAGGGGTTCGACGACCGCGGCTGGGTGGTGTGTCAGGCGCCGGAGCACGTGATCGAGAACAAGAAGCTCGACCAGAAAGCGGCGGAAAATCCCAAGCACTCCAAGAAATACACCAAGCGTAAGCAGAAGCCGCCGGAGGGGCAGGTGTTCTGGAACAAGGAGACCTTCGAGTCCCTTCAGAACAAGCCGCCGGAAACCCTCCAGTCCCGCTTTCGCATCGACCACGGGCTGGTGCTCAACTTGATCCAGCGCGACGCCGAGTCGGACGATCCGGAGAGCGACAACTTCTCGTCGCTACGCAAGATCATCGCCGACTGCCACGAGGACGACGCGACCAAGCGCAAGCTGCTCTCCGAGGCGGCGGTTCTGGTGCGCTCGCTCTACCGTGCCAACATCCTCAAGATGGTGCCGGACCGCAACACCGGCTACCGCTGGGTAGTGGTCAACGAGCACCTCCAATGGGATTTCTCGCTCTACCACGCCCTGTCGCTCTATCTGGTGGAGACCCTGGCCTTCCTCGATCTCCAATCGGAGACCTATCCCCTCGAGCTGCTCTCGCTCGTCGAGTCGATCCTGGAGAATCCGCGCGTCATCCTCTACAAGATGGAGGACAAGGTGAAGGGGGCGCTGATCGCCCAGTGGAAGGCCGAGGGGGTGGAGTACGAGGAGCGCATGGCGCGGCTGGAGGAGGTCACCTATCCCAAGCCGTTGGCCGACTTCATCTACCGCACCTTCGACGACTTTCGGAGCCTGCATCCCTGGGTGCGCGGAGACAACATCAAGCCCAAGGGCATCGGCCGGGAGATGGTCGAGGAGTACCAGAGCTTCGCCGACTTCATCAAGAAATACGGGCTCCAGCGCTCGGAAGGCGTGGTGCTACGTTATCTCTCGCAGCTCTTCAAGACCCTGTCCCAGACCGTGCCCGACGACTTCAAGACCGAGGACGTCTGGGACGTTCTGGGCTTCTTCCGGACGATGCTGGAGCGCATCGACACCTCGCTTCTCGAGGAGTGGGAGGGGATGCGGGACGCGAAGCTGCACCCGGAGCTGGAACAGGCCGAGACGCCGGAGGAGCGCAAGGAGCACGAGGAGCGGATGCGGGCCTTCGAGCTGTTGCACGATCCACGGGCGTTCAAGGCGCGGGTGCGGTCGGAGCTGTTCCAGCTCGTACGGGCGCTCTCCAAGCAGGACTGGGAAGAAGCGTCGCGCTGTGTCGCCCGCCCGCCGGGAGGGCCGGAGGCGGAGGATCTGTCCGAGGCGCAGAGGAGGTGGGCGTGGACTCCGGAGCGCTTCGAGGAGGCGCTGGCGCCGTTCCTGGAGGAATACGAAAAGGTGCTCTTCACCCCGCAGGCCCGGCAGGCGCACTGGACGCAGATCCACGAGACCGGCGACCGCACCTGGGGGGTGACCCAGGTGCTGCTCGACCCCGAGGGCGACAACCTCTGGCACCTGGCCGGCGAGATCGACCTCACCGATCCCGGAAGCGCCGAAGGACCGCTGGTGCGGCTGCGAGAGGTGGGGACGTAGGGGAGCTTTCTGCCAAGGTGCCTTCGAGATCTGAACTGGCTGGCGGAGCTTCGTTTGATAGGCGACTATGGCGAGACTCGCCACATCTCCGAGTCAGAATGCAAGAAGGCCCTGGCGACCGCCAGGGCCCTGGCCGATTCGTTGAGTCGTCTTGCGGAGACTTGATCCCGTGGGACCTCCGACCGCCTCAACGATCGCAGTGGCCCGAGAACTCGAGCTGGGGACCGATGGGGCAGACACTGAGAACCGCGGCACAAGTGACCGTGTCGGCGGGCTCACTGCTGAATGGCGTCACGGTCAAGGTGACGTCGAAAGCGCAGGACTCGCCCCCGTAGGTATGGGACGTGGCTGGCGATCCGGTGAAGTGAGTGCCTCCGTCTCCGAACTGCCAGAAGTAGAACCAGATGATCGGGTCTCCAAAGGAGCAGGTCGCATCGAAGCTACAGGTTCGTGTGAATGGATCGCACGACCAGTCGTAGCAGGCGTTGGTAGGGGCGGCAGTGGCCGGTAGGGCCGAGATCAGGAACAGAAGGCCGAGAATCGTTCCGAGAAGTCGTTTCACAGTTTCTCCTTTTTGACTGAGGATTCTGGAATGCAGCCATTATATCAGAACACCAATGCTTCTACCAGCTCTGCGGCGCTTTTCGCGTTGCTTGTCGTTCTTGGGTGCGACCACCTTGGCCCATCTGCCAGTGAGTCCGATCTACGGTCTGAGGAAACCCGGGTCTTCGTCCGTCTCCTCCCTGTAGACTGGCACGTTGTCGTTGCAAGCTCAGGAGGACCCTTGACTCCACGGGAGGTGCGGCATGCCCTTCTTGGATGATCTGCTGGACCGCTTCGACTTTCTGAGACCCGCCGAGCTTCTGAGGTTTCTTCAGACTCTCGACGAAGAGAGGATCACCTTCTATCCCACCTATGGGCACCAGGACGGTGACCGCTGGCGCATTCCCCTTCGGGTGTGGGCCTCCGAGCCGCGGGAGGGGGCTACCAAGGTGCTTGCCAAGACCGCCGGCACGGTCCTGGAGGGACTAGATGAGCTGGACGGGCTGGACGAGGTGGACGAGCGGGGAAAGAGGCACCTTCTGGAACGCCTCGCCGACCTCGTCGCCGACGACGAGGGGGATCAGGAAGTGGTCTTTCGTTTCGATGCCGATCCCGAGGAGCGGGAGTGGCGGCTCGAAGACGAGCGGGGACGGCCGCTCGAGACCGATGACAACGGCCTGGTAAAGGGGGAGATCGCGGTGCCCGTCGAGCTCGTCGAGACGCTCCTCCAGCGTCAGGGCTCCGTGGACTGGCTCACTTTCCGCGCCGTCTCGCGGGGCCACACCGGCCAGGGGCGGGTGCGGCTGATCCCGCCCGAGGGCCGGTCGGTGATCTCCGACATCGACGACACGATCAAGGTCTCCGAGATCCCGAAGGGAAAACGGACGGTGCTTCGCAACACCTTCGTGCGGGACTTCACGCCGGCTCCGGGCATGGCCCGCCGGTACCAGGAGCTGGGACCTGCGACCGCGTTCCACTTCGTGTCCGGGAGCCCCTACCAGCTCTTTGGTCCCTTGTCGCGGTTCCTGCACTCCGAGGAAGTCGGATTCCCCCGTGGCTCGTACCACATGCGGGCGGTGGGCAAGAACCTGCGGGTCCACGACTCGTGGGAGCAGATCGCCGGTCTGGTGCTCGGCGGCGACCAGGCCGGCTTCGACCGCAAGGTGTCCCAGATCTCCCGGATCCTCCGAGACTTCCCCGGTCGCTCCTTCGTCTTGTTCGGCGATTCGGGAGAGTGCGATCCGGAGGTCTACCGGAGGATCCAGAAGGACTTTGGCGGGCAGGTGGAGGATGTCTGGATCCGCGACGTCACCGGCGAAGGACCGGACAGGCGGTTGGAAAGGCTGCAGCGGATCGAGGCGGAGGATCTGGGGCAGGGCGGCTGCGAGGTCTGACCTCTGAAGAAGGATCTCCAGGTCGCTAAAGGGACCGCACCCCGGATCGAGCGGCAAGATCGAAGTGATCGCGGATCTGCTGAGCTCCATGGCTGCCCAGGGCTCCTCGCAGGTGATCGTCACGACCCATTCTCCAACCTTCTTGAGTGCCATGGCGACTAAGGGCCGGGAGAAGGCGGGACAGGTTCTCCTCTTGCGTTGCAGCCAGGATGGGCGCTCCCGAGCCTTGCTGTCGAGGTTGGCAGTGTGGTGCTGGTCATCGATGGAAACTGCGAAGACTGGGGGACGGCCCGCAAGGCACTTTCGGAGGCGGTCGAGGATTACGTCTTCCCACGATCCGAAGTCGGCTGCCCGGAGCCCCATGTGGAGCGGTGGTGCTTTGCCGATCCGGAGTCCTTCAACGACGTGATCGGAGCAGCACCCCCTTCGGACCCGGGCAAGTGCGAACGGTTCTTGTACAAGAACCTTCTCCGCCGAACGATTCTCGAGGCGGGCCAGCCCATCCTCACCACCGAGATGGAGTTCGCTCCGGATCTGGTCGAGAGAATGAATCTCTATAAAGCCGGGAAGAACCAGCGGTCCCTCGGACATTTCGTCGAAGGTCTGCGCTCGGCCTTCCGCTTGCTGTCGTAGATCACTGGCTTGTTCCTCAAGCCCGATCCACCCGCACCAGCTCGCGCTCGGGGACGTCCGGCGGGTCGGTGGTGGCGCGGTACTCGTCCCACCAGGTGCCACCGCGCTGGCGAAAGGCCTCGTGGACGAGCCGGCGGTAGCTCGTGCGGATCACCGCGCGGTCCGTGGCCCGGCCCTCGCGGAACCGGGCCTCCGCCTCCGGCTTGCCGAGGCTGGTCAGGATGCGGCCGGGAAGCTCCCGCCCCGGAGTGTGGTTCGAAGCCTCCGGACGCCACAGCTCGGTGACCTCGGTCAGCCGGTAGTTGCGCTCGCGGCTCCGGATCCGCCGGAGCTCGCCCTCGGTGACGCGGAAGGCGACACCGTTGACCCGAGGACGTCCCCTGTTGTCTTCGGCTCCACGCTCGACCGCTTCCACCTGTCGCAGGTTGAGAAACGTGACGAACACCTCCGGACGCTCACCGGTCTCTGGATCGAGGTACCTCTTGTACCCGGGCAGGTCGAGCCGGTTGTCGGTGGCCAGGTTCCACGCCCGCCGATAGCCGAGGAGGTGTCCGAAGGCCACGTCCTCGGGGGTCAGCTCGCGTCCCAGAAACCCGGCGAGCCGCTCGAGATCGACCAACGAGCCATAGCCAAACACCCACGTCCTCCCCACCATCCTGTCCGTCATTGTGGGCGAAGTCTCCCACAGGGGGCTTGACAGTCTCCCGTTCCACGACTACAGTCATGGATGTGCTACAGATGTAGCGACACTGCAACGAGAGGAGCAAGCCATGAGCCCAGAGCCCCGATTGCCTGATCTCGCCAGCACCGAGTTGGACGTGATGAAGGTCCTGTGGACGGCAGGGCGGCTTTCCGCCCGGGAGGTGCACGAGCGGGTGGAGGAGTCGTTGGGCTGGGCCTACTCCACCACACGCACCACCCTGGAGCGGCTGGCGAAGAAGGGGGTTCTGAGCAAGCAGCGGTTCCACGGCTTGACCCTGTACGAGCCGAAGATCTCCAAGGCCCGCGGATTGGCGCGACGGGTCCTGGACTTCGCCGAGCGGGTGCTGGAGTCGGAGCCGGCGCCGGTGGTCTCGCTCTTCGCCCGGAGCGAGGCGCTCACCGAAGCGGAGATCGAGGAGCTCTCCCGCTTGCTCGACGGGGAGCGGCGAGAGACGCGGGAGACCGAGGGGAAGGGGGCGCGCTGATGGGACTCGACACCTGGATGGCCCCGCTCGGAAGCTGGCTCCTCGCCGGGCTGCGCGATCTCCCGGTCGCCGTCGCCCGGCAGGCGCTCTACGCGACGGTTCTCTTCGCCCTCTTCGCACCCCTCTGCGCCCTCCTGGTCCGCCGCTGGCCGCACCGGGCGGCACCCCTGCGCTCCGTCCTGTGGACCCTGGTGCTGCTGCGCCTCGTGTTGCCTCCGGATCTCGCGACGCCGTGGAGCGCCGGGGCCTGGATCGACTCCTGGCTCAATCTCGGCGGAGCGGGTGCCGGTTTCGGCGTGGAGCCGGGACTCCTTCATCCGGCTCTCTTCGAGGGGTCGGCTCCTGGGGTGGCCGCGACGACCGTGGCCCCGGGATTGTCCTGGGCCTCGTTGCTCGGGCTTCTTCTGTGGGGCACGGCCGCGCTTGCGGTGGCCGCGCTCTTTCTCCACCGGCGGCGCGGTTTTCGCGAGCTGGTGGCCGGGAGCGAGGCCGTGAGTGAGACGTCCGTCCTCGCGATCGCGGACCACTGGCGTGGTCGGCTGGGGATCCGCCGGACGGTCCGGCTGGTGACGGCGAGCTCGCAGGTGGCGCCCTTCACCCTCGGCAGCCTGCGGCCGGTGATCTTCCTGCCGGCACCGTTGCTCGCGTCCGAGCTGCAGCGCGACGGCGGCCTGGAGGCGGTGATCGCCCACGAGATGGCCCACATCGCTCGCTGGGACGACCTGCGTCTGCTGATCCAGCGTGCGGTGCAAGGGCTCTGGTGTTTCCACCCGGTGGCGTGGTGGGCTGGTGCGCGGCTCCTCGAGGAGCGCGAGCGGCTGTGCGACGCTCGGGTGCTCGCGTGCGGGGAGATCTCCCCGCGGGACTACGGCCGCAGCCTGTTGGCGGTCGTCCGCATGAACCTCCGGGGGACGGTGCCCTGGCTCGCCCCCGGTTTCCCGAAAGGAAAGATCGCAATGCGAATACGAGAGATTCTCACCGAGGGGGCTCATCGGCCCCGCACCCTGCCGGCGCTGGTCGCGGCCGGGACGCTGGGTCTGTTCCTGCTGCCGCTGGCCCCCACCTCCGAAGCCCTGGACGAGGGGGGCGCGGCCGTGGCGCGGACCGCCGTCCCTGGAGCCGTCGTCGGCACTGGCACGGCCGTCGGTCCGGGCGCGACCCGGAGCACGGGTGCCGCCGTCGGCGTGGGTCGTACCGAAGGCACCGGCGAGGCGGCGGCGAGGGGTGGCGCAGTCCGCGTCGTCCGAGCTGCGGGAGTGGGTACCGCGGTGGGTGTGGCGCGTGGGAGCTGGCTCCTGCCCGTGCCCGACGCCAAGCTCACGTCACCGTTTGGCCAGCGGGTGCATCCGATGACCGGCGAGTGGGTTCTGCACCGAGGGGTGGACCTCGCGGCGCCCGTCGGCAAACCGATCTACGCGCCGGCCGCGGGTCTGGTGACGCTGGCGACGAAGCGCTACGAGGGCGGTGAGCACCACGGAACCGTCGTCGTGATCGATCATGGCGACGGGTTGCAGAGCTTCTATTCCCACCTGGATTCCCTGAGTGTCGCCGCGGGCCAGCATGTGGCTCCGCACCAGCTTCTTGGTACGGTGGGAACGACCGGGGAGGTGACCGGACCGCATCTCCACTTCGAGGTCTGGCAGAACGGCGAGGCGGTGGACCCCGTCTTACTCGTCGCCGGTCTGGACGGCTGCTAGGGAGTGTAGACTTGCGGCATGCCGCGACGTATCCAACCCGGTCCGGGTCAGGAATCGGTTTGGGACTACCCCCGTCCACCGCGGGTCGAGCCCACGAACCGTCTCGTCAGGGTCGAGCTCGGTGGCGAGGTGATCGCCGAGACCCGCCACGCCCAGCGGGTGCTGGAAACCAGCCATCCGCCGACGTACTACATCCCACGCGAGGACTTCCGAGAGGGAGCTCTCCAGGAGGCGCCCGGACGCTCGTTCTGCGAGTACAAGGGGGCCGCACAGTACTTCGATCTGGTGGTCGGAGAGACGCGTGCCGAGCGGGCGGCATGGGCCTACCCGGAGCCGGAGCCCGCGTTCAGCCAGATTCGGGACCACATCGCCGTCTACCCTTCGAAAGTCGAGGCCTGCTGGGTCGACGACGAGAAGGCCAAGGCCCAGAAGGGCGACTTCTACGGCGGCTGGATCACAAGCGACATCGTGGGCCCGTTCAAGGGTCCGCCGGGGACGCGGTTCTGGTGAGAGCGACGCTGCGGATCGAGCAGAGCGTGGTCGTCGACGGCTTCGAGTCGGGGAACACGTCCGCCTGGACGGACTCTTCCCCCTGACTCTCACGATCGGAGCCCTCACGATCCGCCGTGAGCAGCGCGTCGAGCACCCGAAACAGCGCCCGCCGGTTGTCCTCGGTGGCCTCCCCCGAGAGGCGAGCGGCCAGGGCGCCGTCCGGCGCCAGCACAGCCAGATTGGGGACGTGGGGCTCGTGACCCAGTTGGCGCGCCACCGTCTTCTTCCAGTCGAGGGCCGTGGGAGGGCGGTCGTCGAAGAAACGGTTTCGGATCAGGGCGCGCACCGGTCCCGGGACGTCCGGTAGATGGGCCACCGGCAGCACCACCAAACCCGGCTGGCGTGCCCGGTCGAGCGCCTCCGGGTAGCGGTTCCGCAACGCCTCTTTCCAGCCCTGGCGCCCGTCGGCTCCCCGGCGGTCCGCCCAGATCACCAGAACCACCGGCGGCGAGCCGTCGGCATCGAGAAGCTTTGCGGGGAGGGGATAGGTCACCGTCTCTCCGTGCTGGTCCTCGAGGTCGAGGCGGAAGCCGGTGTCTCCGAGAGTCAGCCGTTCCCGAGGCGGGGCTTCGGGTGCCTGGGCATCGAGAAGACCGGCGCCCACGCACACTCCGAGCAGCAGGCCGAGGAGGGTGGGGAGCCAACGAGCTGGAATCGCGGGGGCGAGGAGCGCCGGAGCCGGCCGCGCGAGAGGAGCCCGGGGTGCGGGGAGATGCCTTTTCACACTCCCAACAGCCAGTGGGCTCGGGCCCGGGCCACCAGGTCCCCGCTTTCGTTGGAGATCTTCACCTCGAATTCCTCCTCGCGGCGCTCGGTGCTGGAAAGCTCGGACACGGTGCACTCGCCGATGAGGCGTCCGCGCGCCTTCTTGAGGTAGTCCATCTCCAGGTGAGTGATGATGCCCCGCAGGGAGGGGTCCATCGTGTAGATCGCCGCCAGACCGGAGCACATCTCGGCGAGGTTCATCAAGGCGATGGCGTGGATCGACCGCAGGTGATTGCGCACCTTGTGGCGGTCGCGCAGCGTGACCCGGCAGTAGCCTCGCCTCAGCTCTTCGACCCGGGCGCCTATCGTGCCCGTGTACGGGGCGGTCTTGCCCAGCAGAAAGCTGAACAGCCGCTTGCCGCCGGGCCAGCGGGAGAGGCGATCCCAGAGGCTGCGGATACGGGCACCGGCACCGGCGCCGGTTCGGGATGTCTCAGAAGCGCCGCTCGTGGTGTGGGTGGCCGTGGTCTCGGTGGTCATGGCTCCATTCTTCCACAGGCCGAAGCTCTTCCACAGATCGAAGCGCGCGGGCCGTCACTCACTCCTCGCGCTGCCCGAGGAAGGACGTATCCACGTCGGCAGAGCGGAGCCGCTTGAGGAGATCCTCCTTGTCCGCCGCCCTGAGATACGCCTGCTCGGCGTCGACGACGTCGTCCTTGACCAGCTTCACCAGCGAGTCGTTGAGCAGACACATGCCTCTGCCGCGACCGGTCTGCATCGCCGAGGTGAGCTGGAAGGTCTTGCCCTCCCGGATCATGTTGGCGATCGCCGGGCCCACCAGTAGCACCTCGAAAGCCGCAACCCGCCCGCCGGTCTTTCGCTTGAGCAGGTTCTGAGAGATCACCGCTTTCAAGGCGTCCGCCAGCATCATGCGGATCTGCTCCTGCTGGTCCGGAGGATACTGGTCCACCAACCGATCGACCGTGCCTACCGCGTTGGTGGTGTGAAGCGTGCCGAACACCAGGTGGCCGGTCTCCGCGGTTTCGATGGCGATGGCGCTGGTCTCCAGATCGCGCATCTCACCCACCAGGACGATGTCCGGATCCTCGCGCAATGCGGCCCGCAGCGCGTGGGCGAACGACTCCGTATGGAGTCCCACCTGCCGCTGGTGGACCAGGCACTTGCGGGACGGATGGACGAACTCGATGGGATCCTCGATGGTGATGATGTGGTCGGTGCGGGTGCGGTTGACCCGGTCGAGGATCGCCGCGAGGGTGGTGGATTTGCCCGAGCCGGTGGGTCCGGTCACCAAGACCAGGCCCTTGGGCAGATCGCCCAGCGTCTCGAGCACCTCGGGCAGCCCCAATTCCTCGAAGCTCGGGATCCGGGTGGGGATCAACCGGAACGCGGCCGAGATGCCCCGGCGGTCGGTGAAATAGTTGACGCGGAAGCGGGCCGTCTGCGGGATCTCGTAACCGAAATCCACATCGTGGGTCGCTTCGAATTCCTTTCGCTGCCGCTCGGGAGCGAGCTCGAAGAGGAGCCGCCGGAGCTCGTCCGGCTCCGGAGGAGCGTGCTCGGGCACCGGCACGAGCTCGCCATCGATCCGCATGCGGACCTGCTGCAGGGCCGAGACGTGGAGATCGGAAGCTCCACGGTCCACCATCTCGCGCAGGAGGGCATCGATCGAGGTGATGGGGTGGCCGGAGCCGGTGGCCTGGGAGGGAGGGTCGGAGACGGTCGGAGCGGCCGGGGACGAAGCGGTGTCGGGGTCGCTCTGGCCCGGGCGCACCGTCACCTTCCAACCTGCGGCTTCGGGGGTGGCGTCGAAAATGAAAGCGGCTCCGTCCAGGGTGTAGGAGAAACGCCGTGGCGCCGCTCCGGCGGCCGGCGGCAAAGGCTGACCCTGGGGATCGATCTCGGCGAGGAGCCGGGAAAGGGTCTCGGGCGTGAGCTGGGTCTTGGTGACCTCGTGCTCGGTTCCGGCCCGGATCAGCCGCGGAAGCCGGCCGGCTTCCAGGACCAGCGAGTCCATCTGGTTCTTGACGAGGGCTCGAAGCAGGGCGTCGATGGCGGCCACGGGGTGGGTCTCTCCTCAGGACGGTGTCAGGACGGTGACCAGGGCGGTGCGCTCAAAAACGGACCCGGACGATGGCACCCCGGTGGACGTAGCGGCAGATCTCGCCGGTGATCATCAAGACGAAGGTGTCGGTGGGGTGATTGAGCAGATCGGAGATCCGACTGCGCTGGGAAGGTGCCAGATAGACGATGTCTCCGCGCAGCGTCTGTCCGGTCACCAACTCGACCTCGGCGGGTTCGTGGAGGGCGCCGAGGTCGTCCAGGGCCTGCAGCTCCGGAATCTGGCCATCCTGCTCGATCATCGCGAGCTGGGCCAGATGGATGAGCTCGTCCCGGCCAGCGACGCGGCAGGGGAGGAAACGCTCCTGGGGGTGATTGAGGCGATCGAGCAGGGTCTCCGCTCCGGGATGGAGATCGGAGGCCCGGTGGACGAAGACCTCGGCGAGAAACTTGGCCCCGCCCCGGGTAACGACCCGCACCGGCTGGCGCGCCACCTCGATGCGGAGCTCCTGGTGCTCGACGTGACTCTCAGCAGGGCTCTGGGCCTGCACCTCCGCGGTGCTCCGAGGGAAAGCCGGGATCTCGCGACTCTTGGAGTCTTCGCTCATGGTCGATGGTTGCAAAGTGAAGGGTGAGATCGAGGAAAACTACGATACCAGAGGTTTCGCTCTTAGATAGTGCTCGCGGCATTGCGCCGGGAATCTCGGAAGGTGTTGGTACCATCGAGCCCATGAAAGATCGGCTCGGTGCCATCCTCCGGGAAGGCCAGGAACGCTACCTCGAACGTCTGCTGCCTCCCCGCGACACCCTGTTGCAGGAGATGGAGCGCGTCTCCCAGGAGGAGGACATCCCCAGCTCCGATCCCGAGGTGGGCCGGATGCTGCAGATCCTCGCCGCCGGCTCCAAGGCCCGGCGTATCCTCGAGATCGGCACCGCCATCGGCTATGGCACCCTGTGCCTGGCCCGGGGGGCACCGGAGGCCCGCGTGATCTCGATCGACGCCGATCCCGCCCGGCTGTCCCGGGCGAAGGAGTTTCTCGCCCGGGGAGAGGTCGACGATCGGGTCGAGCTGGTCGAGGGCCGAGCCCTCGAGGTGCTGCCGGACCTGGAAGGCCCTTTCGATCTCGCTTACCTCGACGCCATCAAGAGCGAATACCGGCACTATCTCGATCTGGTGCTGCCCCTGCTCTCGATCGGCGGCATGGTGGTCATCGACAACCTGCTGTGGCACGGCAAAGTGGCCGAGCTTCCCGAGGACGAGGAAGAGGACGAGACCACCCGCGCCGTCCGCGCCTTCAACCCCTACTTCTGCATCCACCCCCAGCTCAAGGCGATGGTGCTGCCGCTGGGCGACGGGCTGGGGGTGGGAACGAAGATCCGACCGACCGTGCGGGAGATGGGCGGGCCCTATTGATCCGCTGGATCTCGAGCCCGGCCTTGACATCGAGACGAAGATTCTAGTATTGTCGAATCGTTATGGAAGACGAGAGCGCTCGCGAAGCTCGATCGAAGACAGGCCGACCGAAGACAGGCCGAAAGGGGTCGGTCTCCGACGAGACCGTCCGCCGGCAGGCGTCGCGCTTCGCCGCTCTGGGGCACGAGGCGCGGCTGCGCATTCTGCGCGAGCTGCTCGCCCACCATCCCCACGGGCGGGTCGCCGGGGAGCTTCAGCACGAGCTGGACATCCCCGCGTCGACCCTGTCGCACCACCTGGACGCTCTGCGCCAGGAGGGCCTGATCGCCCAGCAGCGGGAAGGGCGGTTCTTGCGCTACGCCGCCGACACCGCGGGGCTCCGTGAGCTTCTCGACTTCCTGTACGCCGAGTGCTGCACCCGCAACCCGGTGATTCAGATCTCCAGCCTGACCGCCTGACCACCTGACACGGTAAGCGAGTCGAGATTCCGAGATGAATCCTGGTGAGGCTGCAGTCAACATTTCGACGATTCTAGAACGGTGGGCTGGTTGCCTGCCAGAACGAGGAGCAAGACATGACGAGCAAGCTGCACCTGGCCCTCAACACCCATCGCTTCGACGACACGGTCGCCTTCTATCGGGCTTTCCTGGGAAGGGAGCCGGTCAAGCACAAGCCGGGCTACGCCAAGTTCGACGTCGACGATCCGGGTCTCAACCTGACCCTGAACCAGGCGCCCTCCGGGACGGTGGAGGGTTTGCGTGACATCAATCATCTGGGCATCCAGGTCACGTCCTCGGAGCAGGTGGAAGCGGCCAAGAAGCGCCTCGAGGAGCTCGGCTTCGACCTCCGCGAGGAGCGGGACACGGATTGCTGCTACGCGCTCCAGGACAAGGTGTGGATCACCGACCCGGACGGCCGGGCGTGGGAGGTGTTCGTGGTCAAGGTCGGGGACACCCGGCCCGATCTCCAGGCGCCTCTCCAGGCTTCGGCCGAGGGCGCTGCGAGCTCCGGCTCGGAGCCGGCCCAGCCCTGCTGCTGAGATCCGGGGACCGAAAGCCCGGGGAGCCCGGGGTGGAGCCCACGCGATAGATCGGGCAAGATGTGGCCGCCATGGTCGCGCGAGGCTCGTCGGGGAGGGCTGGGAGGCTAGGGAGGCAGCAAGGGATGCTGCAAGGGATGCGGTGGGGGCCGTTGCTGCCGCTGCTCCTGGCGGCGCTCCTGTTCTCCCTGGCGGCCTGCTGGCGGCTCTCGCTCCCCGGGCTCCAGTACGATGAGTGTCTCGGCGCCGCGCCGGCGGTGAACTTCGTTCGCGGCACCGAAAACGCGGAGCCGATGCACATCCGTCCCTCGATGATCCATCCCTTCGGGCGGCCGTTGCCGGTGATGGTGATGCCCTACATCGGGCCGGTCAAGCTCCTGCTCCACATCCCGCTGCTCGCCACGCTGGGCATCTCGACGGTCACCGTCCGGCTCCTTCCTCTACTCGCCGGTCTCGTCAGCCTCGGTTGCGCCTGGTGGATCTGCCGCCGGCTGTGGTCCCGGGTGGTGGCGGACACGACGGTGCTGTTGCTGGCGCTGGATCCTTCCTGGGTCTTCTACCTGACCCGGGACGTGGGACCTGCGGCGCTGGCGGTGCTGCTCAAGCTGCTGGCCGTCGTGGCGGGGCTCCGCTGGTGGCGTCACGGCCGGCGGCGGGATCTGCTCGCCACCGCGTTTCTGCTGGGTCTGGGCGTCTCCCACAAGGCGGATTTTCTGTGGGTCGTCGCGGCTCTGGCCGTGCCTTGGCTGGCGCTGGCGGGTGCACCCCTGCGGTCGAGCTTGGTGGGCTCGCGTCTCGCCGGGCGAAGGGGGCGCTCACTGCTCATCGCGGCAACCGGCTTTGCCCTCGGGGCGGCCCCCGTGGTGGCGTTCAACCTCGCCACCGAGGGCCGCACCTTCGGTCCCTTCCTGGAGCGCCTCCTGGTCACCGAGCGGGGGAGCTTCCTGGGGAGCTTCCTGCCCAACCTCGGAACCCGCCTGGAGCAGACCACGGGTCTGCTCAACGGCGAGATGGTCCATCGCCTGTTTTTCGGCGTGGCAGGTGCAGCGAGCGCGGCCGGTCCGACGGGCCCGGGCGACGTGCTGCTCTGGATCGTGCCCGCGCTGGCGGCCGCCAGCCTGCTGTGGGTGTCCGTCACCTCACGGCTCGGTGCGGCCCTGGCGCTCCACGTCGCGGTCCTGGTGGCCGCCGCCTGTTTCTCGCCTACCGCCCTCCGGCCCCATCACCTGCTGGCCCTCTACCCGGCCCTGCACGTGGCGATGGCGGTGGCGGCGGTGGATCTGGGTCGCCGGCTGACCGGCCTGGGATCTGGCGAGGAGCCAGGGCACCAGACGTCCGGCCACGGGAGACGCTGGCGGGCCGGTATCGTACCGGCCGTGACGGTGGCTCTCGTGGGCACCGTCAACCTGACGGCGGTGCTCTCGGTGGACCGGGGATTGCGGGAAACCGGAGGCGTCGGACTGTGGTCCGACGCCATCGTTCCCCTGGCCCAGGACCTGCGCGCTCGAGGGGAGCCTGTGGTGGTGATGGACTGGGGATTCACCGACAATCTGATCGTGCTGACGGAAGGGGAGGTCGCGATGGAGCCCGCGTATCGCGAGCTGTGGAGACACCCACCGGCACCGGAGCTGTTCGAGCCGTACCTGGCGGAGGGGAAGCTCTATCTCTTTCACGCCCCCGGCTTCGAGCAGTACGCACAGATCCCGGGATTTTTCCGCGAGCTGGCGGAGGTCCATGGCCTCGAGCCCCGGGTCGAGGCCCGCTTCCGGCAGCGGGACGGACGAGTGGTGGCTCGGCTGGTACGGCTGGAGCGGCCGGGAGGGGCTCCATGAGCACAGCCGCGAGCCGATCCGTGGGTGAATCAATGAGCGAATCTGTGAACGGATCCGGGAGCGTCTGGCCGTTTCCGTTCGCCGACGCCGGGGAGGGCAGCCTGACCCGCCGGCAGTGGGGCGGATTGATCGCCGCCTTCGCCGCTCTCCATTACCTTTCGCTGCTGCTCGCGGCGTGGAGCGGCAACTTCGATCCCAACCCCAACCACGACCATGTGTTCGTGATGCGGGACGTCCTGGCGACCGGGCTGCCGCAACGGGCGATCTGGCCCCCCGGCTTTGGGTACTTCCTGGCCGGCAAGTGGCTCCTGATGAAGGCCCTTGGCTTGCCCTATTGGATGGGCAAGGTGCTGGTGGACGTCTTTCTCGTGGTGGCGTCGGGCATCGCCTCGGTGGAGCTGGGGCGCCGGTTGACCCACAACCGCCGGCTGGCGGTGGCTTCCGGGCTCGGGCTGGTGGCGGCGCCGATCTTCCTGCTGGCGAGCGCCGAGGGGTTGGCGGTCCTGCTCTTCCAACCCATCTTCCTGGGGTCGCTGATCCTGCTCGTCGGGGCGCTGCAGCGGCTCGGCGGCTCTTTGGCGCTCACGGCAGCGCACACGGCGCTGGCCGGGGGGGTGATGGGAGCCGCCTGTCTGGTGCGCGCCAACCCCCAGTTCCTGATCTTCGCGCTGGTACCGTTTGTGCTCGGGACTCTCGGTCCGGGCCGCTTCGGCCGCCGGCTCCTGCGCACCTCGGCGCTGGTGCTGGTCTTCGTTTTGGGTCAGAGCCTGGCGACGGCGCCCTGGCAGAGCTGGCAGCGGACGCTCGGGGCCAGCGGGGTGTTTACCGCGCCGGTGCTCTACTACGCGTTCATCGACGGTCTGCCCCGTCATCCGGGCAACCGGGTGAGTGATTGGGCGCGCGAGCATCGAGCCGAGCTGCCGCTGACCTTCGAGTCGGTCGTGAACATCAACACCCGGTGGCTGCGGGAGGATCCGGGAGCCCTCCTACGTCTGTATGCGCTCAAGGTGGTGCGTACCTGGTATCTGTCCGACAGCGGCCGCTGGGACCGCGCCATTTTGTTGCTCCACTTGCCCTGGTGGCTCGGCGCCGTGTTCGGTTTGGGTCTGTGGTACCGGCGGCTCGGATCTCGGGCTGGTGTCTTGCGCCGGATCTGGACCGATCCGGCCCTGGTCTTCCTGGTGCTGACGGTGCTCTACATGTGGGGCGTGTCCGCCCTGGTGGCGGGGCTGGCCCGCTACATGGCCCCGGTCTACGGGCTCTTGGGCTTGGCGGCCGGGTTGGCGGTGCTCTCGGTGGGGAAGACGGCGGATCGGTGGCTGCGGCCGACCACCCCGGGGGGTTCCGGGGGCGGTCGACCGTGATCGCGAGGCCGAGCCGGTCTCAGTGCCGGACCCGGATTGGGTACGGCGGTTTCTGATACTGCTTCGGAGGATGGGCCTCTAGTTGCTCGAGCACCACCTCGATAGCCTTCTCGAGCTGGGGGTCGTGGCCTTCGATGACGTCCTTGGGCCACTGCTCCACCTCGATGTCCGGCGGCACTCCGACGTTTTCCACCACAAAGCCGTCCTCGGTCCAGATGGCGAGGTTCGGTGCGGTGATGCCGCCGCCGTCCATCAATGTGGGGAAGCCCAGAATCCCCACCAGCCCGCCCCAGGTGGGACGGCCGATCAGGGTGCCCAGCTTCAGCTTGCGGAACATCCAGGGCAGCAGATCGCCGCCGGAGCCGGCGGTCTCGTCGATCAGCATCACCTTGGGACCCTGGATCGACGCCAGCGGCGTTTTCAGGTCCTTGCCGTAGCGCATCGCCCAATGGCTGATGTACGGCCGGCGCAGGATGTCGAGGTAGTAATCGGCCACCTGGCCGCCGCCGTTGTGGCGCTCGTCGACGATGATGGCGTCGCGGTCGGCCTGGGGGAAGAAGTACCGTTTGAAGTACACGTGACCCAGGTTGGTGGTGTTGGGTACGTAGACGTAGGCCACCCGGCCGTCGGTGGCCTCGGTGACCTTCTTCAGGTTGCCTTCCACCCAGTCGCGATTGCGCAGGCTCAGCTCGCTCTCGACGGGCACCACCTGGACGGTGCGCGACCCGGTGCCGTCCGCGTTGGGTCCGACGGTGATCTCGACGATCTTGTCGGCGGTGTTCTCAAAGTGGGCGAAGAGGTTCTCCGGTGGCCGCAGATCCTCGCCGTCCACCGCCAGCAGGTACTCGTCAGCCTGGACGTTCACCCCCGGCTCGGTGAGGGGGGCGCGAAGATCCGGGTTCCAGTTGAGACCGCCGTAGACCTTGGCGAAGCGGTAACGGCCGTCGTGGATCTCGTAGTCCGCACCCAGCAGACCGCCTTCGATGTCCTCGGTCTCCCACAACCGGTCGCCTCCCCCCACCCGGTGGTGGCCCACGGTGAGCTCGCTGGACATCCACTGGAGCACGTCGTTGAGATCCTGGCGGTTGGCCAGGTGGGGGAGAAAGACGGCGTACTTCTCCTTCATCGCCGGCCAGTCGGCGCCGTGCATGTTGGGGTCGTAGAAGTAGTCGCGGTTGATGCGCCAGGCTTCGTCGAAGATCTGCGCCCACTCCGCCCGCGGGTCGATCTTGACCTGGATGTCGTCCACCGGGATCTCGCCGGAGCCGGGCTCGATCTTGCTCCCGGCATCGACGATCTGCCAGGAGCCCGGGCGCACCAGCAGCACCTTCTTGCCGTCCGCCGACAGCCGGAAGCCGCGGACCCCTTCGAGCAGCGTCTCTTCCTTGCGCTTGCCGAGATCGTAGCGGGTCAGGCTGCCCGGAGGGTTGCCGAACAAGCCGCCGGCCTCGCCCCGCTTGAGGTAGTAGAGCTGGCCCTCGGGACCGGGCTGGAGATCGGTAATGCGGGCGGGTCCCACGGGCACCGCGACGATCCTGTGATGCAACCCGTCGAGGTCGATCTCGACTTGCGGTACCTCGGAGCCCTCGCCGCCCCCTCCGTCGCCATCGTCAGACTTACTCGGAGCTCCCTTCTTGCCCGCTTTCTTCCCGGGCGACTTGTCTTCGTCGCCTGGCTCGCCCTTCTCACCGCTCTTCGCCTCCTCCTCACTCTTCTCTTCATCGCTTTCGGCCGCCAGCGGTGAGGGCTCATCGGCGGGCAGCACCGCCAGGTACAGCTCGTTGGAGAGCTCCATGTCGGCGTTGGACATGGCGAACCACTGGCGCACCGGGCCGGCGTCGGTGGAAGCGGTGAACCACAGGTACTTGCCGCTGCGGTCGAACACCGGCTCGCCGACGTCCGCCAGTCCCTCGGTGAGGACGTGGGTCGAACCGTCCTCCAGCGAGTAGAGGTGCACCTGCTGGAAGTAGGTGTCGGTGTTCTTGGTGTAGGCCAGCCAGCGGGAGTCCGGCGACCACGAGTGGAAGGTGGTCTTGATCGGACCGTAGAGGATCTCCTGGTCGACCTTCGTGACCTCGCCGGACTCGACGTCGAGGATGTAGATCGCCCACGAGTTGTCGCTGAAGCTGATCTTGGTGCTGTCCGGCGACCACTTCAGGTCCTCGTAGAATCCGGCACCGTCGGCACCGCCGAGCTCGAAGATGCGCACCTCGCCCCGGCCGTCCTGCGGGGCGATGTGGAGACGGTATTCTCGCGCTTCGCTCGCTTCCGTCGGTGCGTCGGAGACGTACGCGATCCATCGGCCGTCCGGCGACCAGGCGGGGGAGCGCTCGTGGGCTCCGACCGAGTCGGTGAGGTTGCGGGGATCGCCCTTTTCGGCGGGCACGGTGACGATCTCGCCCCGAAACTCGATCACCGCCCGGGCGCCCGAGGGCGAGATGTCGGCGTTGCGAATGTAGTCGCCTCCCGCTTCGAAGCGTGGCCGGGTCTCCGGGAGATCGGCGGCGACCCCCACCTGGAGGCGCTGTCCGGTGCCGGCCGCGGGATCGAAGAGATGGAGCCAGCCGGCCTGCTCGTAGACGATCCGGCCGCCGCCGTCGGAGGCGGCGAGGATCGGGAAGTCGTCGTGATGGGTGAGCTGGCGCACGCTCGCGGTGGCCGTGCCGACGGACGTGTCGTAGGCGAAGAGATTGAATTCACCGGCGCGGTCGGACACGAAGTACACGGTGTCGCCGAGCCACATGGGATCGGTGTCGTTGCACCGGCCCTCGGGTTGCGGGATCTGGGTCACCGAGTTGTCGCCGCGGTCGTAGAGCCAGATGCGGGACGTGGTGCCGCCGCGGTAATTCTTCCACTGGCGGAAGGCCTCCGGCAGCGGCACGTAGGCGACCTTGGAGCCGTCCGGCGAGAAGGTGGCCTTGAAGGCGAACGGGATCGGGAGCTGCGTCGGAAAGCCACCCTCGACCGGCACGGTGAAGAGCTGCTGGTAGCGGCGGGTGTAGACCGAGCGCGGCGAGGTGAACAGCACCGCGGAGCCATCCGGCGTGAAGCCCTGCACGATGTCCGGGCCGGGGTGCCAGGTCAGCCGCTGGGGCACGCCGCCGGCGGCGGGGACCAAAAAGACGTCGACGTTGCCGTCGTAGTAGCCGGAGAAGGCGATCCATTGACCGTCCGGCGAGAACCGCGGCCGTCCTTCCCGGGCCGGGAACGAGGTCAGCCGGCGGGCCGTTCCGCCGTCGCGGTCGGCGACCCAGAGATCTCCGGCGTAGGCGAAGGCGATGTGGGTGTCGCTCACCGCCGGCTCCGAAAGAAGCCGGGTGTCGTCGATGTCGACGGCGGCCGCCGGGGGCGTCAGGAGCCCCGGAGCCAGCACGCCGAGAGCCAGAAACAACGTGGTGGACAAAGCAGCAGGGAATTTCCGTGGGCGGACGAACGGACGGACAAAGAGCCTGAAGTGCATGCGGGTGACCTCCTCCAAGTCGATTTCGAAGCGGGAGCCGATGAGCCCCGTGAAGCGTTCCCCTGGACCGCCGCCGTCCTCGGACCCCTCGCCGCCACCTGTCCGGGACGAAGCGGCCGCATCCTTCCGTAGTACGAGAACCGCCACGGCAGGTTTGGCCGGTTTCAGATTACCATTCGGAAGGGTCTGTCTTGGCAGCTCCCATATACTGTCGCCATGCCCAACCATCCCGCTACCGGGCTGTTTCAGCGCTTCGCCTCGCGCCTGCGCTTTCCCCAGCTCTTCTTCGTCACCGCGGGCGTTTTCGTCGTGGATCTCTTCATTCCCGATCTCATTCCCTTCGCCGACGAGATCCTGCTCGGGCTGCTGACTCTCCTGCTCGGCAATCTCCGCCGCGACTCGGACGAGACCGAGCCGAAGACCGACCGCCCGCCGATGAAAGACGTGACCCCGCCAGGTACAGATCGGAGCTGAGCTTGGGATCCTCTTCGGGGACCTCCACCCTCCGTCTGGCCGCGATCGCCGACGTACACGGCAACCGGTGGGCCCTGGAGGCGGTGCTGGAGGATCTCGAACGGTGGCGGCAGGGCGGCGGCGATCTCCGGGGTGAGATGCAGGTCGTGGATCTGGGCGACACGGTCTTCGGCCCGCTGGCACCGGCCGAGACCGCCGGGCTGCTGATGGACCTGGGCGCCGTCACGGTGCGGGGCAACCAGGACCGCGCGACGGTGGGTCCGACGCCGGAAGAGGCCGCCTCGCCGACCGGACGGCACGTTCGCGAAGCTCTTTCGGACGGCCATCTTGCCTGGATCCGGGAGCTGCCGGTCACCCGGCGCGTGGGAAACGGTGCCGTGCTGCTGTGTCACGGCACCCCCGGCCGGGACGATACACCGCTGCTGGACGAGATCGGACCCCGCTCGGTGGCGCTCGCCGGACCCGACCTGGTGCGCAACCGCCTGGGGGCGGCGGCGCGGGACGGCGTCGAGCTGGTGCTTTGCGGGCACACCCACGTACCGCGGATGATGGCGCTGCCCGACGGTCCGCTGGTGGTCAATCCGGGGAGCGTCGGGCTGCCCGCCTACACGCATGACGCGCCCTTCCCCCACGCCATGGAGGCCGGGAGCCCCCACGCCCGCTACGCGCTGCTGGAACGCCGTGAGAAGGGATGGATGGTGGAGCACCGCGCCGTGCCCTACGATTGGCGGACCGCCGCCGACACCGCCCGCCGCAACGGGCGCGCGGACTGGGCGCGATGGCTGAGCACGGGCCGGGGATTGTGACCGGCTCGGGAGCAGGGGAAGAGTAGAGACCCAGACATGAGCGAATCCTTCTGGCAGGATCTCCTGCAGCAAGCCCAGCAGCTCATGGGCCGGCCGGACTTCTGGAAGCACGCCAGCATTCCTTTCGTCGCCGCCGTGGTGGGCTGGGCCACCAACTGGGTGGCGGTCAAGCTCACGTTCCTGCCCCTCGAGTTCGTCGGCATCCGGCCTTTTCTGGGCTGGCAGGGAATCATCCCCTCCAAAGCGGAGAAGATGGCCACCACCTTCGTCGACTCCACCATGTCGCGGCTGGGCACCCTGCGGGACGTCTTCGACGGCATGGATCCCCGCAAGATCGGTGACCACGTGGTGCGCTACCTCGAGCGCCACATGGACGACTACACCGACGAGGTGATGGCGGAAAGCAACCCGGTGCTGTGGGAAACCCTGCCCTCGCTGGTCAAGCAGCAGGCCTACGCCGGAGCCCGCCGCGGCTTACCGCGCATCGTCCGGTCGATGATGCAGGAGATCGGCGACCGGATCGAGGAGCTGATCGACTTCAAGCACATGATCGTCAGCCGGCTGGTGGACGACCGGGCACTGCTCAATCGGTTGTTCCAGGAGAGCGGTGCCAAGGAGTTCCAGTTCATCATCCGCTCCGGTTTCCACTTCGGCTTTCTGTTCGGCCTGGTCCAGCTCGGCGTGTGGATTCTCCTGCCCGCGTGGTGGGTGCTGCCACTCTTCGGTCTGATTGTCGGCTGGGCCACCAACTGGATCGCTCTCAACCTGATCTTTCGCCCGCTGGAGCCGGTGAAGGTGGGGCCGTGGACCGTCCAGGGGCTCTTTCTCAAGCGGCAGACGGAGGTGGCCGCGGTGTGGTGTCACCTCGTGACCCGCAACATCCTCACCGCCCGCCAGCTCATGACCAGCCTGATGCACGGACCGCGCTCCGAGCTGAGCCGTAAGCTGGTGATCAAACACTCCAAGCCGATCGTCGACGAAGCGGTGGGGCTGGTCAAGCCGGCAGCGCAATTCACCGTTGGTCTCCGGGGTTACGCCGACATCCGCACCACGGTGGGGGAGAAGGCTCTCGATCTCTCCACCGTGCCGTTCGACGACCCGGTGTTCAACGAGGGCCGCGCGCAGGTCATCGAGGGCCTTTTGCGGGAGCGCATGGAGGCGATGCCTCCGGCGGAGTTCCAGGACCTGCTGCGGCCGTGCTTCCAGGAGGACGAGTGGAAGCTGATCCTGACCGGTGCGGTGCTGGGGGCCCTGGCCGGCTTCGCCCAACTGGTCTTCGTCTTTGGAGGAGGAGGGTGATATGTGGAGCACGATCCTGACCGTCGTCGCCACCGCGGTGCTGGCCGCCGTCCTGTCGAGCCTGCTGACCGGCTGGCTGCTGCGCCGGGGCTTCGAGACGCGGGTCAAGCCGGAGCTGGAGCGCGAGCTCGAGACCCGACTGCGCGCCGCCGTCGAAGGGTTGGGCGACGTGATCCGCGACCGGGTCCGTCAGGGGGTGCTCGACGCGGTGAGGTCCCTGCCGGCTCCCAACCTGATCCGCGAGGCCCAGAGAAGCGTCACTCGCACCGCTTCCGATCTGGTGCAGGAGGGGTTGAGCTCGTTGCTGGGCGCCGAGCGGCGCAAACGCGGTGGGGACGAATGACCGGCAGGGGTTTGACTGTCGCAAAGCCCCGTAGCAAATCATGCGGTGGCTCGGTCTCATCTCGTGGCGAGACCGGCTGCCGCGTGTCTCCCCCCGTAGCCGCAGGACCCTCGTCGCAAAGCGCTAGTCGATCTTCGCCAAGCTGGCCGGTCGGAATGTGCTCGACTTCTTGTCGTTCCCGTCGAACCAGACGCACACGACGTCGTCGGCCGGTCCGTAGGCACTGCCAAAATTCGTAACGGTCATGCTGGGGCCTCCAGACCTCAGCTTGACGACGTCGCCGATCTCGTAGTTGCGGTCATTCGAGCCGTTCACTGAGCTGCCTCCAAGCGAATAGGAGCGTAATAGGGTGAGCAGAACATGGACAACCCTCCAACATGTGATAATGAAACAGCAAGCACAATGTAGAAATTCCTATCCGCCAGCCTATCCGGAAAGGCTGGGGCTCGATTACGCGGGGGCCTCCGCGCCTCGAGTCTCGCCTCCTCCATCGGCCGTATCCTTGCCGGTGTCCCGCCCGAGGATCCTCCTACCGAGCCTCTTGACGTCTTCCAGGATGATGTAGCCCACCGGTACCCCGAGCAGGATGATGAAGGTGGAGAAGAGGACTCCAAAGGCCAGGGACACGGCCATCGGGATCAGGAATTGCGCCTGGACGCTCTTTTCCAGCAGCAGCGGAGTCAGGCCTGCGAAGGTGGTCAGCGAGGTGAGCAAAATGGGTCGGAAGCGGGCGGCCCCCGCCTGGTGCACCGCATCCCTCGGAGGAACGCCGTCGCGCACCCGGCGGTTGATGAAGTCCATCAGCACCAGGCTGTCGTTGACCACGATGCCGGTCAACGCCACGATGCCGAACATCGAGAGCATGGTCAGGTTGAGCCCCAGCACGACGTGGCCCATCACTGCGCCGATGAGACCGAAGGGGATCGCGCTCATCACGATCAGAGGTTGGAGGTAGGACTTGAAGGGCACTGCCAACAGGGCGTAAATCACGATCAAGGCGATGACGAAGCCGCGGGCCAGCCCGCCCATCGTGTCCCGTTGCTCCTCCTGCTCGCCGACGAAATCCCAGCGCACCCGGGGATGGTCCGCCAGCACCCGGGGCAGGACGTTGGCCGCGAGGTCGGCGAGGATCTCGTTGGAGTTGGTCTCGTCGACGTCGATGTCGGCGGTGACGTTGAGCACCCGGTTGCGGTCCACTCGCTGGATCGAGGCGGGACCGCGGCTGGTCGTGGCCCGAGCGGCGGTGGGGAACGGGACCTCGGTGCCGTCCGGGGTGCGGATGCGCAGGTCCTCGAGATCGCCGAGGGAGCGGCGCTGCGACTCCGGGAAGCGCACCATGACCTTGATGTCGTCCCGGCCGCGTTGGACCCGCTGGGCCTCCTCGCCGTAAAAGGCCTGCCGAACCTGGCGGCCCAGGTCCGACAGCGTCAGCCCGGCGGACTGCGCTTCCGGAGTGATGTCGAGCTCGAGCTCCTGCTTGCCGGCCCGGTAGGAATCCGCCACGTCCTGGGTCCCCGGGTACTGGCGCACCTCGTCCTTGAGCTTCGCGGCCACCTGGTGCAGCTCCTGGATGTCCGGCCCCGTGAGCTGGACGTTGATCGGCTCGCCGGTGGAAAAGATCGACGAGGTGAAAGTCAGCTCGACCGCCCCCGGCACGCCACCGACGATCTCCCGCCAGCGGTCGGCGAGCTGTTTGCTGGTGACTGCGCGCTCCTCGGACGGAAACAGCTCCAGGTTGACCTCCCCCAGGTGGCTGCCGGAGAAAGCGCTGCCGTTGCGACCGGCGGTCCGGCTCTGAGCGGTGCGGAACGGCTGCTCGCCGATCGAAGCCAGCATGTGGCGCACCACCGGAGGTCCGTCGGCCTCCACCTCCCGTTGCACCTGCTGGGCGGCCTTCTCGATGCGCGACAGCGCCTCGGCGGTCAGCTCCACCGGCGTGCCCTGGGGCATGGTGAGCAGCGCAGCCACATTGTCGGCCTCCACCGGGGGGAAGAAGGTGAACTGGATCCAGCCGCCAGCCACCAACGAGCCGGTGAGCATCAAGGCGACGATCGCCATCGCCACCGTCAGGTAGCGCTGCCGGATCGCCCACTCCACCGACGGCTTGTAGGAGCGGTCGATCACCCAGGAGAGAAAGCCGGCAAAGCCCCGACGTACGGACTGCCACCGGCGGCGCAGCGCGCCGGGCTGCCTCTTCGCCACCTCGCCGTCCTTCCGGGGGTGGTGCAGGTGGGACAGGTGGTTGGGCAGCACCAGCAGCGACTCGGTGAGCGAGAAAAGCAACGTACCGATGACGATGAGCGGGATCTGGCGCATGATTTTACCGGTGTTGCCGGGAACGAAGAGCAGCGGTGCAAAGGCGGCGACACTGGTCAGAACGGCGAAGATCACCGGCGTATAGACACCGTGGACGCCGGTCACCGCGGCGTCCAACCCTTCCTTGCCGGCCTGGTGCTCAGTGTAGATGTTCTCACCGACCACGATGGCATCGTCCACCACGATGCCGAGCACGACGATGAAGGCGAACAGCGAGATCAGGTTGATGGACACGTCGAGCCACGGCATGAGTGCCACCGTCCCCAGGAAGGAGACGGGGATGCCGAGGGCCACCCACCCCGCCAGCTTGAGACGCAGGAAGAGGGCCAGAACCAGGAAGACGAGGACGAATCCCATCCGGCCGTTGCGCAGCAGCAGGCCCAGCCGGCTGCGCAGGATGTTGGTGTCGTCCTGCCAGGTGGTCAGCTCGATCCCTCCGGGCATCCGGCCCCGGGCCTCCTCGACATAGCGATGGACCAGGTCGGAGATCTCCAGGGCGCTCTGGTCGCCGACCCGAAAGACCTGCACCAGCACCGCGGGCACGCCGTCGAAGCGGGCCGCCTGATCGGTCTCGGCGAAGCCGTCGACCACCGTCACGACATCCCCGAGCAGCAGCCGGGTGCCATCGGCGAGGGTGAGCAGCGGCAGCTCCTCGAACTGCCGGCCACGGTAGGCTTGGCCTTCGGTGCGCAACAGGATCTCCCCGCCTCGGGTCTCGACCGAGCCCCCGGGCAGGTCCAGCGAGGCGTTGCGGATCGCTGCCGCCACCCGGTCGAAGGTCAGGCCCCAGCGGCGCAGCGCCCGCTCCGAGACCTCGACCGATATCTCGTAGGGGCGGGCGGCACTGAGCTCCACCTGGGTGATGCCGGGGGTGGCAGAGAGATCGTCCCGCACCTGCTCTCCAAGGGTCTTGAGAGTGCGCTCGTCGGCGTTGCCGGACACCGCGACGTTGATCACCTGGCGGCGGTTGACCACCTCCGAGATCACCGGCTCCTCGGCTTCCTCCGGAAAGGTGTCGATGGCGTCCACCCGGGCCTTGATGTCGTTGAGGAGCCTCTGGAGATCGCCTCCGGGGACGACCTCGGCGGTGACCGTGCCGACGTTTTCGGAGGCGGTCGAACGGATCTCGTGGATGTCCTCCAGATCCTGGATCTCCTCCTCGATGCGGACCACGATGCCCTCCTCGACCTCCTCGGGAGCGGCACCGGGATAGGGCACCGAGATCGAGATCATGTCGGAGGAGAATTCCGGAAAGACCTCCCGGGTGATCGTCGGGAAGGTCGCCAGCCCCCCCACCACGATCAGGAGCATCAGCAGGTTGGCGGCGACACCGTTGTCGGCGAACCAGGCGAGGATGCGTTTCACAGCGCCACCTCCGCAGGGGCCGCGGTGCGGGGGCTGCCGGGCGAAGCGTCGTCGCCGGCGAGCACGGTCCGCACCTTCATGCCCTCCACCGGTGTCTCCAGGGGCGAGACGGGGAGGCGTGCGCCGTCCTCCAGACCGGTGCCCACCACGACCATGTCCCCGGTGATGCGGATCACCTCGATGTCGACAAAGCGCAGGGTGTCGTCGTCATCCACCATCATCAGGCGGCCGTCGGGCCGCAGCGCCACCCGCGGTACCTCGAAGGCGCCCTTCGCCACCCGGCCGGAGATCTGCGCCTCGACGAAGAGCCCCATGGGGAGGGCGTTCCAACCCTCCCGCTCCCGCGTCGAGCGCCGACGGCCGTAGGGATCGTCGATGCGAGCGAAGACGTCGAGCATGCGAGTGCGTGGGTCGATGGTGCCGCCGGTGCGCACCACCCGCGCCGGCCAGGTGGGGGCGCCGCCGGCGATCTCGGCGCTCAGCCGCACGGGGGGACCGGAGCCGTTGAGACGGCCACTCTCCAGGTCGAGATCGAGAAAGGCGAGCTGGTCCTTGGGCACCGGCAGCCGGACCTCCGCCCAGTCGGTGGCGAAGAGAGTGGCCAGCGGCGTGCCGGGGCTGACGAACTGCCCGACGTCCGCCCGCTTCGCCCGCAGACGGCCGGTGAAGGGTGCCCGCACCTCCGCGCGCTCGAGGTCGAGCGCGGCCTGGGCCAGTCGGGCGCGGGCGGAATCCAACGCCGCCCGGGCCTCCTGCACCTGCGGCTCGCGGGCGGCGAGGGCGGAGGGCTCGCCGCCGCGGCCCAGATCCCGCCACTCCCGGACCGCCAGCTCCGCCTCCGCCTCCTCGAGCTGCAACCGCACCTCGGCGGAAGCCACCTGTGCCCGGGCCTGCTCGACCGCCAGCTCCCAGTCGGCGGGATCGATGCGCACCAGGCTCTGCCCCTCGGAGACGAAAGAGCCGGCGGCGAAGTCCTGGGACACGGAGAGGATGCGGCCCGACACCTGGGCCACCAGGGTGCTCTCGGTGCGCGGCTCGACGGTGCCCTGGGAGGCGACGTCGAGCGGCACGTCCATCCGATGCGCCTCGATCACGGTGATCAGCGGCGGCGGGACCTCGGGCACCCCGCGCTCCACCTCGGGCTTCGAGGTGGCGACGAAGTAGGCTAGACTGGCGCCGCCGGCCAGCACGAGGAGGGGGAGGAGGATCTTTTTCAGCAGGCTCATGATTCGTCTCCGTCGGTCACCTCGAAGCCGCCGCCGAGGGCCAGATGCAGATCCACCCGTGCCTCCAGCCGCTGACGGCGGGCGCTCAGGAGCTGGCTCTGGGCCTCGAGGGCTTGGCGCTGGCTCTCCAACACGGAGAGGATGTCCGCCAGCCCGGTGGCGTAGCGGTCGTCCGCCAGGTGGCGGGCGGCGAGGGATTGCTCGGCGGCCTCGGTGAGGGCCGTCACCTGATGATCGAGCCACCTCTCGGAGGCGAGGGCGGTCTCGACCTCCCCCAGCGCTCGCAGTGTCGTCTGGACGTAGCCCGCGGCGAGCTCCCGCTGTTGGGCCTCGGTCAGGGCGACGACGGCGTGCAGCCGCCCGCCCTGGAAGATCGGTTGCAGGACGTTGCCCAGCAGGCTCCACACCGAGAAATCGGAATCCAGCAGGTCTTCGAGATCCGCGCTCACCCGTCCCACCGAGCCGGTGAGGGCGATGCGGGGATAGAGGGCCCTGCGGGCCTCGACCATCCGCGCCCCCGCAGCGGCGAGCCGGCGCTCGGTGGCGGCCAGGTCCGGGCGGCGGAGCAGCAGCTCCGAGGGCAGACCCACGGGAGGCGGCTCTGGGCTCTCCGGCAGGCTCGGCGGGCTTGGCTCTCCACCCGCGCGGCCCTCGGGATAGCGGCCGGCGAGGATCTCGACCTGCCGGCGGGCCGCGTCCAGCTCTCTCCGCCGCCGGGCCAGCAGTCCCTCGGCGGCGGCCCGGTTGGACATCGCCAGCCGCAGATCGAGAGGCGAGCGCAGCCCGGCCTCGTAGCGGCGCCGGATGCGCTCCTCGGTGAGCCGGCGGTTGGCGACCGTCTCCTCCGCCAGCGCCACCTGGGCGAGAGCCTCGCGCAGGGAGAGCCAGCCCTTGGCCACCTGTCCAGCCAGCGACAGGCGGGCGCCGGCCCAGTCGGCGCGGCTCGCCTCCACCTCGGAGAGGGCGGCGGCCTCGCGGGCGCGCAGACGACCCCACAGATCCGCTTCCCAGCTCACGTTGAGACGCACACCGAGGTTGGTGCTGGTGGTGGAAAGCACCCCCTGGTCCCCCCCGGGGATGGGAAAGCCGATGAAATTCTGGCGCCGACGCGACGCGTCCCCGGAAGCGTCGATCTGTGGCAACCGGTCGGCTCCGGCGATCCGCGCCTGGGCCACGGCCTGATCGATGCGCGCCGCCGCCGCGGCGAGATCACCGTTGCGCGCCAGCGCCTCGTCCACCAGCCGATCGAGCTGCGGATCGCCGAAGTCCCGCCACCAGAGATCGGCGGAGTGTCCGGTGTCTTGCTCGGAGACTTCGCGGGCGGCCCAGCTCTCCGGCATCTCGACCCCCAGCTCCGGCGTCGGCGTCTCCGGGACCGAGGCGCAGGCCGCCGCGAGCCCGAGCGTCAAGATGGCCGTCGTTCCCTTCACCCTTCGCTTCATCGTCGGACCTCCACCGACGGGCCCTGGAGCCCCGCCGCGACGAACGCGACCAGTCGCTCGGTCATCCCGTCGACGTCGCACGCGTCGCACAGGCCGTCGGAAAGCTGCGCCACCATGTAGCTGCTGCTGGCGGTGTGGGCCATCGCTCCGACCATGAAATGGAAGCGCCAGAAGAGGTCCTCCCGGGGCAGGTCCGGGAGCGCGCGCGCGAGCGCCGCCAAAAAACGCTCTTTCACCTCGTGAAACTCCCGGAGGACGATCTCACGTGCCGGGCCTTCCGGATCGTTGAGCGCCTGCACCACCAGCCGGGCCAGCTCGTGGGCCGCACGCGCCTCCGCGGGGTCGCGGTGCCGCAGCATGCGCATCACCGGCTCGACGAAGGCGAAGAGGATGTCGTGGAGGGGCACAGCCTCGCTGCCGGCCTCTTCCTGGAGCCGGGTCAGAAGCTCCACCCGCTCGCGGTTGATCGGTCCCAGCCGCCGGGCGAAGACCGCCTGGATCAGCGCGTCCTTGGAGCCGAAGTGGTAATGGACCGAGGCGAGGTTGGCGCCGGCCTCGCGGGTGATGGCACGCAAGGAGGCGCGCTCGATGCCGACCCGGGCGAACAGGCGCTCGGCGGCGTCGAGCAGGACCTCGCGGGTCTCGGATCGGATGCCAGCCTCGGCTGGATCCTCGGAGATTTGGGCTTCCGGAGTCGTGAGATCTGCCATGCCGATTCCAGTTATCTTTCGTTTCAGGGGACGTCAAGTGAGCTTGAGATCATCCAAACGACCGTTTCAAACGGGCGTATGAATCCTAGGAGATCTTTCAGCGGGGTGTCAAGGGGGCCTGCGAGGACTCGTCAATCCACGATTGCCTGGACGATTCCCAAGAGTCAATGCGCCCCCTGGGACACCTCAAGGTACTCCCCCAGAGCGCGGGCTTCCTCGTCCTTCAGCTCGATCATCTCGAGCTCCACCGCCCATCGCGGCTCGCCGTCCGGGGCCAACGGCTCGCAACCGGTGACGCGGACGGTGGGGTGCAGCACGACGTGTCCCAGATCCAGATCGAGGGTCCAGACCGAGCCGCCGCTCAAGGGGCTGCGGGTCTCGAGGCGCAGACCCACCGAGCTGAGGCCGCGAACCGCCACCAGATGCTCGATCTCCAGCCGGATGGCCGGTGTGCCGGCCGCCGGGAAGCGGCGGAACCGCCGACCGCGGAGCCGACCTTCGGCTTGGGTGGAGAGGTGGTCGAAGCGCTCGGTGGCCCGTTGCAGCTCGGGGGCGAGAAAGCAGCCCCCCGCCCGGTAGATGGGGTGCGAGTCGCCGTTCGAGTGGCGCGTGCGATGGAGGTTGGACCAGACGATCTCGGCCGGCAGCGTGGTCGTGCCATCGCCCAGGTGGACCTCCAACCGTTGCCGGGGCGTCAGCCGGGAGGTGGTTTCCAGGGCCAGCCCGCCGACCCCGAGATCCACCAGCTCACCGGGGAAGGAGCCCGCCAGCCGGGCTGCGACCCGGGGAAGGGGCCGCATGCCGGCCGGCGGCGCCGTCCGGGAAGAGGGGAGAGGCGGCGAAGGGGTGGAAGGAAGAGCGGTCATCGAGATCCTCCAGAACGCGTCCTGGTCACGCGTCATTACGCTTCCGATCACATCAACGTACCGGCCTCGCATTTCCCCTCACGCCTGCCTCTCCTTCTCTCCTCTATCCGCAGCTCGAGTTGTCGTCTTCCACCTCGAAGACCAGACCCAGGGTCGGCGAGGACACCCGGGCCGACGCCTCCGAGGAGCAGGGCGCGGTTCCGCCGACCCCGGCGTTGATGTCGCAGCTCACGTCGTCTCCGGTGAGCGAGCAATCGTCGAGGTCCAGCCGGATCCCACGGGGTGGGTTGCCAAAGGCTGCGGTGGTGAGCACGGACGCGGTCACCGTGGCCACGATGCCGCAAGTGGAGGTGAACGAGGCGTCGGCGTTGGCCCGGGCTCCGCTACCACCCGAGAATCCTCCCACGGCTTCAGCGCTGGCACCGAAGGTGAAGTCACAGCTATCGATTCCAGGGACCGTGGCCGCCGCCCCGCCGAGGCTCTCCAGCCGCTCGATGGCGCCTTCGAGGTCACGGATGGCCTGGCGGCGCAAGGCGATCTGGGTTTCGAGGCTGGCAGTGGGGTCTGCCGCCTGACGGTCCATCAGCCCGAGCAGCTCCAGCGCCATGCGGCCGGCGGCCCAGCGCAGCCCTGCGGGGCCGCGGGCGATGCGCTCGGTGCGCAGGCTACCGTCGGTCTTGCGGATCTCGCGCTTCCAGACGCCGTCGGTTACGGCCGTCCAGTCCGTCACCTGAGCGACTTCCTGGTCGGGGGCCAGAGGGTGGAAGCCCTCCGGCGGGCCCGCGAAAGTGATGACGGGAAGGGTGAGGGCGAGGGCCAGAGCGAGGGTGGGGCACGGCACGAATCTGCTGGGTCTCATCGAGCTCTCCTTGGGCTGTAGAAAGTATTAGCGAGAAGCTTTATGTTATAGGAATTCACGGAGCCGTGATGCGAACGGATAGAAGAGTCGAGCCAGATGCTGGCGCACGAGACACCTCGACGGTACCCGAGCGCAACCAGTGTCGAGCTGCTGACCGAAGCGCGCCACCACTTTCGCCGGCTGGGCCTGGCCGATGGCTGCCACGTGGTCTGGGGGGAGCAAGTCCTTCTCTTCCCCTGGGCAGGCGGCCGGGTTCTGGGGACGTTGGTGATCTGGCTCACCGAAGAGGGCTGGGACGTGACAGGAGACGGGCTGGCCCTCGGGATCGAATGGCGGTCTGCCGAAGCGGTCCGAGACGGGCTGGCGGCATTGCTGGAGGGGCCGCCCCCGGATCCCCTGGATCTTGCAGCCTCGGTGCGCAATCTGCGGCGCGAGAAGTTTCATCCTTACCTGGATGAGGATCTCCTTGCTGCCGATTTCGCCCGCAGGAGCCTGGATGTCGAGGGTGCGTACCGGGTGCTGCGGGAGCTTCTCGACCGCTGGCAACCGGCGTCTGCTTGACCGAGCCCGAGGGACCGAGTCCGGAGGCTAGCTTGAGCGACGAACCCCCTTCAGCCCGTCAGCCACCGTGGCAGCGAGGACGCCAGCCAGGTGACCAGCAGCACCGCGGCGAGGCGGGCGAGGAGGGTCGCTAGACTCTCGTCACCGGCGATCGCCTCGAGCGTCTCCAGGGGTGAAGGCAGGACCCCGACCACGCTGAGCCAGGCGAGGACGGCTCCGACCAGACCCGCGAGCCCGGCGACCACCAACCGCCGCCAGGGGAAGGGCAACGGCGCCGGTGCCTCCGCCGCCCGGTGGACCTCCGCCATGACCGTGGCGGAAAACCCGGCCGAGGGCTCCAGGATCTCGTCCTCGCGCAGAGCGCGATCGATCATGGTGCCGGTCTTGTTTCGAGGCTGCTGCGGCGTACGGCTCATGACGATCTCCTCATTTCCATCTTCCTCCGGATTCCACCCCCGGTGCCGGGTGGAGCCGGCCCCGGACTCTCGCCGCTCGCAGGGTGTCCTCGGCTCGATCGAGGGCCGAGACGCTTCTCCAGCAGCTTGCGTCCGCGAAACAGATGGGCCTTCACGGTGCCCACGGGGCGGCCCAGCACCTCGGCGGTGGTCTGGAGGTCCTCCTCCTGGAAATAGAACACCAGGATCGCGTCCCGGTACTTCTCCGGCAGCGCGAGCACCGCGCGGCGCACCAGCTCCGACTCCTCGCGCTGGAGAAGGGCAGCGGCGGCACCCGGAGCGTCGCCCGGGCGTCCGGCTGTGCCTTGCACTCCTGCGCCCTGCCACGTTTCCACCAGGGCCCCGACTTTGTCCAGCGGATCGAACAGCGGCCGTTTCTTGCGCGCCCAGGAGCGGTAGACGTTGAGGGCCACGGCGAACATCCAGGTGGAAAACCGTCCGCCGCTGCGCCACCGGTGGAGGTTGCGGAAGAGCTTGACCAGCGCTTCCTGGGCCAGCTCCTCGGCCACCTCGCGGTCGCGCGAGAACCGGTAGGCGAGTTGGATCAACGGTCCCTGCCACCTCTGGACGATGCCCTCGAAGGCATCGACGTCGCCGTCGAGCACCCGCTGCACGTCGCGGGTGTCCTGACGAGCGCGGGTGTCCTGACGAGCGCGGGGGTCGTCGGTGGCTGGGCTCGCGTGGCTCACGGGTCGGGCTCGCTGGAAGTCGTGGACCGGACGTCGGCTTGGGGGACGTTCCCGGGACGGTCACCAGGGTACGACGCGGGTGGGGGCGAACGGGTTGCAGAAAGCTCGCCGGAAAAGAGCGCTGCGAGAGCGTTGCAACCGATTCGAGGCTCCCCGCGTCCCACGAAGCGATGACGGCAGCACGTCCCGAACGACCCCGGGGCGAACCCAACGACTGAGGAGAGACCCCATGACTCTGTACGCTTTTCTCGCGCAGGCTTCTCTACCGCACCTCCAGGTGATGCAGCAGCACGACTTCTGGGAGATCGTCAGCGCCGCCATGGTGCTGATCTCAATGCTCGGCATGTTCGTTTTTCTCGCCATCGTGGTCTGGGCGCGTCAGCGCCGCCGCGAGCGGGAGTCTTTCTACCAGCACGAGCTCGCCCGCAAGGTCGCGGAGCGGGGGGAGATCAGCGAAGAGCGGCTGCTGGAGATGGTTCGCGAGCAGGCCGCCGAGGACTATCGCCGCCGCCGCGAGGGCCTGCGCATCGGCGGGCTGATCAATCTGGCCGCCGGGGCGGGTCTTCTGGTGGCGCTGCTCCAGATCGAGCCCAAGACGATGTTCCTGGGGCTGATTCCATTCCTCGTCGGAGCGGCCTTGCTGGGGGCCAGCTTTCTGCCCCGGCCCCGAGCCTGACGCGCGCCTCGGTGCCGCTCGCGGCGCCCGGGCCGGTGCTATCCTGCCCGTAGAGATCGGAGTGAAAGGAGAACATGCCATGGCCGAGACCGCACCGACATCCCCACCGACCGGTGCCGCCGCCGTCCAGCCCGCGGCCGAGGACGAACGGGACCTCCGGGCCGCTGTCGAGGGCGGGGACGGCATCTTCACCATCCGCGCCAGCGGCACCCATCGGGGCTGGAACGGCATCCGCTACAAGACCGGGCTGTCGGCCAAGAACGTGCCCGCCCGCAACCTGTCGATGAACGTCGCCACCATCCCGCCCGGCGGCGTCGCCTACGCCCACATCCACGTCGATTTCGACGTCATGCTCTACATCCTCCAGGGCCGGGTGCGCCACGAGTACGGCGATCACTTGAAGAAAACCCTCGACAACGAGGCCGGCGATTTCATCTACATCGAGCCCGGCGTCCCCCACGAGGTGTTCAACCTCAGCGACACCGAGCCGGTGGTGGCGGTGGTGGCTCGCTCCGACGCCTCGGAGTGGGAGCACATCGTCCCCTACGACCGCGAGACCGGACGCCCGGTGGAGCCGGAGTGACGCGCGGCATTCTCCTCCAGGCCGGACACCGGGCATGAGCGTCCACATCGAGCGCGAGGGACCGGTGGCGACGGTGATCCTGGACCGTCCCGGAACCCGCAACGCGATCGACCGTGCCACCGCCGCCGCACTGGCGGACGCGTTTCGCGAGATCGAAGCCGACGACGGCGTCCGAGTGGCGGTTCTGTGGGGTGCCGGCGGTACCTTCTGCTCCGGCGCCGATCTCGAGGCGCTGGCGGGTGGGAAGGACGATCCGACGCGCCTCACGGAGAAGGGGAACCGTCTGGAGCCCGAGGGCGATGCACCGCTGGGACCCACCCGCATGCGATTGAGCAAGCCGGTTCTCGCTGCCGTCGCGGGCTACGCGGTGGCCGGTGGGCTGGAGCTGGCGCTCTGGTGCGATCTCCGGGTGGTCGAGGAGGATGCGGTGCTCGGCGTCTTCTGCCGCCGCTGGGGAGTGCCGTTGGTGGACGGCGGCACGGTGCGACTGCCGAGGCTGATCGGGCTCTCCCGCGCCCTGGACCTGATCCTCACCGGCCGGCCCTTGGGCGCGGAGGAAGCGCTCGCAATGGGGCTGGCGAACCGGGTGGTGGCCCCTGGCGAGAGCCGCTCGGCCGCCGAGACTCTGGCCCACGAGCTGGCGGCCTTCCCCCAGGACTGTCTGCGCAGTGACCGGCTATCCGCCTACGAGGGGCTCGATCTGGCGTTCGAAGAAGCGATGGCGAACGAGCTGCGGCGTGGTCTGGAGACGGTCCGGACCACCGGCCTCGCCGACGTCAGGCGCTTCGTCGAAGGCGAGGGGCGGGGGGGTTCCCGTCCCAGCTATCCGAAGGCGTCGTGCAAGTCGCAGGCGGCAACCAATCCGCGTTCCAACCGGCTTAAAGCTTCGCCATCCAACTGAGCGATCGCAGGCTCAAGCTTGCGGCGATCGAGAGTGGTGACCTGATGGCAGATGGCATAGGAGTCTTCCGATAGGCCTGTGTCTCGAGCGGTGAGAGGCACGACACTCGGTCCTCGGAGTCTCTGGCGGGAAGAGGTTGTCACTGGAATGACGATGATCGAACGCCAGGAGTCGATCTGGTTGAAGGAGTCGTGGGACACGATCACGACCGGCCGGCGGCCTCGTTGTTCCGAGCCAGACCTGGGCCTGAGATCTGCCCAACAGACGTCACCGCGCTTCATCCGACCCCAAATGAGCCAGCCCTTTGGCCGCTTCCGCTTCAAGCTCCGGATCCAGGTCGATGGAGGTCCCGGCGTGCCGCTTGGCGAACTCTCGAAGCTCGTCCGCTTCTTTCTGGCGGGCTCGCTCACTGAGCCATCGGTGAAGAACTTCACGTACCAGTCTCGTCGCTGGAACCCCTTGGTCCTTCGCCTCTTCGAAGATCTGGCGGTGCATTTCGGGAGAAAGCGGAAGATTCATCTTCATCGTCGCCACGATCGGCCTCCTTGCCATCGCTGGATGGCAAGAATGATGGTACCATTTGTGGGTCACGAGCCGCTTTTCTCCTCCGAGTACCGCTCCCGCAGCCGCATCGGCCGGCGCTTCCGAATCCTCAGGTTGAGCATCTCGACGAAGACCGAGAAGCCCATGGCGAAGTAGATGTAGCCCTTGGGGATGTGCTGGTTGAACGACTCGGCGATCAGCGACATGCCGATCAGCAACAGAAAGCTCAGGGCCAGGATCTTCACCGTCGGGTGCTCTTCGACGAAGCGGGAGATCGGACCCGCGGCGATCATCATCAGGGCGACCGCGATGACCACCGCGGCGATCATCACCGCCACCTCGTCGACCATGCCGACGGCGGTGATCACCGAGTCGAGCGAGAACACCACGTCGAGCATCATGATCTGAACGATGATCGCCGCGAAGGAGGCGGCGACCTTTCTCGACGCGTGTCCCTCCTCGCCTTCCAGCTTGTCGTGGATCTCGTAGGTCGCCTTGCCGAGCAGGAAGAGCCCGCCCACCAGGAGGATCAGGTCGCGGCCGGAGATCTCCTGTCCCAGCACCGAGAACAGGGGTGCCGTGAGCTTGATGATCCAGGCGATCGAGAGGAGGAGCAGAATCCTCATGATCATCGCGGCCCCGAGCCCGACGCTGCGAGCCCGGGCCTGGCGATCTTTGGGCAACTTCCCGGCGAGGATCGAGATGAAGATGATGTTGTCGATGCCGAGGACGACCTCGAGGGCCGTCAGGGTGACGAGGGCGATCCAGATGTCCGGGTTCGTCAGCCATTCCATAGCGGGTCATTATGGCAGTCGGGACCCTGGTCCTGAGCCCGAGTCCTCGGCGGCGTCATCAGCCTGTAAAGCTCCTCCAGGTACAATCCGATCGGTCGTTTCCGAGCAAGTGAACGTTCTAATTCAAGGGCTACCATCCCTGGCTCGCCATCTTTGGAATCGAGGTGTCGCCCATGCGCCGTGCCCCGGCTTTTTTTGGACTCCAACCCGTCCGTTCACCCCGTCGATCCAGCCCACCGTTCCGGCTGCCCGTGAGGCTGACGATCTGCGCGCTGGTCTGCGCGCTGATCTGCGCTTCGGTCTGTGTTCTGGCCTGGGCCTCGAGCTCTCCCTCCGGGGAGCCTGTCTCCCAGGACGTCTTGCGCGAGGAGGTGGCGCGGATGGCGCGGATCGGCTCCTGCGGCTCGCCGTCCTTCTCCCCGGACGGATCCGAGCTGGTGGTGGTGTGCGATCTCTCCGGGACGCCTCAGGTGTGGAAGGTTTCTTCCCAGGGCGGCTGGCCGGTGCTGCTGACGCCCTTCGAGGATCAGGTCAACGGCGTCGCCTGGTCGCCCACCGGCCGCTGGCTCGCATTGTCGGTGGCTCCCGGCGGCGGTCTCAACCAGCAGCTCTACCTGCTGCGTCCGGACGGCATCGGGCTCCGGCGCCTCACCGACGGCAGCCGCGACAGCAACTGGCTGGGTCCCTGGACCCTCGATGGGAGGTATCTGGCCTTCGCCTCCAACCGCCGGACACCGGCGGCGGTGGACGCCTATCTCTACGATGTCGAGGCGGGCGCGGAGAGACGGCTCGCCGAGAACCCCGGCATCGGCTTTCTGGTGGACACCAGCGGTGATGGCAGCCGGGCCAGCCTGTGGCGGATGCAGGGCCGCGGGGACAGCGACCTCTACCTCGTCGACCGGCGGACCGGGGAGGAGGCCCACCTGACCCCTCACGAAGGACCGGCGAATATCAGCGGCGGGATCTTCGCCGCCGACGGCAGGGCGCTCTATCTCGCTTCCAACGCGGATCGGGACCGCACCGCCCTGGTGCGGCTGCCCCTGCACGCCGGTGGCCGGCCCGGGGAGCCCGAGACCCTCTCCGCGCGGGACGACGCCGGGCTGAGCGGGTTCTCGGTGACCGAGAGCGGAGAGATCGCGGCCCTGGTCTGGAACGTCGCGGGAAGGAGCGAGCTGGAGCTCCTCGACCTCGAGACCCTGGAGCGACTGCCGGTGCCGCCGCTGCCGGAGGAGATCGCGGGCACCCCCGTCTTCTCCCGCGATGGAACGAGGATGGCTCTCACGCTTTCCGGCGCCGTGCAACCTCAGGACGTCTGGGTTCTGGATCGGAGGACGGCGGAAAAGACAGGAGGAACGTGGATCCAGGTCACCCACAGCCCACACCCCGGCGTCGACCTGTCGCAGCTCATACGCCCGGAGCTGGTGCGCTACCCGGCCCACGACGGGTTGGAGCTGAGCGGTTGGCTCTACCGGCCGCGCAGGGCCGACGGCGTCACCGGCCGGGCGCCGTACGTCCTCTCCTTCCACGGCGGGCCGGAGGGCCAGGAGCGGCCGCGCTTCCGCAGCGACTACCAGGCGCTGCTCGCCCGGGGCATCGGCGTGCTCGCCCCCAACGTCCGGGGCTCCGCCGGCTTCGGCAAACGCTTTCTGCACCTGGACGACCGCGAGAAGCGTTTCGACGGGGTCCGGGACATCGAGTCCAGCGTCCGCTACCTGGTCGACGAGGGGCTGGCCGATCCCGAGCGGCTGGGGATCATGGGCGGCTCCTACGGCGGCTACATGGTGATGGCCGGGCTGACCGAGTACCCGGATCTCCTGGCCGCCGGAGCGAACCTCTTCGGTGTGGTCAATTTCGAGACCTTCTTCGAGCAGACCGAGCCCTGGATGGCGGCGGTGTCGACTACCGAGTACGGCGATCCCGCGACCCAGCGCGAGCTGCTGCGGAGGCTGTCGCCGATCCACAAGGTGGACCGGGTCACGGCACCCACCCTCGTCCTCCACGGTGCCAACGACACCAACGTGCCGGTGGTGGAAGCGGAGCAGGTGGTGGAAAGCCTCCAACGGCGCCAGGTGCCGGTCAAGTATGTGCTCTTCCCCGACGAAGGCCACGGCTTCCGCAAGATCAAGAACCGCATCACCTCGACCGTGGAGGTCGTGCGCTGGTTCGAAGAGCATCTCAAGGGGCGGATGGGTCCCGCGCCGGATCCGGCACCGGAGGCCGTGTCGGCGACCACCGCGGGCGCCGCAGCGTTCGCGCCGTGACCGCGGTCAGCAGCTCGCCCGCCCGGACCATGGACTCCCGCTCGCTCATCGAGCCGGTGCACAGCGGCACGACGGCGGTGAACGGGCCGAGGGGGCCAGAGAAGGGATCGGCCACGCTGCCTGCGAAGGCGATGCAGGGAACGCCGGCCTCCCGGGCGCGGCGGGCCACCTCCGCTGGCGCCTTGCCGTAGCGCACGGTCTGCTCGTCGATACGGCCCTCGGCGGTGAGCACGACGTCGGTGCCGTCCAGGTGGCGATCGAAATCCAGCAGCTCCAGCACCCGCTCGATCCCCCGCTGGAGAGCGGCGTCGAGCAGCGCCGCGTGCGCGGCTCCCAACCCGCCCGCCGCGCCGGCGCCGGGCAGCGAGCGCACGTCCCGTTCCAGCTCCTCGGCGAACAGGCCGGCGAGGTGGGTGAGCCCGGCCTCCAGCTCCTCCACCTGCCAGGGCGTGGCACCCTTCTGCGGTCCGTAGACTCGCGCTGCGCCCTCGGGACCCAGCAGCGGGTTGGTGACGTCGCATAGAGCCTCGAAGTGGACGGTGCCGGTGGCAGCGACTCGCGGGTCGAGACCGGCGAGATCCAGGTGCCGGATGCGGGAGAGCGAAGCTCCTACCGGCTCCAGCTCCTGGCCGGCGGCGTCGAGACACCGGAGGCCCAGCGCCGCCACGGCCCCGAGGCCGCCGTCCACCGTCGCGCTGCCGCCGAGCCCCACGAGCACCCGCCGGACGCCCAGGTCGAGCGCCGCCCGGATCAGCTCGCCGGTGCCCCGGGTGGTGGTGCGGGTCGGGTCGAGTCTCCCGGCTGCGAGGCGGCTCGGGATCCGTGCCAGACCGCTGGCGGTGGCCATCTCGATCACCGCCCACCGGCGCTCCGGCAGCCACAGAAACGAAGCGTCCACCGGCTCGGCCTCCTCGCCGAGGGGACCGCTGACCCTCGCGGTCCGCAGCTCGACGGGCTCGCCCCCCGGACCACCCAGCGCCCGGTGCACGGCTTCGACCAGCCCGTCGCCGCCGTCGGAGACCGGCAGCTCGACGATTTGCGCTTCGGCGTCGGCTGCACGCGCTCCGGCGGCCATTGCGGCGGCGGCCTCGCAAGCGGTGAGCGATCCCTTGAAGGCGGTGGGGGCCACGAGGACCTTCATGGCGGGCCTTTCCTGGCGGGCGGCCCCGGTGGCAGAGCGGGGAGAAGGGCGGGTCTCGCAGGTCTTCTCCCCTGGCGAAAACGACGCATGGGCGTTAGTCTATCGGTCGAAATGCGCGTTCGGACCCTCCTGCTCGTCGCCTCTCTGGTCCTGTCGGGTCTGTTGCTTTCGGGAGTGGCTCCGCCGGGTCTCGCCGCTGCGCGGCCGGAGACGGTTCCGTCCCGGCCTCCGGATCCGGCCCTCACCAGCAAGATCGCCCGCCAGGTGGCGCGAATCGAACGGCTGGGCGCGGTGGTGGGTGTTCACGTGGTGGAGGTGGACACGGGACGGACGCGGTTCGAGCACCGGGCCGACGAGCTGCTGATCCCCGCTTCCAACGTCAAGCTGGTGACCACCGCGGCGGCGCTCGACCTGCTGGGCCCCGGCTATTTCTTCGAGACGCGGTTGCTGGCCCGGGGTGCGGTGCGGGACGGCGTGCTGCATGGCGACCTGGCGGTGGTCGGCGGCGGCGATCCCGGCATCTCCTGGCGGCCCTACCCCTATCCCGAGGATCCCTTCGCAGTCTTCCGGCGCTGGGCCGGCGCTCTGCGGGAGCAGGGGATCGAGCGGGTCGAGGGCGACGTCGTGCTGGTCCACGGTCGCTTTCCCGCCCCCTGGGTGCATCCTGACTGGAAGGCGGAGAATCGATTCGAGTGGTATCAGGTGCCGGTGGCCGCGCTGGGCTTCCACGAGAACGTGCTCAGGCTCCGGGCGGTCCCGGCCGAGCGTCCGGGGTGGCCGGCGCGGGTGGAAGTGACCCCGCCGGTTCCCGGCTTCGAGCCTTTGCTGCGGGTGATGACCACCGCGTCCTGGCGCCGCCACGGGCTGCGGGTGGAGGCGCTGGGCGGCTCGCCCGCGAGGGGCGCCGCGGTCCAGCTCACCGGCGGCGTCTACCGGGGCGCCGGTCCCGTCGACGAGTACTTGGCGGTCGACGATCCGGTGCGCTACTTCGGCCGGGCGCTGGTTACCGCTCTGGAGCAGGAGGAGCTGCCGGTAGCCGGGGCGCTGCGCCCCGCGGAGCAGCTTCCCGGTCTCACCTGGCGGGAGGTGGCGGTCCACCGCAGCGATCTGCTCACCGCGGTCGAGATCACCAACCGGGAAAGCCAGAACCTGTACGCCGAGAGCCTGATCAAGGTGCTGGGGGCCGAGGTCTGCGGTCGGGGTACCTGGGAGCGGGGCACCGAGGCGGTGCGCGGCTTCCTGGCCGGCGTGGGCCTCGATCCGGACAGCTATCGCCTGTCCGACGGCTCCGGGCTGTCGCGTTCCAACCGCTTCACGGCCCGCCAGCTCACCCGTCTGCTGCGCACCATGCACGGCCACCGATGGAGCGCGGAGCTTCTGGGCTCGCTGCCCCAGGGAGGAGAGCGCGGCACCAGCCTGGAGAAGCGTCTCCGGGAGCCGCGGTACGCCTCCCGGGTCGCCGCCAAGACCGGCACGCTCGACGGCGTCTCGGCGTTGTCGGGATACGTTCTGGGTCGCTCGGGCCGGCTCTATGCCTTCTCGCTGCTGGTCAATTTCCGCTCCGGTAAAGGTCCCGTCTGGCGCGCCCGCCAGCTCCAGGACGATGCGGTCCGGGCTCTCGTCGACAACGGTTGAGCCCGGTGCTAGCCTGACACCGTAACCCCCCCGAGCTACCGGGAAGAGGAGAATCTCTATTGACCGTGGTCGAGACCCCGCCGGTGGACTACCGGGCCTTGATGAAGAAGGTGGAGCAGGTGGTCGCGGCCATCGAACGGGCGGACGACGTCGGCCACACCCTCCAGACCGTCATCGAAGGTGTCTTCACCCAGTTCCGCAGCGAGCTCGGGATCTTCGGCGGCCGCGTTTACCGGCGCCGGGGGAAGCGGTATCACCTGGAGGGGGTGTTCGGCGAGTCCAAGCGTCCGCAGGAAGACCTGCGAGTGCAAGCGTCTTACGCTCCCATCCAGGCGGTGCTGGAGCAGGGCGTCGTGGTGATGACTGCGTCCGATCCCGGCGCGGACCGCAGCCTGGAGGCTCAGCTCGGTACCGACGTCTTCGCCGCCGTCGAGGTCGGGCGAGGGGAGTTTCTCCTCGCCTTCGACGTGCTCCCCGGCTACGCGCGGGAAGATCTTCACTTCTCCCTTTCGATCCTCCGTCACGCCATCAACCAGAAGATCCGGCAGGAGAGGATGGCGGGGGTCTTCCAGGAGGCGCGCCGGATCCAGCTCTCCATCCTGCCTCGCCGGAGCCCGGAGTTCGGTCCCTTCGACATCCACGGCCACACCGAGTCCATGGAGAGCGTCGGCGGAGACTTCTTCGACTACATCCCCATCACTACCAAGATTCTGGGGCTCGCTATCGCCGACGTTTCGGGCCACGGCTTGCCGGCGGCTCTGCAGGTGCGTGACATCTATGTCGGGCTGCGCATGGGGATGGCACGCGATTTCAAAATCATCCGCACCGTCGAGCGTCTCAACGGCATCATCCACCAGTCCACCTTGACCAGCCGCTTCGTTTCACTCTTCTACGGCGAGCTCGAGGCGGACGGTACCTTCATCTATGTCAACGCCGGCCACCCGCCGCCGTACCACGTCCGAACCGATGGTGAGGCGGTGCCACTGGAGCAGGGCGGCGCCGTGCTGGGACCTCTGGCCGAGGCGACCTACGACCGGGGATTCGTCCAACTCGCAGCCGGCGAGCTGATGGTGTTTTACACGGACGGCATCACCGAGGCCCGTGGCCACGGGGAATCGGGTGCTGTCGAAGAGTACGGATCGTCCCGCCTTCTCGACGTGGTGCGGCGGCACCGGACCCGCGCCGCCCAGGAAATCGTCCAGGCGCTGCTGGACGACGTGCGCACCTTCCGCGCGTCCCCGACACCGGAAGACGACCAGACGGTGGTCGTGGTCCGACGTGTCACCTGACAGTCCAGTGACACAGCCAGCCCGTGTCCCTACACTTCTGACACTCAGTTATCCGGCCTTGTCGATCTCTCGATAGGGTTGCGCAAACCCCCTGTTTGCAGTGGTTCGAAGCGGTTTCTGGGCTTGGCACCGGGGTTGCTATTTGGCTTGGGTGAACGACAACAACCCATGAGACTCAACACTCAAGGCTGGAGGGCATAAATCATGATGAAGCGACTGGTAGTCACGATCCTGATTCTCACCGGGAGCCTGATCGCGGCTCCCATGTTTGCTGAGCCGACGCCGACGTCGGACCTTCTGCTTCCCTACTTCGAGGTAGACCTCAGCGGCTTCAACAAGACCACCCTTTTCACGGTGACCAACAACGACCCCGAGAAGGCTGTGGACATCAAGATGGTCGTCCACACCAATTGGGGCATCCCGATGGAAGAAGTCTTTGTCACCCTGGAGCCGAAGCAGACGCGCGGCTTCAACCTTCGCGATTGGCTCCGCAACGGGGAGCTGCCGCAGCCGGACGGCACGCTGGCGGCTCTCGCTCCGCAACGCCTCTCTCACGTACAGTCGGCGCTCTCGGGCGTCCAGTCTCCCCAGGACCAGATGTTCTACAGCACCCAGGTGCTGCCCGACCTGGCCGTGGGCTACGTGACGATCCGCACCCAGGGAGAGAGCCGACGGAGCAACGTCCTGTGGGGCAACTTCTTCATCATCGATCCGCAAGAGGACAGCGCCCAGGGTGACGTGCTGGTGGACATCGATCCGACCCACGAGTGCCATGACCTCTGCGCTCGCCACCTGCTGTTCTTCCTCGAAGGTGCGGTGTTCGACGGTGGCACCGAGATCGTGATCTGGAACCCCGGCAAGGGTCAGCCCCAGGCGAGCGCCAACGCGGTTGTCGAGGTGGCGGATCTGAGCACCCTGGTACGTGACCTCGACGGTGAGGTCGTCTACGAAGACGCGCAGGGCCTGCTGGCGACCCAGACCGTGACCATGGAGGAGATGGTGAGCTTCGCCCAGTCCGGGACGATGGAGCTGGAAACCACAGGGAACTTCGGCCATCAGCCCCTCCAGGCGTTCATCGGCATCCGTTACGGTGCCGAGCATCGCTACAGCGCGGTGCTCCAGTCCTGGTGCGAGGTCAAGGTCGTGGGCGGCGGCGGTGGCACCGGCGGTGACGACGGCTCCGATGACGGTAGCGACGATGGCTCCGACGACGGTGGCGACGACGGCTCCGACGACGGTGGCGACGGCGGCGACGACGGCTCCGACGACGGTGGCGACGACGGCTCCGACGACGGTGGCGACGATGGCTCCGACGACGGCGGCGACGATGGCTCCGACGACGGTGGCGACGATGGCTCCGACGACGGCGGTGACGACGGCGGTGACGACGGTGGTGACGACGGCGGCGACGACGGTGGCGACGACGGTGGTGACGACGGCGGCGACGACGGTGGCGACGACGGCGGAGACGACGGTGGCGACGACGGCGGTGACGATGGCTCCGACGACGGTGGCGACGATGGCTCCGACGACGGCGGGCCGGAGATAGACATCGAGAAGGCCACCAACGGCCACGACGCCGACCACCCGACCGGCCCCTCGATTCCGGTGGGCGACCCGGTGTTCTGGACCTACCTGGTGACCAACACCGGCAACGTGACCCTCTTCGAGGTGACCGTCGAGGACAACGAGGAGGGCACGATCACCTGCCCCGAGACGATCCTCGATCCGGGTCAATCCATGACCTGCGACCACGAGGGAGTCGCTTCCGAGGGTCAGTACGCCAACGTGGCCATCGTCAGCGGTCACGACGACCAGAACCGGACCGTCATGGACGAGGATCCGAGCCACTACTTTGGCGAGATCGTCGGCGGTGGCGACGAGGGCTGCACCCCGGGCTACTGGAAGAACCACACGGACTCCTGGCCGGCCGCGGGTTTCTCTCCGGCCCAGGCGCTGACCAGCGTCTTCGCCCAGGGCGCGGCCTACCCGGAGCTCGCCGCCGCTTCGATGCTCGAAGCGCTGAGCTTCCACGGTGGCAGCGGGGTCGAAGGCGGAGCCCGCAACCTGATGCGGGCGGCGGTGGCCTCGATCCTCGACGCCTCGCACCCGGGAGTCGACTACCCGCGGACTCCGACGGAGGTCGTCAGTCAGGTCAACTCCGCCCTCGCCAGCGGCAACCGCGACACCATGCTGGCGGTGGCTGGAAGCCTCGACCGGGACAACAACCTCGGTTGTCCCCTCAACTGAGCCCTTCTCCTTGAGGACATCGGGCCTCAGGTGAGTCCCGGGGAGGAATTCTCCCCGGGGATTTTTTTTTGGGCTCGTCGAGACGCCAGCTTCCACCCACCGATCCACCGATCCCACTCTCGAGGACATCCGGCCTTGAGAAATTCCCCGGAGGGCTCTCTCTCCGGGGCTTTTTTCGTTCGGAGTGTTGGTAAACTGGTGGATCATGTCGTCTTCGAGTGGGGATTACGACGCGCGGACCGCCGAGATCGAGGTTCCGCGCAGTTGGAAGGGGCAGGTCGAGCGCCGGGACCGAGCCCGGGTCCGGGTGCCCGTGCTCACCGTGCTTTTCCATCCCAATCCGGTCCGGATCGGCGATCGGCTCTGGCTTTCCGCCGTGATGTCTGGGGGCGAGGTCGAGATCTCCCGGCTGTCACCCAGCTTCTCGGCTCCGGGAGAGGAGGCCGGGCATGCCCTCGCCGATCCCTATCTCTCCCGCACCCCGATTCGTTTCCGCCAGGGCTCGGCCGGCGAGGTGACGCTGGATCGCGCCGGCAGCCAGACCGAAATCCGCGTCGACGGAGTGGCCGTCCAGGAGGCCACCTTCAGCCCGCAAGACGTGGAGCGCGGAGTGGTCCTGGAGCTTTCGCGGCGGGTGATCCTGCTGCTGCACCACCTGCCGCCGATGGGCCGCCAGGAGCCGCCCCGCTTTGGCATGGTCGGGGAGAGCGAGGCGGTGCTGCGGTTGCGTCAGGAGATCGAACGGGTCGCCGACCTGGAGGTGCCGGTGCTGCTGCGAGGGCCGACCGGTACCGGCAAGGAGCTGGCGGCCCAGGGCATCCACGAGGCCAGCCGCCGCCGCGAGCGACCGCTGGTGTCCGTCAACATGGCGGCCATTCCGCCCACTCTCGCCGCCTCCGAGCTGTTCGGCGCGGTGAAGGGGGCCTTTACCGGCTCCGATCGCACCCGTGTCGGCTACTTCCGCAAGGCGGACGGCGGCACCATCTTCCTGGACGAGGTGGGCGAAGCTCCACCGGAGGTCCAGGTGATGCTGCTGCGGGTGCTGGAGACCGGCGACATCCAGTCCGTGGGAGCGGCCCAGCACGACCGAGTCGACGTGCGGGTGTTGGCGGCCACCGATCAGGATCTCGAGGCGGCCATCCGGACGGGACGCTTCCGGGCACCGCTGCTGCACCGGCTGGCCGGTTTTTCGATCCGGGTCCCACCACTGAGGGAGCGCCGTGACGACATCGGCCGCCTCCTCTTCCACTTCCTCAAGGAGGAGCTGTCGACCGTCGGAGAGGAGAGTCGCCTGTTCCCCACGCGTGCCCAGGCACCGCCCTGGCTTCCCGCCTCCATCGTCGCCCGCCTCGTCGGCTACGACTGGCCGGGCAACGTGCGCGAGCTGCGCAACGTGGCGCGGCAACTGGTGATCGGTAGCCGGGGCGCCGACCAGGTCCAGGTCACCCCGGAGGTGGAAGCTGTGCTGCGCGCGGCGGAGGCCGGAGCCGACGAGCGGCGCCAAAGCCCGTCTCGGGAGGAAGGTCTCGAGACCACGCTGACGCCGTCGACGGCTGCGCCGCCGGCTCGGCCGGACGCCGAGGGCCCGGATCCGGACAAGGAAGCCTACCGCTCCCCATCCGACGTCTCGGAGGACGAGCTCCTGGAGGTGCTGCAGCGTCACCGCTGGACGGTCAAGCCCGCCGCCGCCGAACTCGGCGTCTCCCGCGCCTCTCTCTACAACCTGATGGAACGTTCCTCTCAGGTGCGCAAGGCGTCGGATCTCACCCGCGAAGAGATCGAGGCCAGCCGTGATAGCCACGGAGGCGACCTCGCCGCGATGGTGGACGACCTCCAGGTCTCGCGCAGAGGTCTGGAGATGCGGATGAAGGAGCTGAAGCTCCGCTAGCGGCCCGATGTCGAAGCCACCTGCGTCGCGCTCCGTTTGCGGGGTTGCGGGCTGGACGGGTATCTTAGGTCCCAGGAGGCGATCACTCTGAAGATCATCACCTGGAACGTCAATTCGATCCGCCCCCGGCTGGAGCGCACACAGGCGCTGCTCGAGCGCCACGCGCCGGATGTTCTCTGCCTGCAGGAAATCAAGGTGGAGGACGAGGCTTTTCCGCGGGAGGAGCTGGAGGCTCTTGGCTACCACGCCACGGTCTACGGTCAGAAGACCTACAACGGCGTGGCGATCCTGACCCGTGAGCCGCTGGAGGACGTGGCGAAGTCCTTTCCCGGCAACCCGGTACCCGACGAGGCGAGAGTGCTCGGGGGAACCGTCGCCGTGGGCTCCTCGGAATCTCTCCGCCTGCTCAATCTCTATGTCGTCAACGGCCAGGCCGTCGGCACCGACAAGTACGAGCGCAAGCTGGACTGGCTCGATGCCCTGATCCGCTGGCTGTCAGAAAGCCACGACCCCGGAGCGCCGCTCCTGCTGGTGGGCGATTTCAACATTGCACCCGAAGCCCGGGACGTCCACGATCCGGAGCAGTGGGACGGCAAGGTCCTGTGCAGCGAGGCGGAGCGCGAGCGTCTCCGATCCCTGCTCGACTGGGGCTTGCGAGACCTGCACCGGGTCTTCACCGACAAAGGAGGTCTCTACACCTGGTGGGATTACCGTATGGGAGCCTTCCATCGCGGCTGGGGACTGCGGATCGATCTCGGTCTGGGCACGGTACCGGTTGTGAACCGGCTCCGGGAGGTCCAGATCGACCGGGACGAGCGCAAGAAGTCGACCGGAGAGGGCAACCCGAGCGATCACGCGCCCGTGATCTTCAACTTCGACAGGTCTTGAGGGGGGTTGGCGGAGCAACCGCGATCGGATAACAATAGCTCGCAGACTGCTTGGATATGCACTTGCATGGATAGATCTCACCGATGGCAGATTCTCAGGAGACGATCGGACCGTACAGCCTGGAGAAGCTCCTGGGCTCCGGAGGCATGGGTCAGGTCTACCAGGCCTACGATCACCGTCTCCAGCGGCGGGTCGCCATCAAGCAGTTTCAGAACGGGTCGCGCACCGATGCCGCCTCCCGCAAGCGCTTTCTCCACGAGGCCCGTGCGGCGGCCAGCCTGAGTCACCCGTCCATCGTCCAGATCCACGACATCCTGGAGGACGAGAGCGGCGATTGGATCGTCATGGAGCGTGTGGAGGGTCCTTCCGTCGCCGAGCTCGTGGCCCAGGGTCCCTTGCCGGTCGCACGTGCGGTCCGAGTGGCGCTCCAGGTGACCGAGGGCTTGGTGGAGGCCCACGATCACGGAATCCTGCACCGGGACCTCAAGAGCGAGAACGTGATGCTGGCCCGCGGGGAACGGGCCAAGATTCTCGACTTCGGTCTCGCCAAGCGGCTGTGGCCCGGGGACCAGACGATGACCCTCTCCGGCGAGGGGCGGGTGCTCGGTACCTGCCGTGCGATGTCCCCCGAGCAGGCCCGGAGCCTGGAGCTCGACGCCCGCTCGGATCTCTTCGCGCTGGGCGTGCTGCTCTACGAGATGCTCACCGGGCAGTCCCCGTTCCACGCCGACAACCACACCGATACGCTGACCCGGGTGTGCCACTTCCGGCCGCCGCCAGTCAGCGATCTGCGTCCGGACGTGCCGCCGGAGCTCGTGGGGCTGGTGGGCCGCTTGCTGGAGAAAGGCCGCGAGCGCAGGCCTGAGAGCGCCCAGGAGGTGGCGGAGGTCCTGGCGGTTCTCGATTCCACCCTGTCGCCCAGCGGCTCGGTCTCGGGGAGCGTGCCACCACCGTCGAGCTCCGGCACCGGCGAGCGGGCGTCCTGGGCCCCGGGCTGGCTCACCGAGAGCGTGTACCTGGGGCCGCCCGGCCGGGGAGCCTCGAACCGCTGGTTTCTGTGGGTCTTGGCCGGGCTGGCGCTGGTGCTGGCGGTGGGGCTTTGGAGCTGGCAGTGGACCAAACCCGAGCCAAGCTTGCCGCCTTCAGTGGCTGTGCTTGGATTCCGGATCGACCCTGAGCTGGAGATAGAAGGCCTCGCCAAGAGCCTCACTGTCGCTCTCGGCTCCGAGCTGGCGGTAGGGGAGTCTGGATTGCGTACTGTGGACGACGACGAAGTGGCGCGAGCCCGCAGGGAGATGGAGTTGCCGGTAGGGGAGACGCTGGGGCCGGACCTGCGGTCGAGGCTCGCTCAGGTCCTCGCCGTGGACTGGCTTCTGGTTGGGTCCCTGGAGCCTGATCCTGAGAACGGTGGGTACCGGCTGCGGATTCGCCTCCAAGACGCTACCGACGGAACGGTGACGGAGCTGTTGAACGTCCCGGTGCCGGACGCCGCGACGGAAAACGAGATCTTCGACCTGGTCCGCGGCGCGGGACGAGATCTGCGAGAGCAGCTCGGAGCCAGGAGGATGTCCCAAAGGGATCGACGAGAGGCCGAAGCGAGGCTGCCCCGGGACAAGACGGCGAGACGTTTGTACTCCCGGGGACTGGAAGCCTGGGACCGCTATGACTACTCCGAGGCGCGGGACCTGCTGGAGCAGGCGGTCGTGGCGGAGCCGGGGTTTCCTTTTTCCCATGCCGCGTTGGCCGAGGTGTACCGGGCTCTCGGCCAGGCTGCCAAAGCCCAGCAGGCGGCGGAGAGGGCTGAGGCCAGCCTGAGCGACAGCCATCTCTCCATCGCCGACCGGCTCCTGATCAAAGCCCTGTACGGCGAAGTCTCCGGGAACTGGGGCGTGGCCATTGAGCATTACACGGATCTGTGGAAGAGCATCGACCGTGTCCCGAGGTACGGGCTCCTCCTCGCCAGGGCCCTGGTATCGGCCAAACGTGGGGCCGACGCCCTGGAGGTGATCGCCGAGGTGCGGGCGCTTTCCCCTCAGGGTGCGCGAGATCTGCAGATCGACTTGATGGAAGTCGAGGCGTTGAAGGCTCTTTCGCAGTACGAGGAGCTACGTGCTGCGGCGGAAAGGCTGGGGACCCGGAGCGAGGAGCTCGGTGCGCGGATCCTGCAGGCGGAGGCCCTCCTGCTGGAGTCTCATGCGCTGCTGCGACTTGGGAAACCGGAAGAAGCGAGGTCGCCGGCCGAGCTGGCCAAGGATCTGTTCCTCGAGGCCGGAGATCCCTTCGGAGAGGCCGAGGCCCTCAACCAGATCGCGACGGTCGAGTTTGAAGAGGGGCATTTCGACAAGGCACGGGCGATCTTCCAGGAGTTCCGTTCGCGGATGGAGGCCATGGAGAATCTCCTGGGCATCTCCAGAGCGCTCACCAACATCGCGAGCTGCTGGACCTTGCAGGGGCATCTGGGAAAGGCCGAGGCGCTGGTCCAGGAAGCGCTCGCCCTGGCGGACCAAGTCGGCGATCTGGGACAGATGGCCCTGGTGCGGGTCCATCAGGGTGAGATCCGCCACCGAAGGGGGGACCTGGAGGGCGCGCAAGAGTCGTTTGAGGAAGCGATCGATCTGGTGAAGGGACCCAAATTCTCGTACGCGCAAGACGCCGCATGGCTCTTCCTGGGTCAGGCTCACCTCACCGCCGGCAAGATGGAACCGGCCCGGGAGGCCCTGGAGACTGCCCGCGAATCCCTGCGGGAGTCCAGCGATGAGCGCTACCTCGCCTGGACGCTGGCGAGCCTGGGAGCTCTGGAGCGGGTCAGCGGGGATCTCGCTGCAGCTCGCGCGCATCATGAAGAGGCGTCGAGACTCCTCAAGTCTCTCGGAGGCAAGTACCTCGAGGCAGTAGGCTGGGTGGAGCAGGGGTGGACGGAGCTGGCACAGGTATATCTCCAGTCGGCGGCTGCCCACGCTGAGCGTGCCCAGGATTCCTTTCGGCTACAGAAGAGCCTCGACGGCGAGCGGCGGGCGGTGGCGCTCGAGATCTCGGTGCATTTGGCGACCGAGGCACCCGAGGCTCCGAACGACCTCCTGCTGAGGGCCGAAGGGCTCCTGGAGGACTGTGAGGGGCTGGTCACCTGTCAAGAGCTCAAGCTCCAGATCGCCCGCGCCTGGCACCACGGCGGCCAGGCTCCTCGCGCGCGACAAGCCCTGGAAGACGTGATCCAAGCCGCCGCAAGCCACGGCCTGGTACCCCTCGAGCTCGAAGCCCACTTGGCGCTGGCCGATCTGGAGGAAACCGAAGGCCGTGCCCTCGAGGCCCAGGAGCGGCGGCGGAACGTCCACGACCGGGCGCGGGATCTCGGGCTGGGCCTGTTGCAGCAAAAGGCCGGCTCGGAGCTTCCCCCAAGCCGGCCCGCCTTGAGAGATGCGGCCTGAAGGACCTCTTGGCCCGAGGCCGCTCTCGATCCGCTCCCGCGCCTCTAACCTTGCACGGACGAGCTGTGCGCTTGGTCCTCGGACGAGGTGCTCAGACTACCGGCCGAGGGGATGACTCCGGGTGATGGAATGACCATCGGGGGCTCCTCGACCGAGCTGGCCTCGACCGCTCGACCCCGAGAGGTGGTGATGTTGGGGCTCTCCCCAGAGCCCATGAAAATATTGATCGCGTAGCTGGGCGGAACGCCCGCGGTGGCTTGCTCCCCAGAAGCTCCCTGGGTCGCTTGCGTCAACAGGGAGGTGGCGACCTCGACCAGCTCTCCCGCCTCTCCCATCTGCTCCACGCGGACGACCTCCCGACTTTCTGCATCGACGGTCACCAAGAACTTGTCGTTGGAATGAGTTTGATCGGACATATCTCTCGTTCCCTTCTCAATAATTAAAGGTGATACCTCAATGGTGTTCTCTCGATCGGGCCTCCGGAGCCCGATGCGGGGTCCGAAGCCTCTCGAGGGCTCCTCTCTGCTCCACTGCTCGTAGGGGTTGGCACCTCCTTTCTCGGATGGGTTGTCTGTTCCGATTTGGCATTTCGTGTCTGTCGTGTCGTGTCTTTCACGTCGTGCCGTCCCGGAACGTCATGCGGCCCGCTCGAGGCGGTTGGCCGGGCGGGGTCGTTTCCAGGTGACCTGCTCGGACAGCCTCTGCTGAGCGGGAAGGAGAGCGAGGGTGATCAGACGCGAGCCCGCGGCGGCGATATACGCGCCGTCGAGCAGAGCGTCCAGGGTGGCCTCGAGCGTCGCGGCTTCGTTCTTCGGGGAGAGTCCCAGGGCCGTCGCCGCGGAGTCGAGGGCCCGAGCCCGGGTCACCGGTCCGTCGCAGGCCATCAGCAGTGCGGTCTCCTCGTCGGTGACCTCGCGGGTCACCGGCTCGTAGGCATACCGGGTGTCGCGGAGCACGAAGCCACCCCGCCAATGGGGCAGCAGCCTCAGCTCTCCACAGGTACCGGCCTTGGCGCGGCGCTTCCACTCGTCGCTGATCCGCCCCAATCGCTCGCCCCCCCGCAGCACCTCGGCGCGGCGCGGATGGTCGTACTCGAAGTAGTACGCCAGCTCCCAGAGCGACTCCTCCGGGAACGGAAAGATGTGACGGTAGGCCGGCAGCGGCGACACCCGCGTGAAGCCGTGCTCCTGCCAGCGGTCGAAGTTGGGGCTGAAGCGGTCCAGCCGGATGGGACCGACACCCTGGGGCGGTGGCAGGTGGGTCAGCTTGCGCAGCAGGTCGGCGTTGCGGTCATAGTCCTCCGGATCCTCCTGGGGGAAGCCGTAGATCAGGTTCCAGTACGGGTTCACCTCCAGCTCGGCACACCAGCGCAGGAAGGCGATGTTCTGGGCCGCCGAGACCCCCTTGCGCATGACCTGGAGCGTCGAGTCCGCGAGGCTCTCGATCCCCGGCTGGATGTGCGTCACCCCGGAGTCGCGCAGCAAGGTGAGGTGCCGCCGGCGGAGGTTGGCCTTGGTCTCGAAGAACTTGGGACGCTGATCTTCCTGCTCGGCCCAGAACGGCAGCAGATCCTTGAAGTAGCCCATGGAGAGGATGTTGTCGGCGAACTGGAGCGGGTAGCTGCCGTAACGCTGCGTCAGCTCGGCGATCTCTTCGACCACCCGCTGCCAGCTCTTGTCGCGGTAGGTCATGCCGGAGCCATTGAGACCGCAGAAGGTGCAGTGGGCCTTCTGCCCCCACCAGCAGCCGCGGGAGGCCTCGAGCGACAGCCAGGTCGGAGCCTTGCGGGTGACCTGGAAGAACTCGCCGAAGTCGGGTGTGGGAAGGGCGTTCAGATCGACGAAGCGGCCGGCGCTGACCGGCTCGCCCCGGATCTCCCCGTTCTCCGGGTCACGGTAGAGAAAACCGGGGGGAACCTCCAGACGCTCCGCGGAGCCCGCCTCCAGATCGGCGAGGGCCTGGCACAGAGCAGGGAACGAACGGTCCGCCTCGCCGGTGGAGACGAAGTCGACGAAGTCGAAGCCCTCGATATACGGGCGTCCCATGCCGGCTTCGAAGTTGGCGCCCCCGAGGGCGATCTTCACCTGTGGGTACCGTTCCCGGATCATCCGGGCCAGACACAAGGAAGGCAAGGTCTGCTGGAAGGTGCTGGTGAAGCCCACCAGGTCGTAACGGCTCCAGTCGTTGGACTCGAAGACCAGACGCAGGAAGCGCGGCGCGAGCTCCAGCGCTTCGCGGACCACCGCGCGGTCCTCGCGATCCATGCCCCACATCCGATGGTCGAGCACCTCCCGCTCGTAGCTCTCCCAGGACGAGACTCGCTGTCCGTAGAGCACCTGCGAGAAGATCCACTCGCCGGCCATCGGCGTCATGTGGGTGACCGCGAGCCGCTGATAGCGCTCGGCGTCGAACAGACTCTCAAAAGTGAGGTTGAAGTACTTCGAGTCGGTGGGGATTCCGCGTTGTTTGAGGCCGGCCTGGAGCAGGCCGACGGCGAGGTTGGGACGGTCCGTAGCGGCAAATGGCATCACTACGAGGGCAACCCTCATGATTGTCACCTCCGGTTCAATAACTCTTGGAGCGGCAACCCGGGGGCAAATATCTCAGGTGTTGCCCGGGTGAGATTGCCGTTGACGACTCAAAGATCAGTAAATAGATCTAAAAACATGCTAACAGATATCAATGGAACGAGGCAAGGGGGAATCTGCGGAATCGACGACACTGGAGGATCGGTCCACGCATCACGTGGGAGCGTCGGCCCGCTCACGTAGACGCTGAGCGTCTTTGGCGCCGGGTAGCCCCCACCCGGCCTCGTAGCCGAAGATCTCCCGGGCCGGACGGCTTCCGAAGTGATCGTCCAGGATCTCGAGCTCGTCGAGAGTGACCAGGGCCGGGTGGAGGACGCCGCAGGCGTGGGCGAGCAGCAGTAGCTCCTTGCGCAGGGTGAAGACGTAGTTGGCGAAGCGGGGAGCCTTCTCCGCGACGACCAGGCCACGGGTGAGCCAGCGGTTTTGCGTCGCGACGCCGGTGGGGCAGCGGTCCGTGTGGCAGCGCTTGGCCTGGATGCACCCCACCGCCATCATCGCTTCGCGGGCGATGTTGATCAGATCGCATCCGAGAGCGAAACCGAGGAGGGATTCCTCCGGGAAGCCGAGCCTCCCGGAGCCGATGAATACGATCTTGTCCGCGAGTCCGTGTCGGACGAAGATCGGATAGACGCGGCTGAAGGCCACTTTGAAGGGCAGGGCCACGTGGTCGGTGAACGTCAAGGGTCCGGCGCCGGTTCCCCCTTCGCCGCCATCGATGGTGATGAAATCGACGCCGCGGTCCGTGGCGGCCATCCGCTCGGCCAGGTCGTGCCAGAATCCCAGGTCACCGATGGCGGATTTGATCCCCACCGGCAGGCCCGTCTCATCCGCCAGAGTCTCCACGAAGTCGAGCATCTCGTCGGTGTTCCGGAAAGCGGTGTGGTGAGGTGGGCTGATGCAGTCCTTTCCCTGGGGAATGCCTCGGATCTGGGCGATCTCAGAGGTGACCTTGGCGCCGGGCAACACCCCGCCGAGCCCCGGTTTGGCGCCCTGGCTCAGCTTGATCTCCAGGGCGCGGATGTGCTGGCTGGTCTCCATCGTCCGGCGAAAACGCTCGAGCGAGAATCCGCCGTCGTCCGCACGGCAGCCGAAGTAGCCGGTGCCGATCTGCCAGATCAGATCGCCGCCCTGGCGATGGTACGGGGAGACACTCCCCTCGCCGGTGTTGTGCAGGCAGCCGGCGTGCTTCGCGCCGAGATTGAGCGCCTCGATGGCCCGGCCGGAGAGCGCACCGAAGCTCATCGCCGAGATGTTGACCACCGAGGCGGGGCGGAAGGCTTTCGCCCGTCCGCGGGCGGCACCCAGGACCTTGGCACACGGCACGGGGTGCTTCGGATCGTAACCAGGCTCCCCCTCGTGGGGCGTCGGCAGCGGAAAGGCCGAGTGCTTGACGATGATGTAGTTGGGGCGGATCTCCAGGTCGTTGTCGGTGCCGAACCCGAAGTAGTTGTTCTGCAGCTTGGCGGAGGCGTAGACCCAGCTCCGCTGGTCGCGGTTGAAGGGTCGTTCCTCGTCGTTGCCGGTCACGATGTACTGTCGCAGCTCCGGACCCACCGCCTCCAACCAGTAGCGGAAGTGACCCACGATGGGAAAGTTGCGCAGGATGGTGTGTTTCTTCTGCAGGACGTCGTAGACGACCATTCCGACAAGAACGGCGAGAAACGCGAGGCCGGCGATCTGGAGGACGGACATGGGTAGGATCTTGCCATGGAGCCGACCCGTGACCAAGGCGGCCGCAGGTCGCCGACAAACCGGTATAATCGCCGCCACTCAGGCCGGTTCCTCACCGGCGACCGGTCACCGCCGGCCGGATTCCCTCCGACGGCACGGATCGAGCTTTCGCGGAGCCCGCCGTGTTCGACCCCGATCCTGGTAAACCGTGAGCGACTCGACCCCCAAGACCATCGGACCCTACGAGGTCCTGCGCACCCTCGGACAGGGGGGGATGGGCGAGGTCCTTCTGGCCTACGATCCCCGGCTGGACCGCCAGGTGGCGATCAAGCGGATCCGCGCCGACATCACCCTGGATCAGAATCGACGCCGTCGTTTTCTTCGCGAGGCCCGGGTGGCGGCCGCCCTCAACCATCCCGCCATCGTCCAGGTCTTCGATCTGCTCACCGAGGACGAGTCCGAGCACATCGTCATGGAGTACGTGCCGGGCAAGTCCCTGCGGGCGATCGTCAAACGGGGTCCGCTGACCTTGCGCGAGGGGATCCGCATGGGCATCGACCTGGCGCAGGGTCTGTTCTACGCCCACCGCCGCGGCGTCGTGCACCGGGACCTGAAGACCGAGAACGTGCTGGTGAGCCCGGACGGCGAGCCCAAGATCACCGACTTCGGCATCGCCCGCCGCCTGCTGACGGGCAGCCCGCAGGAAGCGTTGACCCGGGAGGGCATGGTGCTCGGCACCTACCGGTCGATGTCGCCGGAGCAGATCCGCGGCGAATCGGTCGACGCCCGCTCCGATCTGTTTTCCTTCGGGGTCCTGCTCTACGAATCCTTCACCGGGGAATCGCCGTTCGTGGCGGAAGCCGAGACCGCGACCATCGCCCGGGTGCTCAATCTCGACGTGCCGCCGCTCCACGAGGTCCTCGACGACGTTCCCATGGCCTGCTCGGCGCTGATCACCCATCTTCTGCAGAAGGACGCCCATCTCCGTCCCCGCAGCGCCCAGGAGATCGCCGAGCGGCTGCAGAACGCGCTCGCCGAGCTGCCGAAGGACCGGGGCGAAGGCGCCACGGCTCTCATGACGGTGGTCGAGGGCCGGCCGGTGGGAACCGCGGCGGCGCTCTCCGGCACCAGCGTCTCGTCCCCGGGCACCACCCCTACCACCAGCCGGCGGCGGAGCGGCGAGCGTCGGCAGGTCACCCTCCTCGGGTGCGAGGTGATGGGTCTGGCCGGCAGCTCCCGAACCCTGGATCCCGAGCAGCTCTACGCGGTGATGCCGGAGTTCCGCGAGCTCGCCCGCCGGGTGGTGGAACGCTACGAGGGCCAGATCGAGAGTCTCGTAGGACATCGGCTGGTCGCCTATTTCGGCTACCCGCAGGCCCACGAGGACGACGCCTGGCGCGCTGTCCATTCGGCGCTCGAGATCGTTCGCCAGGTGGGAGAGCTCCAGGAGCGGGGCTCGGAGGAGATGGAGGCCGGGGGCCGGGAGGGCTCGCGGATCACCGCCCGCGCAGCCGTCCACACCGGTCTGGCGGTGATCCTCCCCGATACCGATCTGCGGGAAACCCGGACCAGCACTTCTTCTTCCTCGCTTGGCGAGCTGCGGGAGGAGCAGGTCATTCTGGGCCAGACTCTCGACCTCACCAGCGGCATTCAGACCCTGGCGGAGGCCGGCGGGGTGGTGGTCAGCGACGCGACTCTGCGGCTGGTGGAGGGCTACTTCGGCACCGAGGCCCTCGAGCCCACGCGGATCGCGGGCGCCGACAAGCCGGTGACCGCCCATCGGGTGACCGGCGAGCTCCAGGCCCAGAGCCGCCTGGAGACCGGGCGCATGCTGTCACCGCTGGTCGCCCGCGACCGCGAGCTGGGCCTGTTGCAGGATCGCTGGGAGCTGGCGCGCCAGGGCTCCGGCCAGGTGGTGCTGATCAGCGGCGAGGGCGGCATCGGCAAGTCCCGGCTGGTCCGCTCGCTGCACGAGTCTCTGCTCGGAGAGTCCTCGGAGTGGGTCGAGATCCGGGCCTCCCCCTACACCCAGAACACGCCGTTGCAGCCGATGAACGAGCTGTTGCGCCAGATGGCCGGGCTGCGCGACGTGGACTCGCCCCAGGAGCAGGTGACGCGGTTGGAGGTGCTGGTGCGCCGGCACGACCTGCCGCTCGACGAGGCGATTCCGCTGCTGGCGCCGTTCCTCTCGCTGCCCCTGGAGGGACGCTACGCCGAGCTCGACCTGTCCCCCGAGCGGCGCCGGGCACGCACGCTGGAGGTGCTGCTGGAGCTGATTCTCAAGTCGGCCGAGCACCAGCCGCTGATTCTGGCCATCGAGGATCTCCACTGGGTCGACCCCTCCAGCCTCGAGCTGCTCGGCGTGCTGATCGGGCAGGTGCCCTCGGTGTCGCTGTTCATGATCCTCACTTTCCGGCCGGACTTCGAGGTCCCATGGGGCCAGAGCGGGCCGCTGACCCAGCTCAGTCTCACCCGGCTCGCCCACCGGGAGACCGTGCAACTGATCCGACGGGTGGCGGGAGCCAAGCCGCTGCCGAAGGAAGTGGAGCGCCAGATCCTCGCCAAGACCGACGGTGTGCCGCTTTTCGTCGAGGAGCTGACACGCACCGTCCTCGAATCCGGCATGCTCGAGGAGACCAGCGAGGGATGGGAGCTGACCGCGTCTCTCGGGACGCTGGACATCCCCGCCACCCTGCGGGACTCGCTGACCGCCCGCCTCGACCGCCTGGAGGAGGAGGCCCGCGAGGCGGCGCAGTACGCCGCCGTGCTCGGACGCAGCTTCACCTTCCCCCTCCTCGCCGCCGTGGCGCCGCTGGAGGAAGGCATGCTGGCACCGGCCCTCGATCGGCTGGTGCGCGCCGAGCTGCTCCAGCGCCGCGGCGTGACCTGGTCCGAAGCGCGCTACAAGTTCCGTCACGCGCTGGTCCAGGACGCCGCCTACGACTCGCTGCTCGAAGGCCATCGCCGCCGGATCCACGGCCGGGTCGTCGAGGTCCTGGAGGAGCAGTTCCCCGAGATCGCCGAGGGCGAGCCCGAGCTGCTGGCGTACCACTACGAAAACGCGGGCCGCGTACAGGACGGCGTCGACGCCTGGTTGCGCGCGGGGCTGCGAGCCGCGGAGAGATGCGCCCACGTCGAGTCCGGCCGCCACCTGCGGCGCGCCCTCGGTCTGCTGGAGCAGCTTCCCGTCTCCGAGGAACGGAGCCGCAAGGAGCTGGCCATCCGCATGCCGTTGGGGGCGGGGCTGATCGCTACCATGGGCTATGGTGCCGACGAGGTGCTGGACAACGCGACCCGGGCCTGGGAGCTGTGCGGGGAGCTGGGAGACACCCCTCTTCCCGTCCGTTACGGCATCTGGGCCGTTCACCTGACCCGCGGCGACCGAGAGCACACCGACGAGATGGCACGCTGGTTCGCGGAGCTGCTCTCCGCCACTGAGGATCCCGTCGCCCACCTGATGGTCTACAACTGTCTCGGCGTGCGAGCGTTCTATCTCGGACGCTTCGCCGAGGCGGAAGAGCTCCTGGGTCAGGCCATGGAGCTTTTCGATCCGGGACAACACCGCGAGGTGGCGGGCACCTACGGGGGCTGTGGCGGATTCTACGGGCACCTGGTCACCACCTGGATCCTCCTGCTGACCGGCCGCCTGGACCGGGCCGAGGAGCACCAGAAGGAGGTCCTGGCTCTCGCCGAATCGATGGACGAGCCCTACACCTTGACCACCGCCTGGGACTTCGAGATGCACGTCGCGCATCAACAGCGGGACGCCGTCCGGGTCCAGGCCGCTGGCGAGCAGGTCGTGGAGCTGGCGAAGGAGCACGGCTTCCCCTGGCTGCAGGTCAACGGGGAATGCTGCCTGGGATGGGCACGGGCGAAGCTGGGGGACGCGGCCGAGGTCGCCGACTCCATCACCCACATGCGCAAGGTCCTGATGGGCGGTTGGCGGGCGGCGGGCGTGCGCTTTCTCTTCCCCTATTACTCCGCCTTGTTGGTGGAAGCTCTCCTCGACCAGGAACGGACGGCCGACGGGCTCGCCGCCATCGAAGAGGCGTTGGCGGTCTCGCGAACCAGCGTCGATCCGTTCTACGAGCCGGAGCTGGAACGTCTGCACGGAGAGCTGCTGCTCCAGGCGGGAAGCGCTGCCACCGAGGTGGAGGGGATCTTCCGCAGCGCTCTCGACACGGCGCGAGAGCAGGGAGCCAAGCTGCTGGAGCTGCGTCTCGCCACCAGCCTCGCGCGGCTCCTCGACCGGGAAGGCCGCGGCGGCGAAGCGGCGGATCTCCTGCGGCCGGTGGTCGAGGGTTTCGAGGAAGGCCACGACACCCCCGACTTCACCGACGCCACCGGGCTGCTCGGTGAGCTGGAGTGAGGTTGCCTCATGCTACGCTTTTCGTCAGGAGCCCGATCAGACACAGGAGAGCGAGGCAATCCATTTGGCCGCTTCCTGCAAGAAAAGGGAGGTCTGGTCCAGGTTGCTTGAACAACGCGCCGTCGTGCTGGGCGGTGCGGGCCACCTGGGCAACGCCGCGGTGCGGGAGCTGCTGGCTCGCGGCTACCGGGTGACCGTGGCCAGCCGCAACCCCGAGGGCGCCGCCAACCTGGCCGGCCTGCCGGTGGATGTCTCCCCGGGCGATGCCCGCGATCCCGACCAGCTCGACATCTGGGTCCAGGATCACGACCTCGTCGTGGACGCCGCGGCTCCCTATCCTCTGGCCGCGTTCGGCAATGGCGACGCCGTCTCTCAGGCGGTTGTGCGGGCCCGAGCGCTGGTACGGGCGGTGCTGCGCCACGACGCTCGTCTGGCCCTGATCAGCTCGTTCACCACCCTGCCGGAAGGCCCGGAGGGTCTCGGCGGTCTCGGTGCCCGAGCGCTCCGCCGGCTCCACCCCTACTTCGCCGTCAAGGACGCGGTCGAGGCGGAGGTCCGCGACGCCCTCGACGCCGGGCTGCGGGCGGTGGTGGTTCACCCCACCCTCTGTCTGGGACCGTGGGATCTCAAGCCGCGCGAGCTGTGCTTCGTGCCCCAGCTCCTGGCGGGGGAGATCCCGATGGCCCTCGACCACCTGGTCAATGTCGTGGACGTGCGCGAGGTCGCGACGGCCCTGGTGGCCGGCGTGGAGCGCGAGCATTGGGGGGAGCCCGTTCGGGTGGCGGGGCACAACGTCACTCTGTCCTACCTCTATCGCTGGATCTGCGACCTGGAGGGTGTCGAGGCGCCGCGCTGGCGAGCGCCGTCCGGGCTGTTCGTGGCTCCGGCCTACGCGGCGGAGGCGTTGCTCTCGTGGCTGGACCGCTCCGGGGCGTCCTGGGGCTCGTGGCCGTCGTTGGTGCTGATGCTGCTGGCGCAGCACTACTGGCAGTCCCCCAGCACCGTCCAGCACGACCTCGACGCCGCTCCCCGAGCCCTCTCTGCCACCCTGGTGGACACCGTCGAGTGGTACCGGGGGTTGGGTTATTGCTGAGCCCCAAAGCGCCAAGAAACCCGGCGAGACTGCCCCCGCCGGTCCCCCGGAGCCCCTGCTCGGGCCCTTCAATTTGCGATAGACTCAAGACGCCTTCCGAGGTACCTGAAGCACCCCTCCAAGCTAGTCAGAATCCACCCTCGAAGCTGGTGACATCCTGGTGACAGGCGTCTATGTGCTATGCGTCCACGCTCGACCGGACATGACCTAGGATACTGATTTTATGAGCACTTATATATCCAGCGTGTTTGTGACCGGACGGCATTCAGTCATAAGCAACCGAACGGTGCTCTGGTAGGAGTGATGTTCTAGCAACCGAACAGCGTTCTTGACCGGTAAGAAGGACGATCTAGCAACCGAACGGGTTTCTTGAGCGGTAGGGTTGACGATCTAGCAACCGAACGTTGATCTTGCCGCGAAAGATCCACAGTCGAGCGACCGAACGGTCTTTTTGGCACGTTTCGACGCCCTATTTACGCTTCCTTGACTCGGCTGCGTGGAGGACACTCCATTCCGGAGCAGGGCGCCTATCTGAGGGCCGTTGTCCGGGTTCACGCGCAGTACTCCTGGGAGCGGATGCAAAGGCTCCTCCATCGCTGGATTCCTCCCGCCCGTGTCTGTCAACCGAATCCCGCATCACCCGAGGCAGGAGCCCAGTGCGTTAGCAGCGCACGCTGGGATCTGTGCGGGGGGCGCCGGATGAGGCGTCAGGACCGGCGGGACACCGAAGCGGATCGTGGGCTCGTCAGCATGCATCACCGCCTGTCAGTGTAGGGGGCGCAGGGGCGGGCGTCGAGGGTTAGAGACCGAAACCTCTACCTGGCGAGCTGTGGAGCGTTCCCCACCTCGGGCTATGCTAATCCCACCTTGACGATCGTCGCGCTGGCGCTCCGGCTTGCGGACTACTTGAAGGACAATCCGAGCTGAGGCGTTCTGGCGTGTCGTGGGGTTATGCGTGGGGCGTTTTACCCCACCGTCGCCACCATCCCCCCGTCCAGCACCACCGCGGTGCCGTGGAGATAGACGGCGTCGTCGCTGCACAGGAAGGCCACCAGGGCGGCGACCTCTTCGGGATTCCCATACCGGCCCTGGGGGATCAACGCCGTCATCCCTCCCTTGGCCAGGTCGGGATCCTCCGGGGTCAGCGCCCGCTCCGCGGAGCGCATCATCCTCCCCTCGATGGGGCCCGGACAGATCGCCACCACCCGCAGCCCCTCGTGGCCGTGGGAGGAGGCCACCGACCGGGTGAGACCGATCACCGCGTGCTTGCTCGCCGAATAGGCCGGAAGCCAGGGGTTGCCGATCTTGCCCGCGATCGACGAGCAATTGACGATCACCCCGCCGCCCCGGCGGCGCAGGTGCCGGATCCCCAGCCGCATCCCCAGAAACACTCCCTTGACGTTGGTGCTCATCACCCGGTCGTAGTCCGCCTCGTCGCAGCTCTCGATGTCCCCTGGCCGGCCGGAGACCCCGGCATTGTTGAACAGAAAGTCGAAACCGCCGAAACGCTCCACCGCCCGATCGAACGCGGCGGCGAGCTGCTCGCGGTCCGATACGTCCGCGTGGACGGCCACGGCTTCCGAGCCCAGAGCCTCCACGGTGGCGACCGTCTCTTCCAACGGGCGCTCCGGCAGGTCGAGGGCCACCACGTTCGCCCCCTCGCGGGCGAAGCGCTCCGCGGTGGCGCGGCCGAGGTCGCCGGCGGCGCCGGTGACGACCAGCGTGCGGCCGGTGAATCGGCGCGGGGTGGGCTGCGCAGGCGCCCTGGAGCGGGTCATGGAACGGAGGTCCTTCCGGGCGGCGGTGGTGGCCAGACATCGCGGCAGACCTTCACCTTGTGGTCCATGGCGCCCTGCAGCCAGATCCCCCGCTCGGGAGAGAGGATGTCGACGGCCGGCAGTCCTCCCTCTTTCGATCCGGGCTCGGTTCGGGCGACCTCGAGGCCCAGGATCTCGACGATGGGCTGGCTGGGGTACGAGCGGATGCGAACCGCCAGCGGACCCTCGAGCTCCCCGTGCTCGCGGATCTGGAGAAGAATGTCCTCCTCGGCGATGGACTGGTAGCAGGCCCGACTGGGGTCGTGCACGTCCCGGAACTGCTTGAGGGTCACCATGTGAAGCAAGCCCGTGTCACGGATCTGCTCGACGATGCGCTCGTAGCTCCGCTGGTCCTCTGCACTCAGCTTGGTGCCGGTCCGGTCGAGCGCCTCGTCGCGCACCACGGAGATCACCACGTGCTCGCTCTGGGGGGTGTTCGCATCCGCATCCGTGACGACCTCGGTATGGACCCGGACCAGGGATTGGGGTCGCATCGGGTCGGAAGCCATCCACTCCACAGGTGGGCTGGTGATGGCGCCTTGGGACGCCGGCAACCCCAGGACCTCGCGCAGAGTGATCACCGCGACCTCGTCGTTGGAGAAGACGACAGGTGCCAGGAACCACAGCTCGGGCTTCCCGTCGTCACCGGTCCGTTCCACCGGGACGTAGAACGCCAGCTCGCGGTCGCGCCAGCAGTTGACCTGGCCGCGATCGGGGCGGCTGCAGAAGTTGATCGCACCGAACAGCACCCAGGGCAGCGTGGCCCGGAAGGGGCGGTCGCCGCCGGTCTGCTCGTAGGCGCTGTTGATCAGGTCGTCGGTGAGCTTCTGGAGCCGCTGAGGATCGGCTTTGAGGGCCAGCAGCCTCCAGGTGACGCTCGGGAAGCGAAAGCTGCCGGGCAGCGGCGCCTCGTGTTTGCCGAGGGTGGTGTTGTAGGGCGCCGGGCTCGACACCTCCGGTCCCGGCTCGCTGGTGCTGCACCAGTCGTAGTGCCTCGAACGCCAACAGAGCACCTCGCCCTGCTCGTACCGGAGGTCCATCTCGATCTGGAAAGGGAAGAGCGGTCGCACCGACTGGACGTGGGTGCTGGTGGCCGTACCGAGCAGACCGAGGTGCTCGGCGATGGGGTAGCAGGGATACGAGTGGATCTTGATCTCGTAGCCACCCGTCGGATCGCCCGCGAGGACGGCCGGCATGCCCATCAACGAGGACGTGCCATAGCGCAGGCCGGTCATACGCGAGCTGGTCAGGGCCTGGTAGGAGAGGGCACGGGGGTCGAGGGCGTCGCGAAACTGTTTGAGGTTGATGGTGTTGGCCATCGGTCTGGGCAGGTCCGTGGTTCCCGCCAGCGGCCAGACCGCTCCCGTCATCTCCAGCGCAGCCCGGGCGGTGGCTCCCCAGGAGCCCGGTCCCGAGCGCAGCGCGGAGCTCATCAGACTCGCGGCGTAGGTCATCAGCCGTTCCGAGGAGCCCAGGAGGTTGGACACGGTTCGGAGGGGGTTGAGCGCCGATTCCGCGGAAGGCGGCCAGGTGAACAGACGCGGCAGGGGGCCCTGGCGGATGGTGAACAGCGTTCGGATTCCCTGTCCGGGGACCGGCGGCAGATGCGGGTGCACCTTGGTGCTCAACCGGAATCGGAACGACTCGACGTTGCGGACGTCGGTCCAGGTGTCGACGCCCGGCTCGAACCAGCCCATCTCCTTGGGCCAGCCGTAGATCTCGCGGCCGGTGGTGACCGACATCGGCTGGTCGACGAAGATGTAGGGCGCCACCGACGCCCAATCGACGAACACCTCCTCCCCGTCCATCTCGCGCATCCAGGTGACCGGAACGATGAACCCGGTCTCCCGCTGCGAGACCCAACCGATCTCCCGCACCTCCGAGACCATCTTGCCGTAGTCCACCAGGACCAGCAGGACGATGGGAGCGCTGGGCCGGAAGCAGGCGATCTCCGGCGGCATCAGGTTCAGGTACGAGTCGCAGAACTCCTCCAGCCGCCGCAGGTCCGCCTGCAAGGGGAAGACCCGCATGGTGACGCCCAGGAAGTCGTAGGGCGGGGGCGAGACCGGCTCCCACTCGGCGGGGGCGGCGGTGTTGTACGGTGGACGGATCGGTGTCATCTCGAGGCTCCCGAGTCGTTTCTCGTCGTCGCGTGCGCCCTCGGCGGAGGATAGAGGGGAGTTTCCTCGTCGTACAGCCCGGTCTCGAGATCGGCGGTGATCCAGAAGGCGAACCCGGGGTGCAGCACGTAGACCGGGCGGCCCTCCCAGGCACGCCCGGGCCGGTCGCTCGGACGCCGCTCCAGCCGGGCGTATCTCAGACCCAGCTTCTCGACCACGGGATGGCTGGAATGATGGTGGATCCGCACCTCGTAGCGGTCCTTGTCGAGCAGGTGCCCGTCGATGCGGGTGAGGCCGAGACTGCCCTCCAGCAGAGATTGGAAACAGGCGCGGTCCGGCTCGCCGGCATCCCGGAAGCGGCGCAGGAAGATGGAGCGAGCCCACAGCTCGTTCTCGTCGGCTCCGAAGTCCATGCCCCTGTAGAGCGTCCTCCAGCGCTCCGGAGGGATGTCGTCGGTCTCGATCGCCGTGTCGTCCCGCTCGGTCAGCTCGACGACTTCGAGCAGGGTCCTCGTGCGGGCCTGCTGGTCGGAGGTGACGGCGGGAAAGATCGGCGTGCTGACCCGCAGGTGGGGGCGGTCGGAGTGCGGCCCGCAGTGTCCCATCCAGGCGTCCGGCGGGCTCTCGATCTCGGCTTGCAGCACGGGCAGGCCCAAGGTCTCCCGCAGGGTGAGCGCCGCGAAGTCGCTGTTGCCGAAGAGGAAGGGGGAGGTCAGGTAGTACTTGAACCCGTCGGCCGTCTCGTCCTCACCGGCCTTCTTGAGCAGGATCCAGAAGCCCACCTCGCGGTCCGCCCACCAGCCGATATCGTTGCTTTCCGACTCGGTGCTCTCGTAGGAGGTGCCGACCAGAAACACGTGCTTGCCGACCACCTCCAGGCGGTACTCGTCCTGCACCGCGTTCAGATGGGCGTCGACGAGGTCCTGGGCCGGGAAGCTCTCGCCGTTCTCACCCCGTTCGATCTCGAGGGCGAGGACGCGGAGCGTGATGTCGAGAAACGAGAACGGACCCTGGAGGGGAATGAGCACGTCCCCGTTGGCGGTGTTGTAGGGCAGAGGCTCGCGGGTGGGGGGACCGGGCGCCTCGTCGGTGGACCAATCGGTGTGGGTGGTCCGCCAGAAGACGGTCTCACCCTTGCCGTAGACGAGGTCCGAGTCGAGCCAGAAGGGCATCATGGGACGGATCACCGCGACCCCGTGGCGGCCGTCGTCGTCGGCGAGGGCTCCTTCGAAGGGGCTCAGCACCTGATTTCCTACCGGCCCACGGGTGACGCCTCGTGAGCCCCGGCCCGCCGGCTCACCTTCCGCCTCCTCCCAACGCTCGACGTCGAGGCCGAGGGCGTCGACGATGGGGAGCTCCGGGTAGCGGTGGAGACGCACCACGAAGCCCCCGGAGGTGTCACCCCGCAGCAGGGTCGGTTCGCCCAGCAGGCCCCAACCCCGGTAACGGGTGACCTCCATCGGGGAGCTGATCAGCGCCTGGTAGCAGGCCTCTCGGCGCACCCCCGGGTTGGGGAACTGCTTGAGGGTGAGGATCTTGTAGGCCAGATCGACGCGTTGGGTGCGGTCCGACCCGGGAGGCCACCCGGGGATCGAAGGCAGCAGGGACAGCAGGTTGGGAGGCGCGCCGAGCATCAGGGCCATCTCTCCCCAGTCCCGCGCCATGCGGAAGATCTCCCCGATGCCGCGGCTCGCACACCACACGGTGTCCGAAAAGAAACGGAAATCCGGAGGCAGGGCGGTGAGCCCGCTCAGCGGCTGGATGCCGATCTCCAGCAAGGTCCGGCGTTGCGGCCTCTGCCCTTCGTAGGCCTGAGGAAAGACCAGGGTGCTCATCCGGATAGGCCGTGGCCGGCTCACCACGTCGCCGCCCCAGGTGGTGATGTCCGGCTCGAACCAGGCCTTGATCTTGGGCCAGCCGTAGACCTCGCGGCCGGTGGTCTGGGACAGCGGGTCGTCGACATAGAGAAACGGCGTGACGGTCGCCAGCTCGGAGACCTCCTCACCGTTCTCGTCCAGGTGCCACCAGTCCAGCAACAGGGTGAAGAGCACCTCGTTCTGTGCGATCCAGCCGACGGAGTCGCCCCCCAAGTGGCCGTAGTTGAGGATGCACAGCAGCACCACCGGGGCCAGCGGACGGCAGTAGGAGATCTCCGGCTCCAGGTTGAGGTAGCGGTCGCAGAAGCTCTGCAGCCGCCGGGGGCTGGCACGCAGCGGGAACACCCGGGACGTCACGTCGTAGAACGTGAAGGGCGGCGGGCTGGGCTCGAAGCCGGTGAGGTTGTGATAGATGGGTCTGGGCATTGTGGCATTCCCCCTCAGCGGGTCTCCTGCGGGAACAGTCGGATCTCCTCGTCGCTGTACCCCGCTGTCAAATCCGCGGTGAGCCAAAAAGCCTCCCTCGGCAGGAGCACGTCGACCGGGCGGCCTTCCCACACCCGGCCGGGGTGGGTGCTGGGGCGCCGCTCGGTGCGACTCACCCGCAGCCCGAGCTCGCGGACCATGGGATGGCTCGGGTAGCGATGCAGGCGGACCTCGAGACGCTTGGCGTCGAGCGGTCGGAGGTGGAGGTTGTCGAAGGAGATGTCGCCCAGCATCAGCGCCTGATAGCCGGCGCGGTCGGGCCGGGCGGCGTCGCGGAACTGCTTGACGAACACCGTGCGAGCCTGGCTCGGCAGCGCCGGGAGCGCTCCGGTCGGAGCCTCGATGGGGGAAAACATCCCGTGTTCCTGGGGCACCGACCGCTCCTCCGGCGTCCGCGACAGGACCTCCAGCAGCACCCGCTGATGGCTCCGCTGACCGGCCTGGAGAGCCTGGAAGACGTCGGTGTGGACCCGCACCAGGCCCTCGTCGACGATCGGTCCCTCCTGCTCCATCCAAGGATGCCCCGGGGAGACGATGTGGGCGTGGATCTGCGGTACGCCGAAGGTCTCGCGAAAGGTCAGACTGCCCAGCAGGCTGTTGGTGAACAGATAGGGCGAGGTGAGGAACAGGTGGTTCTCCCCGTCGGGCTCGACGTCCCGAGAGGCACCCGTTTCCTTGCCCCGGAGCAGCAGCCACAGCCCCACCTCCCGGTCCGCCCACCAGCCCACGTCGTTGGAGTCCGACTCGGTGATGCCAAAGCTGTAGGACATCAGCAGCACCCCGTCGAGGTGCGGCTCGAAGGCCCATAGGTCCTGGATCCGGTTGAGCGACCGGTCGAGGAAGCGCTGGAGGGCTTCCGGATCGGCGTCCAGAACCAGCGTTCGCACCGTGACGTCGAGAAAGTGGAACGGGCCCTGGAGCGCGGTCAGGATCCCGCCGGCGGCCCGCTGCAGAGGGAGCGGCTCCTTGGACGGCGGGCCCGCCGTCGCCCGCTCGCTCCAGTCGGTGCCGGGGGTGCGCCAGGTCTCGGTGTGACCGCAGCCGTACTCCAGGTCCAGGTTCAGCCAGTAGGGAAACACCGGTCGCATCTCGGACACCCAGCGCTCCGCACTCCGGTCCGGGTCACCCGGCTGTTCCAGCGGCGAGAGGTAAGGGCTGTGGCGGGGGCCGCGGGTGCGTCCGCGGGTCGAATCGTGGCGGTCCTCGACGGTCACCGAGCCGGTGGTCTCGATCCCCAGCGAGGTGGCGATGGGCAGCTCCGGGACGTGGTGCAGATGGATTCGAAACCCGCCGCTGGCGTCCCCGCGCAGCAGCGGCGGGGTGCCGAGAAGACCTCCTCCGTGGAGATCGAGGGCCTCCATCGGCGCGGAGACCAGGGCCTGGTAGGCCGCTCGGCCGGGCTTGCGAGCGTCCGGAAACTGTTTGATGTGGAGGGTCCGGGAGATCCAGCGGGGGAGCTGAAGCAGATCGGACAGATCGCCGGTGAGACGCTGCGAGGCGGTGTCACCCAGCCCCTGCATCAGGCCGGGAAGCCACGCCACCGAGCCTTGCAGCGCCAGGGTACGGCTGACGTCCCGGGCGAGCCGAAAGCCCTCCTCCAGCCCCTGGCGCAGGACCCATAGCGGGTTGCCCGGCACATCGAGCTGCGGCGGCCACGCCATCGGGTCGCCCACCGGGTCGGGCTCGATCTCGAGCAGTGTCCGGCGCCTGGGCCGGCGTCCCGCGTAGGCGTGGGGAAAGAGCAGGGTATCCATGCGCAGGGCCCGGGGACGGCCCACCGTGTCGGCGGTCCAGGTCTCGATGTCCGGCTCGAACCAGGCGCGCATCTTGGGCCAGCCGTAGACCTCGCGGCCGGTGACCAGCGACAGGCTCTCGTCGACGAAGAGATAGGGCGTCACCGAGGCCAACTCGACCACCTCGCGACCTTCGTCGTCCCGATGACGCCACTCGACCGGGAAGGAAAAGAACACCTCGTTCTGCGCCACCCAGCCGGCGGCCTGCTCGCGCGAAGCCATCCGGCCGTAGCTCAAGATGGCCAGAAAGACGTAGGGCGCCACGGGACGGCAGTGGGAGATCTCCGGCGGCACGACGTTGATGTAATCGTCGCAGAACCGTCGCAGCCGCTCCGGCTCGGCGCGCAGGGGAAACACCCGCGACGCCACATCGTCGAAGACGAACGGCGGCTGGCTGGGCTCGAAGGAGCTCGCCGCGATATAGGGCGGAGGCTGCTTCGGGGCTGTGGAGAAAGTCATCGCAGGCTCCTCAGGTCCGTTCGAAGACCCAGGTGGCGAGTCCCTGGAGGAAGCTCTTGTCCCGCGAGTCGGGCAGCGGTCCGAAGAGCAGCGAAGACTCGTGACGCGCCGCACCGGCCAGACCGTGGGCGATGTTCCGGGCGTGCTCGACCGAGCCGTAGCGATCCATGCGCTCGCGGATCCAGACGACGTCGGCCTCGGTGCGCTCGGCGCGGGGGCGCCGGAGGTGGGCCTCCAGCCGGCGTCGCTCCGCCAGATCGCTGCCTTCGAGCAGATGGATCAGCATCAGCGTCCGCTTGCCCTCGCGCAGATCGCCGTCCCGCTCCTTGCCGTAGCGGGCGTCGGCCACCAGGTTGAGCAGATCGTCCTGGATCTGGAACGCCGCGCCGAGAAAGAAGCCGAAGCGGATGAAGGGCTCGAGGTCGAGCTCCTCGCCGCGGTCCGCCGCGGCCAGCAACGCCCCGACTCGGATCGGGAAGATGGTGGCCAGCCAACAGGTCTTCTTGAGCACCATGACCAGGTAATCGGATTCGGTGAGGTCCAGCGTCACGTCGCGCTGCCAGCCCAGCTCCATCGCCTGGCCCTCGGCGGACTCGCGGGCCATGCGCTCGGTCTCCTCGAGGAGGATCCACGCCAGCCGGGGATCCATGTCGCGCATCTGGTCGATCAGCGGCCGCAGGCTCGCCAGGGTCAACGCGTCGCCCGCGTTGAGGGCCAGCGGGATGCCGTGCAACGCATGGAGTGTCGGTCGTCCCCGGCGCTCCTCGCTCTCGTCCTCGATGTCGTCGTGGATCAGCAGTGCGTTGTGCAGCAGCTCGATGGCCACCGCCGGCCGCAGCGCGGTCTCCTTGGCGGCACCGAAGGCCCGGGCGGTGGCGATGCACAGCGACGGCCGCATCATCTTGCCGCCCCGCTGCGGGTAGTCCGCCATCGGCTCGTAGAGCCAGCGCCGCGGCCGGCCCTGCGGTAGATAGTGGGCGAGGGCCTCGCGGGTCAAGGCACCGTACTCGCGCAGCGTGTCGGTGACCGCCTGCCGGACGGGTGGCATCGGAGGCATCTCGGGGGGCATCTCGTGGGCTCCAGGGTCTCGCATCGCGGATCGGTGCATCGGGGGGTCAGGGGTGATCGAAGCCGACGATGTCCTCCAGCGGCGGGGAGCGGGACAGGGCGTGGGCGGCGAGGCGGCCGGACATCACCGCCGCCTCGACGCAGCCCTCGTTGAAGCTGCAGGCGGTCCAGTCCCCGGCTACGGTCAGGTTGTCGTAGGTGTTGTCGAGCGGCGAGATGCGGTGCCGGGGGCTGCCCGGTGGACACAGCACGTAGCGGTCCGAAGGGTTGACGTTGGCGGTCCAGTACTGGCTGTCGAAGCGAGTCGCGTCGGCCCGGCCCGGGGCGTTGCCGGAGGGATCCACCAGCAGCTCCCAGCGAAAGCCCAGCTCTTCCGCTTCGTCGGCGTCCGCCACCGCCCGTGGCCACAGGTGGCGGACGTCGCGGTCGAGAAAGCGCACAGCGTTGCGGCGCACCTCCTCCCGGCGCCGGGCGGGCAGCTCGGTGTCGTCGCGGTACCGTGGATCGGTCACCGGCTCGCCGGGCTCGTCCGGGAGCACGCTGCAGAAGTAGGCGATCGAGCGCGGCGGATCCGGCCAGCGCTCCTCGGCGAGGAGCTGGCGCATGTCGGCCCAGGTGTCGAAGGGCTGGACGAAGCCGGAGATGGTGACCGGCGGTCCCGACCAGCCGAGCCGCTCCATGTCCTCGCGCATCCAGATCTGGAACGCCTGACTGGCGACGGTCTTGACCGTCTCGACCATCCGACGCCAGCGGGGGTCGCGCTCGACCAGCTCGCGGGCGACGTGCGGGATCGCTCCCAGACCCACGCCCAGGACGACGAAATCGAAGTCCTCGCTCACTCGTAGCGTCTTGCGGCGCACCCGGCGGCGGTCCCAGAAGCTCTCGAAGTCGCGACCCTCGGCACGCAGCTCCTCGCCGTTCTCGAGCTCCTCCCAGCGGGGCTCGGCCGGCCAGCAGGGCAGACCGTCGACGTCGATCAGGGGGTCGTACTCGGCACGGCTCTCCGCGTCACTGCCCAGAATCTCGGCCTGGACGTCGAAGTCGAGCGCCTCGACGTAGGGCTTCTCGCCGGGCTCCAGCTCCTCCGGCGCGGCGAGCCGCACGTTCTCCAGCCGGTGAAAGTACTCGAACCGCACCCCGCGCCGCCGGAGCACCTCGTGGAACGGGCCGAAGACCACGTCGCCCATGCCGGCGCGCATCTTCCAGAACAGCGATCCGCGGTAGGTGTAGAACATCCGCGCGGCGCCGCGCAGCGCCTGTCCGGCGGCCAGCACCGGCTTGTCCACGTCGCCGTCCTCGTAGGCCAGCGCCAGGTCGTAGAGCCCGCGCACGAACGCCGATTGCACCGACGCTTCGGAGGCGCCGTTGATGCGCAGCCATTCGCGGCACTCGAAGTCGTCGATGGCGTCGAAGCCCCGCGGGTGGGTGAGCAGACCGAAGCGCAGCGTGCCGCGCAGGATGGCCAGCATCAGGTCGATGATCTCCCACAGCCGGCGCAGCTCGTCGTCGCCGGCGAGCCGCGACTCGATCAGCCGGCGGGCGGTGGAGGAGACCGTGTCCAGAAGCCGCAGCATCAGGTCTGTCGGGGGGGCGTCGGGAAGCGTCTCGATCGCCAGCGCCAGCGACTCCACCGCCTGGATCACCCCGCCCAGGGTGCCGGCGAGGCCGAGCTTGACCAGCCGCTGAAGCGTCGCCAGCAGCTCGCCGGGTGCGGGGCTTCCGGAGCTTTCCGCGGGACGCGCGGTCTCGTCGCCGGGGTCGCGGTCCCCCGTCGGCTCGCGCCGTTGCACCGCTTGCAGCAGCACCCCCAGCAGCTCGACCGTACGCTGGAAGTAGCCGCGCAGGGTGAAGGGGTTGTCCCGTTCGAGGGGATCCCCCGGGGCTCCCTCGCGCGGCGGAAAGTACGCCATCCAATTGAGCCAGCGGTCGCTGGAGGGGTCGGCGACGCTGACGTGGGGATCCGGGTAGAAGGCGTCCCGCCAGTCGGCGATGCGGCAGGTGCGGGGATCGCGGCCCAGCTCCTCGTAACACTCCCGGATCAGCCGGAAGGCGTTCTCGTAGAAGCCCAGCCAGATGTGGAGACCGTGCTCCTCGATGCGCCCGCCGGGGCCGCGTCCGGAGGCGCCTTTGCCCCCCAGACGCCAGCCCATCTGGTAGACGGTGATCCGGTACCTGCCGCGGTGCTCGGGGCGGCTGAGCTCGAAGGCGGCGCTGATGGCTCCGCATCCGCCGCCGATCACCGCCACCTCGATCGGACGGTTGGATGGGGGGGCGGCGGCTTCGGAGGTCAACGGGACTCCTTGCTCCCGCTCTTCTTGCTCGGAGTCTTCTTGGCCGGAGTCTTCTTGGCCGGAGTCTTCTCGGTGCTGGCCTTCTTGGTCGTGGTGCCGGTCTTCGTCTTTCCCGCGCCCTTCCGGGACGAAGCTCGTTTCTTCCTGGCCGGCGCCTTGGACGCCGCGGACACGATCACCGTCAGGGTTCCCCGGCTACGGTGCGTCTCCGGATCCACCAGCGTGCCGTGGTAGGGGCCGGGCGGCTGATCCGGCGGTACCTCGAGGGCAATCACGGCCGGCTGCGGTGGAGCTCCCGGCTCGTACGTCACCCCTTCCAGCGGTGGAGCCTGGCCTTGCAGTGGGCGGAGGGGCGTCACGTGCAAGAGCTGCCCCGCGGCCCTGCGGGGCAGGTCCACCTGGACTCGTGTGGGCAGCGGCGAGCGGACCTCGAAGGCCACCGGCGCCTGGACCGGGTTCGGCGGCTCCGGCGGCTCGGCCAGGTCGTCCGGATCGGCGAGGTCGCTGTCCCGATCCCAGGTCGCGGTGCGGCCCGCTCCGCGCGAGCCGCCCCGGGAGCCTCTGCGGGTCGTGCCTCGCGAGCCCTCCCGGTCGGAGGCTTCCCGGTCGGAGCCCGCCCGGCCGGAGAATCCGCTGAAGCCGGGGAAGCCACCGCGGGCCATCCCCATGCCCACCCCCAGCGTCGAGCTCACCATCTCGAACCACAGGGAGAGGAATCGGGCGGAGTCCCGCATCATGCGCCCGGTGAGCGCCTGGAAATCGTCGGTCATCTCCCGCGGCCCGTACTGCTGGTCGTTGATCCGCTGCGCCGTCTTCCGGCCCTGGTCGATGTAGTCCTCGACCACCTGGTAGGCCATCTTGACGCCGCGCTCGACCGTGTCCATCGGGCTGCGGGATCCGGCTTCTCCCCGTTCGGTGTCTCCCGTGCCCGTGTCGCCCGAGCCGGTGCCACCCGAGCCCGAGCTTCCCCGGGGGCCGCTCTGGAACCATCCTTGCCAGCCGCGGTCCGGCTCCTGCCGCTCGGGATCCTCGCGCCGGATACGTTCGCCCCGGATACGTTCGCCCCGGCCACGTCCTTTCCGGGTCCGCTCCCTGGAATCGTCCTGGCCGCTCATGTCGAGGCGCTCCTTCCTTTCGGTTCGCGTCGGTTCGCGATCACGCCGCCCGGCTGTACAGATTCTGCGTCTCGTCGAGCACCGTGTCGCCCTGGATCCAGTAGGGGAACAGACAGGGCGTCGATCCGTGCCCCAGCCCGAGGCTTCCCGGGATGTTCAGGCTGTCGTAGACCCGAATCTCGATGAAACCCGGCGGCAGCAGCCCCGACCCGGTCATCGAGATGATCATCCGCGAGTCGACGACCGCCTGATAGCAGGCGTTCACCGGCGTCGCGGCGTCGCGGAATTGCTTGAGCTGGACGGCCTGGATCCGCATGTCGATCGTCGCTCGCTCGACCAGCTCCTGCACCCGCTCGTCGTCGATGGGCGCCGGGCCACCTTCGCCGAAGAGCTGGTAGATGTCCCCCAGGGGGCCGATCCGTCCGGGCCGTGGCGGGGAGCCGGGGGTGGAGCCGGCGGTCAGCAGCCGACGGCGTGCTTGTGGGGCTTCCGGGAGGTACTTGGGAAACACCATCGTATCCACCGAGAAAGGGTAGGGATTCTGCAGGTCGCCTTGGATGTCGAACCACCCCTGGACCTTGGGAAAGCCCAGCACCGTACGGCCGGTCACCACCGACCAGGGGGCGTCGACCACGAGATAGGGATTGAACAGCCCCAGCTCCACCGGCTTTTCGTCCGCGCCGCTTCCCTCCCAGCGCACCACCGGGATACTGAGCATCATCTCGTTCTGCTGCGTGTAGCCCATCCTCCGGTACGCCGGAGGCTCGGAGTACATCCGCGGATACATGTTGATCGTCAGATAGACCAGCGGCGCCATGGCCGTGTAGCGGAACCCCATTTCCTCCGGCGGCGCGAGGTTGAGAAAGCGATCCACCATTCCCTGTAGGTTGGGCAGGCTCGCCAGCAGAGGAAAGCCCCAGGTCTCCATGTCGGGGAAGGTGAAAGGCGAGGGCAGCGCGGGATCGCCGTCCAGGTAGAGGTAGGGGATGGGGCTCATGGGCTCGTCACCTCGGGTCGGGAGCTCGGCTCAGGGGCTCGTCATGGCTCGATCGGGGGCTCGGGTCACCAGGAGTATCCGACGTGGGCGACCACGCGGCGCTCCAGCAGGTCGCCGGAAAACGTTTCGTAGTGGACGTCGTCCAGCAGGTTGCTGACGTTGAGACCCACCTGCCAGGTGTCCGTTAGGTTATAGATCCCCGCCACGTTGAGCACCTCGTAGGACGGCACGGGTCCTCGCAGCAGCCCTTCCGACCAGCGGAAGGAGTCCACCCAGCGGAGGCTCGCGGAGGCGCTCACCTTGTCGCGGTTGTAGGTCACCCCGAGATTCGCCTTGTGCTCCGGACCGTTGGCCGCCAGCGGCGCCTCCGGCAGCTCGTCTCGCACCGTGAAGTCGAGATAGGCGTAATTGAAGTCGAGGCTGAGACCCCGGGCGAGCGCGTGGTTGAGGGAGACCTCGGCGCCCTGGGTGTCCACCTCGCCGAAGTTGACGATGGTGCTCAGGGCGAAGATCGGATCGTCGCTCAGCGGATCGTTGGAGAGCAGAAAGAACAGCGACCCGAGCGCGCCCTGCAGGCTGTCCAGAAGCGCCTGGGCCGTCGCGTCGGGAAGCGTCGCGGGGGGGGTGTAGGGTCCGAAGCCCGGGTTCGCACGGCCCAGCCGGGTTCCGAGCTGGGGCACCAGCACCTGGACGAAGTCCTGGATCTCGGTGCGATAGAGATCGACGGTCAGAAACGAGCGGTTGCCCAACAGCGCGTTGTAGCCCAGCTCGAGGCTCCGGATGCTCTCGACGTCCAGATTCTCGTTGCCCACCGCCAGCAGATCCACCGGCCGTCCAAAGCCGCAGTCGACGTCCGAGGGGGCGCAGAAGGCTTCGAAGGGGGAGAGATCCAGCGGCGGCGCCAGCGGCACCCGGAGAAAGAACTCCGGGTAGTTGGGCGACTGGAACGCCTCGTTGTAACCGAGGCGGAAGGTGTGGCGCGGGGTCGGCGCCCACACCAGCGCGGCCTTGGGGGACACCTGGGAGTCGTGCAGCGAGCTGTCGTCCCAGCGCACCGCACCCACCAGCTTGAGGTGGTCGGAAAGCTCCCAGTCGAGCTGGGCGAAGACCGCCTGCTTGTCGGAACCGGAGACCTCGAAGAGCAGCGTCTGGATGCCCTGGGGGTTGGCCGTGTCCACCTCCTCGTCCTGCGCCCAGGCGCCGGCGACCAGGCGGCCCTTGTCGCCCACCTGCCACCAGCCCTGGAGCTCGCCGGCGAGACGATGGCTGTCGGCGAAGCTGGAGGTACCGGCGAGCAGCGTCAGCGCCTCCGCCTCCCGGTCGTTGTAGTAGGCGAGGGCGTTCCAGCGCGGGGTGTTGAAGTTGACGCGCGCCCACGGGCGCTTGACCCCCAGCAGTTGGAAGCGGCCCGAGTTGGTGCTGAACAGCGGTCCCTCGGTGTCGCTGTAGCCGACCTCGAAGGCCAGCGTCCGGCGCTGGTCGAAGTCTTTGTCCAGCCGCACGCCGCCGAAGAGCAGCTCGTCTCTGTCGAGCGCCAGCGGGGAAGCCTCCAGGTACAGACAGTCGGTGACGAGGGTGGCGGTACAGGGTCGGGAGTACTCCAGCGAGCTTACCCGCGAGCGGTAGAAATCCTCGCTGCGGTGATACCCGCCCATCACCTTGAGAAACAGCCCCTCGCCCACCTGGCTGGAAGTGCGGAAGTCGAGCCGGGTGGTCGACAGGTCCCCGAGAGTCCCCCGGGCGAAGCCGCCGAGGGTCTCCCGGGGCGCGCGGGTGGTCAGGTTGAGCACCCCGTTGAAGGCGTTGGCGCCGTAGAGCGCGGAGCTGGGGCCACGCACCAGCTCCGCGCTGGCGATGTCGTCCAGCGGGAACGACACCGCGTACCACTCTTGAGTGTCGAGGATGGGGAACGAGGGATTGCGGCCGTCGATCAGCACCGCCACCCGGCGGTTGATGGTGCCGTTGATGCCGCGGACATTGAGCTTGTAGTCGAACAACCCGCTCTGGGTCACCTCGGCGCCGGGCAGCGACTCCAGCAGCTTGGGAAGCTGGCCGGTGGCGGCCTCGCGCTCGATGGTCTCCTGAGACACCACGCTCACCGCCGCGGGCGCCTCGACGATGCGCTCGGTGTGACGGGAGGCGGAGTACACGGTCACCGTCTCGACGACGCTGTACATCCAGTCCACCGTCTTGTCCACCTCGGTGACGCCACCCCCGGTCACGCTCACCGGCGGCACGGCATCGAGATCGGTGCCCAGACTGAAGCTCAGCGAGTACTCGCCGGGGGGCAGGGACTCCAAGACGAAGTGGCCGGCCTCGTCGGTGATCGTCGAGATGCGGGAGCCGTTGCGCTCCGCCACCACCGTCACCCCGGGGACGGCGGTGCCGTCGGGGCGCTCGACGTGGCCCTCGATGCCGCCGGTGGTTGCGGGAGCTTGAGCGAATGTAAGGGGTGGAATCGACAGCAGCGCCAGGGTCACCAGGAGCCCCAGGCCCCTGGGTCCGCAAAGAAGCCCATAGACACGCGTCGACCGCCCTCCGCGAAGGGGGCAGCTACCTCGTCTCATCCCGAGAACCTCCAGCATCTGACCGATCCAAAGCCATTGAGGGTGGCTTTCGCGCGCGCGCGACTCTCCTCCCCGCTTGATGGATTGTCCCGGCCTCAGGTACCGGTCGGCGGGGAATCCAGACCGGCGCGACACAGGGAAACACCCGGCTCCCGGTCGCTGGAACACAGCTCAGCGTAGGTCAGCACAGCACAGATCGAAACGCCCTTGTTTCTCCTTTCGGGCATGGTAGCACGATGGTGGGGGGGTGGCTATGGGGGAGAAACTGGGAGAGTGGCGAGACAGCGTGAGATGGTGGTGGCCTCTACCGGTCAGGTCGACGAGTTGCATTCTCTGGAGTGCATTCATAGAATGACGATTGTGAATGCACACGAGAAGTCCCTCGCACGTCACCTGACCGTTCGCAATGTTCCTCCGGAGCTGGCCGAAGCGCTCCAACAGGAGAAGGCTCGAAGGGGCAAGTCGCTGAATCAGGTGGTCCTCGACCTGCTGAGTCAGGGTCTGGGCGTCGGCGTGGGCCGGCGTCGTAGCAACGGGCTGGCGCGCCTGGCGGGAGCTTGGAGGCAGGAGGACCTCGAGGAGTTCGAGGCTGCTGTCGCAATAACCGAGCAGATCGATGAGGAGCTTTGGGAGTGAGCAGGCTCTGCCTGGATACCTCGGCCTACAGTCACTTTGCACGGGGTCACTCCGAGGTTGTGGCGCAGATCGATCAGGCGGATTGGATCGGCTTCCCAAGCATCACGCTGGGCGAGCTTTGGCTCGGATTCCTGCTGGGTCAAAAGCTCGAGGAAAACCTAGAGACTCTCAGCGAGTTTCTGGCGCATCCGGTCGTGCGGTGCTTGAACGTGGACGATGAGACTGCGCGACTCTACGCCGAGCTCGTTGTCGACCTTCGACATGCAGGCGCTCCCTTGCCGACAAACGACATCTGGATTGCCGCGGCTGCTCTTCAGACTCGATCAACCGTTCTCACATTCGATCGACACTTCGAGAGGACCGAGCGTGTGCCCTCCCGAATTCTCCAAGGCTGAGCCTGCCCTCCCTGATATGCTCCCCACGCCTTGAGCCCACGGGCGTCGGCTCCGGTGCCCGCCAACGCGACGAATCCCAGCGAAGAGCTCGAAGAGCTGCCTGCGAAGGAGGCACGACTTGAAGATTCACGAGTACCAAGCGAAGGAGATCCTGCGCCGGTACGGGGTCGCCACGCCCAAAGGTGAGATCACCGACGACCCCGACCGGGCGGCGGAGATCTGCCGCGACTTCGGCGGCCGTTGCGTAGTCAAGGCCCAGATCCACGCCGGTGGCCGCGGCAAGGGCGGAGGCGTCAAGCTCGCCGACTCCCCCGACGACGCCCGCGCCAAAGCCGACGCCATCCTCGGCATGCAACTGGTCACCCACCAGACCGGCCCCGAAGGTCAGAAGGTGCAAAAGGTCCTGATCGAGGAAGCCCTCGACATCGCCCGCGAGCTGTACCTCTCGATCACCCTCGACCGCGCAGCGGGCAAACCGATGATCCTCGCCTCCACCGAGGGCGGCATGGACATCGAGAAGGTCGCCGCGGAGACCCCGGACGCCATCGTGCGCCGCCACATCGATCCCCACCTGGGGATCCTGCCCTTCGAGACGCGGACCGTGGTTCGCGGGCTCCGGCTCGGGGGCGGCATCGCCAAGCAGGCCGGCAAGCTGGTCACCGCGCTCACCAAAGCCTTCCTGGACATGGACGCCTCGCTGGTCGAGATCAACCCGCTGCTGGTCACCGGGGAGGGCGACGTGGTGGCGCTCGACGCCAAGATGAATTTCGACGACAACGCCCTGTTCCGCCACAAAGACGTGCAAGAGATGCGCGATCTGGCCGAGGAGGATCCGCGCGAGGTGGCGGCGTCGAAGCACGGCCTCAACTACATCAAGCTCGACGGCGACATCGGTTGCATGGTCAACGGAGCCGGTCTCGCCATGGCCACCATGGACATCATCAAGCTCTACGGCGGCGCACCGGCCAACTTTCTGGACGTCGGCGGCTCCGCCAGCCAGGAGGCGGTCAAGAACGCCTTCCAGATCCTGGTCGAGGACCCCTCGGTCCGGGCGGTGCTGATCAACATCTTCGGCGGCATCGCGCGCACCGACCGCATCGCCCGCGGCGTCGTGGGCGCCATCGAGGAGCTGGGAGACATCGGCATGCCGGTGGTGGTACGGCTCGAAGGCACCAACGTCGAGGAAGGCCGCCGCGTCCTGCAGGAAGCGGACTTCGACTTCCAGGTGGCACAGCACATGGCGGACGCGGCCGAGAAAGTCGTCGCCGCCGCCCGGGGCAACGCGAAGGGAGGCTCCTGATGGCGATCTGGGTCAACGAGGACACACGGCTCCTGGTGCAGGGCATCACCGGCAAGGAGGGCACCTTCCACGCGCTCGGCTGCCGGGACTACGGAACCCAGGTAGTGGCCGGAGTCACCCCCGGCAAGGGCGGTCAGGAGGTAGAGGGCATCCCGGTGTTCGATAGCGTGACGGAAGCCCGGGCCGAGACCGGCGCCAACGCCTCGATGATCTTCGTGCCGCCGCCCTTCGCCGCCGACGCGGTGATGGAAGCCGCCGACGCCGGAATCGAGCTGGTGGTGTGCATCACCGAGGGCATCCCGGTGGCTGACATGCTGAAGGTCAAGGAGTTTCTCCAGGACCATCCCACCCGGCTGATCGGTCCCAACTGCCCCGGGGTGATCTCGCCGGGCAAGGCGAAGATCGGCATCATGCCGGGCCACATCCACAAGCCCGGCCGGGTGGGAGTGATCAGCCGCTCGGGGACCTTGACCTACGAGGCGGTGTGGCAGCTCACCAACCTGGGGTTGGGGCAGACCACCTGCGTCGGAATCGGCGGCGACCCGGTCAACGGCACCAGCTTCATCGACGTGCTGGCGGCGTTCAAGGACGACCCGGAGACCGAGGCGGTGATCCTCATCGGCGAGATCGGCGGCACGGCGGAGGAGCAGGCCGCGGCCTGGGTGGAGGAGAATTTCGACCGCCCGGTGGTGGGCTTCATCGCCGGCCGCACCGCGCCCCCGGGACGTCGCATGGGCCACGCCGGGGCCATCGTCTCCGGCGGCAAGGGCACGGCGAAGGACAAGATGGAAGCGCTCCAGGCCCACGGCGTCCACGTCGTGGAGTCGCCCGCGGTGATGGGTGAGACGGTGCGGGAGGCGCTGGGCGGGTAGGAGGCCGGCTGGCCCTCATCCCGAATGGAGCGTAGACGGTGATTTTCGAGTCCCAAGGGGCGGCGGGGTAGAAACGGAACTGCGCCCGCGAAGCGGCGTCCGCTTCGGTAGCCGGGTTACCCGGCTTTGCGCCGATCTCGCAGCCATTGACCAAGCGACCTTTGCGACTCACCCGAAGCACGCCCTGCTAGGAGTCCCTCGACGCTGATATCCTCGTCGAGATCATCCCAGTGGATACCCTCTCCGCGGCCGATCAACCGCCACTTCGCGCGCTCCTCGGCAGTTGCGTGAACGAGGCGCGGATACCACGCCAAGGGAACAGAGACACTCCGGCCGTCCACGAGGTCGACCACCAGGGAGTCGTCCGTGATCGTGACTTGCTGCGCCTCGCTCGGCCGGACCTCAATCTGTAAAGAACTCATTCCACTTCTCCAGTAGCTCGTCAGCGTGGGACTCAATCAGGCTCTCCACCCTTCGCAACTCCGCGCGGCTAAAGCCGCCGCTGCGCTGCAACCGAACCGGGCTCAACCAGAGCCTTGCGACCATACTTTCCCGTTCTACGTGTACGTGTGGCGGCTCCTCACGATCTCCCGAGTAGAAGTAGACCCGGTACGGGCGGGCCACTACGGAGGATCGTCGGCATCGCTGCATTTTACCGCACGACCATCTTGAGCTGAACGGGGGCGCCAGCCGACCGCTCCGAGGTCTTCCCGGAGCTCGGCACTGCCCTCGGTGCCCTCCACAGGTCTTCCCAGTAGCCCGGAAGACCCGTTTTCGTCTGACCTGGCCTTCCGACCAGCTCGAAATCCTAGATTTTTTTGGAAGTGACGTTTATTGTCAGTTGGAAGCCCTGTTCCAAAATGGAACAGCGCTTCCGAGTCCGTCAGAGCCCTTGTTTTTTTCGTCAAGGGGGTTCTGAGCGGGTCAGAGCCTATCGTTCATCCAATTCACCACTTGGCGATACGGTAGTGCCATGCGACGAGCGACGATTACCACCGAGCAACGTCTCGAAGCGTTGGAGTTTCAGCCGCCGCCGGCGCCTCTCGAGATCACGCCGGCACCCCGAGGGAGCGGGCGATCCGACGTCAGCCAGGAGCATGACCGATTCTTGGCGGACGAGCCTTGAGAGCCATCCTGGTCGAACCCGGGCCTACGAAAAAAGAAATGACTGGTGAGTCCCTATGACTACATTCTCCCGGTGGCCTACCTCTTGCCGACTGCATCCGAAGAAATAAGGTGTAGGCACGGCGTGCTCAGATCTTGGCGAGCCCCGAACCCTTGCGACCGGCTCGAAACCCAGAAGCCCTTCGGAGCGGTTCGGAAGCCTCGATCCTCGCGGGAGCGGCATGTCGAGTCACTCGGAAGCCAGTGTTCGATCCTCGATCCTGCCATCACCTGCCCCGCGATCCAGCGGCACCGGCGCCTTGGCCACTACCGTAGTCTCAAATCCCCGCAGTAAATCATCTGAGGAAACTCCGGCCGGTCCCCGTCCCTCCTGGTAGAGGCTCTCTCTACGAGTCTCGAAACGACGACTGACAAGGAGAACGACAATGGCAATAGGCGACGAATTGGCAAGCTTGGACTTCGAGTCGATGATCGGTGGTCCGTTGACGGCAGTGGTCAGAGCGCAGACCCAGGCGGCGATGACTTCGGTCGACTTCATCAAAGCGGTGGGGTTCGATATCGGTGTGGACAACAAACCCGTCATGGTTACCTTCTCCTACGACAAGGCGGTGGAGGAGACGGACGCGGAAGGGAACACGACGGTCGAGGTCCGGCCCTTCAACCTGACGGTACCGATCCTGACCATGCTGCCCATTCCCTTCATTCGGGTGGAAGAGACCACCATCGACTTCAACGCCAAGATCAACTCGGTCCAGGAGAGTACCTTCACCTCGGAGCAAGGGTTGCAGAGCGAACTCACGGCCAAGGCCGGCTGGCTCTTCGGCTCCGCCAAACTCAAGGTGAATTACTCGCAGAAGAAAAGCACCTCCGCCAGCCAGAAGGTGGAACGAACTTACTCCATGGCAGTCCACGTTCGCGCCGTCCAGGATGAGCTTCCCGCCGGCACCGATCGTCTGCTCGGAATCCTTGAGAACAGCATCAGCGAGGTGCCGGCCTAGGCGTAGCCCACAGGAAGGAGACACCCGATGTCCGATCTTGGCAAGATCCTCGGCTCGATCCTCGCTAGCGTCACGCAGGCCCGACGCATAGCCGACGAGGAGACGGTAGCCGTTGCGCAATACTACAAGAGCACCGATCTCCTACAGGGCATGAGCCTGCCGCGAGTCCGGATTCCAGAGATCGAGGTGGATCTCCCGGTTCTCGTCGAGTCGTTCGACGAGGGCCGGGAGGCACCGGCCCGAAGCCGTTCCGAGATCCAGACCCGGGTTCGGGACCAGCTCGACGTGATCTGCCGCGAGGTGGGGGTCCGGTTGCCCAAAAAATTCCTCGGCCGCTTTGCCGCCGAGCTCGGCCGGCGGCTGAAGGACGAAGGCGAGGGTTCGGTTCCGGCGAATACCCTGGTCGAAGCGGCGGAAGCCGCCTTTCGTGGCGCCCGCGAAGCCGATCCTCTGGAGGGACGCTTCACCGTGGAGCAGGCGAACGCGGTGCGCGAGGCTCTACGGCATCGCGTGGAGCGGGAGGCTCACGAGAAGCCACCTGTCCCTCTGTCCTATTTCGACGTTTCGGTGTTGACCGGAGACATCAAAGCGCGGGGTGGTCCCGACAACGTTGCACGGCTCAAGATCTCCCTCCAAGAGGAAGGGCTGGAGTGGACCAGGATCGAGCAACCCGATGGCACGACTCGCGACATCCTCGTTCCGGAGTAGCGTCCGATGGGGGAGAAACGATGAGCGCAGAAAGGAGACCTGAGCCCTATGCTGGCGGTCACCCGAGAGACGGTCTTACAGCTTCTCGATGAGGTGCCGCGGTTGGCGGATCTCTACCGCGACCGCGATCCGGCGTTCCGCGAGCGGGTTCTCGACTGGTTGTTGCGGGTAGAAGGGAAGCTCTCACGGCTACGCAACCCGCTGGCCTCGTTGGCGGCTGCGCAGCGTACCACCATCCTGGCGGTCTCGGATGGCCTGCGGGAGCCGCAAATCGATGCCTCGGCGAGTGTTCGCAAGGCGACCCGGGCGACAGTGTCGCTGACCTTGCGGCGGACCGAGGAAGCCCTGCGGGATCTGATCGAGGCGACGGACCGAAAGCTCGAAGAGGGCCGCGAGAAGATGACCCAGCTCCTGGCTGTCACGACGACGACTCAGCCGATCCCGCTGCCCCCCACCAAGCCTCGACAGGCGTGGTTGGAGAGGGTCTGGCGGAGCTTGGAGACTTCCAACGGAACGCAGGGCATGTATGCGTATCTCAACGCGGCCCTTCGCGCCTCGGACCGACTCTACCTCTTGGACGAAATTCTGGACAATCTCTTGTCAGGGTCCCCAGTGGAGATCCTGAGAAGCACGCAGGAGCTCTCGCCAGACTGAGAGCTCCTACCAGGCCGGTGGTAGGGTCTCCGCATGCCGATCCGACGCATCCCCGGCGAGGGCTGGTTGTGTCTTCTGGGTGGTGGGGAGCTCACTTTTGGCGAGACTCTGGAGGTCGACGCGGCCTGGCTGGAGAAGACCCCTCCGGGCCCGGTGGGCTTTGTGCCCGCGGCCAGTGGCTCCACCGAGTACGGCTACCACTTCGCCGAGTACCTGTCCGCGGAATTCGACCGCGAGGCCGAGACGGTGCCCATCTACCGGGTGCGCGACGCGCGGCGGGGCAAGAACCTGGAGCGTCTGGAAAGCGTCTCCGCGGTGTATCTCGGGGGCGGCGTCCCGGACCACCTGCTCGACGCGGTGATGGAGACGCCCGCCCAGGAGACGCTCACCGGCATCGTCACCCGCGAGGGCGGGGTGGTGGTGGCCATCGCCGCCGCGGCGCAAGCGGTGGGCCAGGGGGTGCGCAGCATCTTCCGCGGCCAGCTCCTGCCGGGCTTCGGCTGGCTGCCCCAGGGCGTGGTCGAGCCCAACTTCGACCCCGCCCACGACCGGCGTCTGCGGCAGCTCGTCGGCAGCCTGGGTATCGAGTGGGGGCTGGGCATCCCCGCCGGAGCCGCGGTGTTGCTGGGTCCCGACCAGCAGGTCGAGATCGTCGGTACCGTCTTTCTGCTGGAGGACGAGGAAGGCGACCTGGTGCCGATGTCGGGGTGAGCCGGGCACGAGGCGGAGGAGCCGAAGGAACGCATCGCCGTTCGCACCGGTCCGTCCGCCCTCGCGCCGGAGCTCACCTCGTATCTACCCGGCTCTTACAGATAGCCTGCCGCGCACTCGACGATCTCGGTCGTCGTCTCTCCGCAGCATTCGCCGAGATAGCCACCCGTCTCTCCGTCGAACACGTCGACGCAGGTCTCGGAGGAGGTGCCTCCGGAGCTACCACCTTCCGAGCCGCCGCCACCACCACCGCCGGTGGCCCCCCCGTCGTCGCCCTCGCAGCCTTCGGGGTCGATTGCAAACTCGCAGTCTCCACCGTCGCCCCCTCCGAAGGAGCGAGTGCAGGGGTCGCACTGCCAGGTCTGGGCGTGGCGTTGCGACCAGATGCTGTCCGGGCTGACGGAGAAGCTGACGCTGCCGAGCTTGCTGACGCCGACGGAGACCGAGGGGGCGCCACAGAAGAGGCATCCTCCCAGACACTGCTTGACCGCGCAGCCGGTGGCCGCGGCGCACTGTGCCGGCGACGAGCTGCCGTCGAAGACCGAGTCGGCCGCCAGATCCCCGCTGCCGCCGGGACGGTGGCAGTACAGTCCGGTGGCGCCCGATTCTCCACAAGTCTGAGACGCGATCTGCGGAGAGCAGGTCTGGCGACAATCGCTGTCGCAGGAGCAGGTGAACGTAAAGGAATCCTCCAGATAATGGTTCCCGGAGCTGTGGCCCGTGGCCAGGGGATCCGCCAGGTGGGGGCTCCAGACCCGGGACTGGTCCCAACTGACCTCGCAGCTTCCGAAAGCCAGAGGTGCGAGGGCAGCCGTCAGAGACTCCGGCTCTACCTCGAACCTCTCGTCAGCAGCGGGGAGCGGCTCGCGGATCACCTGGTCCAGCGCCTGCGTGACCGGATCCGCGATGAAGAAGGTCATTTCCTGTCCGTCGGCAGTCGGTAGCCAGACGAAAGCCGCCCGATAGCTTCGGGATTCCCCTCCGAGCTCGACCTCGACCTGGTAGCTGGTGACCGCCACGGTGCGAGCCAGGCCGGGCTGCGATTCGGCCGCCTCCTGGAGCAGCGTGCCGAAGCGAGTGTCCAAGATCTCCCGCGTGGCTTGGGCCTCGCTGTCGGTGGCTCGACGGTCGGTCCAGCTCGCGCGATAGCTGACCCCTCGTTCGACCTCGCCGTCGATCCGGCGGCTCATGCCTTGCCGGTACACGTCGACGAGGCGCCCTTCGGCGGGGCTCAGCAGCTCGCGATAGAGAACCGAATCGAGCTCGTGGGGCAGGTAGGTGCGGAGCTCGGAGAGCTCGAAGTGGAGCGGTGTGTCGGCAGCGGCAGAGTACTCCTCCAGCGTCCGGTAGGTCGCCTGGATGATCTTCTGCATGTGCTGCTCGTCGATCTGACCGCCATCGAGGACGGGATCCCAGAGCTCGAGAGTGGAGAGCTCCTCGACGAACGCCTTGCCCGTCTCGCGGGTCTCCAGGCCGACCGAGGCTTCCGGCCGTAGGAACGGTCCGTGGGGACCTTCGACCCAGATCTCGGGATTCTGATGGGAAAGATCACGCGAGCGGTAGACGAGAACGCGGCCTTGCTCGATGCGAATCGAGCCGCTGCGCCCGACCTGGGGTTTGCCGAGGGTGTCTCCACTCCGCTCCGCCAACTCGCTGGTCGCGGCTGCGCTGTCGACGGCGACCAGAGAGAGACCGCCGACGAGACTGCACAGGAGAGTGCCGAGCAACAGTGTGGCGAGTGGAGCTCGTTGCAGAGTCTTGCCCATGACCAACCTCCTTTGAATGAAAGTCAGTTGATGACAGGTCTCGCTACGACCGTGTCTGTAGGTGTTCCAGGTTTTCTGGTGCGGGAGGCGGCCCAAGTGGGACGGTCGACTTGCCCGGGTCTCGGAGATTGGCCAGATCCGTCGTCAGGAGCCCGGCGCCGCGAACCACAGCACGGCGAAGTAGTGACACACGCTGCCGCCGAGCACAAAGAGGTGCCACACGGCGTGGAAGAAGCGCACCCGCCGATCGGTGGCGTAGAAGATCACCCCGAGCGTGTACAGCAGACCTCCGGTGGCGATCAGCACCAGGCCCAGGATCGGCACGTTCAGCATCAGCGGCCGGATCGCCAGGATGGCGAGCCAACCCATGACCACGTAGCCCACCGTCGAAAGCCTTGGATGCCGCACGCCGACGAGCGCCTTGAACAGGATGCCGAGGACGGCGCAGCCCCAGACCAGCCCAAAGAGCGTCCAGCCCCAGGCACCGCGCAGCACACCGAGGGTAAACGGCGTGTAGGTGCCGGCGATGAGCAGGTAGATGGCGATGTGGTCCAGCACGCGGAGCACTCTCTTGGTCCGCGACGGGGGCAACGCGTGGTAGAGGGTCGAGGTGGCGTACAGGGTGACCAGGGTGGCCGCGAACACGCTCGCCCCCACGATCTGCCAGGCGTCCCCGTGGGAGACGGACATCACAACCAGCACCGGAGCCGCGATCAGACAGGCCAGGAGCGCCACTCCGTGGGTGACGCTGTTGGCGACCTCCTCCAGGAGCAGGATCCGGCGGGCTCGGCGGATGCGGGAGCTTCGAATGTCGTTTCTCCTTCTTTGACGAAGCTTCAGCCTACCATCACGATCGGGTTCTCCAGGACGGCTCCCTCGACGCGGTTCCCTCGACAGAGGCCTTCCGCTATCATCGGCCCGCCATGGACACGACACTCGCCATTCTCAAGCCCGATTCGGTCACCGCCGGCAACGCCGGCAAGATCCTCGCCCACCTGGAAGACAAGGGATTCACCCTGCGGGGGCTCAAAGTCCTGCGTCTCTCGGAGGCCCAGGCCCGGGCGTTCTACGCGGTTCACAAGGTGCGCCCTTTCTACTCCAGCCTGGTGGCGTTCATGACCAGCGGACCGGTGATTCCCGTGGCGCTCGAGCGGGAGGACGCGGTGCCCTATCTGCGCGAGGTGATGGGGGCCACCGACTCGGAGAAGGCGGAGCCGGGGACGGTGCGCAACCTCTACGGCACCAACATCGAGCGCAACGCGATCCACGGCTCCGACTCGCGGGAGAACGCCGCCAAGGAGCTGCGCTTCTTCTTCTCCGAGGCGGAGCTGATCGACGCCGACTAGCGACCGTCTCCGAGCGACCTTTCCAAATCCTGATCGAAACCCCTGACCGAAGACACCCACCGAGCCATCGATCCGGGAGGTGACGTCATGTATCGAGCTCCCCATCCGGCACCCGAGAGCCAGATTCCCGAAGACCGCCGTGGCCCGCGGGTCGGCCGTTTCTGCCACGGCTGCGGCTCGACCTTTTCCATCCATGCCTCGATCCACAAGGGCAAGGGTCTGTACAGCAAGGACCACATCTCCTCCCCCTGCTCTCACGAAGGGGATCGCTTCGAGGAGGGGGAGGACTGGTGGGAGCCGGCGGTGACGGTCTTGCCACCGGTTCCCGAGCCGGTCGAGGAGCGCGAAGAGCCGGCCGCGTAGGCGCGGCTCCGGCTCGAGACTCGACGACGGTTCGGGCAGATTTCGCCTACTGCGGGCAGATCGAGACGTCGTCGATCCCGCCCTCGATCAAATCGCCGACTGTGGCGCCGTCGGCGACCTGCACCCGTAGCTGAACATTCGACCCTGCAGGAATGGCGGTCGTGGCATGGGCCCAGGCGGCCTCGCTCACGCCATCGCCGAGAGAGACGAGCGAGCTGAAGGTGCCGCCACCGTTGGTGGACACCTCCAGGGAGAAAAAGTCGCCGCCCGGATCATCGCCGGCATCCCGCTGGCCGTGGAAGTACCACACCGACAGCGTCGAGGGATCCGCCACGTTCCAGGTGGGCGACGCGAGGATGCAGGTACCGCCATCGACATCGTCGGTGCCTGCGCTGCTGTTGGTGGCGCTGAAAAGGGCGTTACCGCCTCCCAAGGTGTGGTCGCCGCCGACCTGAGTGGTGACGCCACCGTTCACCACCTCTGTGGGGGTACCGAGCACGAAGGAGCCGGCGGTGCAAGTGCTTGGTCGGTCTTGCCGATGCGGTGGCCGGAGGATTGATCCAGAGGCTTGCCGCCCAAATTCACCGTGTCGCTGAACGGCTCAGAGCCCGGATCGAAGAAGCCAGCGGGAATGTTGAGGGTCGTCGAGGCGGTACCGGCTTCCGTGGCCAGAAGGTCGATGCCGGCGAACACGGTATCCGCGGAAGCCAGGGTGGCCGGCCAGAGCCCGGTGAGACTCAGAAGCAAGACGACACGGAAACTCCGACGAACGAGACGGACGCGTGCGAGCATGAAACTCCTCCTCCCGTAAGTAGGCGAGGGAACGAGGAGTCAGTATACAAAATACTAGAAATATCTAAAATGCTCTCGGGAAGGACGGGTCCGAGTCCGGGCTTGTGAGTCAGCCCTCGAGCTTCCTTGTCGTCGATACAAGAAAACTGGGAGCTCGGCTCACCCCAGGCTCTTCGCCAGCCGGATGCCGCTGAGCTGGAAGCGGGTGTCCGCGGGCCAGAAGTTGCGGTAGGAGACCCGGATGTGGCTCGCCGGGGTGGCGCAGGAGCCGCCGCGGAGCACCCGCTGGTTGTCCATGAACTTGCCGTTGTACTCGGACAGGGCACCCTCGAAGGGCTTGTACCGCGGGTAGGGCTCGTAGTGGCTGGAGGTCCATTCCCACAGATCCCCCGCCGTCTGGGCCAGCTTGGAGCCGTCCGCCCTTGCCGGTAGCGGGTGGAAGGTGCGGCGGTCGAGGAGGTTGGCGCCGCCGTCAGCGGTGAAGCCCGCGGTCCGAGTGGCGTGCTCCCACTCGTGCTCGGTGGGCAGCCGGGAGCCCCGCGTCGCCCCGCCCTGCTCCGAGCGCCAGCGGGCGTAGGCGTCCGCCTCGTAGAACGACACGTGGCTCACCGGCTCGTCGGGATCCGGCTCGCGGCTCCCGTTGAGGGTCCAGAGCCGCCAGCCCGCGCCGTCCTTCTCCTGGTCCCGTTCCCAATACATGGGCGCTTCCCAGCCCCGCTCCTTCACCGCGGCCCAACCGTTGGACAGCCACAGCAGCGGGTTCCGGTAGCCGCCGTCCTCGACGAACTCGAGGTATTCGCCGTGGGTGACCAGGCGATTGGCGAGGGCGAAATCCTCGACGTAGCTCCGGTGGATCGGCATCTCGTTGTCAAAGCACCAGCCGCCCTCCAGGTTGCCGATGTCGACCACGCCCGCCTCGAAAGACACCCACTCCAGACCGGGGATCGGCTCGTGCGTGGCGTGACCGTTCGCCGGCTGGTAGGGCTCGCGCAGATCCCGCGGGTTCGAGCCGAGGATGTGCTTGATCTCGGTCACCAGCAGCTCCTGGTGCTGCTGCTCGTGATGGACGCCGATGGTGACCCGCTCTCCGAGGTCCTCGAGCGCGTCGTCGGAGGCGTTCCCGATCAGCTCCTCCAGACGCTCGTCGACCGATTCGCGAAAGCGGTAGATCTCCTCGGTCGTGGGGCGGGTGACCAGCCCGCGCTGGTTGCGTGGCAGCCGGGGTCCCAGCGACTCGTAGTAGGAGTTGAGCGGGTATTCGAGACGCTCGTCGGCGGCGGAGTAGAGCCCATGGGGTTGGAGGATGTTGCGGGCGAAGAACCAGGTGGTGTGGCCCAGGTTCCACCACGGTGGCGAGACGTCGGGCATCGACTGGATGCGGTAGTCCTCCGGCGACAGGGGGCGGCAGAGCTCGAGGCTCAGCTCGCGGGTCGTACGGAAGGCTTGGAGGAGGTCGTCCCTGTGCATGGGATTGGCCTTTCTGGAGGAGTTTTTCTGCGGGAAGTCTGGGGGTGTCGTGCGGGGCTACGGCGAAAGCGGACCTTCTCGTGGACCCTCTATCAAGTATCTATCATAGCGAGATTCTTCCGTCCCAATCGGCGCTCCGCAAGCGCCGCAGGGCCGCTTGAGCCAATTCTATTACCGGGGTAATGTGCCGTAGACGCTGCCTTGCAGGAGTTTCGAAGCCAGCCGAAGGTGAGCTTCTCGGATTGCCTGATCCTGGCGGCCGCCCGCAAAGCCGGGCACCTTCCCTTGGGGACTTTCGATCGGGAGCTCGGGGAAGCTGGAGGGTACGGAGCTTCTGAAGGCGAACGGGGTCGGCGGACCGCGCTAGCCTGATTTCCGGGCCAAGGTCAGCCCGAAAAGATCCTCTGGATCCGTGTACCAACGCAGCACCTCGAAGCCGGCGTCGGTGAGTAGCTTCGCGGCTCGTTCCTCGTCGTACTTCGCGCTGATTTCGGTCTGCAGCTCCTCCCCTTGCGCGATCTCCAGCTCGAGACCGAGTCGGAGCAGCCGCACCGTCTGGGTCTCCTGGGATGCCAGGCGCATTTCGATCCAGTCGTGGTCCGAGTCGTAGAAGGCGCGGTGCTCGAACCTCGACGGATCGAAGTCTCCCTGCGCCAGGCGATTGACCACCCGCAGGATGTTGAGATTGAACCTCGCGGTGACGCCCTGGCTGTCGTTGTAGGCGGCCTCGACCCGCGCGATGTCCTTGATCCGGTCGGTGCCCAGGAGCAGCGCGTCACCGGAGCTCATCAGCTCTCCGACGTGGGTCAGGAACTCGCGGGCCTCGGCAGGCAGGAAGTTGCCAATGGTGCCGCCCAGAAAGATCACCAGCCGCCGGCCGCCGGCGGGGATCTCCTCCAGATGGAGCAGGAAGTCTCCCACCACGCCGTGGATCCGGAGACGGGGATAGCGCTCCGCGAGCTGCCGGGCGGAGCGCCGCACGGTGCCCTCGGAGACGTCCATGGGGACGTAGAGCAGGAGCTGGTCGGCACGCTCCATGGCGTCGAGCAGAATGCGGGTCTTGACCGCGGCGCCGGAGCCCAGCTCGACCAGCTCCTCGGCGCCGCTGGCGCGGACGATGTCGTCCGCGCTCGCATGGAGGAGGGCGGCCTCGGTGCGGGTCTGGTAGTACTCGGGCAGCCGGGTGATTCGCTCGAACAGCTCGGAGCCGAGGTCGTCGTAGAAGAAACGCGACGGGATCCGCCGGGGGCTTTCGGCGAGGGCCTCCGCCAGGGCCGCCAGCGACTCCTGCTCGGCCGCGGGATCGAGGTGGACGTCGACGGTGAGGCGATCGAACACGGAAGGTGCGGGAACGGGCTCGGACATGTTGGCGTGCCTTCCCAGTGTGCGTGTGGCTGGACGCGAGGAGTTCCGGACGGGTCGACGTCGATGCGGGCTCGTTGGGAGAGCGGGTCGGAAGGCGGTGTGTGAGACCGATGCAAAGCTTAGTATAGGACGGGGCACAGAATGGCGACGGAACGGTTACACGACCGCTCCCCGGGGCCGCAGCCCACGCTCCACCAGAGCCAGGACGCCGTCGACCACGAGCGCCAGCAGCGCCGCCGGGATCGCACCCGAGAGGATGCGCCGGGTGTCGGCGAGCTGGAGCCCGGTGACGATGGGCTCGCCCAGACCGCCGGCGCCGATAAAGGCCGCGAGCGTGGCGGTGCCCACGGTGATCACCGCCGCCGTGCGGACTCCCGCCAGGATCACCGGCAACGCCAGCGGCAGACGAATCCAACGCAGGATCTGCCAAGGGGTGGTCCCCAGAGCCCGCGCCGCCTGGACGACGTCCGGCGCGGCGTCCCGCACTCCGGTGTAGGTGTTGCGCAGGATGGGGAAGATCGAGTAGATCCACAGCGCCACGATGGCGGGCTTCACCCCGATGCCCAGCAACGGGATCATGAACGCCAGCAACGCCAGTGACGGCACCGTCTGGGTGATCCCCACCACGCGGATCACCGGCTCGGCGAGACGTCGCCGCCGTTCGAGGGCCAGACCCAGCGGTACGGCCACCAACACGCCGAGCGCCAGCGCCGCGGCGGACAGACCCAGGTGCTCGGCGGTGCGCCGCGCGAGGAGGTCGCGGCGGCTCCACAGGTAGCCGGCGAAGGACCGCCCGTCGCCGGCTCCGGATTCGATCTCGACGTCCCCGGCCGCCTGGACCAGCCCGAGCTCGCGCAACAGCTCTCCGGCAACCCGGCTCGGCGGCTCCTTGTCCTCCTCGAGACGGAAGTTGAGCCGGCGCATCCGCTCCTCGTCGAGCGCTCCCGCCAGCAGACCCAGCACGGTGCCGATCTCGGGATGCCGCTCCAGCGTGGCACCGCGGACCAGCGCCGCCGCTTCGTACGGGGGGAAGAATCCCCGGTCGTCCTCCAACACCCGCAGGTCGTAGCTCAGCAGCCTCCCCTCGGTGGTGTAGACGTCGAGCACGTCGATCTGCCCCTGCCGCACCGCCTGGTACTTGAGGGCCTGCTGCAAAGCCACCGTGCTGCCAAAGCTCAGACCGTAGGTGTCGCGTAGACCCGGCAGCCCGTCGGGGCGTTCGGAGAACTCGTAGCCGAAGCCGCCGCGCAGCTCGCCGGCCAGCGGCACCAGATCGGAGAGAGTGCGCAAACCGTGCTCCTCCGCCAGCGCCCGGGGCACGGCGATCTCGTAGGCGTTCTCGAAGCCCAGGGGCGCGAGCCACCACAGATCGAAGCGGTGGAGCAGCTCGCGGCGCACCCGGGCGAGGGTTTCCACGGGTCCTCCGGAGGGCTTCAACCCGAGGATGCTGGTCAGTGCGGTTCCCGTGTACTCGGGGTAGATGTCCAGCGCTCCGGATCGGAGGGCCTCGAAGCAGATCTGGGTGCCCGCGAGATCGAAACGCCGGTCCACCCGCAGGTCGGTGCGGGCTTCGAGCAACTGGGCGAAGACCTCCGCCAGCAACCGGCTCTCCTCGAAGTTCTTCGAGCCGACGACGATCGGGGTCCCCTCGTCGCCCAAAGCCGGGGCACTCGGGGCCGGGGCGCCCGAGACCAGGATGCCGGTGACGCAGAGGCTCACCACCCGCAGGCGCCACCCCCGTCCGGGCTGGAATGCCCGGCCTCTCGCGCAGCGCCCTTGCAGGGCTTCCCCCACCCACCCGGACCGAATCTGCCATCCGCAGACTGGAGCCGCCGATCTCATCGCTCCAGCTCCAACAGCTTCGTCACGTAGCCTGGCTCGGGATGAGCCCGGAGCTGCACGGGGGTTCCCGTTTGCAGGATGCGTCCCTCGCGCATCACACCCACCCGGTCGGCGAGGTGCAGGGCCTCGGGAAGATCGTGGGTCACCAGCACCATCGTCTTGCCCAGGGTTTTCTGGAGGGTCCGCAGCTCCTCCTGCATGTCGAGGCGGGTGAGGGCGTCGAGAGCGCCGAAGGGCTCGTCCAACAGCACGAGGTCGGGATCCGCCGCCAGCGCGCGGGCGAAGGCCACCCGTTGCCGCTCGCCGCCGGACAGCTCCCCCGGATAGCGCCGGCCGTAGCGGTCCGGATCCAGCCGGACCGTGGCGAGCATCTCGCGCGACCGCTCGCGGCGTCGCGGCTTGGGCCAGCCGAGGAGCCGCGGCACCAGCTCGACGTTCGCCAGCACCGTCCAGTGCGGCAACAGCCCGGACTCCTGCTGCACGTAGCCGATCCGCCGCCGCAGCTCCACCGGCTCACGCTCGGCGACGTCGGTGCCTTCGACACGCACCCGGCCCTCGGTGGGCTCGACCATGCGGTTGAACAGACGCAGCAGGGTCGTCTTGCCGGACCCGCTCTCGCCCACCAGGGCGAAAGTCTCTCCGGCGGCGACCTCCAGATCGACACCGTCCAGCGCGCGGGTCTCGCCGTATCTCTTGGTGATCCCGCGGGCCTCCAGAGCCCAGCGTGCCGAGGGTCGGGGCGACGGGACAGACATGGAGGGCAGTGTAGCTGAAGCGTTTCGACCGGGTTCGTTCCCGCCCCTGAGCTACAATACGGCCATGGGCTTGGCGCTTCGTGACTACTTTCCGGAGGACTCGGACGTATTTGCTCCGGCGGAAGGGGAGCTGTCTCCGGAGGATGTGGAGCTCCCGGTCCAGCAAAGGCTGCGCCACCATCTCCCACGGGCCAAGCAGTGGAACGCCTACATGAGAAGGCGAATCGAGATTATCGAACGAGGCGGTGAGCGCTTTCTGGAGGATGCTCGAAAGGTGTCTGCCCGGGACGTCACCGCCGCCGCTCGAGAGTTTCTCGATCTGGAAAGCACTCTGCGTCGCGATTGGCAACTGGCCAACTGGAACGATAGGAAGAAGCTGAAGCGAGCCAGGCAGTCGAAGAACATTGCGTATGCGGAGATCCTCCAGGAGTCCATGCAGGCTCGAAAGCTGGGGTTGGAAGCTCTCAAGGAGATTCGGAGAGGGCTCACTGCCATCCGAGACGAGAGCCAGTATCCATGCGGAAAAAAGCAGTACGCCAAGAGCTGGAAGGATTATCTGAAGTCGCTCGGGAAGCCGGACAGTGAAATCTCGAAAGCTCTCGCGGCGAATGTACGCATGATGTGGGGGGGCCTGAAGGATGTAGCCGATCCGCCTACCGCCTTTCCCTCCGAGAATGGCTTCACTCTGGCTTGGGATGACGGCCTTGGATACCTCGAGATCGAGATCTTTCCCGAGGGTCTGTACGATTGGTTCTACCGGTCCAGAGACACCGACAGCTTCGAGTGCGGTGAGGGTTTGAGCTTGGCTGACGAGCTTCCCGCGAGAGTCCTTGACTTGACCCGCTTGCTATCTCTGAAGCCCTAAGAGATACTCCATCGCCGTGGAGTCGGGTCGGGAGCTCACCTCGGGAACTGTATTCAGATTCAAGCGAAGTGTAGGGCTTCGGCCTGATTCTGGTCGAGCCACGGTGGAAGACTTTCTTCTGAGCTCGGAAGACAAGGAGGTCGCCCGGGCAGCCAATCGCCTCCCTCTGCTTTCGGTATTCGATCTGAGCCGCACCACGATCGAGCAGGCGTGCGACAGGCGGATGCCGCATTCCAATGCCCTGAGTCGGCGCGATGAAGGCTGTCACCTTCGAGCCCATGACTCTTTCCTGGAAGCCCATCTGCGATCAACCTGGAGCCTTTTAGGAGATTTCCCCCGATGCGACGGCAACGCGTACGTTTTCCCGGCTCCGACGGAGTCGAGCTGGTCGGCCGCCTGGAGCGGCCCGAAGGGACCCCCCGGGCGTATGCCCTGTTCGCCCACTGCTTCACCTGCTCGAAGGACCTCAAGGCCGTCGGCTGGATCAGCCGGGCGCTGGTGGACCGCGGCCTGGCGGTGCTGCGCTTCGACTTCACGGGCATCGGCGAGAGCGCCGGCGACTTCGCCGACACCAACTTCCGCTCCAACCTGGAGGACCTGGTGGCGGCGGCGGACTTCCTGCGCTCGGAATACCGGGCGCCGCAGCTCCTGATCGGCCACAGCCTCGGCGGCGCCGCGGTGCTGGCGGCGGCGAAGGACGTGCCGGAGGCATTGGCGGTCGCCACCCTCGGAGCGCCCAGCGACACCGACCACCTGCGGGAGACGCTGCTGAGCCGAGCCCCGGAGCTGGAGGAGAAGGGGGAAGCCGAGATCCGGCTCGGCCCCCGGTCGTTCCGGATCAAGCAGAAGCTGCTGGAGGATCTGGCCCAGGACCACCTGAGCGACGCCATCGGCTCGCTGGACAAGGCCCTGATCGTCTTTCACTCGCCGGTGGACAGCATCGTCGATATCGGGAACGCGCGCCGCATCTACGAAGCCGCCAAGCACCCCAAGAGCTTCATCTCGCTGGACGACGCCGATCACCTGCTGACCCGCGAGGAAGACGCCCGCTACGTCGGCGAGGTGCTTTCCGCCTGGGCCGGCCGTTACCTGGAAGAGGCCGAGGTGGAGCCGCCGGACGAGGCCAAGCCGGAGGGGCAGGTGGTCGTCCGGGGCGGCCGGGAGCATTACCGGCAGGAGATCGCCGCCCGTCGGCACCGGATGGTGGCGGACGAGCCCGAGTCGGTGGGTGGCGAGGACGCCGGCCCCACCCCCTACGACCTGCTGCTGGCAGCGCTCGGAACCTGCACCTCGATGACCCTGCGAATGTACGCGGACCGCAAGGAGTGGCCGCTGGACGGCGTCAAGGTGGTCCTCGACCATTCGAAGGTCCACGCCCGGGACTGCGAGCACTGTGAGACCGAAAAGGGCAAAATCGACCGCATCGGGCGCAAGATCCAGGTCTCGGGGGATCTCTCCGAGGAGCAGAGGAGCCGGCTGCTGGAGATCGCCGACATGTGTCCGGTCCACCGGACCCTCCACGGCGAGATCGACGTCGTCAGCGAGATGGTCGAGCCGTAACAGCCCCGGGAAAGCCGCTCGAATCGTCCTCTATGGAGGACACTCCTGGGCTGTGCTGCAGGCTGTGCGGGCTCGTGGCCAGCCTCGCCGGGAGCCCGCAGGTCCCTGCCTGGTAGGGGTCTGCGGCGATGTTCCACGCCTGGCATGCATCGTGGATTCTCTATGCATCCGAAAGGAGAATCTCATATGCGACAACTGATCGTCCTAGGCGTTTCCGTGCTTCTGGTCGGCACGTTGTGGACCCCCACGGCCTTCGCCGGAGGGGACTGGGTCTTCGGCAGTGCCTTCCGCATCGGAGACGTACATTTCCAGATCGGCTTCCACAGCGATCGCCACGACCGGTACTACTACCGCACCCGCGTCGACGTGGGCCGCCACTACTACGGCCGCGCCCATCGCAGCCGCGGTTGCTACGTGCGCAACGGGTATCACTACCACGGCAGGAGCTGCCCGCTGGTGGGTGCGTACTTCCGCGATTACGGGTACCACGCCGACTCGGTGTTCGCCCGCTATGCGCCGGGGTATGGCGACCAGGGCTACTACGGTCGGCGCAATCGGGGCCGCGGCTACGGCCATCGCGGACACGGCCAGGGTTACTCGTATCGCGACCGCCATCATCGCCGGCACTCCAGAAACCACCGTCATCACGACCATCGTCGCGGCGGGTATTGCCCGTATCATTAGGACAGATGACCGGTCGGTGTGTCCCGGGGTTTCCCGCGCCCTCCGACCGTTCCTCTCTCCCGGCCCGGAGGACGGAGCGGCTTGCCGTTTCGTCCCCCGGGCGTTTCTTTGCGCCTTTCTATGGAGCCTCGGCCCCTACCTGTGGCAGGCCCCGGGGCGTCGAGCGAGCTCCCGGACCGACGCGGGAGCTTCGATCCCCGGGGCCAGGTCCGGAGACGGCTCGGGGAGGCACCAATCCGGGCTCTCCTTGCCGGGCCATTTGCCAGAGGTCTCTGGGCCGATCTACGGGTGGAGCCGCACCACCTTGACCTTCGCCACCGGATTGCGCCAGTCCCAGCGAGAGGCCGGGAGATCCCCAATCCCGTGGATTCCGGCGTGGACGTGGACGAATCCCTCGGCGTCGGCGGTGTCGCGAACCAGGGCGTTGCCGCAGGGCGGGCCGGGGATGGACGCGCACAGCTCGGTGTTGGCCTCGCTCCCGGCGTCGTAGGCGGTGGCGTAGAAGGTCACCTGGCGCTGGTCGGGGCCGCGCGGTCCCGGGGCGCCGCCGGCGGCGAAGAAGGCGTCGTTGGTCTGCACCAGCATCTGGGTGACGGTGATGAGGTCGTGGGGGAAACGGGACTCCACTTCCAGCACGGCGGTGGCCCCCGGCGGGATCGGAGCGTCGCCGACGGCGAAGTCGAGAACCTCGTCGTTGGCCTCGAGCTCGGCGAACAGCGTGTCGACCACGGCATCCTCGGCCAAGGCGGCCAGACCGGGGCTGGCCGGGGCTCCGAGGGTGAAGAGGGAGAAGTCGCGGGTGTGGGTGATCGCCACCGGGGGCGCGAGGACTTGCCCCCGGGTGAGGTTGGTGACCCACACCTGGTAGACGGCGGTCGGCGGTTGGGCCTCGGCGGGCGCCGGATGCAGCAGCGCTGGTACGAGCAGCGCCAGGCTCAGCAGCAGGATGGGCACAGGGGGCGACGGAAGAAGCGAGCGACGTGGGGTGGTCATCGGGGAATCTCCGTGGGAAGTGTCTGGAAAGCTCGATGGGAAGTCCTCTTCGGAGCCCCAGACTAGGGAGCCACCTTCACGGGGCGATCACGGAGATCTCACGAAACCTTCACGAGGAGGTAGAGACGACGGAAGGAGAAGCGCGTTCCGCGACCCGGGGCGCTCTCGACCTCGAGGCGGGAGGGCTCCCAGGAAGCTTCGAGCCTGTCCCTGCGACTGGCACACCGCCCCGTTCGGCAAGCTCCAAGCGGTGCCTAAAGATGGTCGAGCGGTGACCCACAGCGCCTGGAGAAGCGAAGACGAGGCGTGGGCCGACGTAGCGATCCGGCTCCGGAAGCTCGTGGAGACGCTTTCGGTGCGAGCCCCGACCCCGCGCCGGGCGCGGGCCCGCGGCGAAAGATCAAGATGGCATGCGAAGCTGCCGAGATCGACCCGCTCAGGGATCGACCCGGGCGAGGCGGAAGGAGAAGCGCGTTCCGCGACCCGGCACGCTCTCGACCACGAGACTCGAGCCGTGGAGCTCCACCGCCCGCCGGGCGATGGCGAGCCCGAGACCGATGCCGCCCTCCGCGGCGCGGCCGCTGCTGGCGCCGCGGTAGAAGCGGTCGAAGACGTGGGGAAGCTGTTCCTCGGGGATGCCCGGGCCGGTGTCCGCCACCTGCACCTCGATACCGCCGTTGACCCTGTTGAGCGCCACGGTCACCCGGCCCCCCTCGGGGGTGTAGCGGAGACCGTTGTCGATGAGGTTGTCGAGCACGCGCTCGATCAGCCGCAGGTCCCCCTCCACCCGGGCCAGATCCTCGGGAAGCCGCGCATCGAGCCGGACCCCCGCGCGCTCCGCCGGCAGGTGGAATTTCTGCACCACGTCCTGGGTCAGCTCGCCGAGCGAGAAGGTCTCCTTGCGCATCTTCACCGCCCCGGCTTCGAGGCTCGCCAGCTCGAAGAGCTGGGTCACCAGGGACCCCAGGTGCTCGCTTTGACGCAGGGCGGTCTCCAGGTAGCCACGGGCCTCCTGGGGCGGTAGCGAGTCGCCCTTGAGCAAGAGCGTCTCCAGGTAGCCCTGGAGACCCGCCAGCGGGGTGCGCAGATCGTGCGAGACGTTGGCCACCAACTCGCGGCGCAGCCGGTCGTGCCGCTGCAGCTCCTCCATCTGTTCCGAGATGCGCTCGGCCATGTGGTCGAAGGTCGCTTCCAGACGATCGATCTCGTCGCCGCGTCTGCCGGTGGGCCCGTCACCGGCCTCGTCGGACGCGGCGGCGCGCAGCTCGCGCATCCGGTGGTCCAGGTGCCCGAGCCGCCGGGTCAGCAGACGAAACGCCAGCAACCCCGTGGCGCCCGCCACCAGCAGCGCGCCCAGACCGATACCGACGCTCAGCCGCAGGATGTAGCTGCTCTGGAACATCCGCGCCACCGACTGGTACGCCTCGCCTCCCAGCACCACGTAGAGATAGCCCTCGATGGCGTCCCCCGTGGCGCCCGCGGGAATCGGCGCGGCGGAGAACACGCGCGTCTGCCCGGGCTTGCGGGGATCGTCCCCACGCAGCGGCAACGGCCCACCGCCGTCGAGAAATCTCCGCACCGGGCCCATCGAGACCCGCTCGCTCCGCACCCGTCCCGCCGGTGCCGAATAGGTGAGGATGCGCCCTTCGCCATCGAGCAGATAGACCTCGATGCGCGGATTGATCACCATCAGGCTGTGAAAGAGGTGTTGCAGGTTGTCTTCCTGCAGCGCTCCCTCGCGCAGCAGGAGGGAGTCGGTGACCAGGTGGGCCGCCAGATCGCGGTTGAGCTGCTGGTCGAGCTCCTCCAGATAGAGACGGGTGGTCAGAAGGGTGGACACGATGCCGGCCGACCCCAGCAGCAGCACCACCACCAGCAGCGCCAGGGCGAGCCGCGAGTAGAGCGAGCGGAGCACGTCAGCCCTCTCCGTTCCCGGGACCGTTGTCGGCCCCATGGGACCTGGGGTGCTTGTAGCCGACTCCCCAGACGGTGAGGATGCGCTCCGGCTTCGAGGGATCCCGCTCGATCTTCGAGCGCAGCCGGTTGATGTGGGAGTTCACCGTGTGCTCGTAGCCCTCGAAGCCGTAGCCCCACACGACGTCGAGCAGCTCGGCACGGCTGTAGACGCGGTCCGGGTTGCGGAGAAAGTGGTGCAGGAGGTCGAACTCCTTGGCGGTGAGATGGACCGGCCGGTCTCCGAGGTGCACCTCGCGGCTCGCCGGGTCGAGCCTCAGATCGCCGCTGCACTTCGGCCCTGGATCCGAGCTCGATTGCTGCGCGAAGGCCCGCATCCGGCGAAAGATCGCCTTGACCCGCGCCACCAGCTCGCGGATGCTGAACGGCTTGGTGAGATAGTCGTCGGCGCCGACCTCGAGCCCGAGCACCCGGTCCACCTCGCTGGACCTGGCGGTGAGCATGAGGATCGGCGTGTAGCCGGGTAGCTGCCGCAGTCGGCCACACACCTCCAGACCGTCGATTCCGGGCAGCATGAGGTCGAGGATCACCAGGTCGAACCGGGTCTCGCGGGCCTTGTCGAGCGCGCTCTCACCGTCGGTCACCGCGGTGACCCGGCAACCGAGATCCTGCAGGTGGAGCTCCACCAGCCGCGCGATCTCCGCTTCGTCCTCGACGATCATCACGCGTTGGCTCATGGTGGCCTCCCGATCGGTCCCAGGTCTCGTTCCCAGGTCTCGTTCCCAGGTCTTCGTCGCTTCCGGGTCTCCCCCGCTCCCGTCCTCTCCGGCTCGAGTCTAAGCGAGAGATCTCACGAGAGGCTCACGCCGGCGGTGCGCCGCCCTGGATCATCGCCCCGCGACCGCCCCGTATAATGGCACCCCGTGACCCAAGCGCGAGAAAACGGGCCGAGGATTCTGGAGCGGCCCGACCACCCGATTTCCCGCAACAACATCTCCCGCAACACCGTCAAGGTCCTCTATCGGCTCGACAAAGCGGGCTACAAGGGCTACATGGTGGGAGGGAGCGTGCGGGACTTGATGTTGGGACGAGAGCCCAAGGACTTCGACGTGTCCACCGACGCTCGTCCCGAGGAGGTGCGCCGGCTCTTTCGCAACAGTCGCACCATCGGCCGGCGCTTCCGGCTGGTGCACGTCTACTTCCGGGGCGAGGTGGTGGAAGTCGCCACCTTCCGGCGGGAGCCGGATCCCGAGAAGCAGAAGAGCGGCGACGACGAGCTGCTGATCACCAGCGACAACACCTACGGCACCCCGCGGGAGGACGCCTTCCGTCGGGACTTCACCGTCAACGCCCTGTTCTACGACATCTCCGACTTCTCGGTCCTCGACTACGTGGGCGGTCTGGAGGACCTCGAGGCGCGGATGATCCGAACCATCGGCGAGCCGGAGGTGCGTTTCCAGGAGGATCCGGTGCGCATGCTCCGTGCGTGCGAGTTCGCCGGCCGATTGGGCTTCAGCATCGACCAGGACTCCCAGCGCGCGATCTACGATCTGCGCCAGGAGGTCGAGAAGGCCTCGCCGGCCCGGCTCACCGAGGAGGTCGTCCAGCTCCTCAAGTGCGGCAGCGCCGCCGCCGCCGCGGACTGGATGCTGGATCTGGGGCTGGCCGAGGTGCTGCTACCGGAGCTCCACGCCCTCGAGGACAGCGCGGAGCGAGGCCCGGCCGACCTGTCCGGGATCCTGGTGGCGCTCGACAGCATGGTGCAGTCCGGACGCGAGCTGTCCGACATCGTGCTGCTCGCTCTGTTGCTGCTCCCCGAGGTGCTGGTGCGGCGGCACCGGATCGAAGCCCGTAACCGCCAGCCCCTGAGTCGCCAAGCCCTGCAAGGGCTGATCGAGGAGATCCTCGAGCCGTTCCTGACCCGCTTCACGGTCTCCAAGGTGCGTGCCCAGCACATCCACCTGGCGATCTTCGGCTTTCTCCGCATGTGCGAGCCTTCGTGGACGGCGGCCGAGCGGGTGCGACTGGCGCGAAAGGCGTACTTTCAGGACTCGCTGGCGCTGTTCGAGATGTTGGTGGAGGCGACCGGAGAGGGGCGGGAAGCCCTGGAGCCCTGGAAGGCGGCCGCGGCGAAGGCCGCACCCAAAGACCGCCCAAAGGAGGGGGCCTCCGGCCAGCGGGGACGCCCTGGAGGCCGCCGAAGCGGGCGCAGGAGGCCGAGACGGCGGAACCGTTGAGGGCGTCTCGGCCGGTTCGGCGAACGCACTTGGCGAGCGCCGCTCGGGGGTCTTCCATGCGGTCGGGAAACCGGTATCATCCCAACGGGAGGCAGATCTTCCTCGAGGGCAGACCATCCATGAGCACATCACCTATGAGCACATCACCTATGAGCACATCACCTATGAGCGGATCACCCATGAGAGACCATCCATGAGCTGGCTCGTTTCGTTCTACAGGTCCAGCCTCGGCAAGAAGGCGGCGATGGCGGTGACCGGCCTGGTGCTCTTCGGCTTCGTGCTCGGGCACATGTCCGGCAACCTCAAAGCCTTCCAGGGCGCGCACAAATTCAACGCCTACGCGGAGTTTCTGCGCGAGGTGGGGGCGCCGGTGGTGCCCCACGGCGGGCTGCTCTGGATCGCACGCATCGGGCTCCTGCTGGCGGTCGGGATCCACACCCTGGCGGCGGTGCAGCTCACCCTCCAGAACCGTCGCGCCCGGCCGCAGGACTACGAGCTGCGCCGGAGCGTACAGCTCGACTACGCCAGCCGCACCATGCGCTGGAGCGGCGTGTTGGTGTTGCTCTACGTCGTCTACCACCTGATGCACTTCACCTGGGGCAACGTCCATCCGGATTTCATACCCGGCGACGCCTACCACAACCTGGTGACCGGGTTTCAGGTGGTGCCGGTGGCGCTGGTCTACGTCGTCGCCAATCTGCTGTTGGGGCTCCATCTCTACCACGGTCTGTGGAGCCTGTTTCAATCGCTGGGATGGAGCCATCCGCGCTACAACTCGTGGCGGCGCAGCTTCGCCGTGGCCTTCGCGGTGATCGTCACCCTGGGCTTCATCTCGGTGCCACTGGCGGTCCTCGCCGGCGTGATCTCGTGAACGCGGGTGAACGCGGGTGAAGAGTGAAGAGGGAGAAGTGAAGAGGGAGACGTCATGACTCTGGAATCGAAAACCCCTTCCGGCCCGATCGAGGAACGGTGGCTGGAGCACCGGGACCATCTCAAGCTGGTGGCCCCCAACAACCGGCGCAAATTCACCGTCATCGTGGTGGGCTCCGGTCTCGCCGGCGGCTCCTGCGCCGCGAGCCTCGGGGAGCAGGGCTACAACGTCAAGTGCCTCTGCTTTCACGACAGCCCGCGGCGCGCCCACTCCATCGCCGCCCAGGGGGGCATCAACGCCTCCAAGAACTACAAGAACGACGGCGACTCGCACTGGCGCCTGTTCTACGACACCATCAAGGGCGGCGACTTCCGGTCGCGGGAGTCCAACACCTACCGTCTCGCCGAGCTGTCGGTGAACATCATCGACCAGGCGGTGGCCCAGGGAGTGCCCTTCGCCCGCGAGTACGGCGGATTGCTCGACAACCGGTCCTTCGGCGGCGTGCAGGTCTCGCGCACCTTCTACGCCCGCGGTCAAACCGGACAGCAGCTCCTGCTCGGCGCCTACCAGGCGCTGGCACGGCAGATCGACCGTGGCACCGTCGAGATGCTCTCGCGTCACGAGATGCTCGATCTGGTGGTGGATGACGGCCGCGCGGTGGGCATCGTCACCCGCCACCTGGTCACCGGCGAGGTGCGCTCGCACGCCGCTCACGCGGTGGTGCTGGCCACCGGCGGCTACAGCAACGTCTACTTTCTGTCGACCAACGCCAAGGGCTCGAACGCAACCGCCATCTGGCGTGCCCACCGGCGCGGCGCCTACTTCGCCAATCCCTGCTACACGCAGATCCACCCGACCTGCATCCCCCAATCCGGGGACTATCAGTCCAAGCTCACGCTGATGAGCGAATCGCTGCGCAACGACGGGCGGATCTGGGTGCCGGCGTCGGAGAACGAGGAGCGTCCGCCGGGGCGAATCCCCAAGGACGAGCGCGACTACTACCTCGAGCGCAAATACCCGTCCTTTGGCAACCTGGTGCCGCGCGACGTGGCCTCGCGCAACGCCAAGCACGTGGTCGACGAGGGCCGCGGCGTCGGACCGCTCAAGAACGGCGTCTACCTCGACTTCTCCGACGCCATCGAGCGGCTGGGCCGCGACGCCATCGAAGCCCGCTACGGCAACCTGTTCGAGATGTACGAGCGCATCACCGGCGAGGATCCGTACCAGGTTCCCATGCGCATCTTCCCGGCGCCCCACTACACCATGGGCGGTCTGTGGGTCGACTACAACCTGATGACCACGATCCCCGGGCTGTTCGCCATCGGCGAGGCCAACTTCTCCGACCACGGTGCCAACCGCCTCGGCGCCAGCGCTCTCATGCAGGGTCTGGCGGACGGCTACTTCATCGCCCCCTACACCGTGGCCAACTACCTGGCGGACCACCTCGGAGAGGCGGTGGACGGCCGGACCGAGGCCTTCGAGAGAACCGAAGAGGAGATCGGCGAGCGGATCGCCAAGCTGGTGGCCGCCGACGGGGACCGCACGGTCGACCACTTCCATCGCGAGCTCGGCCGGGTGGTGTGGGAAGAATGCGGCATGTCCCGCGACGCCGAAGGTCTGCGCAAGGCGTTGGAGAAGATTCCGGCGTTGCGGGACGAGTACTGGGCCCACGCCAAGGTCGTCGGCACCGGAGAGGAGCCCAACGCCGAGCTCGAGAGGGCGGGACGGGTCGCCGATTTCTTCGAGCTGGCGGAGCTGATGTGTATCGACGCCTTGCAGCGCGACGAGTCCTGCGGTGGCCACTTCCGCGAGGAGCACCAGACGCCGGAGGGGGAGGCCCTGCGCGACGACGAGGAGTTCAGCTTCGTCTCCGCCTGGGAGCACACCGACGATCTCGCCAACCCCCGACTCCACAGGGAGCCGTTGGAGTTCGAGCTGGTCGAGCCGAGCCAACGAAGCTACAAGTGAGAAGCTACGAGTGAGCATGCCAAGGAGCCCGATGGAATGAGACTCAAGCTCAAGATCTGGCGCCAGGAAGGCCCCGACACCGCGGGCCGGTTGGTGGACTACACGTTGGACGACGTCAACGAGCACGCGTCGTTTCTCGAGATGCTCGACGTGCTCAACGAGAAGCTGGTGCTGGCCGGGGAGCGGCCCGTGACCTTCGAGCACGACTGCCGGGAGGGCATCTGCGGCTCCTGCGGCATGATGATCAACGGCCAGGCCCACGGTCCGCACGCCCGCACCACCGCCTGCCAGCTCCACCTGCGCCACTTCCGCGACGGCGACACGGTGCAGATCGAGCCCTGGCGCGCCTCGGCCTTTCCGGTCGTCCGCGACCTGATGGTGGACCGGGGGGCCTTCGACCGCATCATCCAGGCCGGTGGCTACATCTCCGTCAACACCGGCGCGGCGCCGGAGGCCAACCTCATCCCGGTGCCCCGGAAGGACGCCGACGACGCGTTCGACGCCGCCACCTGCATCGGCTGCGGAGCCTGCGTCGCCCAGTGCCCGAACGGCGCCGCACAGCTCTTCACCTCGGCCAAGACCTCCCACCTGGCGCTGTTGCCCCAGGGCCAGCCGGAGCGCTGGCAGCGGGTGGTCGACATGGTCGACCGGATGGAGAAGGAGGGCTTCGGCTCCTGCACCAACCACCGGGAGTGCCAGGCGGTGTGCCCGAAGGGCATCTCCATCGACTGGATCGCCCGCATGAACCGTGACTACCTGACCGCCAAGGTCAAGGGCGTCGAGCGTCATCACTCCCAGGACTGAGACGAGGATCGAGCCGTGACCGAGCCGACCGGCTCCGGATCTTCGGGATCCGCCTCGCCCTCCCGATCGCCGGGTGCCGGGTCGCCGTCCCCGGGACGCTCCTACGCCACCGTCGCCCGCTCCGCTTCGGGTGGCGGGTTCCCGCTGTGGGCCAAGGTGCTCCTCGGCTGCGGCGTGGTGGCCCTGGCGCTGGGAGCCGTCCTCTGCGGGCTGGCGTTCTGGGGCCTTCAGCGTCTGATCCGGCCGGCGCCTCCGGTGGAGCCGCAGTACGTCGTCGGTCCCGAGGCCCTGGGCTGGGTGCGGGTGGAGTCGATGGCCGACGACCCGGGGATGCGGGAAATGGCGCAGAGCCTGCTCCTCACGCTCCAGCGGGTCGGCCATCAACAGCAGCGGAAGGAGCTCCCCGAGTGGCTGCGGGGATGGGCGGACCTGAGCCAGGCGCAGCAGGGCCGCAACCCCTTCCTCCACTGGCTCCTCCCTCACGGGATGACCCTGGCCTTCGAGCCGGGCCTGAACGAGGAGGGCGCGGAGATCCTGCATCCCCTGGGGGTGCTGAACCTCGGAATGATCGCCCGCATCGTCGGCTGGGTCAGCGGCCTCGACGACACGGGGGAGATGGTCGAAACCCGCGGTTACCGGGTGATCGAGGGCAAGGACCACGTCCTGGCCCTGCGGGGTGGCTCGATATGGATCGCGCGGGACCTCGCGTCCTGGGAGCGTCTGCTCGATCGGGTCGAAGCCGGGCAGGCGTCGGAAGATCCCCGCCTGACGGCCCTGTCCGAGGGGAGCTGGGACCTCTCCTTCTACCTCGACAACCGCCGCCGGCACTTCGAGCAAGCGATGACCGAGACCTTCGGGGGGCTGGGAGGAGCTTCCGGGGAAGCGGCCGGAACCGTCGACGAGGCGTTCTTCCGGGCCGACGTGGTCAGCGCCGAGATCCTGGAAGCGGAGCTGGTCCTGGAGGCCGTGAGCGAGGAGGCGGCCCGGGTCTGGGAGCGGGCTCTCGAGCAGCATCGCACCGCCAACGAAGCCGAGCTGGTCCGGTTCGAGCTGGCTCAGCAGATCGAAGGACGCCGGCTGCGAGCGACCTGGAAGCTCGAAGGGGTCGCCCAGTGGCTGGGCGACCGGCTCATGGAGGCCCTGGAGGAGATGGAGGCCCGAGCCCGGGAGCAAGAGCGGCAAAAGACGGCGGAATCGGATCCCACGCTCCCGCCGGAAGCCCCGGAAAGCCCAGAGAGCCCGGAGCCACCCCACCCCTGACACTCGTTCCCCGGGGATGCAAGCCCGCAGGCGGTGCAACGACACATTTCCTGTCCCCGCACTGCATCCCGACCATTGCCCATCGGGGCCGGTGTTAGCATGCTTGCGCGATGGAAGCCCATCCTCAATCCGAGCTGCAAGACGCCAAGTCGCAGGATCCCGAGCGTCTGGACCGCCAGATCCGCTTCATCCTGGAGATCGACCGGCTCAAGAAGATCGAGCGCCGGACCGTGCTCACCGACCGCTCGCGGCAGGAGAACTCCGCCGAGCACTCCTGGCACATCGCGCTGATGGCCGTGCTGCTGTCGGAGTACTCGAAAGAGGACGGCATCGACCTCCTGCGCGTCGTCAAGATGCTGCTGGTCCACGACATCGTCGAGATCGACGCCGGGGACACCTTCGTCTACGACGCGGTCGGCTCGGAAGATCAGGAGGAGCGGGAGCGGGCCGCCGCCGAACGCCTGTTCGGTCTGCTGCCCGAGGATCAGAGTGAGGAGCTGCATCTGCTGTGGAACGAGTTCGAGACCCGGGAGACGCCGGAGGCCCGGTTCGCCGGCGCCCTCGACCGTCTCCAGCCGATGCTGCAAAACATCCATTCGGAGGGGGCGTCGTGGCAGGCGCACGGGATCCGCTTCGACCAGGTGGTGGACATGAACCGCACGGTGGACGAGGGGGCTCCGGAGCTGTGGAGCCTCGCCCGGCGTCTGCTCGAAGAAGCGGTGGAGAAGGGGCATCTCGAGCCCTGAGGGCTGGCCCCGATTTTGCTCCATAGATGGGGAGACCGACGGTCATCCACACCGCAGGAGGTGAGCATGCAACCCAGACTCCGTCACATCCCGGGTCTCGTGGGCGCCGCCCTGGTGCTCCTTCTTCCCGTTCTGCTGACCCCGCAGACCGCCCGCGCCCAGCGCTCGCGGGATCTGCGCAACACCCAGCACCTGCTGATCACCGTCACCCTCGAGAACGGTGACCGCGTTACCCTGCGCTCGCCGCAGTTCGGCTCGCGTCGGGGAGGCGATCGGGGTGGTGGCAGCAGCGCCCCGCCGGGACTGCCTTCCGGACCGGAGCCGGGCAACGTCCCCGGCGGCTTTGGAGACCCCGGGGGCGGGAGGGGGCCCGGTACGACGGCCCCGTCGGACCCTCGCGACCCCACCCGGCGGGCCGACGGCACCCGGAGGCGTCCTTACATCCCGGGCTCCGGGATCTCCGCCGACGACATGCGCCGTCTGCGCCGCATCGACATCGTGCGGGTGGAGCGGGGGGTCACCTACGGCGACTACACCTACAAGAACGGGGACTTCCGACCCGGGGTGCCGATGCAGTGGGACGCCCTCGCCGGCTGGGAGCGCCCCGGCCAGCAAGGGGAGAGCTATTACTTCGAGGCGGAGGAGATCCGGTCTTTGGAGTTTCCGGAGTATTGACCGTCCTGCTCGGGAGCCGACGGCGCAGCCTAACCCGTCAGCTTGAACCACCAGCCGAAGATCTTCTTGACCTTGGGCGTCAGCTTGTGGAGGATCAGCGAGGTCATCATTGCGCTCCAGAACGGTTGCGGTCTGTCATTTCTGGCTAAGGTTATCCACACGGCACGCAGATCGCTCGACAGATTCAGTCTGTACAAAAATGTCGGTACCATAGTTGAATTCAGGCGAAAATCTACGTAGAGTCGAGAAAGCCATTAATTGCCGGAGCTCGGGCAACAGTCCTCTGCGGGGAGACGGAGCCATATGATTCTAGGCTGTCGCCTCCTCGATACTAGACGGTACGAACCGACGAAGAGTCCAATTCAACATGGCAGGGCAACCTAGGATCCAGGTCGTTGAAGGGAATATTGCAGAAATATCAGCCGACGTGGTTGCACTGAAGTTCGCACAGGCTTACTACGGGGCAGATAAGCTCGTGTCTTCATTGCTTGCCGAGGCTGGTGTAGATCCTGACCATCTAAGACCTAGGCCTGGAGGCTATAGACTCGTCCCAAGCCGCGGAGTCATCAACTCCGACAAAGTTCTCTTTGTTGGCGTGCCTCCTCTGATCCAATTCGGATACAGAGAGATCCGGGACTTTGCGAGGCGGGTCCTAACCGCGCTGGCTGGAGAAGATCCTACTACACGATCTATTGCGGTGACCGTACATGGGCCAGGTTATGGCCTAGATGAGATCGAAGCCTTCGAATCCGAGGTCGCGGGATTCCTGGATGCGATCAAGAGCGGGGACTGTCCTGGTCAGCTCGATGAAATCACGGTGGTTGAGCGCAACCGTGGACGGTGTAAACGGCTCACAAAAGTCTTGAACGAACTCGTCCCGCGCGGTGAGAGGAAGCCAGCCGCCGTGGTAGACATTTCCGAAGCACGAGAGGAGCGCCTTCGCGCGGCGGGATACGGGTCGGATACAAAACCGCATGTCTTCGTAGCGATGCCTTTCAAAGAAGACATGGACGACGTCTACCACTACGGTATCCAAGGTGCAGTACGGGATGCCGGTTTCTTGTGCGAGCGTGCAGATCAGGCGTCCTTCACTGGCGATGTCCTTGAGTGGGTGAGGGAAAGAATCAATACATGCGCGTTGCTCGTAGCGGATCTTAGCGATGCAAATCCGAATGTCTATCTTGAGGTTGGCTACGCTTGGGGTTGTGGGGTTCCGACAGTTCTTCTCGTACGCGAGCCGAAGGTGCTCAGGTTCGATGTTCGGGGTCAAAGGTGTCTTGTTTACAAACGCATCAAGGATCTTGAGGTGTCGCTGCGTAAGGAGCTTCAGAGTTTGTGTGAAGCTGGAGCACCACCGGCTCTGGGATGACCGAGGGAGCATGTCGCCCAACCTGGGAGAGTGCTGAAGCTTGCTGCGACCTTCCGCGAGTGGCTCTTCAGGAATTCGAGTGGGTAAGTGATGCTGGGTAGAGGTCGAGGCCCCCGAGGTGGAAGTAGATGGCGTTGCGGAATCGCTGTCGGTTTCGGAAGCCGCGAGCCGCTCGTTTGAGCCCCTGG